>JAABVA010002403.1_pt1 | contig 18675 bp, 15 predicted proteins | sample 5560331 | NCBI WGS metagenome assembly JAABVA01 (sample SAMN12812661, study PRJNA571458) | rock metagenome | isolation source: Antarctica rocks | place: Antarctica: Victoria Land, Mt New Zealand sud | collected 2016-01-07 | reverse complement strand
CTGCTCCCGCGCCTCACGCACGAGCCGCTGGGCCCGCTCCCGTAGCTCTGGTGGGTACTTCCTCGGTGCTGGCACGACTCCACCCTTCCGTGGAATCAGAGCCTCCACCACCCCAGGGCGATTCAGAACAGGCTCTGCTGGGCGGGGTCGGCGTTGAGGTCGGGGATACGGCGGACCACGAGCCGGCCCGCGACCTGGTCGGCCTTCTTCCTCGAGCCCAAAGCGGTGAACGGCACCTCGGCGACCTCGGCCCGGGAGATCCAGACCCCAGCCGTCTCGTCGAACACCGCGTCCGGAATTCGATGGTCGTCCAAGCGTCGTCGGCGATACCGGCGACTGCGGCCTTCACCTTCGGGTCGAGCCGGACCGTGATCGACACGTCCGCTCCGGCCCGGATTGCGGTGCCGACCACGGCGGCGCGTAGAACGCGGAGTCGGCCCGCAGCAACGTCCGGGCAGCCGGACCGCCAGCCGTTGTCGGTTCACGGAGCCGGCGCAGGGTGGCCAGCGCGGCCCGCGCCAGCCGGGCGGCTCGCCGCGGTGAGCCGCACGACCCCTTCCGGAGCCGCTGTGCCACAATCAATGGCGCCGCCGCCGCGGTGCTGACCGTCGCGAGCAGCGCGTTCAGCCCGCGGACACCGGAGTAGCCGTAACCCGAGCCCTGCTTGGCATGGCCGGAGACCTCCACGATCGTGTCGTCCACGTCGAGGAGCGCATAGTCGCCAATCCCCGCGGTCAGCGGGGTCCGCTCAGCCAGGCCGGCCAGAAACCGGGACGCGACCGCGTCCAGCTGCCGGACATGGCCGAACCGAAACGCCCGCAGGAACGAGCCCAGCGTCGAGGGGGCATAGCAGCCGTCGAAGACCCGGCGCATCGCGCCGTGGCGTAGCACCGCCATGTCATCGATGCTGTCCGCGCAAGCGACCATCCCGGCGACCATCGCCCCGACCTTCGCCCCGGCGTTCGCGCCCTTATCCGTCGGCACACTCAGCTGCACATCAGCCAGCCGCCGCAGCCCCGCCCGCTCGGCCAGCGCCACGATCGGAACCAGACCCGCCATCGACACGAGATGCGGGTCATCAAAGCTTGCGGACCCCACCGACCGAATGTGAGAGAGTCGCAGCCCGCGAGATGCCCTTCGCGTCGGTGCTGATCGGGTCCTAGACAAACCAAATCGTCCCAGCGTGCGAGGGCATTCCGCGTCTCAACCCGCCGTCAGCACCTCAAGATCGTCGGTGGATCGCGGTTAGAAGAGTCAGGCCGGGCGGGAGAACGACTTCATCCAACATTCCTGGGCTCACGCGAGCCGGGGACTCTCGTCGGCCACCAGCGGGGACCGCCACGTGGCCATTTGACACATTCGACGGAGCGTGGTCCGTTGGACAGACCGGGTGATTAGGCTACGACGCGGTCGCTGACGTCGGCCCACGAAGAGGGAGCGCACATGAGCCAGCCGGTGCATCGGGCTGTGGTCGCGGCAGCTCGGCACCAGTTACAGGACGCGTGGCTGGCTGACGTCCCCCCCTCGGATCGTGAGCGAACGAGAAGCGCCTGGGCCCGACCCTTGTACGTATTGCTTCGTCGCTGGGCGAGTGCCGGGTCGTCGCGCGAGGCGGCGGACTTCGCCGCCGCCTACGTCGACGAGCGCGCCCGCTATCGCGGCGCCGCCTCAGATGCGGTTCTCGACGAGCTGCTGAACATCGACATGAAGGCGATGGCGTCGTCGGCGGGTCGACCCGAGCGCGCCCAGTCGGTGGTCAGTGAGCTCCGGAAGCAGGTGACACTGCCCGGGCCGAGTTCACCGCCGATCTCACTGGCCTTGCTGGGCGACTGTCTCCTGACAGAGCTACGAGGCTTCCTGCGGCCCCTGGGCCGATCGCACGGGCTTGCGCTCCGGACACCCCACCACTACTTCAGCGCCTCCGAGGGAAGCGAGCTGCGGCTGGACGGCGTCGTAGCTCAGATGCGAGCCGAGCCGCCGGACATCATTGCAGCAAGCTTCTTCACCTACGAGGGGCTGCCGCTCTACGGGCGCATGTTGCAGGACTGCGACGCTCTCGGGGAAGCCGAGCTGGAGAGCCGCTTGTCCGCCCTAATGGCGCAGGTTGAGTCAGCGATCAGATCTCTCCGCACGGTCACCAACGCCCCAATTCTTCTGCACTCGCCGTGTGGTCTCCCCTTAACGAAGGCCCGCCGATTCCTGCCACTGCCGGCCTTGACGCGCCGACACGCTGACCTCCTCGAACGACTGCGGCAGAGGGTGGCCGACCTCGCGGCCGTCAGTGAGAATGTCATCCTGCTCGACGAGCGCGAAGCGTTGGGAGCGTCGAGTCTGCGAGCCGCGAGCCGGTCGATGCTGCCGATCCGCCTGATCCGTTCCTCCGAGCTGCATCCCAGTTGGTTCGGCGCGATGGCCGCCCGGCAATACCTCGCTCCGCTGCGTGCCTTCGCGGCGCTGCGCCACACCAAGGTCCTGTTCGTGGACTTCGATGACACGCTGTGGACAGGCGTCATGGCCGAAGGTCCAGTCGGTCACCACCTGGCCTTCCAGCAGCTGCTGAAGGAGCTGGCCACCGCCGGTGTGCTGCTTGTGGCTGCAAGCAAGAATGACCCGGCCAGCATCCGGTGGGATGAGATGGCGCTCGACCCCGCCGACTTCGTCCTCCACAAGATCACGTGGGGGCAGAAGGTCGACGCCATCCGTGAGGCGGCAGCGCAGCTCGATCTCGGGATGGACTCGTTCGTGTTCCTGGACGACAACCCCACCGAACGCGGGCTCGTGGCCGAGCACCTGCCAGCCGTGACGGTCCTGGACCCTCACGTCAACGCGTCCTGGCAAGCGTTGCGCTGGCTGCTGGACTTTCCCGCCACCACCACAACGGATGAAGCCGCGGGGCGGACGGAGATGTACCGCGAGGCGGCAAGGAGGCGAGCCGCCCTCGCTGCCCCGGCGGACCCCGCCGAGCTCCTTCGGTCGCTCGGTCTCACTGTCTCGGTCGGCGGGCTGGAGCCCAAGGACGTCGAGCGAGCTACGGATCTACTGGCCCGGACCAACCAATTCAACACGACGACACGACGGCTCTCCCGCGGCGAACTACTCGCACTGGACGAGGATCCGGCCTGGCGTGTGTTGACGGCGAGAATGAATGACCGCCACGGTAACTTCGGTCTCGTGGCGATCGCCCTCGTCAACCTGCGGGGCTCGACCCTGGTCGTCGACGACTTCGTTATGAGCTGCCGCGCGATGGGCTTCGGACTCGAGACGGCGCTCGTTCGGGTCGCACTCGACGCGGTGGGCGGATGGAAACAGGCACGGGGTCTGTTGATTCACACGAGTCGCAACAGCCCGGCCCAATCCCTATTCGCGGACTGCGGGTTCGTGCTCGACGACGAGCCCAAATCGGCCGACGGCGCCGGGACGCAAGCCTGGACGCTGACCGGGACCGCCGAGCGACCCGCGATCCCCAACTGGCTGCATGTGACCGTCGCGCCGCAGCTTCTCGCCGGAGGATACCGCTGACCGAGTCCGGCCGCCGCGGACGCGAGCTCCGAGGGCGCCGGTGACCGCTACCGTCGCTCCTACGGGTACCGGCCTGCGTGACCCGGCGACTGCACCGTCCCGCGTGGCGCCCCGGTACGGTGTCCATTCAGGTTCCGTTCATTGAACCGCAGCCAGTTGGCCGGCCCTCCGCTTCAGCCGACGCTTCAGGGACCGCCCGTGACCGACGTGCCGACGCACGGCCGTGCCCTGTCGTCCACAAGGTTTAACGGGGCAGCACTGTAAAGTGCGCTCATCTCGTCGCCCGCCTCGGCTCGAGCTGCTGATCGTCGGCCTCGGCTATTACGTCTACAGCCAGGTCGCCAACCGGGCCCCCCGAACGGGGAGGTGGCGCTCGCCCGGGCCCGAACTGCGGCGCCTCGAAGCCCGGGCGCACGTCGGCATCGAGCACGCGCTCAACACCTGGTGGGCGCTGACCACCTAAGGATCGCGCTCGGCAACCTACTACTACGGAGCGCAACTTCGCGGCTCCCGCAACGCTCTGCTGGTCTGGCTCGCCGGCCGGCATCCGCGAGTCCTATCGACCGCTGCGCAGCCGGCTGCTCGCGACCTCTCTCACCGGGGCTCGCCGTGTTCTGGCCCAGCCGCTCCCTCGGCTGCTGCCTGGCGCGACTTCATCGACACCGTTGCCAAATCTTAGGATGATCGGAGGAGGCGGCTCCGTACGGCCTGAGCTCTGCCCAGAACCCGCGTGCCGTGACGCCGTCGCATCACGTCGCCTGTGCCGCGTGGAGCGCACTAGGCGTGGTACTGATGGCACCCAGGTCTGGGTGAGGGGTCGCGGTGTGGGTGTGCACCCCCTCGCCGCCGTGTTCATCCTCATGGCGACGGGCAACCACCTGCTGGCGGACGCGGTGGGCGGTGCGGCAGCACTGCCTGCGGGCGTGCTGTCGTTGTCGCCATTCGGTGCGGCCGACGCATTTCCGGATTGCACATCGGCTGACCTGCGTGACGCGCGCCGGCTGCTGTCCGGCCACCGCCCGACCTCGGCATCTGTCTGCCACAGTGGTGGCGGTGCAGGAGGTCACGCTAATACCGGGCGACGGGATCGGGCCCGCCGTTGTCGATGCCGCCCGGCGGGTTCTGGAGGCGGCCGGTACCTCGATTCGGTGGGACGTCCGCGACCTGGGCCGCGCGGCCGGCGCGGACCCACTGCCGGAGGCCTCCCTTGCGTCCATCCGCCGTACCGGCGCCGCCCTGAAAGGTCCCGTCTCCCTGCCTCCCGGCGGCCCGTCGGTCAACGTCGGCCTCAAGCAGCGACTGGACCTGTTCCTACAGGTCCGACCGGCACGAGGCGTGTCGGGTGTCCCCGCCGTGCACGACGACATCGACGTTATCGTGATGCGCGAGACGACCGAGGACTTTTACGCCGGCGTCGAGTTCGCGGCGGGGAGCAGCGACGCCGAGGAGTTCCTGAGCTGGTTGGCGACCAGGGGAATGCGCCTTCCGGGCCGGTCCGCCGTGAGCGTCAAGGCGGCATCGGAGGTGGGTAGCCGGCGGATGCTAACCGCGTCCTACGATTACGCGCGGCGGGCCGGCCGCCGCAAGGTGACAGTTGTGGTGAAGACGGCAGTTCTTCGCTGTACCGACGGGCTGTTCCGCGCGGTGGCACGCGATGTCGCATCCGGCTATCCCGACCTGGAGACCGACGAGATGGCCGTCGACCTGGCGGCTGCCCAGCTGGCCCAACACCCCGCCGACCTTGACGTGCTGGTCATGCCTGGCCAGTACGGCGACATCCTCTCGGACGTGGCATCCGCGGTGTCCGGCGGTGTCGGCATCGCGCCGGGCGCCACCTTCGGCACCGGCCTCGCCGTCTTCGAGGCGGTGCACGGCACGGCCCCTCGCCTAGCCGGGCTGGACCGAGCCAACCCCATCGCCATGATCCTGTCCGGGGCGCTGCTGCTCCGTCACCTTGGACTCGCCGAGACCGCCGGTCGGGTCGAGCGAGCGGTCGCCGACGTGCTGCAGGACGGGCGCTACCTCACCTACGACCTGGCATCGGGGCACCGAGCAGTTGGCACGTCCGCAGCAGCTGACGCCGTCATCAGGCAGCTGAGCTGAGAGCTACTGGACGGATGGAGCTGCGAGAAGCCGCTCGAGGATGCGGCTTGCGACGGGGGTCGCCCGAGCAGCCTCCTGAACCTGGTAGTGGTAGTGCAGGCCGGGCTCGCCGTTCACCTCGATGACGACGCCGCCCGCCGATGCCAATGGAACCGTCGGGTCGGGCGTGATCAGTTCCACGGCCGCAAGGCGAAGCCTGACCGCCCGGCTCGCCGCCACCGCGGCCCGGACCAGCTCGGCCGGGGCGGCACGGACCGTCTCGGTCTCCTCCGGGCCACCATCGTTCGCCGAGGACTTGAGGGCAATGCGGGCTCCCCGTGCAGGTACGGAACGCAGTCGGAGCCCCTGCCGGCGCAAGGCGAGCACGCAGTCGAGGTCAACCGCGACGTGAGAGTAGCCGAGCCTGCCGTTCGACGTTCTGCGCCGCTCGTTCTCCGCGGCGACGAGCTCACCGACGCTTGACATGCCGTCCCCGAGCACCGACGGGGGTTCCCGGCGAATGACATCGATCACCTCACCGTCGAGAACGAGAGCCCGGTACTCGATGCCACTGCCCTGTTCCTCGACCATCACGTGCGGGTCCCAGCGAGTGGCATGCAGGCAGGCGCGCACCAGGTCGTCCGGCGTGCTGATCCCGCACGTGACACCGAAGCCCCCGGACGTCCCGAACGCCGGCTTCACTACGACAGGACCGGCCGCCCCCATGCGGAGCTCGTCGGCCGCCGCCAGGTCGGGGAAGCGGCTAACGACACGTCGTGGGACCGGGAGGCCGGCCGCGGCCAACAGCTCCTGCGTGCGGACCTTGTCGTCAGCGAGCGACACGGCGAGGCGGCTGTCCAGCATGACGTGGCGCTGCCGGACGAACGTGGTGCGCCCGTCCCTGCTGATCGCGGACAGGCCGCCGCCCATCGGCGTGAGCTGCGCGCCGACGCAGATGGCCGCGTTCACCCAGATCTCACGATAGACGCTCTCGCGCCGCTGGTGGAGCAGGAGCGCCGTGGCCTGCGCGTCCTCGTGGCGGTCGAACATGGCACGAGGACCGATCGAGCGCGCCAGGTCCAGATCGCTTGTCACGGCACGGCCGAGCCGACCGAGGCGGTCCCAGGTCGCGAGAACGCGGGTCGCCTGGGACAAGCCGGGCAGCTGGCGCCGGCTCAGCAAGGACGTCATCGGGTCAGGGCCCGCCGCGGGCGCCGTAGCGCACGCCGCACGAGCTGGGCGAAAACGCTAAGGGCAGGCGCCGGATCGTCGCGGCTGAGCACGGTGACGGTCTGCGGCCGGGCGATGCTGGCGACCCACCGGCCGGTCGATAGCGTGCCCTGGGCTCGGTAGGCGCGGAACGCGTGGAAGTCGAGGCCGGGCAGCCACATGTACCTGCCCGTCCGGAAGTGCGACACAGGTTCGACGGGCCTACCCAGCGCCCGCTGGTAGGCGATCTCGGCGAGATCCACCCCCGAGCGCCGGACCAGCTCGGTGGCCGCCGTCAGGCGGGGGTTGCACTCGATGAGCTTGAGCCGTCCGTCGCGGGCGTCGCGCTTGAACTCGACGTTGCCCAGACCCCGCAGGCCGCTCTCCTGGAAGAAGTGCAGCCCGATCTCCGCTGCGTCCGGGTACCAGCGGGTCGCATGGAAGCTGCCGAGGTCGCCGAACACGGGCGGGTGCTGGCGGATCTTGCGCTTGGTGAAGTGAACGAGCGGCTCGCCGCCGTCGTCGAGGTAGCTGTAGTAGGAGCAGTAGGTGTCGTCGACCCCGGGCACGATCTCCGTCACCAGCATGTCGGCGTTGACCGACCGCAGCCACTGGTAGGTGTCGTCGAACTGCTGGCGGTCGTGGACGATGATGCCTTTGGCGCCTGTTGTGTTCTCGTGCGAGCGCCGGGGTTTGAAGGCGCATGGGAAGGCGAACTCGGTTGCCACCCGGTCGAGGTCGTCGGCCGCCGTGACAACGGCGACCCGTGGGGCTTCCACCCCGGCCGCTTGCGCCAGCTCGAACGTCCGCTGCTTGTCCAGCATGGCCAGCACGACTTCGTCTGCCGCCGGGACGGGGTGATAGCCCTGCTCCACGAGCTCCGCCCGGTGCCGGGCCATGAACGTCAGGCCGATGTCACTGCACACCAGGACAACGGCTCCGGCAGGCCCGTGCCGAAACCACGCTGCCCAGTGCTCGGGAAGATTCTGCTTGTTGGCGGCCGGGAGCCACCCGGTAACGTAGCGCGAGGACGTCATCGGCGAGAAGGCCGGGCTGTCCGATAGGACGTAAACCGGCCTGCCTAGCCGGCCAAAGCTTCGCGCTGCCGACAGCGCATTAGTCGCGCTGCCCAGGATCACGACCGGGGGGTCCGTCGACCGGCTGTGCCGGTCGGTCACGCTGCCGGGACCGTACTGACGGCCGCAGGCCGCTTGTCGCCGTTCATGCCTGCACCTGGGCGCCCTGCTCGGGCGCCGTCAAGCCGCCCTCGAGCAGGATCCGGTCGACCCACGAGTTTGAGAAATTACCCGCCGCGACCGCTGCGACGTAGTCAGCCTCACGCACCGCCTTCGCTCGGAGCCGAGCGAGCACGTCGTCGACGGCGTCGTGAGGCACCACAACGACGCCGTTCCGGTCCCCCACGACGACATCTCCCGGACCGACCACGATGCCACCGGAGCTGATCGGATAGTTGATCTCTCCGGGTCCGCGCTGTAGCGGGCCGATGGGCGTGATCCCGCGCGCGAACACTGGCAGGTCACCGAGCGCGAGGATCTCCTGCAGGTCGCGCACGAGTCCGTCCACAATGAAGCCGGCGATGTCCCGGTGCCGCGCCTTGGTTGAGATCAGACCGCCCAGCACGGCAGTCATCGTCGACGCCTGGGCGTCGATGACTATTACGTCCCCCGGCTTCGCGATGTCGAGCGCCTTGTGCACCATGAGGTTGTCGCCTGGAAACACCTTCACGGTGCAGGCCGCTCCCATGAGCCGGTGTCCCGGGTTCGTGAGCAGCCGAATGCCAGACTCCATCGAGTACAACCGGTTCATGATGTCTGAGATGTCGGGCGTGTCGAACTGCCCGAGAGCGCGCACGGCGGCCTGCGAGGGCCGCTGCTCCCACAGGCGCACCTGGAAGCCGGCGCCAGGGTGCAAGGCTGTCGATGATGGCTTCTCCGCCGGCACCGGCTGGTCGTGGGCCACCACAACTCCATTCGGTGTCAGCACTGCAACCGAGTTCCCGGGCCCGCGGAAAACGTCCCACTGCCTCGTGGCTGCAAGCAAGGTACCAGGAGAGCGTAGCCGATCGGCTGCAGCAGCTTGTACCGGGGGGCCATCCGGCCCATCGCTCAGCCCGGGTCCGCACTCTCCGGGTCGCCCCCGGGATGCGTCTGCCCCGGCTCCGGTGGGCCTTCCCCGTCGTGAGTGTGCGCGCCTCCGGGCAGGAACACCGACCGCGACGCCGGCTGACGGTCCCTGCGGCGGCCCAGCTCCCCGAACAAGCCGCGCAGCTCCCGTACGGTGCCTCCTCCCGTTAGCGCAAGACCGATCGCGCCGCCGACGAGACCGGCCACGATGATGGCGAGCAGGGCGCTCGGTCCGGTAGCCGTCAACAGCCTGACCGGCAGCGCCAGCAGCACCGCGCCAGCCGAGATGGTGAGGGCGGGCCCCATGGCCCGCAGCACGTCACCTGCGCTGGTTCCGATCAGCCGATTGGCGAGACCCAGCCGCACCACCGCGTAGATCAGGTTGAACCCCAGGTGGACCGCGGCCACGGCTTCGATGCCGTGGGGAGCAGCGAGGACGAAACCGGTCAGCGCCACGACAGTGCCAGCAGTGTTGATCAGTAGCAGCGTCGCCGGCCGGCCGGCCGCCTTGTAGATGTCCCCGGAGGCATAGCCGACCGAGCTCGACCCCAGCGCAAGGGAGATCAGGGCCATGGACGTGCTGGCCGCGCTCCACTGCGCGCCGAAGAGGACATGCACCGCGTCCCGCGCGACCATGGCCAGCCCGGCGCTCACCGGGAACCCGAACAGGGTGATCAGTCGCAGCGCTTTCAGCATCGACCCGCGGAGGGCGGCGCTACCGGCGCGCCGCGCATTCGAGAAGACCGGGAACGCCACCGAGGAGAAGATCCAGAAGGCATTGCTCAAGAGCAGTTCCGGGAGCCGGAATGCGATCGTGTACAGCCCGAGCGCTACCGAGCCCAGCCGGTGCCCGACAACGATGTAGTCGGAATTGACCGCCACCTCGGAGAGCAGCTGCAGTGCCGCCAGGGGTGCCCCAAACCGCAGCAGCGGGCCCGCCGTCGTGAGGTCGAACGCGAACCGGGGGCGGTATCGAGTGAACCCCCACGACACTGCAGTGCCCGCGACCTCGGCGAACAGGAAAGCCCAGATCAGGGACCACTCCCGCAGACCGGCCAAGGCCAGGATGACGCCGAGGCCACCCCTAATGATCGCGCGGGCGAGGTCGGCAACCCCCTTCTCGCGGAAGCGGAGGTCTCTTTGCAGCAGCGCTGTCTGCAGCGCACCGACCCCGCGGACCACGATGTAGACTGACAACAACCGGAAGATCGCCACGCTGTCCGGCACGCCGAAGAAAGTCGCAACTGTCGGCGCGAAGAGCACGTTGAGCGCCGCCAGAATCAGGCAGACGCCGATGTTCGTCGTGAACGCAACGGACACGCTGCGGGGCTGGCCCTGCTGCTGCTGGTAGACGATCGCCGCGCTCATGCCCAGGTCCAGCGTAACCTCGAGGTAGGCCATGACCGTGACGCTTGCAGCGAGAACACCGAAGTCCGCAGGCGCCAGCAGCCGAGTGAGCACTAGAGTGCTCACGAACAGCAACAGTTTGTTCCCGCCGAACGAGACCGCAGCCCATGCGAAACCTCGGACCGCCCGGCCACTAATACCGCTTGGGCCGGCCCGTTCGTCAGGATCCCTCGCCGGTTGCGGCTCGGAGATCACGATGCGAAGGTACAGGGTGACGCGGCCACACCGGGAGCCCAAGAGGGGCCTGGACCAGCCCTGGATGGAGTCATCTGCCGCTGGCGGCGTTCCGCCTCCCGGACCGGTTGGCGCAGCGATAGCGCGAGCTGATGCTGACGGAAGTTCCCCTGTCCTCGGCAATGACCTGACGCCCGTTGTCGGCGGTGGCATAGGTGAGTTTGCGATCGGGAGATGTCCGTCGACCGCGGCAAATCGGCCGGCCCGAGCGCACGGCCGAGCGATTTCGTCAGCGTGCACCCCGCGACGGGGTCACCGAGCGGGTACCGCACAGGAGATCGTTGGCGCCGCACGGCAGGCGGGGAGTTCGCATACCTCGGGCGGATCGACGACCAGGTCCAGATCTGCGGCCTCCACATCGGGCCGCGCGGGTGGCGGCCCTGCTGTCCCGACACCAGCGGTGGCCGCCGCTGTCCTCGCCGTCGAGGATCAGCTGCCGGCTCGCGGCTGGTCGGCTACGTCGGCGCCAAGGGGCGACGAGCGGCCGGAGCGAAGACGCCGGCGGGCAGATGCGCGAGGGCAGAGCGCTTCAGGTCGGCGTGGACCTGCTCGATGATGACGTGCTGCCGGTGGGCCTTGTCCGACGCGACCGTGTCCAGGCTGCTGGTGGTGGACAAGGCTGGAACCGGCAGCAGGCGACAGCGGATCGTGCCCGGCCTTGTCCGCCGCGGTGTTGAGTTCGGGGATGCGGCGCACGACCAGCCCCCCGGGACCTCCTCGGCCTTCGGTTCTTATGCAGAAGCCCGGCCGCGACTTCGTCCCCTCGCCGACGAGCTCGAACGCACGCTCCCCTGCACCCCCGTCAGCCGGTCACCGGAGGGCCCCGTCTGCCAGTTGCGCGACAGCTCAGGAGGTTGATGGGGTGCCGACCAAGGACACGGCAGGGGTGCCAGGCGCGCCTGTGGACCGCCCACTGCGCATCTGCCTGGTGGAGTTCAGTCCGTCGGGCGGGCTCTACCAGTTTGCGCTCCAGATGGCCGAGGCGTACGCCGAACAGGGTCATCACGTCGAGCTAGTCACCGGCTCAAACCCAGAGCTGCGGCCGCGCGTGCCTGGAGTCACGCTCGTCTCGAGCCTGCCCACCTGGCACCCCGCCTCGGCCATCGTCGAGCCGCCCTGGCTGCGCAAGCCGCGGCGGCTCCTGCGGGCCGCCCTGCTGGTCGCAGCCTGGGTCCGGCTTGTGCGCCACCTCAGGCGCTCCCGCCCGGACGTGGTCCAGTGGGCGGAGTGGCGCTTCGCGTTCGACGGGTGGTTCGTACGACTCGCGGCCCGGCTGTGCCACAACTGCGTCATGGCCGACGTGGCCCACACCCCCCGGCCGTTTTCGGAACAGCGGCGCAGCGGCTCCCTGTACAAGGGGTCCCCCGTCCTGCACCGGGCCCTGGGCGGTGCCTACCGGGCGATGGACACCGTCTTCGTCCTCGGCGAGAGCGCCCGGTCGGACCTGCTGGCGACCTTCCCCTGGGTGCGCTCGGCGGTGGTGATACCGCATGGCGACGAGGGGATACTCGTCGGCGCGCCCCTGTCCTCGGCCGAGGTCACCACCGAGCAGGTCCTGTTCTTTGGCACGCTCGCCCGCTACAAGGGCCTGGATCTACTGCTGGAGTCGTTCGCTCTGGTGCGGCGGTGGCGTCCCTCCGCGCGACTGGTGATCGCCGGCGCGGTCGCGGACATCGACCTTGCAGAGCTCAAGAATCGAGCCGACGCGGTCGGGGAGGTCGATCTGCGACCGGGCTACGTGCCGGCCGAGCAGGTGGCGGCTCTGCTCGACTCGGCACGGGTGGTCGTCGCGCCCTACACGGTCGCCAACCAGAGTGGCGTCGTCCACCTGGCGCAGAGCGCGGCGCGTCCCGTCGTCGCAACCGACGTCGGTGACCTGGCGGCCGCTGTGCAGGACTCGGTGACCGGGCTGATCGTCCCGGCAAATGACCCGGCTGCCCTCTGTGCGGCGCTGCTGACACTGCTCGAGGACCCGCAGGAAGCAGCCAGGATGGGCATGAACGGTCGGAACCGAGCAGCCGCTGAGGCGTCCTGGGCGCAGGTGGCCGACGCCGTGCTCCCGATCTACGGCCGCCTGGTCGCTGCTCGCCAGGGGCGTGACAATGGGTGAAAGCCGTTCGCCGTCACACACAGTCGTCGGGAAATGCGTTACCGGCGTCGTCCGCCTCGGTTAGCATGCGAGCATGATTGTCCTGCTTGCGGGGCACCGCGGGGGCGCTCTCGGACCAGGACAGCTCGGCCGGTGAAGGTACTGGCGGTCATCGACGCCCTGAACTTCGGCGGTGCTGAGAACCTGCTCTGCACTCTGGCCCGGCTTGGTCCTCGTCACGACCTGGAGCTGGAGGTTTTGAGCCTGGCGCCGGGTGACGGGACGCGAGCCGTCTGGCGGGACGCCCTCAAAGAAGCCGGTGTGCACCCTTGGTTCCTGGGGGTCGAACGGCTCATCCAGCCGGACGCCATCCCCCGCCTTTCGCAGGTCATCAGGCGCTCGAGGGCCGATGTCGTGCACGCCCACCTGGAGGATGCGGCGACGCTGGTGCCGATCGCGGCGCGCCTTGCCGGGCGCAGGTCCGTCTGCACCTACCACCACGTGCCGGCTCCCATCAGCGGTCGGGAACTGTTGCGCGAGCGGCTGTCGATCACCATGGCCAATCGGTCCGACCGGGTCATTTTTGTCTCCGAGGCATCTCGCGCAGGCTTCGCGGAGCGGTACCGCGCGTCGAGCAGATGGACCGTGGTGCACAACGGCGTTGAGATGGACCGGTACCAGACCAGCCGCCGCCCGCTTCCCGCGGACATCGACGTCCCGGCCGGCGTGCCGGTGGTGTCCATCGTCGGACACTTGCGGGAAGGCAAAGGGCACCGGCACGCGGTGGGGGCCTGGCGGACGGTGCTGGGCAGTTGCCCGGATGCGCACCTGCTGCTGGTGGGTGACGGCCCGCTCGACGCCGATCTGCGATGTCAGGCGCAGACACTTGGGGTCGAGCACCGCGTGGTCTTCGCCGGGCGTCGCCGGGACGTGGCGGACCTGCTGGCTGGGTCTACCCTGGCCTGCTTGCCAACCCGGCGGGAGGCACTGCCCACCGCCCTGATCGAGGCAGCCGCCAGCGGTCTGCCCGCCGTCGCCTCGGCTGTCTCGGGCGTCCTCGAAGTGGTCGATGACGGGGTTACGGGGGTCCTCGTTCCCTACGCCGACGAGGCGGCACTGGCCGGCGCCATCGTCGGGCTGCTGAACGACGACGATCGGCGGGAGGCGATGGGGCGCGCCGCTCGACTGCTTGCCGAGCAACGCTTTGACGCCGATCTCTGGGTCGAGCGGCTGCTCGCTCTGTACCGGTCGGCCCCACGTCCGGCCTGCCGGATGTGAACGAGCTCTGCGCGCGTGACCGGCCGCTTCGCGTGGCCCACCTGATCCATGGGCTCGCCCATGGAGGAGCCGAGCGGGTGCTGCTGGACTTGGCCGAGGCGGCGCCGGGTGCCGGCATCGAGATGAGTGTCCTCAGCATGATGCCGACCGACGGCTACCAGTATCCCGAGGACCTGCGGGCACGGGGGGTTGCCGTGGCGACGTTGCAGCTGCACTCGAGGTGGGATTTACGCGCGCTCACGGCGGCGGTGGCAGCACTGCAGAGCCAAGCACCGGACGTATTGCATGCGCACCTGAAGCATGCTGACCTTGTCGGCGCGTACGCCTCTCGGCGCCTCGACGTACCCCTCGTCTCGACGCTGCATCTCATCGAGGACGCCCCGGGACTGCTCGGCCGCGGCAAGCGACTGCTCGCCGCGCAGGGGCGGAGGCGGGTGGCGGCTCGCACCATCGCCGTGTCCGAGGCAGTCCGGCAGTGGTACCTCGCTGCCTTCCGAGTCGATCCTGCACGCGTCGTGACGATCCCGAACGGGGTACTCGCCGGCACCGCCACGAGCTCCGAGGAGCGTCGGCTACTGCGATCTGAGCTCGGCGTCGAGCCGGAAACAGTCATGATGACCATGGTCGGTGTCATGCGGGCTGGCAAGGGTCACGTCACCGCCATCGCGATACTGCGACACCTGCCCTCGGAGCTCAAGATTTGCCTGGTCCTCGTCGGTGACGGCCCACTACGGGGGGATCTGGAGCGTGCTGCCGCGGCCGATGTCTCCACCGGGCGGGTCGTCTTCACGGGCTACCGCACCGACGTCTCCGCGCTGCTCCAGGCCAGCGACGTGCAGCTGTCGGTGAGCGAGTTCGACGCCCTGCCGACGGTGCTGATTGAGGGCCTGGCGGCGGGGACGCCTGCCGTTGCCTTCTCCGTGGGCGGCGTGCCGGAGATCGTCACCGAGTCGACCGGGCGGCTCGTGCCGCCGGGGGATGTTGAGGCGTTCGCTACCGCTGTTGGCGAACTGCTGACGGACCCGGACCTCCGGGCCCGGCTGGGCGCAGCCGGCCGAGTGCGATTCGACCAGGAGTTTGACGCAACGATTTGGGCAGGCCGACTCCGGCGGCTGTATGCTGATGTGCTCGACGAAAAGGCTCACACACTCTTTCTTGCTCGTCACAATCCCGACGGTCGGGAACGAGGTGAAAGACGATGAGTGAGCGGCTGACCGTGCTCTGCTGGCACAACGTCAACGGGACGTGGAGCTTTCCGGCTCGGCCGGGCGCGGGTATCGCGGGTCTGGCTCAGCAGCTCCGGGCGTTGCGCCGTTTCGCCACCGTCGTCCCGCTCGAGAGTGCGCTCGAGAAGTTGTTCCGCGGCCAGTCGCTCCCCCCGCGGGCGGTCGCGCTGACATTCGACGACGGCTACCGCGACAACCTCACGCTGGCGCTGCCGATGTTGGAGGCCTTGGGGCTGCCCGCCACCTTCTTCCTGGTTCCGGGGCTGCTCTCAGACGGCGTTGCGCCCTGGTGGGAGACGGTCTCCAGGGCCATTACTTCGGCGGCGACATCGCACTTCATGTGGGGCAACGAGCTCCTGCCACTGGCGTCCGTCGCGCAGCGGAGGCGCGCGAGGCGCCGGGTGGAGCACGACGTGAAGGAGTTGTCCCATGCCGAGCGCGTCGCGGCCGTCGAGCAGCTGCGCGACGAGCTGCGGCCAACGGGACCGGCGATCAGCGGCGGCGAGCTCTTCATGGACTGGGACAGCGCCAAGCAGCTCGTCGAGCGGGGCTTCACCGTCGGGTCGCACACCTGCCGGCACGCCATCCTCAGCCGGGAGAGCGCGAGTGCTCAGGTCGCAGACCTGGCGGCGTCCCGTCGTGTGCTACAGGACAAGCTCTCGGTCAGCGCGGACGTCCTCGCCTACCCCAACGGCAGGAAGGTCGACTACAACGACCACACCCTGGCCGCGGCGCGGGCCGCGGGGCACCGGTGGGCGCTGACGACCAACGAGGGCGTCAACCGGCCGGATACGCCGCCCCTCGAGATCCGTCGCGTGGTGATCTACCCGGAACGCAGCGTCCTAGACCTGCTAGCGGCCCTGCGACACCTCCCGCTGGACCGCTGACCCCGTCCCCGTCGAGGCGTTCACCAGCCCGCTCAGGTATTCGCCGTACCCACTGGACCACGGGGTTGCGGCAAGCCGGGCCAGCTGCTCGTCGTCGATTCAGCGCACCGCTACGCCACCTCCTCCAGGCAGCCGATCTTCAGCCTCCCGGCAGCCTGCTCAGCGGTGAGGCGCGTCGTCGGGTACAGCGCGCGCGGGCGCGCGCCGGCAGGGACAAGCGGGACAGGAACCACGCGCTCGCCGCAGTCGCCGGAGGAGGCTACCTGCGCGAAAGCCGCAAGTGGTGGTCAAGCTGGTGGCCCTGCTGCGGCAGCGCACCGGGGTTGCGTTCACCCCGCACCTGCTACGGCACACCCAAGCGACGGAGTAATTCGTGCCGACATGCCGATTTAGGTGGTGTCCAAGCTGCTGACCCACCGGTCGGTCATCACTAGCAGCGACACCTACGTACACCTGACGGTCGCCGATGTCCGGGCCGAGCTGGTCGCGCCGGGGGTTGGGACGACGAAGCGGCGAGCCGGTGACGGGCGCCGTCGTGCCGCTGCCCGACGGCGGGCTGCTGGCCCGGCTCGCCGCAGCGGTCCGGCCCGGACTTCTCCGACCCGGTGATCCGCGTCGTCGCCGAGGACCCGGGGTTTGCCCGCGGCGCGTGCCAGGTGGCGCACCCTGTCCGTCCGGCGTAGACCCCGGCTGTTGTGCCAGGGCCACTATCAGCGGTGGCGCCAGGACGGGCGCCCGGATCTGGCAGAGTTCGCTGCGGCCACGGGCCCGATCGTTGAGTCCGGGCGCGGCCAGCGGGCCGGGTCTCTTTCGACCTGACCGGGCTGCCCCTGCAGGCTCGCTACGGCTCGTATCCGCCGCTGACCCGCCAGGTGCGCGGCCGCCGGCTGCGCCCGGCCTGCGAGCCGTGCTCACCGGCCAAGGGCCGGCCAGTGGCGGTGATCGAACCCCCGGCGGGTGCCGAGACCCAGTGGGACTGGCTCGAGCTGCCCAGTCCGGGGCCGCGGCAGCGGCTCCAGGCGGCTGGCGCAGCCAGCTCGAGGGGGCGGTGTCGGGCTCGCGGCGGGCCGCCTTGGACGGGCCCGCAAGTGCGAGTGTCGTTGTGCAACGTCAACCGCGTCCTCATCGTCGACGCGGCTCGAGGCTATGGGCCGCACAGGAAATGGTGCGGCTGCTTGGGGTCGATGAGACTTGGGCGCGGTCGGCGCGCTGGATGCTGTCCGAAACCGGCTGAAACGCTCTGATGCGTCGATGACCAGCTTCTCGAACGCGACCCCGCCCACCTCAGCGGGCTGCCTAGGACTCGCACCATGCAGGTCCGGGACCTCGGTCGGGGACTGGCCCGCCCCGCAGAGCCAGCCCCACTCCGCGACGGCATCGACGGCATCGACGTCGTCGCGATCGACCCGTCGGCGCCGTTCGCCCGGGTTTTACGCGAGCCGCTGCCCACCAGGCCAACTACCAACGCCCCGTCCTGCTCGCCAACGCAGCAGCCCCTGCGTCGCCCGGCCATCCCCGAACCACCCAAACCACGCTTCACCGCGAAGAGCGATAGACGAAGCGCGGCGCTAGCCGAACCCATGTGCTGAGATCTTGCGGGCGTGCCAAGATCTGAATCGCCCCAGGTCGTGTGGAGGCTGGGTTGTCCCGGTCAGGCGGCTGCCTGCTCGGGGTGGTCACGATAGTGCTGCTGCTCGAACTCGACCGGCGGGACGTAGGAGCACCAGCTGTGCAGGCGGCGGGTGTTGTACCACTCGACCCACTCGGACAGGGCGAGCTCGACGTGGGTCAGGTTGCGCCAGGGTCCCTGCCGGCGGACGAACTCGGTCTTGAGCAGGTTGAACACGGCCTCTGCGGCCGCATTATCGTAGGAGTCGCCGGTCGAGCCGACGCTGCCGACCAGCCCAGCTTCGGCCAGCCGCTGGGTGTAGCGGATCGACAGGTACTGGGCTGTCGCTGTGGTGCACCAGCCCGGTGGTGGGCCGGCCTTCACGGGCCCGCTGCCACAGGCCGTGCTCGAGCGCGTCGAGCGCCAGGTCGGTGCGCAGCGAGCTCGCAACCCGCCAGCCGACGATCCGCCGGGAGAACAAGTCGGTGACGAACCCGACGTAGACGAACCCGGTCCAGGTCCACACGTAGCTGATGTCGGCTACCCAGCGGCTGTTGGGCGCGGCGGCGGTGAAGTCACGTCCGAGCAGGTCAGCCGGACGCTGAGCCACAACGGCGGGGCGGGTAATCCGGGTCGACTTCGACCGTGACACCCCGGCCAGCCCCGCCGTGCGCATCAGCCGGGCCACCGTCTCGCGTCCGACCGCGACGCCGCGTCGGGTCAGCTCGTGCCAGACGTTGCGGTAGCCGTAGACGCCGTAGTTGCCGGCATGCACAGTGCGGATCAGCTCGCTCAGCTCGGCGTCGCGTGCCCGCAGCGCCGACACCGGCCGGTGCCGGGCGGCGTAGTAGGTTCTCGGGGCGATAGGCACGCCGTGCTCGGACAGCACGCGGCAGATCGGCACGACCCCGAAGCGGGCCTTGTGACCGTCGATGAAGGCCACTACCAGGGCAGTCGCGGGTCGAGCTCCCGCGCGAAGAACGAGCTTGCC
>JAABVA010002401.1_pt1 | contig 18683 bp, 29 predicted proteins | sample 5560331 | NCBI WGS metagenome assembly JAABVA01 (sample SAMN12812661, study PRJNA571458) | rock metagenome | isolation source: Antarctica rocks | place: Antarctica: Victoria Land, Mt New Zealand sud | collected 2016-01-07 | reverse complement strand
GACGAGCAGCTGCAACAGTGGATCTCCGACGCCGAGGTCGCCGAGATTGGTTTCACCGCCTTCACATCCAAAGGTAAGGCCGGTCAGGTCGCCGCCCGGTTGATTCCTCCGGCGGGTCCGCGACGCAGACCCCCATCACGTGGTGGCAGGCGAACAGGGTGAGCTGTTCCCGCCTCTGGCGGCACCACGCCGTGTTCACCAACTCGCCGTTGCCGATGATCGCCGCGGAGGCCGACCACCGGCGGCACGCGATCATCGAACGAGTCATCGCCGACCTGAAGAACGGGCCGCTCGCGCACCTACCCTCCGGCAATTTCATGGCCAACTCCGCGTGGCTCGTCCTGGCGGCGATGGCGTTCAACCTGACCAGGGCCGTCGGGGTCGCAGCCGGCGGCCAGCACCGCACCGCAGTGACCGCCACCATCCGCGACCGCCTGATCAACATCGCTGGCCGGATCACCCGCTCCGCCCGCCGCAGCACCCTGCGACTACCGACGAACTGGCCGTGGGCCAACGGGTTTCAGACACTCACCACCGCCAGCATCGGACCCCCAAAACGAACCTAAAGAACACCCCGCCCATCAGGTCACGAGGAACCAACGGACAGACCGGGCCAGCCGGCCATCAACCATGCCCACTCCAGGAAAACCCGGCCACAAGATCAACTACTCGGCGACCAGGATCAACTACAGGCGGCGCGGTGCATTCGGGCTAAGGCGCAGAATCAGCCGGACGAACGACCCCGGCCTTAGGAACGACCGGCCAGGTCACCTCCACAATTTCCTCCGGCCTGACCAGGGCTGCGCGCACTCTGGCAATCGTCGACGCAGACATGTTGATCAAGAATGCTTTACGCGCGAGATCCAGCATGGGGGCGTCCGAGAGACTATCGCCGTATGCCGCCACGACCTCGTCCGCCAATCCTCGCTCGACAAGCATTTCGACCTTTCGGCGGCCATGGCAGTGCCGACCCGACACGAGGCCACCAAACCGTCGCCGGAGAGACGATGCAACGACCTCGATTCTCGGATCGATGTCGACGCATAGACGCAGCGCTAGTAGGTCCGCAGATGCAGTTACAACAACAACCGTGTCGCCCTGCTGAATGTGTCGATCCAGGGCTTCCGCGCCAGCCTGACGTAGGCGTTCACGTACCCGCATGTCTGTCACGTAACGGTCGACGATGGCATCAAACGACGTCTGTCTGATGCCGACAGTTGCTACCCACAGGAGCAGAGATGCCCCGCGTAGCTTCCATCTCGGGCGTGCCAGCAGCAATGCCACGAAAGGCAATAGGACGGCCGCCGCAATGAGACGAACCGGGTTACGCCGCAACAGACGATTCAGGAAGCGGGTGAATGAATCATGGTCAAGCAGGGTGTCGTCAAGGTCAAACAGTACTGTTGGCATAGCTGCTCCCTCTGATGCGATCGTCGAGTAATGATATCTCATCTTTTGAAATTACAATGCATAGCTCAAGGCCAGTCACAGCGCATCGTTCGCCATTGTTCGTATCGCCTTCGTATCCGCAACGGATCCTCGACACGTTGCGAGAGCCTCATCAAGTTCTCGGGCGAGAGTCGCAACATGAGGATCCTCGTGCAGCGTCAGGTGCGATCCGCTGATTCTGTGAACCTCAACCCCATCTTGCGCGACCGCATCCCAGCCGAGACGGTCATCCTTAATTCGGGTAAATTCAGGGTCCCCTGTGTGCAACAGGACGATGCGGCCCGAGTACGGTCTGATTCGATAGTTGACGGCCGCCGAGCGGTTGCGCCAAGCGATTCTCAGCATTGGCAAAAGCACACGGGAGCTGAAGCGAGTCAAAGCCTTGGGATCGCGCACCGCGAAACCCCTCCACGATCGGCCCTAAAAGGTGGGATCGTAGCTGATCATCGCGGCTCGAAGAATGCTCCCAAATCTCTCTAGCTGAACCCGCACCGGAGTCTCGTCCAAGAATCTCTCAATCGAGTCTGTCGCCTGGTCAACAATGGCCAAGCACGCGACAATCTCCCCGTTATCAGTCAGCTGCTGAGCCATCTCCAGGGCGATTAGACTCCCAAGTGGCCAACCGCCTACATAGTAGGACCCCTGTGGTTGAATCAGCTTCAGGGCCGTAATATATGCCCTGGCCATATCGGGGATCGTACGATGCGGACGTTCGCCGGGCCCGAACCCGTATGCTTGCAGGGCATAAAACGGCTGGTCGGCGGACAGGTGACGAGCCAGCTCGACGTATGGGTACACCAATCCAAAGAGTGGATGTACGCCGAAGAACGGCGGTAACGTCCCGCGGGTCTGCAATGGCACGAGAAGCGGCGAGATCGTAGGCCTCGGTGGGGCGCCGAAACCGACAGCATCGCCAACCATCGTCGCAAAAGAGGCAACTGTAGGATGGGACATGACGGCTGTAAACGGCAACCGGAGCGAGAATCGGCTCTCGACGGCAGCCAGGAGCGCAGCGGCGGTCAGCGAGCTGTCGCCTAGTTCGAAGAAGTTCTGATCTACTCGGACATCCTCGACACTCAATACAGACTCCCACAGGTCTGCAATGATGCGCTCAGTTTCTCCAACCGGGCCCCTGGACTGTCGAGGTCCAGCCGCTGACTCATCGAGATCGGCGACGGTCACTCTCTCCCAAACCAGCTCAAGTGGCCTCCCTAATGCATCCAATAGGACTGTGAATCGCCACATTATTTGGCGGCTTGTCGCCACGCTAAATGGCGCGGCCCTCAACGTCTGGACCACCCAGAGGGGCGTACACGGAGCGATCTGTGACGTCAGGCGGTTCCGAGACACTGCCTGCTTCGCGGTCATGCGACAAATAATGTGGCGAAAGTGCGACAGACAATTTGGCAACCGACAGGTGCGACGCGCAGCTGGCCCAGCTCGTGCTGGCGACACCGCCGTCGGTGGCTGCGCTGATCAGGGACGAATACACCTTCACGACAGCCACGTGGCCATCGACGCCGCGGACCTCGTACACTCAGCTGAGCTCGCCGCCCGTGTGCCGCCGGACGACGTTGATCTCTCCTAAGGCCGCTGAGCCGACAATTCGCTGCGATCTGGCGGTGAGCCAGATACTCGGGCCGGTTGCTGCTGTGTTTGCGCGTCGATGGAACTCAGTCTCGCATCGACCTCGGGAGACGATCTCAGTAGACGATCCCGCTGCGGGCGCGCGACGCATGACCCTTCGCCGCTGATTGCTGGTACTGCATGCGATCCTGGCCGCATGTCCAAACAGTTCGCCCAGATGCTCACGGGCGGCCACCCCAACTCCCTCGGCCGGACCGAGGAGGTCGTCGCGGTTGTCCTCGCTGATCAAGCGCGGCTGGAGGAACTGTTCGCGACGATGACCAGCGAGGATGAGGTCGTCCGCTTGCGAGTTGGCGATGCGCTCGAGAAGGTGTGCCGCGAGCAACCCGGCTGGTTCCTGGGGCATATCGACCGCCTGTTGAGCGATCTCGGGGAGATCAACCAGCCATCGGTCCAGTGGCATGTCGCTCAAATGATGCAGCGTCTTCGCCGCGAGCTCTCAGCTGACCAAGCCCACCGCGCCACTGCTTTGCTCCAAAGATATCTGACCAGCTCGGCGGACTGGATCGTTCTCAACGTAACCATGGACGTCTTGTCCTGTTGGGCGGATCGCGACCCACAGCTGGCCATTTGGCTGGTGCCCGAACTTGACCGCCTCAGCCAGGACGGACGAAAATCGGTCGCCAAACGCGCCACCAGGCGCCTCGCTGAACTCTCGAATCGAGGCCGCAGAGGCAACGCTGGCTCGCACGAGGTGTGAGCCGGTCGGGAATCCTCGACCGGATACCGGTCGTTTTCGCCAAGTGAGCGGACGTGACCGCTCCACTCGGAGTGATATCATCGGAGTGATATCGGAGGTGGTCGTAGTGGAGCAGATCTTGATTCGCAACCTTCCCGCAGGTACCAAGGCAGCGCTTCGCGCACGCGCCGAACGGCGCCACCGGTCGGTCGAGGCAGAGGCGCGCGATGTACTGACCGAAGCCCTTGAGCGCGATCCCATCACGATCATCGACCTCTTGAGCACCGACGAGGGTGCCGATATCGAATTCGAACCCGTGCGCCTGGGCGTGACAGCCCGCACTGCGCAGCTGTGAGATACGTCTTGGACACCAACGTGGTGTCCGCACTCCGCGTCCGAGGACGCAACCGACCGGTCGAAGCCTGGGCGGCGTCTGTTCCGCTGGCCGACCAGTTCGTCACGGCGACGACCGTCGCCGAGATCGAGCGGGGAGTCATCGCCAAGGAACGATCGGACACCGACCAGGGCGCGATCTTGCGCCGCTGGTTCGACGAGCACGTCCTGCCAGCGTTCGCCGACCGCGTATTGCCGTTCGGCCTGACAGCCGCGCGGGTCCTTGCGGCGTACCGAGTTCCTGAGCACTCGCCGCTCGATGACGCCCTCATCGCCGCCGTCGCCCAGTCCGCACAGATGACTATCGCGACCCGGAACATCAAGCACTTCAAGCCGCTCGGCGTGCGATGCCTCAATCCATGGGACGTAACCCCGACTGCCGCAGTTTGACCTTCGGTAGACAATTCCGGGGCCCCCACCGCCGGCCGGACCGAGCACGTGGACCGTCACCGCAAGCCGATCCTCCACGCGTAAACGGACCACGGCCGTTTCGTGGGTGGGCTCACCCCCAGAAGATGCCGGTCGGGTCCGCTCCGATCTCGGTCAGCAGCACATCGATGTGCGGCGAGGCGGGCAATCGGTCGTAGGTGTGAAAGCGCATGTTCCGGTCGCGGGCGAACAGCGTCCAGGTTTGCGCGGGGTGGTCGTAACGCAGTTGCGCGATCGGGGAGCTCGTCCACTCGGGCCCGCTGTCCTGGGACCACGGTGCTCGCCGTTCCACGATCGTGAGGTGCCGCCGCGCGTTGGCACTCTACGTAGACCTGGTGCCGGGCCCCTTCGGGTACCCGCGCGGCGCACCAGCGCTGGACCCGCGCAACGTCCAGATCGGGTAGCCCGGCCATGCCGGCCTGCGCCGCCGCCGACGCTCCGTCGGTGACCTCTGGGACGGCGCGGAGCGGGAGGACGTGGCGGGCAGCGGTCTCGAGCGTGTCGAATGCGGCGTCCAGGCGTCGCCGCCGACGCAGGTCTGGTTCGGTGACGGTCGCGATGACGTCGTCGCGGTGGTGGGCGCCTCCGACGATGCCTTGCTGTAGGTCGACGACGTAGTCCGACCGATCGGGTCGACCGGCCGGCGGCTGCGGATCAGCAGGCGGCCAACCGGCGGAAACGGCCGCAGACCCGCAAGATCGACCTCAACCTGACTCTGCTGGCCCGGGTGCGGGCGGATCTGCGCCGGTCGCGGACGCCACGGCAGGTCGCCGGCCGGTTGACGTTGGAGGCGAAGGAACCCACCCTTGCTCTTATGGAGCATTCGTCCCCCGCAGACGGTGCCACGTCTCGCACGAGGTGTTGTATAGGTCGATCTACGCGATACCCAAAGGCGAGCTGGCCAGATCGGGAATCCTATTGCGCTCCAAACGAACTGCCCGCAAGAGGCGCCGTCCGGTCGGTGAGCGGACCGGTGGCCGCATCGTCGGAATGGCGTCGGTCGATGACCGCCCGACCGAGGCGACCGAGCGACGGATGCCGGGCTGGTGGGAAGGTGACCTGATCGTCGGCGAGGGCGGGAAGAGCGCCGCCGCAACCTTGGTGGAGAAGACGTCGCTGTTCACGTTTATCCTGGGCTGGCCGGAAGGGAAGAAGGCCGACGGGTTGGCTGACGTGTTGATCGACCATCTGGAAGGCTTGCCGAAGTTCATGAGAGCGGGCCTGACCTGGGATCAAGGCGCGGAGATGGCCCGTCACGCCTCCGTCACGGTCGCTGCTGATCTGCCGATCTACTTCGCGCACCCGCACAGCCAGTGGGAGCGGCCGACGAATGAAAACACCAACGGACTGATCCGCGAGTACCTGCCCAAGGGTACGCACATCACCAGCCGCCACACGTTTCTCGATCAGATCGCCGACGAACTCAACGAACGCCCACGCGCCAGCCTCGGGTTCTACACACCGCGGGAGGTATTCGAGCGGTTACTCCGCGAGAACGTTGCTTCCACGGGTTGACGGCGCACTCTGCATCCGGACCGGTGTGGCTTGATCGGGCCACGGGTCGGGCCGGTCCCGCGCCGGGGTCGTGGAGGAACTGATGGCGGTAAACGCGATCAGCTGACTTTGGATTGGCGGTTACCAGACGCACCAGCTGAACGCCGTCCGCGGAAGCCAGCGCCGGAAGATGCGCCACTCCGCTCCATTGTTGTTCGCCCACGCCGACAACCGCGACACCGAGAACATCCGTCACGCGAAATACCCACCCTCGGCCGTGAGCGCGGAAAACTGTTGGTGATCGTGCTGCACCCACAACGATGCCTGCTCGTTCGCGAGAATCTGCGCCGCGGCCTTCAGGCTCCGCGCTGATTCGGCGACGTCGTAGTTGAGTATATGCGGGATTGCCTTGGTCTCCCAGCTGTGCATCGAATGCGTCAGGTCGCCGGAGATGAGTACCGGACCCGCTGCCGCTAACCGCACCAACAGCGATTGGTTGCCGATCGTATGCCCGGACAGTCGTTTGATGATCACGGTGCCGTCACCGAACACGTCGTGGTCGCCGTTGAGAAGTCGCGTCGGGAGGTCGCCCAGCACCGAATACGTGGTTACGTCGTAGTGGTATGCGGCCGAATCAGGACCGAACGCGGCCGAGTACTCGTCCTGCTGGCTCAGCAGAGTCGCGCCGGTGAACAACCCGACGTTGCCGACGTGGTCCGGGTGGAAGTGCGAGAGAGCGAGGAAGTCGACAGCCGCTGCCGGGTGTCCGAGTTCGTCGAGTTGCCGTGCGACCGAATCGACAACCCGGAAGACCGCGTGACCGCCGACGACGAGCGGCTCCGTGCGTTCGATCAGGGAGTCGCTCAGACCGCCGTCCCAAACCAATATGCCGCGGTCGTGCACAACGAGATAGACGGGGTCCGACAGCGTTCGGTGACTGCCGGCCGCAGCCGCCGGGTCGTAGATCGACCAATCCAGGATCTCGATCGATCCACCGTCGAGGATGTGGAGCTGTACATCAGACATAAGCTGTTCCTTGGCTGCAGGTGCGCATGTTTGCGGAGATCAGTTTTCCCAGAGCATCTCTCGGGTGGAGTGGGAACAATTCCTTGGTACTGAACGTCTGTTGTCGACCGTGCCTCGCGGCCCGTGCCTCGGTCAGGTGGGCTCCGGTAGGCCATAGTGATCGCGTCTTGTAAGAATCGCTCGTCGTCGTGATTGCGTCGCCCGATTTCCAGGTGCCGCCGCGTGATGCGCTCGGTGCCAAGACGCAGGCGCGACGTGCCATCCGCAATCGAGTCGACAATGACCAACGGGACGGACTCGGAGCCGCCCACGAGATTTGCTGGGGCGCCGCTCACGCTGCCGCCCGCCACCCGCTCGTCAGCAGGGAACGGACCGCTTCTCAGCCATTCGCGCGGGACACCGTCGTTGGCGATCACAGTGGTGCCGGCCCAGCAGAATCTCCGGTGCCGTCGCGGATGGCTCCGATCCCCGTTGTTGCCCAGCAATGGGATCGCCCGCGGGCCGATCTCGGCGGCCGCGGACACGTTCACCTCGAAGGGCGCGCTCCAGTCTTGCGAGTCGATGTACACGACAAGGGAGGAAATCGGTTCGGGGCCCGGCAGGGTTCACAGGACGGTCAGTTCGTCCGGACCCTGACGAACAACGGGCTGCTCGGATCGATGCGTCGATGGTCGGGTGGGCGCGTGTGTGTAACGGAGCCATGGAGAGCCTTTTCGCATTGCTGCAGAAGACGTGCTGGATCGGCAACGGTGGCGCACACGAGCCGACTTGCGCCTGGCCATCGCGACCTGGATTGAGCGGACTTACCACCGCACGCGCCGGCAACGCCGCCTGGGAACGCTGACCCCGATCGATTTCGAGACAATCAACCGAACCGCAGCCGGGGCCTGCAGAGCCGGTCAACCAAACCCTGGACAGACCCGCCCTACTATGAGGTCTAGCGGGGACGGCTCGAGGCGATGGTGTCGGAAGCTACCGTGAGCGAATCCAGCGCTGGCCTTCTCAGCAAACGCGGAAGATCCGACTTGCTGGCATTCAAGAAGCCGTGTCGCACGCTAGTGGCGATAGAGCTCAGCATTGATGGCTGGAATGGTAACAAGGTGTCGACGGCGAGCAGTCGCGCGCGGTACTGCGCCATGGAGATACTGCGGTGCCCTACGCCAAGCCGGTCAGCAACGTCCTTGACTGTTATCGCAGTATCGCCGACCAGCTCGTAGGTCTTGCCTTCGTGCTCCGTGGGTGCGGCGGCAACTACCGCTGCGGCAACAGCGAGATCAGCACGTGCAACCGCAGAAACTGCGCCGCCGCCGAAGGCCGATTCGATGCCATCAGGTCCCCAGGTGAGCAGCCCTCCGAAAAGCTCGGCGTATAGGCCGTTTCGGAGGATCGTCCACCCAAGTCCGCTCGCCTTCACCAGACGTTCGGTGGCTCGATGGGCCAGCGCGAAGCCGAGGTGATCCCCGGCACCGGTCAAGCTCGTGTACACGATGTGGCTCACGTTGTCGCGCACAGCAGCTTCGACAACAGCCTGGTGGCGGGCGACCACCTGATCGTCCTCGGCATACCCTGCCGAAGTCAGAACAAGGGTCGCGACCCCTCTTAGGTCCAGGGTATCGGGCGAATCGAAATCGAGGTGGCGCATCCCACCCTCCGGGGAACGAGTACCTCCAACCACCGCCTGACCCCCTGCGTTCAGCTCCTTCAGCGTCAGCGAAGCTAACTGCCCACTCGCTCCAGTCACCATGATCATCGGCTTGCGTCCCTTCGTGGTTCTCGAAAGTAACTACCATTGAGATCCTGACGCGGCCACGAGCCGTCCATAAGGAGGCAGTTTCATGTCACCAACGCACACTGAGGTAACCCCTACCGCAGCTGGCTTGGAACCATGCGGTCAGCCGAACCACACCGACTGCGGCATCCGAGACGTTCTCGACCGAGTGGGAGACAAATGGTCGGTGCTAGTTGTCGTTGAGCTTGCCAACGGCACCCGTCGTTTCAGTCAGCTGCAACGCGCTATCGATGGCATCTCTCAGCGCATGCTCACCCTGACAGTGCGGCGTCTTGAACGAGACGGCCTAGTGCTACGTCGCGTCTACCCCACCGTTCCAGTGCAGGTTGAGTACCAACTCACCCATACCGGGGCAAGCCTCACCCACCTCGTGAAAGCACTTGCCGACTGGTCCCTCGACCACCGAGGCTCCATCGCCGAGGCCCGGCACAATTACGACAAAAACCACTGAGACAACACGACTCCGAACGACGATTGAAACCTAAAAGTAGTGGGTTGGACCCCAGCCTGACGGTCAAAACCCCAGCCGCGGACGTCCAGCCCGGCTGCGAGGGAATTGATGCTTCAATCGACGGCTGTAGCACCGTCCTACGGCACTCGCGACGAGGGGAAGGGTTTATTTTCCGCAGAGAGACCGCGTCCCGAAAACCGAACGCTGAACGGGCGGGTCGAGCAGCTGAGGCTTATCGTCTGCGTCTTCCGCTAAACGTCTTGACTTGACCGGCTTCCGCCCAAGTGCGCTGACAGGTGGCCCTGGAACGACTCATCATTTGCGGTGGTCGTGGTCAGTGACGCGAGCAGGTGCAGCTTCTCGGCGCTGCCGCTGCCGCCGTCGGGGTAGTACAAGACGAGGATGAGTCCACCGACCGGGAGCTTGTCACGGTGAAGGTGAAGTTCGCCGACCACGGGGTGATTCACGATGGTCGTGCCACCGGCGAGTTGACGGACGTCGTGGCGCGCCCACAGCGCACGAAACCGCGCGCTGGCCAGGGATAGTTCCCCCACGAGCTCGACAATGTGCGCATCGGCGGTGTCCTCGCCGATGGACTTGCGGAACGATCCGACAAATTCTGCGGTGGCGCCATCCCAGTCGGCGTGGAACTCACGTTCCTCGGGATCGAGCATCAGCGACCGCAGCCGGTTCTCACCTGGTCGCAACCGGGGTGAAAGCGCCAGCGCGAGTGGGTTCGAGGCGAGCACGTCAAATGCCCGACCCTCGATGAACGCCGGCACCCCAACGGCGGCGAGCAGATGATGCAACCGGGCGGGTACGCGTTCAACCCGCTTGCTGCGACGCGCCCGGCGCGACGGTTGGGCCAGGTCAAGCAGGTACCGATGTTCGACTTCATCCAGGTGCAGGACACGACTCAACGCCGCAAGCACCTGCTCCGAGGGGTTCTTGTCACGCCCACGCTCCAGGCGCAGGTAGTAGTCGGCGCTGATCCCGGCCAGCATCGCGACCTCTTCGCGGCGCAAGCCCAGGACGCGGCGGTGGAGCCCGGCCGCAATGCCCGACTGCTCCGGGGTGACCAGATCCCGGCGGGCACGTAGGTAGGCGCCCAGCCGATTTGTCTCCTCGTCGCGGTTCATCACCTCGACTCTATGACGGCGTGTGCATCGGAGAGGGGGTCCTGCCACTCCCCGGATCGACAGGGACCTTCCACCCTCCGCCCGACCGAGGGAACCTGGTTGCAGGCCATTCGATTCTTGCCAAGGCCACGAGGAGAACATCATCATGAAGATCACCAATCGCACCGTTTTGATTGTCGGCGGAACATCGGGAATCGGGCGCGGACTCGCCCAGCGATTCATCGATGCCGGCAGCGTCGTCATCGTCGGTGGCCGCGACCCGCAGCCGCAGGACGGACTCGAGACCGTCCAGATCGACGTCACCGATCCGGACTCGATCCTGCGGGCACGAGACGAAGTGCTCCAGGCGCACCCGGATCTGGACGTCGTCGTCACGATGTCCGGGGTCATGCTCGTCGAAGACCTACGCGACCCAGCACACTTCGCCGCGACCGAAACGACGATCGCCACGAACCTGCTCGGCACCATCCGAGTCATCGACGCCTTCACCCCGCACCTGCTGGGCCGTGGCTCCGGAACCATCCTGACGGTGACCTCGGGAATCGCATATCTTCCGTTCCCACTCATGCCCAGCTACGGCGCGTCGAAAGCCGGCGTGCACGCCTACACGGAATCTCTGCGGGCTCAACTCGCCGGGACAGGTATCGAGGTCGCCGAACTCGTACCCCCCGCTGTCGCCACCGCGGGACAGGAAAAGGTCAACCCGGCAGCGTTGCCGCTGGCCGCCTACCTCGACGAGGTCATGGAACTCCTGGCCGAGCAGCCAACGTCCCACGAGATCCTCGTACAGGGCGTGCTCATGCACCGCTGGGCCGAACGCGACGGCACCTACACCGAGCTCGTGAAGCGGCGATCACAGTCGCTCAACACCCTGCCCAACCGCTGAGAACACCGCTACCAGCAGAACACTGCCGGCGGGCACCCCCCACCAGACACCTGCTAGTCAGAGGCTGGGATTGTCCGCGAGCCGAACGTCGAACGGTGCCAGTGGCCCACCTTCGGTCAGTTCACCTCTGTGACCAGGTCATTCCCGTAGGATGTGAATCGCCAAATTATCTGGCACCTTTTGACCAAATTATTTGGCACTCCCGGCCCCTGTCAACGAGCATATTTCCGTCCACCTCTGGCGACTCCCCGCCTCAGCGGGCGCACGAAGACCACCCCGTCCCCGCTGCAGGGGTGCCAAATTATTTGGCGAAAGGGTGCCACTTACCGTGGAAGACGACATGCCTGGGGGTTGCTCGCTAGGTGCGACAGCGGTCGAGCGGTGCGACCCGAATCGGGGACGCGGGTTCTCAGGGAGTGGCCGGTCCCGGAAGTGGAATGCTCTGGCCGCGCTCGACGTACCGCACCCGGTGCCCGATGCCCCGCCGGTCGACCTCCGTCCGGAAGTCCGACAGCGGTGACTTCATGACGGGGTAGTCGTCGTAGTGGATCGGAACCACCGTGCGCGGGGCGACCAGCTCCATCAGGTCAGCGCCCTGTTTGCCGTCCATGGTGACCATCAGCCCGCCGGGCAGGGTGGTGCCGCCCAGGTGGAAGACGCCGGTGTCGATGTCGGGGTACCGCGCCGGGATCTGTTTCAGGTCGTCGATGAGAAGGGTGTCGCCCGAGATGTACAGCCGGAGGGACACCGTTGCGTCGAGCGGCCCGAACTCCAGCATGCTGCCCATCACCGGCGGCAGCAGTCGCCGCACCGGCGCGGGCGAGTGGCGGCCGGGCATCGCCGTGACGGTGACCATGGTGCTGCCGCTGGTCAACCTCTGCCGGCCCCAGGTCCGCAATCCGGTGGCTCGCGGAAAACCGCGCAATTGCAGCCGTTTCGACGCGTGTGCCGTGGTGATGATGGGGAGGTCGTGATCCAGCCCGCGCTGCGCCACCCGATCCCAGTGATCGCCGTGCAGATGTGACAGCACAATGGCGTCAAGCGCCGGCAGCTCGTCGATCTGCAGCGCCGGTTCCAGCAACCGCTTCGAGGTCAGTCCGCGTCCGAGATAGGCCCGCTGCCCCCGGTGCAGGAAGTTCGGATCGGTCAGCAGCGTCAGGTCCCCGTACCGGATGACGGTGGTCGCATTGCCGACGAACAGCAGTGATCCGGCCGGTCGCGGCGTCTTTCCGGCGTCCGATGCCGGTCCGGGCAGCGGCGGTGCGGCTGGGTTCGGGTCGGGTTCGGGGTGGGCGCGAGCGGTGTCGCCGTCTGCAACCATGCCCGGTCAGTTCCCGTTGGCTGCCGCAGCATGCGGCCGGAGCTTGCGCCGCTCCTGTCGGCGGATATCCCGGCCGCCGCGCCGATACCACCCGGTCAGCACCGCGGCTGCTGGTGGATGCCGCCGTAGAAGGGTATTTTCAGCGAATGCGCATCACGCGTACCCATCCAGACCTTGCCCGGTGCCGAGCGACCGGCCAGCGGCATGTCCCCCACCTTTAGGATGGACACATGGTGCAGGGATCGGTTGCCACCGCCGAGAGCCCGGCCGGATCGGCGTGAGCCCGCCCGCCGCGACGCCTGGGTTTCCTGGGGCTTATGCCGTGCGCTGCCTCGACCGGCCGCCGTGGTTTCCGATGAGCAGATCCTCGCGCTCGTCGCAGCAGCTGACGGTCTTAGACGATGGCAGCGGCAGCGCTACGCCGGCGGCAGCCCGGCGGCGGCGGCGGACATACGACTCGACTCCTGCGCCCGGACTCGAACGCGCCGCTCAGGCGCTGACGTCCACATCAGGGGCTGCGCAGCCATGGCGGGGCCAGCTGTGACGAGGCCGCCGGCGCAGGCACCTTTGCTGCGGATCCTTGAGGAGACGTGGTTGACGAGATGAGTCCGCATCCGCGCTCGGACGCCCGGGTGGGGCGGCCTGAGGAGAAGGTTCGCGCCGTGGGGGACCGCGTCTTGTCGGTGCTGGGCCGGCAGAGCTGGCTCGACCGTCCGGGCTACCGCCTCGAACACGCTCTCGGGTTTGCGCTGGCAGTGTGCGGGGGTGCAGGGGAGCGCACCAGCAACCTGTTGCACGGCACCTGGCTCGGTCATCCGCTGCACCCACTCGTGGTGGCGCTGCCGACAGGGGCGGTGGCCACGACGGTGGTCCTGGACGTTGCCGCGGTGCTCCCGCGGCACCAGTCGGGGCTGCGGGAGGCGTCACGGGTCAGCCTCGGTGTCGGGATCCTCGCCAGCCTGGCTGCGGCGGCGACGGGCTTGAACGACTGGCAGCACACGAAGGAGCAGTCCCGGCGCGTCGGGCTCGTCCACGGGGCGCTGAACGCCGTGGCGACTGCGCTGTACGTCCAGTCGTGGCGCGATCGCCGGCGCGGTCGGCATGTCCGGGGCGTTGCTGGCAGCGCCGTGGGCTACGGCATCACGGCGGCGAGCGGCTATCTCGGCGCCAGTCTGGTGTACCGGTTGGGCGTCGGGGTCGACCAGTCCGGCGCGCGATGGGACACCGGTGAGTGGACGCCGCTGCTGGCCGAGGCAGCTCTCGAGGCTGGCGCCCCCCAGCGGGTGCAGGTGGTCGGCGTGGGTCTGGTCCTGCTCCGGGACGGCGACGACGTCGTTGCCGTCGGAGAGTTCTGCCCGCACCTGGGCGCACCTCTGGTGGACGGCTGGATGGACCGGGGGCAGCTCGTCTGCCCCTGGCACGGTTCCCGCTTCGACCCGGCGACAGGGCAGGTCGTCCGCGGGCCGGCCACCGCTCCCCTGCCCTGCTACCAGACCCGGATCCGTGCGGGGATGATCGAGGTACGCCCCGGAAAGCCGACGGCCCTTCGGGCAGCGACAGGAGTAAGCGAATGAGAGCTGAGCAGGTGCTCATCGAGCACCACAACGTCCTGCGGGCGCTGTGCAAGGAGATCACCGGTAAGCCGGCAGGGTCGGCCGAACGCGAGGAGCGGGTCGACGACCTGATGGTGGAGCTCGACATCCACATGCGCATCGAGGACGACCTCTTCTACCCCGCCGTCGCGGCGGCCAGCACCCTCGTGGCGGTCGCCCATGCCGAGCATCGCCAGGTATCCGACCGGCTCGCGGGGTTCTTGCGCACGAACCCGGCGGACCCTGCCTATGAGGGTGAGTGGCAGGCGTTCGTCACCACCCTCGACGCGCACGCAAAGGAAGAGGAACGCGACCTGTTTCCGCCTCCTGTGGAGATCACCGCGGCAGAGCTGGACGAGCTCGGGAACCGGATGCTCGAGCAGATGGACGAGGTACGGACGTCCTGGACGAAGCAGCTTCGCGTTCAGGTCAGAGGGGCTGTGCTGCGCAAGATGTGAACCGTCGCCGACACCGGAATCTCGTCTACACTGATCGCTCACTCCCTCTACACTCGATCGACCGCGGAGGTCGCATGTACGCACGTCTGTACGCCAAAGTCGTCGGGGTGATCATCGTGCTCATCGGCGTCGGCGGTGTCCTGCTGGGAGAGAAGTCGCTCTTCGGAGTCCTGAACATCGACATCGCAGAAGACGCGATCCATCTGATCACCGGCGGATTGATGGTTGGTGTGGGCTTTCGCGGCTCGGACCGAGCAGTGCGTTCGGTGGTTGGTGGTCTGGGAGTGGTGTACCTGCTCGTCGGCGTCCTGGGCTTCTTTGTCCCGGACCTGTTCGGGCTCCTTCCGCACGAGTACCACACCGTGCTGGACAACCTGATCCACCTGTCGCTGGGCGTGCTCGGCGTCGCGGTGGGTTTCTTCCTCGGCCAGCGGCCGGTCGCGCAGTCCTCGAAATCGGCCCATGTAGGTGAGTGAGGCCTCGACGGCAACGAACCTGCTGGGACGGGGCGCCGCCGCGGGCGTCGCAGGCACGGTCGTCATGACCGCCTTCCAGAAGTTCGTCGAGATGCCGATCACCGGACGTTCGGACAGTTACGCGCCGGCCCAATTGGCCGAGAAGGTCTTCCGGCTCCATCCCGGGACCCCGGCGTCACGACGGCGCCTGAACAACGCGACCCACCTGGCGCTTGGCACGATGTGGGGCGTGGCGTACGCGCTCGCCGCCCGGGCCGGGCTCGGGGGTCCGCGAGCCGTGGCGGCGGTGTTCGTCACGGTCTACGCCGCAGACGTGCTGCTGAACACCGCTCTCGGGCTGTACCGGCCACAGGAGTGGTCGGGCCAGGACTGGGCTGTCGACGTGATCGACAAGCTCGTTCAAGCGGCCTCCACGGGCGCGATCTTCGAGCGCTTCCTCGACCCGGCCCGCCCGTCCTGAGCGGTTTCGCATGAGTACAGACCAGAGCTGCAGCGTTCTCAGCCTGGATGCACCGACGATTGTCTTTGAGGGATGGCGCGTAGAGACGGCTAATGCCCTCTGAATTAGGGTGAGACCTCCCTGCAGGTTCGACTCGTGGGTGGTCTGCGGCTGCACGAACCCGGAACCTTGGTAGAACTGGTCGCGGCCGAACACGGTGAACCCCGCCCTTGGTCGCCCAGGCCGCGATGCTGGTTACAAATATATACGGCTGCAGCGACGGGCTGATGGACCGGAGCACGCTCTCCAGCACGGCGAAGTAGACGAACGCGATGCCCAACGCGGCTGCGGTGTTGCGGATGAGGTTGGCCAACCCGAACCCGAGCCAGACGCAGGGCAGCGTCAGCAGCGCGGCCCGTACCTGCACTCAGAGCACATCGGACCAGAAGTGGGCCGCGTCGGCGCCCAGGCTGGATACCGGTTGAGGTCGGCTGCTCGGCGGTCCGTCTCGTCCAGGGTGCGGTCGACTCCGCGGAGGTGTGCCTGGTCGGCGCGGCGGCGTGCGACGGCCTGTTCCCAGTCGCCGACTGTGTAGGGGGTTGGCGGCGGCGCGACCGGCGTCGCGGGCGGCGGCGCGACCGGCGTCGCGGGCGGCGGCGGTGGCTGCGGTTCGTCGGGGGTTTGCGGTGTGAATTGGCGATTTATCTGGCCGCTTCTTGGCACGCTAAATGGCACGATTTTCAAACACCAGTTCGAGTGCAGGGCCTGCGGACGGTAGGGCGGCCAGATAAGTCGCCAACAACGGCCAGATAGCTTGCAAAAACTAGGCCACTTACCGGGTTCTGGCTCAAGTTTCGTGAAGCCGGCCGAGTTGTGCTCGTGCGGCCAGTCACTGCACGTTCTCCGCGCGACGCGACCGCGGCGGCGGGCGTGGTTCGGGTCCCGGGCGCCGTCACCGTGCACTCGGCCTACCGGACGAACCGGGTGTCGATCCTCGACGCGATCAACCAGCCGCCAGTTCACGAAACGTGAGCCAGAACCAATTAGTTGGCACGTTTTCGCCACGCTAAATGGCACGGTGTCCAGCACACCTACGCCTCACCCGGGACGCTCGATGGACCATCGCCGCAGGTCAAGCGAGTGCGGTGTGGTATCAACGCAGTGGACCATGCGGCCATGTAATTTGGCGAAAGTGTGCCATATAGCGTGGCGACCGACAGGCTGCAGCCCCCGCAACTGCGCTCGCCACATCCAAAAATACGTCACGCGAGGCGACTTCCGCATCGACAGCGGCCAGCAAGCCATGAAAAGCCTTCTGACCATGACGCAACCACCCGACGCGGCGTTCATCGCCAACAACCTCATGGCCATCGGCGCTATCGAAGCCCTCCGCGACGCCGGGATCACCCCACCACAATTCGGGCTGATCTCTTTCGGCGACCTACCCTGGGCCCGGCTGCTCAACCCCCGACTCAGCGCCATCTCGCAACCGGCCTACCAACTCGGATGGAGCGCCGCAGAAATACTTCAAGACCGCATCGCCGGCCGCCAGAGCCCCACCCGCACAATCGTCCTCAACACCGAACTCATCGAACGCGAAAGCACCGCCCGAAATGATCCCCCTATCGCAGCACCGGACACACCAGACATTTGCCACACCCACCGGGGCAAACCTCGGCCACCGACGACCTCAGAAAGCATCAGCGGGCTGACCAGGCGACGTCGCCTCTCCTCAACAAAACCGGGCGGTCTTCAGTTAGTTTAGGTAACGAACTGCTCACCGATCACGAGACCGGATTGAGCGCGGGCTCCGTGGCCAGGCTTGTACAGCTGTCGTCGCCTGACGCAGCCCAGCGGCTCCGTGGTCGCGGAGTACCCGTTCGATCCAGTGCAGGTATGGCGGAACGGAGCGGCGAAGTCACAGCTCAGCCCGAGGGGTCCTCGAGGTTTTCCAGGCGAAGTTCGGTTTCGATTTGATCAGTCAGCTTGGCGACATTTCCGGCCAGGCCAGACCCGCCCAAGCCCCGGAGCTCGATGATCATGGCTCGCTTCTGGGCTGCGGTCTGGAATCGCCAGGTGCCGTTGATACGGTCGTGTACCTCTTGCGCCTGCTCGTCGCTGACGTCGCTCACCGGTGGCCTCCGTAGCTGCTTTGCGGTGACTCTAACCCGTCGATTGGGCAGGCACCATCGGCTACGTCCATTCAGAGGTGCTCACACCGCCACCAACGTCGTTCTCGTCGCACGCAGCGGTGATCACTCTGCGGACCCCTCCAGGGCGGGCCGTTCTGAAAGCTTCCGCGCTGCGCCCGAAGAAGCCAGCCGAAAGTGACGTTCCGACAACATTCGGTTACTAAACGTTAAGTGTCGTTGCTTCATCTGCAAGCTTCGCGGCGTGCACCCCAGCGAACCCAACCGCTGCGCCGTGATGGCTGCGTTTCGGTGTTGACCGGTCGGGTGCCCCCGCGTGGCCCGGCGGATGCGTTGCTAGCCCGAATCGCGGTGGGTGAGACGGCGGCCTTCGACGAGCTGTACGGGCAGTTCCAATCGCGGGTGTTCGGTTTATGTCTGCAGCTCATCCGCGACCGCCACCAGGCGCAGGAAGTGACGCAAGAGGTGTTCCTGCAGATCTGGCGGCTAGCTACTTTCCCATGAAAAAGTGGAGCCTGAGTCGTTGCGGCGCAGCGGGTTTTGCTACTCACGTCCGCTGATTGGGGACCTGTTCGTGGGAGAATAGGTCCAAGGATCGGACCGGGGAACCCCGCCGACGCCCCGCAGCTGGCCAAGGCCGTGAAGCGGGTCATCGCCCGGACCGGCCGTAAACCCCGCACCGTCACCGCCGACCGCGGCTACGGCGAACAAGGCGTGGACGACGATCTCGCAGCGCTTGGTGTCCGGCATGTCGTGATTCCCCGGAAAGGTAAACCCGGTAAGGCCCGGCAGGCGGTGGAACGCCGGCGGGCGTTCCGGCGGACGGTGAAGTGGCGGACCGGATCCGAAGGACGGATCAGCACCC
>JAABVA010002400.1_pt1 | contig 18687 bp, 35 predicted proteins | sample 5560331 | NCBI WGS metagenome assembly JAABVA01 (sample SAMN12812661, study PRJNA571458) | rock metagenome | isolation source: Antarctica rocks | place: Antarctica: Victoria Land, Mt New Zealand sud | collected 2016-01-07 | reverse complement strand
TTTGCTTGCTGCCCTGACTGTGCAGCGAGTCGGCGATCTGGCGAGCAGTGCGGCTCAGGTGGGAGTGATGCTTTCTGCGGGGCGGAAATGCTGGAGCTTCAGGTACTGCGCCGCCGCAGCCGCGCAGGGACACCGGCGGTAGGCTAGGCGGCCGGGGAAGAGCCGCCCAGGAGCCAGGTGTGTGCCAAACCAGGCGCGGGCGACGCTCGCTCGGCGCGCGCAGGCGCCGACGCACAGATGGAGCTGGACGGGGAGCGGGGCGACGGTGGCGCGCGCGCCGGGGGCGGCGACGGCGCCGAGAATGCAAACCCTAACCGCCCGCCGGCACAGGTTCATGTGGCGGAGGCCAAGCCCTCGCGCATCCCGCTGCTGCCTGCTGGCAAGGCCGGCGCCGGCGGGCGCGGGGGCTCGCGGGGCTGCTCGCCGGTGCGCCAGCGATAACCCTGCGCGTTCAGCCCTGGGAGCACATCTCCCGGCAGCAGTTGGCGCCAGCGGGCGCGCCTGCTGCAGGGGAACCCCTTAAGCCCCAGCCATGCTGATGTGAACAGGCCAATTGAGATTTCGCTCGCACTCAGCAAGCCTGTCGCAGCGCTCTCCTCATGTGCCATTGACTGCACTTTCTGTGCGCGCACCTCGTGTTTGGTGCCATCGCGGGCGGCTCGCCGGGACGGACTGTGCGTGCCGGGTGCTGATCCGCACCATGTGCACGCTGGCAGTAGCCCATGGCCCTGATCAGCCGGGAGCCACCTGTGTTGACTTGAGGGAGTTTGCACGTCCCTGGCGAGGCACGCCTGCCTGGCATGCAAGCGCCAGGGTGGCTGCTGCGCGTGGTGATATGTAGCGCGGAGCGGCCTGCAGGATCGTACAGGCTGACGCAGAGAGTTGTCATGTACGTTACATGGTGCTTGCACCTGTGTCAAGGTCCACTGGCTCACTAGAAAGACGCACCAGCACTGCTATGGGCATTAAGCGCACAGACTGTGCGCAGCAACATACACATCCTCTGCCAAAACAGCTCAGGCGACGCACTGCCCACAGGCTTCAGCCTAAGGTCTTGAGGCGGAGCAGGACCCGGCCTGTGGGGTGCAATAGACTCCCAGCTGCCCGCACTCCATGCACATCCCTGGTGAGCCTGGGTGTAGCCATGAGCGAGCTAGCGAGGGCCTTGGCTAGCACCTCCTGCCCACATGTGCACAATGCCTCTGCTGGCAGCTCTCAGGACGTTCGCAGCCAGGACAGCCGGCTGGCTGCTCAGCTGCCTGCCCGGCGCACAGGAGGGCAGGGCGCGACATAGGCTGACACACTTGGCAGCTCAGGCGTCCGCGGTGAGGAAGTCAGCCGGCAGCTCGATCTTCTGGCCGGGCGCAAAGGAGGGCAGGCCGCGGTACGGGCAGCCCGCGCACCGGAACGCGTCGCCCAGCCCGCACTGCGCGCAGACTTTATGTCAGCACAGCTCTGATTGCAACATGGTTGACGGCGGCAGCGGCGGGCGGCTTGGCAGGCAGGCAGGCCGTTCGCCGCCCTCCAACGCCTGACCCACGTCAGCCTGCAACAGATGGGAAGTGGAGAACACATAGCCATGACTCTCTGCATGTCCGCTTCCAGCACAGCCTTTTCAAGCAAACCGCACATTCCGCCGCACTGCCTGCGCTGCCTGTTGTTGGCCCGGCCACGCTAGAGCTCCCATGACCCCCACAGCCGCCCGAGCATGCAAAGCGTGCAGCACCGCTGTCCTCGCAACGAGCGCGGGGCTGCAGCCGGGCGCGCACGCTGCCGCACGCGCTCTGCGGATTCTCCAGCATGTCGGGCGTCAGCGCGGCCTTGACGCCGGCCGCCTCGGCCTCCGCGCGGCCGCAGGAGCAGTTGGCGCACGCCTTCTTGCTGGCGCCCGGCGCGCAGTCGGCCGCCGCTGCGCCCAGCGGCCTGCTGGCATCAGCGTCGCGGGCGTGCGTGCATATCAACAAAACCAAGCACGCGCAAGTGAGAGTCACGAAGCGGGTAAATGACAATTTATGACATCGTACTGTCTCTTAGATAACGCTGCAGTGCACATGGTGCAGGAGACGCGGCAACGACCCATTACGGCCATGCACGCCAAGGAGGTCGCGCGTGGTGCGCTCTAATGCTGCACGCGCAGTCTGGGGCACCGTCCACGGTGACAGGAGGCCCCGCGAACGCAGGACCCGGCAGAGCCGTCCCAACAATGAAAGTGGCCGTCCAGCGGCCAGCCCCCGGGCGCCGCCAACGGCAGCAAGCGCACGCCCGAAGGGCCAGGCCGTTGAAGGAGGGCTGCCGTCATGGTCAGCTGTTCCTGGAGCATGACATCTCGCTGTCCCTGGTCCAGGCACTCCATAGCACGTTGCCGCTGGGCAGCATCCCACACAACGTCGAGCACCTTTGGCAGCGTGGCTCGCGCCGACAACCGCACAGCTGGCAGGCCGGCCTGCAGCAGTTGTCGCGTGCGCTGACGAACAGTCGGGCCATGCTGAGTTTGTGATGCGGGTATGCCATGGGCCTGCAGCAGCCTATTGATTGCCCGTGCTGGCTGCCCTTGCAGCTTTGCTGCGGCGGGCCCATGGCATACCTGCATCACGCACCAACATGCCCTGACTATGTATCATTCGCATGTAACAGCTGCTCTGCAGCCCGGGCTGCCAGCTGCGCGGTAGTTGCCGCAAGCTACGCGGCCGGATGTGCTCGCAACTGTGCGGGCGGCTGCTGCCGCCCAAGTGGCAACATGCTGGAGATGACGTGGACCAGAGCCCGCAGCATGCCATGCTCCAGAAGCAGCTAGCCGTGACGGCAGCCTTCCTCAGAGCGGCCTGCCTCTTCAGGCCTGCGCCCGCTGCCCGGCGGGCGGGAGGCCCGGCGGGCGGGGGGAAAGAACCAGTGCGTCATGCGCGCATACGCCCCGCACCTCAACCCTAGCCTGACTGAGGTCCGCACCAGGCGCGTCCGGCCGCGCGCGGTCCTCCTCGGTGAGCAGCTCCTCATCGTCCAGCAGCTCGTCGGCGCCGTCCTCGTCCGGCGCCAGCGTCCACGCTGCGGCGGCCGGCGCCGGCGCCGGCGCCGGCGCGCCGCGCGGCTTCAGCGCAATCGCCGCGCGCGCGCCGGGCTCCCAGCGCGGCTTGCTTGCAGCCACCTGTCGAGCAGCGATTCATATTTCGCACGCGGCCAGCTGAACAGAGAGTATCAGACCCGGGCTTCTTGCATGAGACACGCTGCAGACTTCAAACCGCAGCTGCTCACAAGCGAAGCCGCTTCATAACAGCGCCGCCACACCCCTGCCGCTTCGCAAGCAGCCCTACCACCCAGTCAAAGGACTGCCAGGTCTGCAGGGCTCAAGACGTCCGCACCGGCGCCCGCTACAGGCTGCCCTTGCGGCACAGGAGCTGAGCGGTACCACAGTGTACCAGTGCACACTGCAAAGTCGCCGGGGAACCTTGCTGTGAACCACCGCGCACAGCGCACCGTGCAGGCAGAAGCTTCCGGCGCTGTGTGCACGGGCGCCTGCTCGCCGCTGATGTCCACGAACCCCGCGAGCAGCAGCTCCTTCCGCAGCGCCTCTACGCCCGCAGCGCCCTGCGCAGCGAGCCCGGTACTATACTCAGGTGCCCGTGTCAGCGAGTTGTCGCCCTTGAAAGCCTGCATCTTTTCTGCACCGAAGCGCCGGACGCGCAGGTGCACAGTCGTCCCACTACACGAATTAAAGACAGCACCGGGTCCCAAGGCCGTGAGCGCAGGCAGAGCGTGTGCTACGCACAAGCAAGTTATGGTCCGCACCTGCGGCTCCTGCAGGACCAGCGCGCCGCCTGGGCGCAGCGCGCCCAGGATGGCTCGCAGCAGGCCTGCCGTGTGCTCCTCGGCGGCGTGCGCAACGGACACGGCGGTCGCGAACGCGCTCTGCGGCAGCGCGTCCTTGCCCAGGCTGTTTGAGGCGCACACAACTGTGGCGTCCTCCAGGCGCGCCGCCGCGCGCTGCAGGCAGGCCGCAAGCAGGCTGCCATCCACCACGGGCCCGCTGGAGAGCAGCAGTACCTGGTCGTTGGCCATAGTGCGTCTTTTGCGCTCTGTCGGTGTCAGGCAGAAACACAAGTCTCAACTGCACTTTCCTCTTTCAGTGCAGGCCTCTGTAAGGAGGAAGGAGAAGAAGAAGGTTGGAGCTGGCTTGCAGATGCTGCATCTGAGATGCACAAGGCCACTTTCATGCAGACCCATTCCCGTGTTTGTATTGAGCGCTGCATAGTCCGTAGAGTGCCTCGTGCAACCAGGCGGCAAGCCCCTGTGCGTGATGGCGGCGGCCAATGAGGAGGAGTGGCAGCTCGGCGCGGCGCAGCGCGCAGACACCGTGGCCCGGGTCGCGCAGAGCCTGACGGCCATGGCGTTCCATTCCGGGGGCCGCGTGTCTGATGATGAGGCGCAGCGGCTGGCTACAGAGTTTGAAAAGAAGGCATACACAGTCGCGCGTGTTGAGGCTCGCACCACCACTGGCATGCGGCCGCACGCGGAGACGCTGGCGGCTTACACACGGTGCGTGCTCCAGCGCCTGTAGCTCTCGAGCTTGGCGGGTAGTGTAGCAGGCATAAGTACAGTACCGTACTGGTCATACGCAGTGTTGGAGTTATGTAGCAAGACCTCCGCCCGTTTAAAATATTTACGTGAGCACAGCTGCTGTGTATGCGCATGCACACGTGCGTGCCAATCGATGCCTCCCTGCGGTGGGCAAGCAGCCTCCCAAGTCACAGCGCGTTGCTCACAGTACAGGCACGCACACAGGAAGCTCGCGTCTCTGGTGCTGGATGCGTCCCAAGCTAGGAGCGGCGCCAGCGGCGCTGCAGAAGCGAACGGCGGCGCGCCGCACGCCGCGCCACGCGACGCCGCAGAGCTGGACCTCACCGGCGAGCGCGAGTTCCTGGTGGCAGAGACGGCGCAGGATGCGCTCGCCAGCATGCTCGCGACGGGGGCGACCGTCAGCAGAGTGAGCATCTCCCGTTTGGACTGAGGTCTGTGCCGGGTGTGTGCTCTTGCGACTATGTGCACTTGGTTGCACGACTGCACTGGACAGTTGTTGCAGTGTGGTGCCTGCGTGAGTCACTACAAACAGCCTTGACTGCCTGCATATGGCTATTTATGCAGAAGTGTACAGGGGGTCCGCCGCGAGCAACAAAAGGGCACAATCAGACATTGACGACAAAGCAGTCGGCTGGCGGGGCAAATTCAATTTGAGCAAATGAATGTTGCATGCGGTGGCTGTGCAGGTGGTTGTGGGTGTGGCGCGAGCTGCTCTACAAGCGCGTCATGCCCTGACAGCATGTGCGCCGCTGCGCAGATCAAGCTCAGCACCAAGAGCTTTGACGCGGCGGCCGCGGGGGTGGCTGCGGAGGCGATCGTTAACTGCGCGGCCAGCCTGACGCACGCCGACCTCAGCGACGTCATCGCCGGCCGCCCGGAGGCGGAGGCGCTCAACTCGCTGCGCATCCTCAGCGGCGCACTCGCGCAGGTGCCTGCTATGTCCGCCAGCCTGTGCGACAAGCTTTGTGGGCACCAGCAGGCCTGCCGGCTCACAGCAGAGTTAAGAATAGCCTTGAATGCTATGTCATGTGTTGGCCTGCTCACCCATGGCATGCATGCGGCTCAGTGGTGGCGAGGAAGAGCCGACTGCGCATCCTGCTGATGAGGGCGTTGCTATGATGCGATGGTGAGAGCTTACGCATGCAGCTCTGCGCTCATCTATGCGGGTGCAGCAAGGGTTGGTCGACTACCAGGTCTGTTGAAGCCAGCAGTGCGGCCAGGACCATGTGCGCCCTGCTGCGAGCGCGCAGGCGCGGCTGAAGGTGCTGGACCTGAGCGAGAATGCGCTGGGCGAGAAGGGCGTGCGCGCCTGCGCCGCCGCGCTTAGTGGCCAGGCGCGCTCGCTAGCCGGCTCCTGTCGCCCCAGTGCACAGGCCCTGGGGTGGCAGAGGCGCCTGGTGCTCAGGGGCCGGCACGTGTCATGCGCGCCGTGGGCCCAAACGGCGGCACTGGTGCTTGTAATGTCACGCATGTAATGTCACGCATGAGCCGCCTGCAGCAGATAAATGTTTCTCAAACCCTAAACACTTTACCCTACATCATCGCACGCCCGCATGCTTAATTGAGGGCGCAGCGGCGGGCGCGTGCGGCAGGCGGGCCTAGAGAAGCTGGCCTTCCAGAGCGGCATGAGCTGCCTGTATAGATAGAGTTAGGGTACCATAACCCTATGTAATAGGATAACCTAGCCCTTAGTGCCTAGTCACCGCATGCCCGGCTGAGGGCGCGGCGGGCGCGTGCGGCAGGCGGGCCTGGAGAAGCTGGCCTTCCAGAACGTGGGCTGCTCCATCGCGGCCTGCCACGCGATCGCAGAGCTGGTGCCGCACGCGGGCGCGCTCGCCACGCTCCACCTGCACAACAACATGTCCGACGACGCAGGCGCCGCGGCGATCGCGCAGGCGCGCCCGCGCCGCCCGCTTGTGAAGCCGGCCCCCTCGCGCCCCGCGCCTTCCAGCACACGCGCCCGCTAGCACTGGGCGCGTCTGCCGGATATTGCATGCGCTCTCGGCTGCAAGCAGGGCGCCGCGGCGGCAGACTGTTGGATGGCAGGCGCCTGCGGCACGCCCATGCACTGCTAGGCGCAGCTTAGCAGCCCGGGCATTCTGCAGCCCGGGCATGCTGCAGCCCGCCAAGCGGCGGTCGCCCGCCGGGTGCCAGGTGCTGGGGCGCGCGCCCGCGATGGCCGACTTCCGCATGGCGTCCTCGCGCGTGGGCGCCGAGGGCGGCATCGCGCTGGCGCGGGGGCTCTCTGCGGGTGCGCGGCCCACGCGCGCGCCGCGCGGCCCCGCTGCGCTGCTGCCCGGCCGGGCGCGGTGACGCGCGCCAGCGCTGAAGCCTCAGAGGATCCGAGTGCGAGCGGAACCTGGGCGCCAGCATGGCTGCTGAATGCCCCCATTTTTGCGCGTGGCTTGCTTGGGGACAATACACAGCTCCGTGCCAGCAGCGACCGCACCATGCGCTGACGCCATGAAGCCTGCCTGCATGCCAGCAGGCGGCTGTTATGTGATGCGCGGTGCTGTGTGCCCAGAGGTCGTCCTGTCATGCGCTGTGCTGTGTGCGGAGAGCTCGGCAACGGCTGTCATTAGGGTAGGTTGGGGGCCCGGCGCAGGGCGCAGCCTGGTGCGCCTGGACCTCAGCGACAACCCGATGACGGCCGAGGCGGCACCCGCGCTGGCGCAGGCGCTGCGCGGCCAGCCCGGCCTGCGCAGCCTCAACCTCAACGACACCGCGCTCGGTGACGAGGGCGTGTCGGCCGTCGCCGAGGCGCGCCCTGCTTCTGTGCATCGCCCGTGCCTGCCGCCCTGCTATTGCTCATGAATGGGTGGCTGACGTCCCGAGTGACAGCGAGGCCACCCGTGACGACGTGGCAGCGGCCACCCACATGCATGAGTACAAGCACTGCATGTGTAATTTGCAGCGCATGATACCGTGCCAGACTGGGGCGCTACCAAAAGTTTTGCACCGGCCGCAGGCGCTGGCGGACGGCGGCGCGCAGCTGGAGGAGCTGGAGCTCGCACTAAACGAGGTGACGGCGGCCGGCGCGGGCGCGCTGGCGGCCGCGCTGGCGCGGCAGCCGCGCCTGCGCCGGCTCGCGCTGCGCGAGAACGAGCTGGGCGACGGCGGCGCGCTCGCGCTCGCGCCAGGCCTGGCCGCGCTGCCCGTGCTCGCCGAGCTGGACCTCTGCCAGAACGAGGCGCGGCGCGCGCGGCCGGGCCCCGGGGCTGGGGGGGGGCAGGGGGGCTGGGGGTAGGGCTGGACCTCTGCCTCGTTCTGGCCTCACTGCCCGCGCTCGCCGCGCTGGACCTGTGCCAGACCGAGGCGCGGCGCGCGCGGCCGAGTCCCTCGCCCGGTCTCGTCCTGTAGGGAGCTCTGGAGAGCGCATGCTGTACCACAGACAGGCAGGGAAGCCTCAGATAGTTGACAGAGCCGAGGCGACGCGTGTGCCGTCGGCGTGCCTCCTGTGGTGCGTCACGCTAGCTGCAATAAGACCGCTGTCTATCAAACAGAGGGATGCCTCCGATAGGCTGAGTTGTGTCCTAACCGGCAGTTGGGTACTCCATGGGCTTTCTAGGGACCCGGGGAGCCTCTCAGCGGCACGCCCTCGCTGGCGGGCTGCAGCCGCATGACGCATGCACGGGCGCAGATACGGCGCGCGGGCGCGCTGGCGGTGGCCAAGGCGGTGGCCGCGGCGGCGGAGCTGCGGCTGCTCGCGCTGGACGCCAACGAGATCTCGGAGGCCGGCCTGGACGCGCTCAAGGTCGCGCGCCCCGGCCACGCCCTTGCGGAGCACATGCTGCCCACTGGCTGCCGTGCGTGCCTGCGTGAGGCGTGCACGTGGCAGGCCGCGTGCGTGACCCACCTCAGCAGAGCTCCCGCCACCATTTGAGGCCGGCGGTGAAACACTTACACTGACATTGTCGGTGAGCTGTACCTTGCCTTATACCACTCAATCTTCCCCAGAACACATGCTGGTCAGGACAGCCAAACGGAAAAAAGTTCCCGCCCGCAGGCGGCGCTGAAGGCGGCGGGCCGGCTGGGCGCGCTCGGCTCGCTGGAGGAGAACGACCCAGACGCCGCGGACGAGGCGGAGGGCGAGGAGGACGAGGACGACGCGGCGCACGGCGGCGCGCCGGCGCCCGCGGCCGGCGCCGAGGAAGACGCGCTGGCCGACGACCTGGCGAGGGCTGCGGCAATTGCCTAGCGCGTGTGGTGCTTGTTCTGCTAAAAAAACTGGGCTAGGAGCTGCGCTGTTCTGCTTCAGTGTTATGCAGGGAACTTTAAGCGAACACACGGAGGTCAATGACACGGTGCAGCATTGCTGCAGCATGATGAATTGCATTCAAATTTCTATTACATAATGCTGCAAAAGGGTTTGATGCAGGGTCACTGCAGAGCTCTTCTCCCAGCCTTTGCTTTGCCAGAAGAAGTGGTGCTATGGCTTCGACGTGCCTGGTGGCGACTTGCGGCAGGGCCATGAGGCCATCCTGCGGACGTGCGGCCCTGGTCGCAGTTTCTTGTTTGCCCTTCTTACACTTAAACCTGTGCAGTCATCTTGTCTTGCACGAGGTTCGTTTCTGGTTACAACCATGTTGCGGCCTATTGTCAGATAAAGCCTTGTGCTGGACTACAGCTATTACACTAGATAGCGATGTTGCACTCTGAAGGCTGCAACACCGTGTGCTGGGGCTTGTTTCAGGCGGACGGGTGGCTGCGAGCGCGCATGATGTTTTGCGCTCCCACTGGCACATCTGCGGCCTGGCGAGCAGCCCCAGGCTGCACACATGCAGTCTGAGGGGCAGGCACGCAGCGGCCAAGGGCGCCGCACTGGCGCACACGCGTGCACCGGCGGGCCTGCAGGCACGGGCGCCTCTCTTGGTCTCAGGTTGTCAAGGCTGTGCCACTGCACGTGCAGCACTTTGCCGGGCACGTACCACTCTGGCACGTGGCACGTCTGCTGCGGAGCTTACCACGCAGCACCTGCCTGGAGGTGTCTCGGTCCACTTGGCCTGTATGCAATACAGTACTTGTTCGGCGGTCACCTAATTAGCAGCGGCAAGAAGTGCAGCAGCAGACTGTGGCAGCACAGAGCGCTGCTACCTGTGTGCAGCGGGAGTTTGATAGACTGTGAAGCAGCAGGACAGCGAGCCAGCGCAGTGGGGCTAGAGTTTTCTCCGCAAACACGTATACGGAGGCAGGAGGCGGCAGGGGCCATCATGTTGCTGGAAGACATGCCGCTCTAGCCTGTCAAAATTGTTTTTAAAATACACTGTTGGCAAGGTCTTGACAACCTGCTGTGCAGCAGCTGAGGCAGCCTCCGCGCGCCTGCAGACTCGGGCGGCGAGCGGAAACGGCGCGGCGCACTCCGCCAACGGCGACGGCGAGTACGACTACGACCTGTTCACAATCGGCGCCGGCAGCGGCGGCGTGCGCGCCTCACGCTTTGCGGCATCCACATATGGTGCGCCGGCGCTGTGCTGTCATCCAGGTGAACGCCGGACCATAACGTTAAAGGCAAATGCGGGTCCTCATCCTTGATATCTGCCGTGCTAGACATGGACGGCAGATGGCTAGGTCTGATTTTATTACTTGCCTGTTGAAGCAGAAGCAGAGCAAAGCGCGTCGAGAAGCAGCAGTGGAGACGCACCAGCGGCGAGCCCAGGCGCGTCCGGCAGGCATCAAGGCGGCGGTGTGCGAGCTGCCGTTCGGGCGCGTGGCGTCCGCGCACGTCGGCGGCGCGGGCGGCACGTGCGTGCTGCGCGGCTGCGTGCCCAAGAAGCTCATGGTGTTCGGCGGCGAGTTCGGCGAGGGCTTCCGGGACAGCGTGCAGTTTGGGTGCGCCTGGCGCGCGCAGCTGGTCCCTGCTGCCGGCGCCGCCTGCGCGCAAACAGCACAGCATGCGCCTATGAGCATGCGCCTGTGAGCATGAGGCTGTGAGTCGGCGCGTGACTGTGCGTCCGCATGCTTCTAGCTGGCAGCCATGCCGTGCCGTGACTGGCTGGTTCCGTCCGCTGGTTGCATACTGGTGGCACAACTGAGGCGATGACGACGTCTGCATGCGCAGCTACTTCCTTGTTCTTGACTTACAACTTCACGTCTGCTGCACACATCTGCCGCTTGCTACAACTCAGCAGCACCACAAAGGCTGTTAGCCGGCAAGGTCTGTCGCCGGCCGTGTATCGCAGTGCCTGTTGCTGCACAGCAAGTCCGAGCAGTCGACTGGGCGCGCCGCGCGCAGGTGGGACGCAGAGCGCCCCGGGCTGACCTGGCAGCGCTTCATGGACAACAAGAACAAGGAGCTGCAGCGCCTGAACGGCGTGTACATGAAGCTGCTGGAGGGCAGCAAGGTGGACTACCACGAGGGCCGCGGCCGCATTGTGGACGCGCACACAGTCGAGGTGGACGGCCGCCGCTTCACGGCGCGCCCCGCGCGGCGGCGGCGCGGGCGACGGCTAGGCGCAAAGCTTTTTTGCATTAGCTTAACGGCGTCTGCTCACCGAGATGGGACGCACAAGTCCGCGCATAGCTGCGCATAGCATGTGGAGGGCGCAACTAGGATGCGAATCGAGTGTATGCGGTGGTCATGGATTCTGTGCGTTGTGTAAGAGCTAGACTTGAGACAGGCTTGAGCGAGCGCGAGAGTGGTTGAGTGCCACGGCAACTGGGGTGTCTCCGGCACGCAGGCCAGGCATATTCTGGTCGCTGTGGGCGGGCGGCCGACGGTGCCGCCCATCGAGGGCGTCGAGCACACCATCGTTAGCGACCAGGTGCGTCCGCGCCTGCGCCTGTGCCCAACCTGGCATACTCACTGCTCTCACACATGCCAGCCAAGCGCGGCGAGACGCAGTGGTGCCACACCACATTTCGCATAAGGCGCAGCAGGCTCCGCAGCCAGGATCTTGCGAGGTCACGTTATGTCTACCGGCGCTTGAGTGCTCCCGTGCCTGTCAGCCTGGCTTGGCTTGGGCTGGACAATGAGAATGTAGTAGAGCAGTGCATGCACGCTGCTAGGCAGTGGGAGGGTCAGGGCGCAGGTGCTGAAACCTGAGAGGATTTTGGCGCAGGCGCTGAGCCTGAGAGGGTGTGGGCGCAGGTGCTGAACCTGGACGCGCGGCCGGGCAAGATGGCCATCGTGGGCGGCGGCTACATCGCGCTTGAGTTCGCGGGCATCTACAACAACTTTGGCACTGAGGTGCACGTGCTCTGGCGGCAGGCATGCCCCGGTCCTGGCAGGGCGGGCGACCCGCAGAAGGAAGGAAGAATGCTCTGAGCGCAGAGCTGTTGTCTCCTGACGCCCTGGCAGGGTGCATGCGGCAGGCAGGGAATCCGCCGCATTGCTGCTGTCTGCATGCGCTCATGATGCAGGGCTGCAGCGGGCGCACGAGCCATGAACGGTGCTGCCCGGCGCGGCCAAACCGTGACAGCAAGCCGGCGTGCGCGCAGGCCAAGCCGCTGCGCGGCTTCGATGAGGAGGTGCGCGACTTTGTCATGGAGCAGTATGGCGTGCGCGGGCTCAACCTGCACCCGGGCGCCTCGCCCACGCGCATCGTTAAGGGCCCCGACGGCAAGCTGACCGTGCACGCCGATGTGAAGGACGGCGAGCCGCTGGTGCTGGAGGTGAGTTTGGTGATACGCACACCCAAGTGAGTTCAGACTTGCTGAACATTGCAGAATATATCGTGCGCGTGTTGGACTGCCTCAGGAGCTGGGTGCTTGGGCATGTGATGCCCCTGGCGCTCACACCACTGCAGTGGTGCATTACATTTGACGTTGTTCTTCAATGCGGACATGAGACTGGGAGGACACGGGGCTTGAATGTGCATACTGCGGTGCACAAAGCAGGTTCGTCCACAGGTCCAGATGTGCTGCATTGGGCCGCAGTGCGGCAGTCCTACAATGGTGTTCATGCTTATGGCAGTCTGCGAGTGCGCAACTGGCAAGCGGATGAGAGGCCCTGCAGCCTTGCTTGCGTGCGACCCTGCATTGCGCCTGCAGGGCTGCGACCATGTGCTGATGGCGACCGGGCGCAAGCCCAACACGGAGGACCTGGGCCTGGAGCAGGTGCAGGCCGGCCCTCCTGTACTTCACCCTGAACAGGCACGGGCGTGCATTGCTGGCGGCACACGGCAACTCCATCTCAGGCAGTGCACACGGCAGGCGGCTGTGGGTGTCTCTCTGCGCGTCTGCCGCCTGCAGGGAGCTCGCCTGGGCGGCGGGCGTGACCGAAGAACTTGCTAATAGGAAGCGCAGTGGATTCATGCACACAGACGCAGGCAGCTGTGAGGCACTGAGCATGAAGTTGGTGATGAAATTTTTAAAATCCCAGAAAGTGGGTGCTCAAATGTGCATATCAGCTGCAGTGCTAGAAATCTGGATCTGAGCAGGTAGGACCCTGGGCAGGTGGGCGTGGAGGTGGTGGAGAAGACGGGCGCGATCAAGGTGGACCGCTTCAGCCGCACCAACGTGCCCAGCATCTGGGCCATCGGCGACGTGACCAACCGGCTCAACCTGACGCCCGTCGCCCTGATGGCGCGCCTGCAACCTGCTGTGATGCCACGGCAGCCCCTGCCTGTCTTTGCCCGTGTGCTCCTGCGAGCATCACGCTGGGAACAGGTTCATGTGAATATATTTTGATGATGGCCAAGCTCAGCAGGCAGTGTTCCCACTGCCCTTGGTTCCAAGTGCACCTTACAGCTTCTGATCTGGGCATGCAACATGGTGTGCACGCGAGCTAGGCTGCAAGTGCTCAGGTGCATGGGTGGCGCGCGCGCAGGAGGGCATGGCCTTCGCGCGGAATGCGTTCGGGGGCGACCCGGACGCGGCGCCGGACCACTCCGCGGTCGCGAGCGCGGTGTTCAGCTCGCCGCCGATCGCGACGGTCGGCCTGACCGAGGACCAGGCCGTGGAGAAGTACGGCGACGTGGACGTCTACTCCTCCAGCTTCAGGCGCGCGCGGGGTTGCGACCCCGGCTGGCGCTCAGGATAGGGTGGGGTTATGCCGTGTGCAGTGCGCGCGCTGACCGTGATGTCGAGCAGGGCCACAATGCTGCGAGTCAGTCCTCTTAGCCCCAGTTGCAGCAGCACTGGGGTCTTCTGAGTGTGATGACACGGGGTGAGTGCGGGGTCCTAACCCTGATCCCACACTCTAGGCCGATGAAGAACACCATCTCGGGCAACCCGGCCAAGGCGATGATGAAGCTGCTGGTCGCCGCGGACAGCGACAAGGTGGTGGGCGTGCACATGGTGGGGCCGGAGTGCGCGGAGATCATGCAGGCGCGCCCGCCTCTGGCCGGCGGGCCATTGCCTCTGTCGGCCTCTGAGCCAAGGGGTGCACCCAAACAGAGAGGATGCGCGGGCGCTTGACGGGGTGCACGCATCCCCCGCCGCATGCCTGGAGTGCGGGCGCCCCTGCTGCAGCCGCGCAGGCTCGTCTGCGTGCATCTCCCGGGGAGCATCAGCAGACGCATGCGGCCGCCATACACGGTGCCAGCAAAATGGGCGTGTGAGCCTTGCTTGCTGTCAGCGCCCATGTGGACCCGCGCGTTGCAGCGCCCTGCAGCGCCTGCGCGCACGGCCTGCTCGGCCTGCATGCGTCCTCGCCATATGCCCATATAACCCTGGGGCGGAGCAGGGCTCCTGCAGTGGCCGTGAAACTGGCCAGTACCATGGCGCGGCTGGACGCGGTGGCAGGCACCCCACCCCACCTCGGGGCGTGCTGAGGGCCTGCGGTGCGGCAGGGTTTTGCGGTCGCCGTGAAGATGGGCGTGACCAAGGCGCAGCTGGACACGGTGGTCGGCATCCACCCCACGTCGGCCGAGGAGTTTGTGACCATGCGCGAGCCCGCCCGGCGCGTCCGCAGCAAGGTGGCGGAGCCCGTCGCGGCCTAGGGCTGTCGCACAGCAGTGCTAGGGTTGCTAGGGTTAACTTCCAGGCTCCCGCCAGGCGCGTCCGCAGCAAGGTGGAGGAGCCCGTCGCGGCCTACGACTGTCGCACATCAGTGCTAGGGTTGCCAGGGTTGACTTTCAGGCTCCCGCCAGGCGCGTCTGGCAAAGTATTAAAGCCTGCTTGCTACTGCATTGGACTGGCTGCGCATGGGTGGCAGGCAGGTGTTTTGCGCTCACGCGCCCTCTTGCCGGGCGCTGCGCCAAGTCGGTGAGCGGCGCGGGTGCTCATTTTGGCATTTTGAGGCGTGCACTGGCGCCCGACCCGGCCTTCTGTGAGCACTGATAAAGACTTGATTACAGACTTGATGAGGTGTTTTTTGATTGCGCGTTGCCAGTAGCTTGCGTAGTACTGGTGGGTCGTTGTGTTGCCTCTGTTGCCTTGCACTGCATTGTTAGCTGGGCGGCGTGTCACAGCTCTCCGCATACCATAGTCAGTGTGTATGCTCTGTGCTCTCTGATTTCAGGTATTGTAATGCCATTGATGAAAGTCACTTGGTTTTGCAGCACTGGCATTGTGCAGAGGTTGTCTGTTCATGTTCACTATCAACCGCACAGCTAAAGTACTGTGTCCCAGCTTGAAGTTATATACATCCTGCTATGTGAGGAACAGTGGCCACTCATGGAAATGTGAAGACGTCTGCAATTGAGTATGCTGAAACAGCACAAACCTCACTGCTACTCGTGCACAATGCACATTGTTGAGCTGGGAAATGCAAAGGCGTGCATGTATCTCAGCCTGTATAAGTATAAGTCCCAGCTCCTAGGCATGCATCCGGGTCATGCCAGTTCATGGGGCGGTTTCACAAGCAAGGGTAGGGCAGGAGGTTCTAGCCACTTTTGATTGATTGAGTATGCAGATGGAACAGATAGCGGCCCGGCAAAGAGCACATGGCGCTGCAGAGCGGGTGCTGGCACGGAGCGGTGCACTGCCGGCCCATTAAGCGTGCTGCCAGCCCTCTGCAGGGCCGTGCATTGAGACCGCATGTGCACACAGCACGGCGCAGGCCTGCGCACAGGCGCAGCCTGCACGTATCAGCAGCAGCTCTGCAGGCCAAGGGAGACCGCTTCTATGCTGAGGACCTGAAAGTGAAGAATGCACTGGGCGAGGGTGAGCACTGCTTCAGGCCTTGGCCTGTCTGACACGCCGGCATTGCTGCAATGCCAGCTATGTACTGAGAATACCCACTTGCTCCGCAGGAAGCTATGGCCAGGTGTTCGAGGTGCGCTCCAAACTCGGACACACATGCCAATGCACGCTCATCTTGCAGCACTCGTGCCTTGCACCATCATTTGCCGACCTTGAGAAGCGTGTCTGCCATATTCTGCAGCGCAATGTGTTGAGCTCCACCACGCTCCCGCTTTGAACTTAAAGCTACATAGTGACCTGAAGCTAGAAGACTATATACTGGCATATATGCCAGTGCAGTCTCTGACTGCTTGACGGCCAGCAAGCGACCAGCCACAGTCTTGCCGCCGTGTTTGCACCGGCCTGAGTGTCTGCCGAGCGGCAGGGGCTGCTGCGCTGCACGGACGGCAGCAGCGAGCGTGTGGTGCTCAAGCGCGTCAAACGCCGCGTCGAGGTGCGCCCCTGGCGCACAGCAGCAGCGCGGGGGTTGTGGGCGCTGGCCCTGCTGCGCTCTGCGGGAGGCAGCGTACGAGCCCTCAGTGATGTGTCAGCTCGTGCCCCGCACGGACGGCAGCAGCCGGTGCTCGGCTTGTGGAGCGGGCTTGCGGCCTTGCCGCGGGTGCCTGGCAGTTTAACGTGTTAGAAGGCACTCGCTGTAAGGGCGTCTGGCGATGCTGATGTTGGTGGTTGCTGCAATTTCAGTGCTCTAGTGCATTGTGGCCTCCTCGTCATGGGCTGGGCCCAGACGCGGCGCGGACGCTGTGCGGGTGCCAGGCGACTGTACCCCGCTCCCCAGCAGGGCGCGCTATGCTGTCAATCCATGCGCAGCTTGGGACCTGCGCGCGCGGCGCGCGCGCAGGGCGCGGAGGAGATGAATCGCATGGAGCATCTGCTCAACGTGTATGCTGCTAAAAACGCCCGCGGCGCCGTGGCCGAGTTCCTGGGCTACTGCGAGGTCGCGCGCACAGAGGCCAGTGCTAAGCTGACCGAGGGCGTGTGGCTGGTGCGCCGCGAGCGGCCGCGCGCAGTCGGCTCCGGCCGGCGCCATGCGCCGGGCGGGTGCACTGGGATGGGGGCTGCAAGATTTGGGCGCGATTAGGCCAGCGCTGAGCTGCCCAGTGCATGCCCTGGAGCGTACTGGGCTCGCTGCCCCTAGGCGCCGGCTAGGCCAGCATGATCGCCGCATGTTTTCAAGTGGAGCGGACGCGGCAGGTGTGGCGCTACGAGGGCGCGCGCACGCTGGCCGCCTACCTGCGCCGGCGCGACTGCGTGTCGGCGCTCGCGCGCGACCTGGGCGTGCCTGCGGACGCGGCCGCTGCTACAGTGCTGCGCCAAATCCTTGAGAGCCTCGCGGCGCGCGCCCCTGCCCCCGCGGCCCCACACTCCCCGGCCTGCGCCGTGTCAACTGGCAATTAGCGAAGCGGAGCCGAACCGAAGCGAACAAGCATGCCCCAATCCCTCGCAGGCACCGCCTGTGCACGGGGCAAGGGCGCGCGCCGACCCCAGCCCTGCTCCGCGCAGGCGCTGCACGTGCTGGCCCCATACTCTGCGATGCTGAGGCGCTGAGGGTGAGCGAGCGCGCCATGCCCGCCCCAAAAAAATTAATTTAATGTTAGACTCATCAAGTCAGCAACTAAAACGAGTTTCGTGGTCGAGCTGACGTGCTGAGATTTCCGCAACCGACGCGCAGGCGCTGCACGCCGCCGGCGTTGTGCACCGCGACGTCAAGCCGCTCAACATCATCTTCGCGGAGGGGGAGCGGCGCTTCAAGGTGTTCTCCCCGCACCGCGCCGGGGGCTGCGCACGCGCTAAACGCCCCTGCTGATCTGCTCAAGACTGCCTCAGCCTTGGCCGTCTCTCGTGGCGTGCCGGGAGGGTCGTTCCGGCATGTAGACGCGCGATTGGCATTTGCTCAGGGTTGGCACGTCCTCTGAGGTGCCTGTGGGTGGCACTCAAGCACATTGTGATGGGCCTGCCTGCCTGGCGTCGAGCAAAGTGCCAGTGCAGCGCTTGCATCTGCCGTGCCGGGCAGGGTGGCGTCCTGGGCAGGGGCTGTCTGGAGCCACCATGCACACCGAGGTGCTGCCTCCTGCACTAATCGTGTGTGCAATCCCGCCCCGCGGCTGCCCTTGAGCCAATAGCAATGAACCTGCGTGCGCAGCTGATCGACCTGGGCGCGGCCGCTGACCTGCGCACGGGCACCAACTACCGCCCGGACGAGTCCATCCTGGACCCGACCTACGCTGCGCCTGAACAGGCGCGCGCTGGACCGCCGGACAGGGCATCGTCTGGCCGTGCGGCAGGGCGGCCAAGGGATGCGAGGTCATGCATTCGCAGAGTATGGCCGCCTGCAAGCTCTGGTGACCCGAGCAGGCGCACGCGCGCTGCTGCAGCGCTAGACATGGCCCGCATGGAGGGCCAAGAGCGCCTCGCACGAGGCGGCGCGGCGTCCCCGCGCCTGAGTGGGTGCGCGCGCCCGGCGCGCAGTACTGCCTGCCGACGGACGCGCCGCACCTGGCGCGCCACGCGGCGCCGCTGGCGCTGGCCATGTCGCCGCTGCTGTGGGGCCGCCACAAGCCGGACCTGTTTGATTCGTACTCTGCCGGCGCGCCAGGCCGCTCAGCCCCACCCTGTTGGCTTTACGTATACCCTGTATGTGTACCCTACATGTGCACCCTGTATGTACACCTGGGGGACCATGTTGCTGCGCCTGCGGCAGCGGGACCCCGCAGGGCTGTTCGCAGCAGCCTGCGCTGCCCGCTGCACAGTGGGCCATACCGGGGATGCGCGCATGCAGACAGGCCGGGCTTGTCCAGTCGGCGCCCGAGTGCTTTCCCGTGCGCAAGCGCACAATGGCAGTCGCCGTTGCTGTCCAGCCAGCATAATGCAGCTCTGCACGAACCGCCGCACCGACTCCCCCGGCCGCGCGCCGCCAGGCCTGGTGATGATGCAGCTGGCGGTGCCGCGGCTGCGCCCGCCGGGCGCGCTGCGCGCGTTCCGCGGCGCCATGCTCGAGTGCGGGCACGACCTGGGCGCCTGGCGCGCGCGCGA
>JAABVA010002399.1_pt1 | contig 18693 bp, 18 predicted proteins | sample 5560331 | NCBI WGS metagenome assembly JAABVA01 (sample SAMN12812661, study PRJNA571458) | rock metagenome | isolation source: Antarctica rocks | place: Antarctica: Victoria Land, Mt New Zealand sud | collected 2016-01-07 | reverse complement strand
CCTCCCTTTTCGTGCATGCCTTCGCGTTACGACATTGGAGGAATTTTCGCTTATTTTGTGCGCCCTCCTTCACTGGCCCAACAGTAGAGGAATCTTTGTCTCAGCTTTGACTTGTTGACTTTACTTGTATAGGATCATTCTCCAAGGGGACGGCAAGTCTGCCGCAGGTAGGTTGTTTTACAAGTTGGAGGGTTGGAGGAATAGGTTGCTGAGCTATGAGTGAGAAGAAGAAACACAAAGTCTATTTCAAGCCGGTCGACATCGAGATCGAGGCGGAAGAGGACGAGACCGTGCTCGACGCGGCGTTCCGGCAGGGCGTGATGTTAATGCACGGGTGCAAGGAAGGACAGTGCGCGGCGTGTAAGGCGGTTCTGCTCGACGGTGATATGGATATGGACCCCTTCTCCACCTTCGCACTCAACGAGTTTGAGGAAGGGGAGGGTTTCGTCCTCCTGTGCCGCGCCCACGCCTACAGTGATCTGGAAGTCGAGCTCATCGGCTACCACGAGGACATGCTGCAGACGGGCATCCCCCTCCAGCGGATCACTACCGAAGTCGAAGAGATCGAAGATCTCACCCACGATACGAGGCGCCTGGTTCTCACCCTCGTGGATCCGCCGGAGATGCAATTTATTTCCGGGCAGTACGCCGAGATTTACATCCCGGGTACCCAGGAGCATCGGGCCTACTCTATGGCTAACACCCCGGCCACCGACAATCGCGCCGAGTTCATCATCAGGGTGTACCCGGATGGCCGGTTCTCCTCGGATCTCCTGGACAATGAGCTGAAGGTCGGGGACAGCCTCACGATTCAGTTGCCCTACGGCGTATTCACGTTGCGCGAGAAGTCCGAGGGCGACATCATCTTCATCGGAGGCGGATCCGGGATGGCCCCGATCCTGTCTATCCTCAGGCACATGGCCGAGAATGGCATCGAGCGTAATGCAACCTTTTATTATGGGGCCAGGACGAAGAAGGACCTCTACTACCTGGACGAGATACAGGAGCTAGGCGAGCAGATGCCCGGCGAGTTCCGGTTCGTACCCGCCCTCTCCGAGCCCGAGGACGATGACGACTGGGACGGGGAGACGGGCCTGATCCCGGACGTGATCGAGCGTCTGGAGGATGACCTGAGCGAGATGGAGGCCTACCTCGCCGGCCCGCCCCCCATGATCGATGCCGCAATGCCGGTACTCAAGAGTATGGGCGTCGGCGAAGGCCACATCTACTACGACAAGTTCACTCAGACCTCGCACACGCCAGAGGGAGAAGAACAGGGGGAAGAGGACGAAGGGCAAGGAGTAGAGAGCGGCCCAGAGTTTCCCGGAAAGGCCTAGGGATAGACCCAAGCGATGAAGCGGGTGCCAATGTTCGGGAACGGAGAGAGGGAAAGCATCATACAAAAGGGCTTCCACGGGGCAGGCGACCATGCAGGCGGGAAAGGGGGTGAGACACTGCGCAAAGCCTTTTAGTGGGATAGGCAACAGTGCAGAGAGATCAGGAAACAAAGAGATTAGGGAAAGGAGATTGTCCGCGTGAGCGAATCAAGACCGATCACCGAGGCAGGAGGAAGAGGAGACAGAAGCATACCCAAGGTCGTGCTGACGGACGCCGAAGCGGGTGCGGCCACATTCGTAGGCTCCAACAGCCGGTCCTACAACTACTTCACGCCCAAGAAGCGTCGCGCCACCAAATACGAGGATGTGACGGTAGACGTCCAGCCCGATCCCGATCGGTACCTCACCCAGGGTTGGATCCTCGGTTGGGCCAACGGGGATTTGGGGTACGATGCTAGTTGGACGAGGATGAAATCCTCCGATTGGCACAGGTACCGCGATCCGAACGAGGAGTGGGAGCAGTCGATCTACATCAACAACTCAAACTCCATACGTACGGTCCAGAGCAGCATCGAGAACGCCAAGTCCGGGAACGCGTTCGAGTTCTGGCACAAGAGTTGGATCCCGATTATCGCCAAGCATTTCAGCGCCTGGGGCCACGTCGATCAGGGGCTCGGGATGTACGTCTTCATGCCGGCGCAGCGGACCGCCATGAGCAACATGCACAACAACGCTATCGCCGTGAACTGTATGCACAAGCTTCGCACCGCCCAGGACATCATGCTGTACAACATGGAACTGATGGAGATATTCGGCGACGAGTTCGATGGGGAGGCGCACCAAGAGGTCTGGCTTAACGACCCGCCCTGGCAGGGCGTGCGGGAGAACGTAGAGCGCCTAATGAACATCCAAAACCCTTCCGGCTCATCAGAGTGGGCCGAGGCCACCTTCGCCTCTAATATCGTATTCGAGCCGCTGGTCGGTGAGCTATTCCGCAGCCAGTTCGTGATGCAGTTCGCTCCTCCACATGGGGATTCCGTGAGCCCCTCGGTGATAGGCGTGAGCGAGAGGGAGTTCAACGACCGCGACCTCAGGTACACCATGGACATGATGAAGGACTTCCTCGAGGATGAGACGCACGGGGAAGAAAACAAGCAGATCATGCAGGAGTGGCTCGCCGAGTGGGTCCCCTACAGCATCCAGGCGGCCAAGGGACTCGAGCCCATCTGGTCCGAGCCGGAGGTGCAACCGGGGAGCTTCGAGGAGTCCTTCGAGCAGGTCAAGAGCCGGTTTGAGGGCATCCTCTCCGAGCTTGAGCTGCGGGTACCAGAGGAGGTAGCCACGTGAGTGAAGAAAAGGCCCGATACGAGAAACTCGACCGCACTCAGTCGAACAGGTGCGGGGTTACGATGAGCGCCAGCGTTGAAGGCAACGCCATCGCCGAGCTTATGAGCGAGAAAGAGGGAGTAGAGATTCGCAAATATCCGGCCATGATCCGGATCGACGGCGGGCCGGTGCTCGAGTTCGACATGGATGAGATCGCCGAGCATCTGGGCGTGGAGGAGTTCACCACGTACGACTTCGAGATCGAGACGTCCACCCACTACGGGCGGATGGCGCGCCTCGACGACAAGATAATGTTGTTCGCAAATCCCGAAGACGCCCGCGAAATGCTCGGTTTCGACCTAGAGGAAGAGGAAGACGAACCACAATTACCTGGATAAGCTGAGGCTTACCAGAGAGAGGGTGAGACGACACCTAAGGGGATCGCCACCCTCTCTCTAGTTTGATTTGCGAGTTAAGCGCTCTCGGGCGTCCCAGATCATTAGCTTGCGACGCGGCCATGTCGCGCAACGAGCATAACGAAGCGTCCGGCTGGCCCTGGCGTGTCCCGTTTCATGCGCGTCGCTAGCTGTTTTTAGAGAATATCCGGACGACACTTTGAGGGGCAGGCAGACGCTCTACACCCGGCCATTTTCTGCTGAGGATCTCGCCGCCCTTGCCGACGTAGGAGACGATCACGGACACAGGATCTTCACTCCGGAAGTTGACCATCAGATGATACTTGCCGTAGCCTCTCACGATCGCGTCAGAATCATCGTCGTCCTTTCGTACCTCCCACCCCAGGTCGGCAAGCGTCTGCTTTATGTACTCTCTGCTCTCTCTCCGTGTTGTCATCATATGCTTCTCTTCTCCGCGGACGCATATTAATCGCCTCGTACGAGGCCATACCGGGTCTTAAGAGCTTCGAGGGGGGTACCCCGAGCCACTATTTACGAAGAAACACGGCTCCCTGAGACCCAGAAGAAGCTTCTCCGGCTGGAGCGAGCCTCGTAACGCTCTTGCGGGTGGCTCTGTATGGACCGGACGGCTTAATAAGCCTTGTTACCTCAGGTCTTCCCGCTCCAGTTGCTCTCTCAAGTCTCGCTCCTTCAGTTCTATGAGTCCCTCCCTGAACTCCTCCTGAGAGTTGGACCTTTCGAAGAGCCGCCCCACGTCTTCTATGTCCTTGCGGTTAGCCAGAACGAACTCCCAGCCATCTTTGGGGTGCTCTTGCTCAAAGGAACAGATCGCCAGCACGATGATGTGCCAGGGATCTTCGATCTCGCATTCCTGACGCAGAAGAGAATAAAGCCGGGCCGCATTTAGGGTGCGTTGCCCGTACTCCTTGACAGAGATCTCTCTCCCTTTGAAATCCTCAGACATCTTTAGCTCCTTTCAGCTAAGAGGCGTAACCATCATGGCGTCCGCTCTCGGACCCGAGACCTAGCCATCATCGGGCCCCATAGCCTCCTCAGCTTGTCTATTCAACTTTCCTCTACGAGGCACTCAAGGAGTCTCGAGACTTCCCTCGGGACCACCGCCGCATACTCCTCGTCCCGCTCTGATGGACCAACAATAGCTCCTGGGCTATGCTGTCTGGCCGATGAGTCCTACAGGCCCTCCCGGATCTTACCGGCGCCGATGTATCGTTGTGTTCCTCCTCTTCCGGCACGCAGCTAGTAACAAAAAGCAGTCTACACCACTTTCTATTGAGTCTCAGTAGTTATCGTCCGGCAAGATCGAGTAGAGTAACCTTCCGGCCCGGCCGGACTGCAAGAGGCTTCCGGAGTTAGTCGAAGTAGAGGTCGTAGTCTCCGTGCTTCAGCAAGATGTGGGAAGCGTCGCGGAGGCTGATGATCCCGGTCTCCTGGTAGGCGAACTTGGCGCTGAATTCCTGATTGTTGTGCTTCTTGATGCTCGCTGTCCATTCGCCCAGCTCTACTGTGATCTCCCGCTCCTCGTCCCTCCCTAGCAGCACCTCCTTTGCCTGCTTCGGAGTCTCTATCTTGGGCAACTCCTGCATAGGCGGTTCCTCCTTCCCCTTTCGTCCAAGCGGTGCTTACCTCCGAACCACGTATCGGAGAACACCTCGACCGCTACTGTACAGGGCTCCGGAGTTTGGGTGGGGACGTTACTATCTCTCGGTTCACCGGGCTCGCGATCACTACTAAACGATCACTACTAAACAAACACCCCAAAAGGTTAGCTCCCGGCATAAGTATGTTTCCATCGCTGTTGGCTGTCCTGGAGCCATTGATAGGCTGAAAGTTCTTAGCTTTTTCAGTTGCGCGCTGCTCGTCGGCTGGAGAAGATAACCTGTAGCGAGCGATAACTGTTCAAGCATCCGACCTTCTCAGGGAGGCGTGCCTCTTGTGCAGGGCGTTCTGCGAATGCGACTGAGAGCGGCCAGCCCCGAGCAACGCCCCTGCGAGGACCAGCGATTCGGAGATGCACGACGTGGTCAGAGAGGTTTTGAGTGAGCAGAATTTCCTACATAGTTGGAAAACTCAGGGTTGTTTGCTGCGCAACCCAAATTGCCGCCTAATCTGGATTATTGTAGTATAAAGGTCAATGGGACAAGATGGCTGGTTTCCAGCCGGGAAAGGAGGTGTATCGGGGGAATCGAAATCCTCTAAACTATTGTCTATCCTCTAAACTCGGGCAACTCATTTACTCTCTTATGCTCAAGGGAGAAAGAAGATTAGGGGATACTTAGAGGACGCCAAGTTGGAGAAACTGGTAAACGTATAGCATGTAGGGAAAGGGATCACTTTGTACGAGAAGGACGGCGAAAAGTATTTCGTGGTGGACTCGCATCTCCACTTTTGGGACGCGAGCCCGGAGAACCAGGCCAACATCCACGGCAAGCAGTTCATCGACTGTTTCTACGGCTACCATACCGCCCTAAGCCCCGAGGAGTACCTCTGGCCGCTGGAGAAGTTCCAGAAGTACTCTGAAGAAGACATGATGCACGACATCTTCGAGATCGGCTACGTGGATGTCGGGATCTTCCAGCCCACCTACCTCGAAGATTTCTATGTAAACGGCTTCAATACCACAGAGCAAAACGCGGTGCTCAAGGAGAAGTACCCGGATAAGTTCGTCCTCCCCGGTAGGTTCGACCCACGCGATGGTGAGCCGGGCCTTGAGAAATTTGAGCAGCTGGTCGACCGTTACGACCTCAAGGGTGTGAAGCTCTACACCGCCGAGTGGAACGGCCGATCGAAGGGCTATAGCCTCAAGGACGAGTGGGCCAAGCGCTACCTGGAGAAGGCTCAGGAGCTCGGGGTCAAGAATATCCACGTTCACAAAGGCCCGACAATCACGCCGTTGAACCGGGATGCGTTTGACGTTGCAGACGTGGACGATGCGGCCACCGCGTTCCCCGACTTGAACTTCATCGTTGAGCACGTGGGGCTACCGAGGCTCGAGGACTTCTGCTGGATAGCGGTCCAGGAGGCAAATGTCTACGGCGGTCTCGCGGTCGCGATGCCGTTCATCTACAGCCGGCCCAGGTACTTCGCGAAGATAATCGGGGAGCTTCTGTACTGGCTCGACGAGGATCGCCTCCTCTTCGCCAGCGACTATGCGATCTGGCAGCCGAAGTGGTTGGTCGAGATGTTCGTTGACTTCCAGATCCCCGAGGACATGCAGGGCGAGTACGGGACGCTTACCCCGGACATAAAGCGCAAGATTCTGGGGCTAAACGCCGCGAAGCTGTACGGCATCGAGGTGCCCTCCGAGATCCCGCAACCGGACACAGTGGCAGCCGCTGGCAGCGACACGTACCCCGAGGCACCACTCCGGTGAAGCCGACCGAGGCAGCGGTCCTGGACGCCCTCTCGGGCGTCCGGGACCCTGAGCTGGATGAGCCTATAACGGACCTGAAATTCGTTGCGGACCTTCGGGTAGCGGAGGACGCAGTGGATGTCCGGCTCAGGCTCCCGACCCCCTTCTGTGCTCCGAACTTCGCTTACCTGATGGTCGCGGACGCCAAAGATGCGGTGCTCTCGGTGCCCGGCGTGCAGCGCGCGCGGGTGACGCTCGACGACCATCATGCGTCTGACGAGATCAACGCCGGTATGACCTACGAGCGGGGCTTTGAGGGCACATTTGCCGGGGAGACCGAAGGGGAGAGCCTGGACGAGTTGCGCGCCATCTTCCGCCGCAAGGCCTTCATCTCCCGCCAGGAGAAGCTTTGTCGGACGCTTTTGGCCACGGGATACTCTGCTGCGGAGCTTGCACAGACGCGACTTGGGGAGGTGCCCGCTTCCGAGGCGAAGGATAAGTACCTGATCCGCAGGGAGGAGCTCGGGCTGGACGCGTCCGCTGAGGCGCCGCTCGTGGTGGACCCCGAGGGTAACCACATCCCCGAGGATGCGGTCGTGCAGCATCTAAGGTTCGCCAGGATAACCCGGGTGAGCATCGAAGGAAACTCCGGGATGTGCCGGGGGCTTTTGGCCACCCGTTACGGAATACCCGATCCCGAGGAGGTAAGCCCGTGAAAGCCGCGCGACTGTACCAGTACGACGAACACATAGGCACAGAGCCGCTAACACTCGAGGAGATAGAAGAGCCAAAGATCGAAGATCCCCTGGATGTGATCGTCAGGATCGGGGGGGCGGGACTGTGCAGGACGGATCTGCACGTCATCGAGGGCCAGTGGGCACCCCTGGTCGGCATCGAACTGCCCTACACTCCGGGTCACGAGAACGCCGGCTGGGTACACGAGGTCGGCTCGGCAGTCTCCAACGTGGAGGTAGGTGACGCTGTCATCGTGCATCCGCACATCACGTGCGGCCTGTGCCGAGCGTGCCGGAACGGGGACGACATGCATTGCGTGGACCCCTTGTTCCCAGGCCTCGACACCGACGGGGGTATGGCGGAGCTACTCAAGACCAACGCGCGGGCGGTGATCAAGCTACCCCAGGGTGTGGAGCCGCAGGACGTCGCGGCCCACGCTGACGCCGGCCTTACCGCCTACCACGCGGTGAAGAAGGCCGTGCCGCTGCTGTACCCTGGCACCAGGACTGTGGTCATAGGGGCCGGGGGGCTCGGGCACATCGGCATCCAATCTCTCAAAGCGCTGTGCTCCACCGAGATCATCGTGCTGGACCGCTCCGAAGAGGCGCTGGACGTAGTCAAACGGCTCGGCGCCGACGAGACTGTGGTTGCCGACGGCTCGCACGTGAATAAGATCATGGAGATGACCGACGGAAACGGAGCGGAGGTCGTCCTCGACTTCGTGGGCGAGATGAGCGCCGAGAAAGACGGGTGGAACATGACGGCGCGCGCCGGCTCGCACTTCATGATCGGCTACGGCGGTACGGTCGAAGTCCCAACCATAGACATCATCTCTACCGAGCGCAATATCATCGGCAACCTGGTCGGTACCTACAACGACCTAGCCGAGCTCATGACGCTGCAGGCCCAGGGTAAGGTCAGCCTGCAGACCCACGCCTACTCGCTCGACGCGGTCAACGATGCGGTCAACGACCTCAATCAAGGCCGCATGCCGGGTGGTAGGGGCATTCTGATTCCGGAGGGCGCCACAGCTTAATCCGGACGACGCGGCAGCGAGTGCCGACGCGCTTCGCCTCGTGATGGGGCGGAGCGCTTTTTACGACAAAACCGAGAAGGAGTACAAAGATGAAGTTCAGGCCGATAGGAGAGCGGGCGCTGGTTAAGCCTATAGAGCAGGAGGAGATGACCGCCTCGGGTATATTCCTGCCCCAGACGGCGAAAGAGAAGCCGCAGACCGCCAGGGTCGTGGCGACCGGCACCTCGAACGGGGCGACGGTATATGAGGGGGACACGGTGGTCTTCGCCAGGTTCTCGGGGACCAAGATCAGGTTAGACGACGAAGACTATCTGATCCTCGACGCCGACGACCTCCTTGGAGTCGTCGAAGAGTAGCGCTTGTCCGAGGAGAGCTCGATAGAGGATCTCTGGAGCAAAGTGCCAAAACTGGCGAAAATATGTAGAAAACCCTGGTCTAGCAGAGGAGATTTTTGGAGTGCCGAAGAAGCTAAGATTCGACACAGACGCACGACGGGCACTCGAGGCGGGCGTGAACAAGCTCGCCAATGCTGTGAAGGTGACACTCGGGCCAAAGGGCCAGTACGTAGTGTTGCACAAGCAGCTCCTCTCGCCGACCGTCACCAACGACGGCGTGTCCATCGCACAGGAGATCGATCTGAAGAATATCTTCGAGAACCAGGGCGCCCAGCTGGTCAAGGAGATAGCGACCAAGACCAACGACGTAGCGGGCGACGGGACGACTACGGCGCTCGTTCTGGCCCAGGCTATCGTGCATGAGGGCCTGAAGAACGTGACTGCCGGCGCGAACCCGGTTATCTTGAGGGGCGGCATCGAGAAGGCCGTTAAGGTTGCCGTCGCGGCGATAAAGGCCCAGGCTCAGGAGATCTCCGGCAGGGACGAGGTCGCGCGGGTCGGCGCCATATCCGCGCGCTCGGAAGAGATCGGCAACGTCATCGCCGAGGCAATCGGTAAGGTCGGCAAGGATGGGGTCGTCAACATCGAGGAGGGGCAGACCCTCGGTATGTACGTGGAGTTCACCGAGGGGATGCAGTTCGACAAGGGCTACGTCTCCCCGCACTTCGTCACCGACCAGGAGCGGATGGAGTCCGTCCTCGACGATCCCTACATCCTGATCGCCAACCAGAAGATCAGCAACGTCCAGGACCTGTTGCCGGTCCTGAACCAGGTCAAGCAGAGCAACAGCCCGCTCTTGATCATCTCGGATGACATAGGGGGCGAAGCTCTGGCCGCGCTCATCGTCAACAAGGCGCGCGGCACGTTCAACGTGGCGGCGATAAGGGCTCCGCTCTTCGGTGATCGGCGCAAGAGGATGTTGGAGGACATAGCTGTCCTCACCGGCGGTGAAGTCGTCACCGAGGAGTTGGGGCTGAAGCTCGAGAACACCCAGCTAAACCAACTCGGGCGCGCCCGCAAGGTCGTCGTCACCAAGGACGACTCAATCATACTCGACGGCGCTGGCGACGCCGAGAGAATCCAGGGCCGGATCAGTCAGGTCAAGGTCGAACTCGAGTTCACCAGATCAGACTACGATCGGAAGAAGCTCCAGGAGCGGCTCGCCAGGCTCGCCGGCGGCGTGGCCGTCGTCAAGGTGGGCGCCGTTACCGAAACCGAACTCAGGGAGAGAAAACACCGGGTAGAGGACGCCCTCAACGCGACCCGTGCGGCCCTCGAAGAAGGCATCGTGCCGGGCGGCGGCGTTGCGCTCCTGCATGCCCAGGCTTCGGTCGCTGATCTGCTCGAATCGCTCGACGGCGACGAGAAGACCGGAGCGAAGATCGTCTATCGGGCTCTGGAGGAGCCGATCCGCCAGATCGCCTCTAACGCCGGGGCTGACGGCTCCATCGTAGTAAACAACGTTCGGGGCCAGAGTGGCGCGTTCGGCTACAACGCGCTTACCGGCGAGTACGAGGACCTCGTTCAGGCCGGTGTCGTCGATCCGGCGATGGTCACCAGGAGCGCGTTGCAGAACGCAGCCTCCATAGGCAGCCTGATCGTCACCACCGAGGTCGTCGTCGCCGAGCCCGAGGAGGGGCAGGGCGCGGCGGCGGTAACCAGAGCCGGTATGAACATGGACCTGATGTAAGGTCCTCAGGAGAAGCTTTATAGACGGTGCTCCTTCGCGGGACGCCGTCCTCTTGCTCTGGCGGAGACGCAACGAGTACTAGCCACTACCAAACCTTGACGAGCCTCTCGGGGACCGCCGAAAGAAGGGTGCGGCGCCACGGGAGCCAAGTATATAGCCGCGCCCACGGATCACGGTGAGGAACGGCTACCGGCTCGGAAGATCATCAGCTTCTTCCGAAAGACCGTCCTCGGCTACGCTCCTGCTCCTTTACCCGGTGCCGACCGTGTCAGGTGGCGCCCCGGAGAGGTGGTGGTCAGTCCAGACTGCGTACGGCTGCCTCCGGCCGACCTTACGCGTTCTTTACGGCTTCGTTAACCTCTTCGAGACCTTGCTTGGCGTCGGCGAAGAGCATCATGGTCTTGTCGGTATCGTAGAATAACGGGTTGTCCACGCCGGCGAAGCCGGGGCTCAGGGAGCGCTTGATAAAGATGACCCTCTTCGCGTTCTCGACCTCCAGGATCGGCATACCGCTAATTGGGCTGTCCTTCTCTTCGTCGTTGGCGGCCGGGTTCACGACATCGTTCGCGCCGACGATTATTACGGCGTCGGTCTCTTCGAACTCGGGGTTTATGTCTTCGAGATCGTAGAGCTTACTATAGGGGACGCCCGCCTCGGTTAGAAGGACGTTCATGTGCCCGGGCATACGTCCGGCGACGGGGTGGATGCCGAACAGAACCTCTTTGCCCTCCGATTCGAGCGTCTCCATCAGATCGTGCATCGGACTCTGAGCCTGGGCGACGGCGAGCCCGTAGCCGGGCACTATGACGACCTTGTTCGCCTCCTCCTTGAGGTACGAGCCAACGTCCTCAGCACTCACGTCGTTGACCTCTCGTTCCTCGTCGTCCTCCTCCTGCTTGCCACCTGCTGCTGCGATACCGGCGAAGATGATCTTGCCTAGCGGACGCCCGAGAGCGCTGCTCATCTGGCGCGTGAGGACAGTACCCGACGCTCCGACGAGCGTACCGGCGATGAGCAGAGCGTAGTTTTCGAGCGCGAAACCCGAAGCCGCCGCTGCGAGGCCGGTGAAGGCGTTGAGGAGCGAGATGACGATTGGCATGTCCGCCCCGCCTATGGGCATCACGAACAAGATACCCAGGAGGAGCGAGGCAGCGAAGAGGACGTATAAGGAGTTGATCAGAGAGAAAAATGGTATTCCTACGGCCTCCGCTAGCGCTCCGTCCAAAAAGACGTTCGCACTCAAGAGGAGGACGCCCACGAAGATGAGAGCGTTCACCACCTGCTGCAACGGAAAGGCGACGGAGCCGGTGAAGGCGAGTTCCTGAAGCTTGCTGAATGCCACGATGCTTCCCGCGAAGCTTACCGTCCCGATGATGACCGTCAGGAGCCCCGCGAGCGCGGCAACCGAGGTCTCTGCCCTGCCCTGATAGAACTCCGACAGCGCTACGAGCGCTATGCACCCGCCGCCGACGCCGTTGAAGGCGGCGACCATCTGGGGCATTCCCGTCATCGGCACCCTTTGGGCTGAGAATGCCCCGACAACCCCGCCCAGAAGTATCCCGCCCCCGATTAGCAGCAAGCTCCGGTTCACTTCTATGTCGATGACCAGGAACGTTGCAACTAGGGCTATGATCATTCCGAAAGCTGCTATTGTGTTGCCGGAGCGGGCCGTCTCCGGCGTCCGCAGTCGCCTTATACCGACGATAAATAGTGCGGCCGCCACAAGGTAGGCCAGAAAGGTTGCGACCTGCAAGGGTTATCCCTTCCTCTTCTTTACTCTTGTTTTCGGTGGACGGAACATGCCGAGCATCCGGTTCGTTACCCAGAAGCCGCCGACCACGTTCATCGCCCCGAGAACCACGGCTATAAAGCCCACCGCTATCGTGAAGGTGTCGCTCGCGGTGGCGACCACGATGATCGCGCCTACCAACACGATGCCGTGGATGGCGTTCGTCGCGCTCATGAGCGGTGTATGCAGCATGTTCGGGACGCGCGAGATGAGCTCGAACCCCAGGAAAGCGGCTATGACGAAGATGGCTAGCTGCACGAGGAGCTGTTCCACTACTTCGCCTCGCTCTCTTCGGAGGCGTTCTCCAGGGCCTCACGGATGTTGTCGTGCCGGATCTCACCATCGTGGGCTATGCACATGGCGGCGATGATCTCGTCCTCGAAGTCCAACTCCACCTGCGGGTCTTTCCCGTCGCTGTCCTCGTCTGATTTATCCTCGGTTACGTACCCGATCAAGTTGTACATGTTGCGCGAGTACAGCTGGCTGGCGTGGACGGGGAGCCGGCTCGGCAGGTTGACCACCCCTACTACCTTTACGTTCTCGTGTTCGACGGTCTCCCCGGGCTCCGTAAGCTCGCAGTTGCCGCCGCTCTCCGCCGCCAGGTCCACGATCACGGACCCCGGCTTCATGCTCTCGACCATCTCCGTGGAGACCAGCTTCGGGGCCTCCGCGCCGGGCACGAGCACCGTCGTTATGATCATGTCCATCTCTTTCACACGCTCGCGGATTAGCTTCTGGTCCTCATCGAGCTTCTCCTGGGACCACCCTTCGTCTTCCTCCTCATCATCGGAGTCGTCCTCTTCGCCCTCCACGATGTATTCGTCCCGCGACGGCTCAGCGAAGGCGTAGAACCCGAGAGACGACATCAGCTTGGCAAAGCCTTTGGGGTCGTACTCCTCGTACCCGTCTTCTTCCTCTACTTCGTCTTCCTTCTCGTCGTCGGAGTCTATAAACGTGGCGCCCAGAGACTGCGCCTGGTCCTTGGTCTCGGGCCGTATGTCGTAGGCGAATACCTCCGCCCCGAGCCTGTCCATAGTAGACATGGCCTGCAGCCCCGCGACCGCCACGCCCAACACCAGAACGTTCGCCGCCTTTGTGGTACCGGCGGCCGTGGTGAGCATCGGGACGTACTTGCCCAGCGTGTCCGCCCCTATAAGCGCGCACTTGTAGCCGGCGATTGAGCCCATCGAACTGAGAGCGTCCATGGCTTGCGCCGCGCTCGTGCGGGGGACGGCCTCGTTCGAGAAGACGGTGACTCTGGCCTCGGCGAGCGACTTCACGACCTGCGGGAACATAGGACCGTTGATAAAGCACACGAGAACCTGGCCCTCGTGCATGTGCCCGATCTCTTCCTCCGACGGCCTCGCTACCTTGAGGATTATGTCGGCATCGCCGTAGACCTCGCTCGCCTCCTGCACGATCTTCGCCCCGGCGTCTTCGTAGTTCTCGTCGAGGTTGTAGTCCCGGCCCGCCCCGCTCTCGACGAGTACCTCGAAACCGTCCTTGACAAGCTTGCCGACGGTCTCGGGCACGAGGCCAACCCGCTCTTCACCCTCTGCTACCTCTTTAGGTACCCCTACCTTCACGCCATCTCCTTAGGCACCCCTGCCTGCACGACTTCAGTACATTATATTTATCGTAAGCGTATATTACGCGAAATAGGCCCTGCTTGCGGAACTGTAACAAAGCGGTGATCGTACTGTAACCCAATAGTCGCCTTCTGGGGTTACACTATGGCCTCCACCGGCGCGACTGAAGCTGGAAGAAAGGTGACAGAGATGAAGAGGTACCGGGCGAGGGGGTACCGGAGATACCGGAAGAAGCGGTCGAGCTCGCGGCTAGGCTCGGCGCTCTCGCTGATCCTGATATTAGCGGGCCTGGGCCTCGTGGCATACTTCGTCCTGAGTGCCACGATGCTTCTGCGGCCCGGTCCGACTTCGGACGCCGGGGGGAGTGCCGCCACGGACACGTCGCTAAAGCTCACCATCCCGAAGATGGACCGGGTACAGGATCTGAACGTATACGATGGTCCCGGGGATGACGAGTCGGCGCTGGCGAATGGCGCGCTTCACCTGCAGGATTCGGGCTTCCCGTGGGATCAAGGTTCGAACGTGTACATCGCCGGCCACAGGTTCGGCTACCTCGGCACGGACAGCTACCTGGTCTTCTGGGATCTCAACAAGCTAACACAGGGCGACGAGGTACTTCTGACCGCCGGGGACGGCACACGCTACACTTATAAGGTCTTCGACAGCTTCGTCGTGGGCCCCTCGGACTATCAGGTTACCGAGCCCATCCCGGGTAAGAGTATCATCAGCCTCCAGACCTGCACCCTCCCTGACTACACCAACAGGCTGATCGTCCAGGCCGAACTGATGGACGTCTCCGCCTAGGAGATTTGCTCCTTACTTTCTGGTCTTCTTTGTCTTGCGTGGACGCCGCTCGGCCGCGAGACGTTCTACGGGCTCTCCCCACTTGAGGTGCTGCTCGACTACCTCCTGTACTTCGTCCTCGTCTAAGCCGAGGTACCAGGTCCCCTTGGGGTCCGTCTCGTCGTAGACGAGGACGTTGGGACCATGCTTGCATAGCCCGAGACATTCCACGGTGTCCACGCGGACCTCCCCCAGCATCCCCTCCGAGCGGAGCCCGTCCTTGAGTGCCTTCCTGGTATCCTTCGCGCCGCGCTTCTTGCAGTCGCCGCCCGTGCAGACGAAGATGTGCGATTCGTAGTCCCGGACCTTCGCCGCCGGCTTCTCCGTTACAGTGACGACATCGCGCGACGAGGCGCGGAGCTTCTCCCTGAGCTTCTTTCCGTTTCTGGCGATGGCTGCCTCCATGCTAGTACCTCTGCCCTCGCGGGGCGGATAACTGTCTGTTGTTGAGAACCATTCCTAAGACCCTTATACCATGTTTTGGGCTAGAGTTGTATGATCTCGTTATGAAGAGCGCGTCGAGGGCGGGAGGACTATTGGGGGTAGGACGTTTGAGGTCGAGGCGCTGGACGGAGGGTGTTTGAGTCCGCGGGCGGTCATAGACGTAGGCTCGAATACCATTCACCTGCTCGTCGGAAAGGTCGAGGACGGCGCGGTGATGCCGATAACGGGGGAGAAGGTTTCGGCGCGGTTGGGGTCCGGGGTGGACAAGTCCGGCAGGATCGAGGACTCCAGAATCCCTATCGCCGCCGAGGCCATAACTCTGTTCGCGCGGCTTGCGGCCATGCACGGTGCATTCGAGCCGGCGGTCCTGGCGACGAGCGCCGTGCGGGATGCGGAGAACGGCCCGGAGCTCATCGAGGAGGTGCGCGAGAGGACGGGCCTGAAGATGCGTCTGATCTCCGGCTACGAGGAGGCCCTTCTGGGCTTCCGTGGGGCGGTCTCGGCTTTGGGGCCGGACTTCTCCCCTGCTTCGGCGCTCGTCGTGGACCTCGGGGGCGGCTCGGCCCAGCTGATCCTCGGCGATGCCATAAACGGTCCCCGGAAGCAGGTCTCCCTCCCGCTCGGCTCCAACCGCACCACCGAGCGTTTCATGAAGCACGACCCGCCGAAGTCCTCCGAGCTAGAGGCCCTGCGCGAGGCTGTGCCCGGGATGCTCCCGGACTGGCAGGTCAACGAAGGTACAGCGGTCGTGGCGATAGGCGGCTCCGCCCGGGCCGTCTTGAAGCTTAAGAGCAATCCGCTCACCGTCGAACGCCTGGTAAAGCTCGCGGCGGAGCTCTCCCGGAAACCTTCGGCGGTGCTCGCGCGGGAGGAGGGGCTAGCGCCGGAGCGGGCGCGCGTGCTGCCCGCGGCGATCATCACGCTCGCGGCGGTGCTGGAACATGTCGGGGGAGAGCAGCTCACCGTGGCGCGCGGTGGGATACGAGAGGGTGCGATCCTCACGATGGCCGAGGAGGCGTTGAACGGAGGAGACTCGAAGGGGGAAACCTAGTGTGGATACCGTACAGAAGATAAACCTGTCGGACCCGTCGCTGTACATAAACCGTGAGCTCTCCTGGCTCGGCTTCAACGAGCGGGTGCTGGCGCAGGCCAAGGACGAGAGGCATCCGCTGTTGGAGAGGATGCGGTTCATCGCGATCTCGAAGACCAACCTCGACGAGTTCTTCATGATCCGGGTCTCAGGACTGCAGCAGCAGGTCGTCGCCGAGCTGCCGAATCCGGTCCCGGACGGGATGACTCCCGAGGAGCAACTCAACTGTATCCACGATCACACCGTACGTTTCTTCGCCGACCAGCGGGCGGTGCTGGAGGAGGAGCTACTGCCCGCGCTCAAGAAGGAAGGCATCGAGCTCGCCTCCCACGACGACCTCTCCAAGAGGGAGCAGCAGGAGCTTCGGGAGCAGTTCGCCCGGGATATCCTGCCGATCCTGACACCGCTCGCCATAGATCCGGCTCACCCTTTTCCGCACATCTCCAACCTCTCGTTGAACCTGCTCGTGGTGATCCGGGACACTGACAGGGAGGTCATGGCGCGCATAAAGGTGCCCACCACGATCAAGCGCTTCGTGAAGGTCCCGCTGGATGCGGAGCCGGAGGAGGAGTTGGCTCCGGGTATGCACGAGAAGATAAAGCTGGTCAGGGTCGATGAGGTTATAGCCGCGAACCTGGACGAGCTCTTCCCGGGCAAGGAGATCCTGGCGTGCTACGTCTTCCAGGTGACGCGCAACGCGGACCTCGTGATCGAGGAGGATGAAGCCTCGGACCTCCTACAGGCGATTGAGGACGAGCTCGAGGGACGCTGGTTCGGCCAGAGCGTCCGGCTGATGCTGACGGACTTGATGCCTGTAGAGCTGCGCGAGTGGTTGGCGGAGCACCTGAAGATAAACCCCGATTCGACCTACGCCGTCCCGGAGCCCCTGGGCCTGGGAGATTTCGAGGAGCTCACGCACCTCGACCGGGGAGACCTGCTCTACCCGCCCCTCACGCCACGCGTCCCGCTGGAGTTCCGGGGTTCGGGCTCGATCTTCTCGGCGATCCGGCAGGGCGACATCCTGCTCTACCATCCCTACGACTCGTTCAGCCCGATCGTGGAGTTCGTCCGGGCGGCGGCCGCCGACCCTGGAGTGTTGGCGATAAAGCAGACTCTGTACCGGACCGGGTCGAACTCGCCCATAGTCGAGGCGCTTTCGGGGGCGCACGATGAGCAGACGCAGGTCGCCGTGCTCGTGGAGTTGAAGGCGCGCTTCGACGAGGAGCCGAACATCGTCTGGGCGCGGCAGTTGGAGGCCCGGGGCGTACACGTCGCGTATGGCATCGTGAGCCTGAAGACGCATGCCAAGATGTGCCTCGTAGTCCGTAGGGAGGGCTCGGGGCTGAAACGCTACGTACACCTGGGTACCGGCAACTACAACCCCGGCACCGCTCGCATCTATACGGACTTCTCGTACTTCACCGACGATGAGAACCTGGGCGAAGACGGCACGGATCTCTTCAACTACCTGACCGGGTACTCCGAGCAGGAGGAGTACCACGAACTGCTCGTCGCCCCCCTGACGATGCGTGAAAAGTTCGTGGAGCTTATACGGGAGCAGGTCGAGCTGTCCGGGAAGGGGGAGACCGCGTACATCTCGTGCAAGATGAACTCGTTGACGGACCCGAAAATCATCGAAGAGTTCTACCTGGCATCGCAGGCGGGGGTAAAGATCGAGTTGGTGATACGTGGGATCTGCTGTCTCAAGCCCTGCCTTGAAGGGATCAGCGAGAATATCCGGGTGGTCTCACTGGTGGGCCGCTTCCTGGAGCATGCGCGGGCCTTCGCCTTCGGGGAGGGGGATGGCGAGAAGATCTACCTCGGTAGCGCCGACCTCATGCAGCGCAACCTGGACCGGCGAGTCGAGACCCTCTTCCCCCTGCGTGAGGCTCAACACCGCCAGAAGATCCGCCGCCTCCTCGACCTCCAGCTCTCGGATACCGCGAACGCCTGGGAGCTGAACGCCGACGGCTCCTACACCCGCCTCCGTCCCCAGGAGGGCGAGGAGCCCCTCGACAGCCAGGCTCTCCTTCTCGAAGAGCCTTTCTAGTAAGGTGTCAGACCTCGTCGTTAGGAGGTCTCATCCGGGAGACGTAGACCTCGCGACGCTACTCTTCGACGCCTACAGAATTTTCTATGGGCAGGCCCCTGACCTCGGGCTGGCCCGAGAGTTCCTCCGCGAGCGTCTCACGCGCAAGGAGTCGTGATCTTCGTCGCGCTGGAAGGCGAGACGGCGGCCCTTCCAGGGCTTTACCCGCTCTTCTCGTACGTCTCGGCGCGTCGCCCGTGGATAGCTAACGACCTGTTCGTAACCCTCGGGGTGCGGGAATTAGGCTTCAGGGCTGCCCTGCGTGAGGAGGCCCGCAGGTTCGCAATGGAGACCGGGACGAAGGGACTCACGCTGGCGACGCCCTTTTATTACCTCGCCGCGCAGCGTCTCTAATTAGAGGATGGGCTGGAAGGGGGACGAGACTTTCCACCACTATCGCCTGGATGTTATCGGCGTTCTCATTAAACCTCTTGCGTAATAGCGACGTTGCATCCGACGACGAAGCAACCTGCCTCTCTTTTCGGCTTGTGCGTCCCCTTTATCTGCTACCAGCTTAGCTCGCCTAGCTGCCGGTAGTTGTGCA
>JAABVA010002398.1_pt1 | contig 18694 bp, 17 predicted proteins | sample 5560331 | NCBI WGS metagenome assembly JAABVA01 (sample SAMN12812661, study PRJNA571458) | rock metagenome | isolation source: Antarctica rocks | place: Antarctica: Victoria Land, Mt New Zealand sud | collected 2016-01-07 | reverse complement strand
AGGGTCGTTCCAGGCCAACTCGGCCTGGCTCGTGATGGCCGCGATCGCGTTCAACCTCACCCGCGCCGCGGGCTGCCTCGCGTCGGCGTTCCACGCCCGCGCGACCACCGGCACGATCCGGGCCCAACTCATCAACGTGCCCGTGCGGCTCGCGCACTCCGCCCGCAAGCTCCGAATGCACCTGCCGACCAACTGGCCCTGGGAACCAGCCTGGACCCAACTGTTCGACGCGACCCTCGGACCACCCACCGCAACCTAAACCCCAGCCACCGCCGCAAGGCCAAACCGAGACCCAAAGTGGAAGAGCCGGACAGACCGGCCGATCAACCACGCCCCACCGCCGACCAAGATCATCAAACGCCGTCAGAGCCCGCCAAGAATCGGGGCGGTGGATCCAGGCTCAGTCAGCCCAGGAACGCTGCGAGGTCAGCCAGCGGACCCGCTCCCTGCTCTCCGCTCCCGTCCGCTGCAGCTCGGCGGTGGTCATCGGTACCCGGCCGGCGTGCTCGCCCACCCGCAGCAGCGGCTCCAAGACGCGGGCGACGTCGCCGTCGTGGGCCTCGCACGCCCGCAGCAGCTACAGCGTCGCGGCCTGCACGTCACCCGCCAGCGCCAGCGCCGGCAGGCCGTGCTGCTTCCAGACGGCCCAGCCGCCGCTGAGCATCGTTCTCGACGATCGTCGCCAGCGGGTCCGGGCGGTATCCTCGCCACCAGTGAATCAGACCGCCGCCTCTTATGTCCACGGCTCGCTTCCCACGGTCGCCGACATCCTCGCGCTTCCGCAGTTGGTGCGCGGCCGCCCGGAGGTCGTGGCCGGCGAGCGGGGGCTGAAGGGACGGGTTCGCTGGGCGCACGTGAGCGAGGTGCCTGACATCGCGCATCTGCTCAATGGTGGCGAGCTGCTGCTGTCGACCGGCATCGGGCTGCCCGACGACGCCCCGGGGCTACGCCGCTTCATCACCCAGCTGTCCGAGGTAGGCGCTAGCGGGGTGGTCATCGAGCTTGGTCGGCGTTTTCTGGCGCTGCCCGGGGCGCTGATCAAAGCCGCCGACGCCCTGGGACTGCCGGTTATCGCGCTGCACACCGAAGTGCGCTTCGTCGAGGTGACCGAGGCGATCCATTCGGTCATCGTCGCCGAGGAGGTCCGCCAGCTCCGGCTCTCCGAAGTCATCCACAGCACGTTCCAGCAACTGGCCACCGAGTCGGTGTCCTCCGACGACGTCGTCGAGCAGGTCGCCCGGCTCGCGGATCGGCCCGCCGTGTTGGAGAACCTCTCCCACCACCTGCTGTCGTACTTCGAGGCCGGAGAGTGGCAGGACGGCGTACTGACCGACTGGGAGACCCGGTCGCGGCGCGTCGCGACGGGAGCGACCACCGAGCTGGCCGGCGAGGAAGGCTGGCTGGTCGCCCCCGTCGGTGCCCGCGGGCAGATGTGGGGACGGCTGATCCTCGTCGTCGGTGACCGGATAGAGCCCCAGCACCGCACGATTGTCGAGCAGGGAGCCACGACACTGGCGCTGCACCGGCTGATCTCGCGCGACCAGCAGAGCCTGGAACATCTGGCACAACGTCATTTTATCGCCGACATCCTCGAGCGCCGGTATTCCTCGGCGGAGGAAATCCGAGCCCGAGCCGGCGCATTGGGATTGGAGACGAAGGGACACCGCCTGATCGGCATGGTGGTGCTGACCGACGCCGCGGCTCCGCTGACCGAGGTGGAACGCCAGGAACGCTCCCGCCAGGAGATGCTTGCCGTCACCGCGGGTATCGACGACGCACGGGTCACCGCGTTGGCGGGAGTGCTGCGCCCCGGCAAGTTGGCGGTCGTCGTGGCGGTCCGCGCCGCGGACTCGGTGGACGACACGCTGCGGGCTGCAGCGCTCGCCGTACGGTCCCGACTCGCTCTGGTTTCCGGCGACCATCGCCCGACGATCACGGTCGGGGCCACCGTCACCGACGTCGACGACCTGCGCGTTCGCTGTTCGAGGCCGCCGAGGTGGCCGACGCGTCGTTCTTCGCGAACGTCGATCAGCCGTTCGTGCGGGTGACCGACATCCGGTTGCGCGGGCTGGTGCACCTGTTGCGGGACGACGAGCGGTTGCAGGCTTTCGCCGAGCGCGAGGTCGGTCGGCTGCTCCGCCATGACAAGGAACACAAGACCCGGATGCTGGCCACGCTCACCGCGCTGCTGAACGCCTCCGGCAACAAGAGCGATGCCGCCCGGACGGTGCACGTCAGCCGTCCGACGTTCTACCAGCAGCTGTCCAAGATCGAGGAACTGCTGGGCGTCGACCTAGACAGCGCCGAGTCCCGAGCGTCGGTGTACGTCGCCGTGCTGGCCGCGAACGCGGCCCATGGTCCGTCGTACCGCGAGTAAGCGGGCTCCCCTACACGCTGTAAGATAAGAGGTTCGACTGTTGACAGGGTGACCGTTGACTCGGGCAGCGGGTCCGCTCATTATTGGGAGCGAGCGAGGCGAGAGGATCCCCATGCCGGTCTGTGTTGGCGTTCCGTCCGAGACCAAGGACAGCGAACGCCGTGTCGTGCTCGACCCGCATGCGGTGCATTCGCTGACCACGGTGGGTCATCGGGTGCTCGTGCAGCACCGGGCCGGGGAAGGCGCCGGATTCCCCGACGAGGCTTATCGCGCGGCGGGCGCCTACATCGTCGCCGACGCCAGGGCGGCGTGGGCCGCCGACATCGTGGTAAAGGTCAAGGAGCCGCAGCCCGCGGAGTGGGCGTTCTTCCGGCCCGGGCTGATCCTGTTCGCGTACCTGCATCTGGCTGCCGAGCCGGACCTGGCCACGGCGTTGGCCGACTCGGGGGTCGAGGCATACGCGTTCGAGACGTTGGTGCGCAACGGGTCGCTGCCCTTGCTGGCACCGATGAGCGAGGTGGCCGGCCGCGCTGCGGCGATCATCGGCGCCACCCAGCTGGCTGCCGGCGAAGGCACGTTACTCGGGGGCGCGGCCGGCGTCTCGCCGGCGCGGGTCGTCGTACTCGGCATGGGAGTGGCGGGCACGATGGCCGCACGCGGTGCCCGTGGCATGGATGCCGAGGTCACCGGGGTGGACGTCGACCTCGCTCGGTTGACCCAGGTTCAGGGCCTCGGCGTCGTCACCTCCACGTTGGCGTCCTCGCCGGCCGCGGTCGGAGAAGCCGTCGCGGACGCGGACCTCGTGATCGGCGCCGCCCTCATCCCCGGAGCCCGCGCCCCGCTGGTCCTGGAGAAACACCATGTCGAGGCGATGCGTCCCGGCTCGGTGGTCGTCGACCTGGCCATCGACCAAGGCGGGTGCATCGAGACCGCCCGGCCGACGTCGCTATCGGCTCCCACGTTCGTTTACGCCGACGTGCTGCACTATTGCGTCACCAACGTGCCCGGCCAGTACCCGCGTACGGCGAGCCGGGCACTCAGCGCCGCGGTCGCGCCGTGCCTCCGCCGGCTGGCACTCGACCCGGCGGACCCGTCGTTGGACGGCGCACTCAACGTCTCCCAGGCCCGGATCGTGCACCCCGTCGTCGCCGCCGCAGTGTCGGCAACGACGTCATCTCGGGAAGGATCCTTATGACAGGGCAAGCCGAACTGTTGGCACGTCACCGGCAGGTCATGCCGTCATGGCTTTCGCTGTTCTACGACGAGCCGATCGAGCTCGTCGACGGCAAAGGGTGCCGGGTCACCGACGGAGAAGGCGTGGAATATCTCGACTTCTTTGGCGGGATCCTGACGACGTCGACCGGTTACAACGTCACCGAGGTCGTCGAGGCGGTGCGCGAGCAGGCGTCCCGGATGATTCACAGCTCGACGCTATACCTCATCCGCCCTATGGTGGAGCTCGCCGAAAAGATCGCCGAGCTGTCCACCATCCCAGACGCGAAGGTGTTCTTCACCTCCTCCGGATCCGAAGCGGTGGAAGCGGCGCTGCTGGTGTGCTGCACCGCCCGGCGTTCCAACCAGGTGCTGGCCCTCCGTAACAGCTACCACGGCCGCTCGTTCGCCAACATCGCGGTGACCGGCAACCGCTCCTGGTCCGCGTCGAGCTTCAGCCCGCTGCACGTCAGCTTCGTGCATAACGGCTACCGGTACCGCAGTCCTTTCGGTCACCTGCCCGACGCCGAGTTCATCGCCGCCTGCGCCGCTGACCTGCGGGACGTCATCGAGACCACGACGGCCGGCGACGTCGCGTGCATGATCGCCGAACCGATTCAGGGGGTGGGCGGTTTCGCTACCCCGCCGGACGGCTTCTTCCATGCCATGACCGACGTGCTGGACGAGTACGGCATTCCGTTCGTGTCCGACGAGGTCCAGACCGGCTGGGGCCGGACCGGCGAGCACTTCTGGGGATTCCAAGCCCACAGCGTGATGCCCGACGTCCTGACCTTCGCTAAGGGTCTCGGCAACGGGCTCACGATCGGGGGAATCGTCGGCGGCGCGGAGTTGATCGACAGCGTGGCCGCCAACTCGATCTCCACCTTCGGCGGGAACCACCTGTCCACCGCCGGAGCACTGGCGAACCTGAATTATTTGCTCGACCACGACCTGCAGGGGAACGCATTGGCGGTCGGCGGATTCCTGATGGCGAAGCTCACCGAGCTCGGATCCCGGTACGACGTCTTCGGCGAGGTCCGCGGCAAGGGCCTGATGATCGGACTTGAGCTCGTCGAACCCGGGACCAAGACCCCGTCGGTGCGCGCGGCCAACGCAGTCCTGGAAGAAGCGAAGCGTCACGGCCTGCTGCTCGGCAAGGGCGGCCTGTACGGCAATGTGCTGCGCATCGCGCCGCCCATGTGCGTGACCAAGGAAGAGGCGGTGGAGGCGTTGTCCGGCATCGAAGCGGGACTGGAGCGGGCTGAGGCATTGTGCAAGGAGGCGACGTCATGAACCGGATCACGCACTGGATCGACGGGAAATCGTGGGACGGCACTGCCGAGCGCACCGCTGAGGTGTTCGACCCGGCAACCGGAACGGTGACCGGACACGTTGACCTAGCAGCGACCGCCGTGGTCGACGAGGCTGTCGCAGTCGCCAGCGCAGCGTTTCCGACCTGGAGCGCTCTCTCGCTGGCCCGCCGCACCTCGATCCTGTTCAGCTTCCGCGAGCTGTTGACGCGGCACGCGACCGAGTTGAGCGCGCTGGTCAGCTCCGAGCACGGGAAGGTCCCCTCCGACGCCTTCGGCGAGGTCAGCCGGGGCCTGGAGGTCGTCGAGTTCGCATGCGGGATCTCACAACTGCTGAAAGGTGAGATCTCCGAGCAGGTGTCGACTGATACCGATGCGTATTCAATCCACCAGCCCGTGGGTGTCGTCGCCGGCATAACGCCGTTCAACTTCCCCGCCATGGTCCCGATGTGGATGTTCCCGCTGGCGATCGCCTGCGGAAACACGTTCGTGCTCAAGCCGTCGGAGAAGGATCCCTCGGCGTCGCTGTTCCTCGCCAGGTTGCTTGAGGAGGCAGGGTTGCCGGCCGGAGTCTTCAACGTCGTCCACGGTGACAAGGACGCGGTTGACCGGTTGCTGTGCCATCCGGATGTCGCCGCCATCAGCTTCGTCGGCTCGACGCCGGTAGCGCGCTACGTCTACGCGACTGCGGCTGAGCACGGCAAGCGGGTGCAGGCGCTTGGCGGCGCAAAGAACCATGTCGTGGTGATGCCCGACGCCGACATGGAGGCCGCCGCGGACGCGGCGGTCAACGCCGCCTACGGCTCGGCCGGCGAACGATGCATGGCCATCTCGGTGGCGATCGCGGTCGGCGATGCCGGAGACGCGCTGGTCGCCAAGGTCCGGGACAGGGCGCAGCGGCTCAAGGTCGGACCGGGCACCGACCCCGAATCGGAGATGGGTCCGCTGATCACCAAGGCGCACCGCGACCGCGTCGCTGGTTATCTGGACCCGGGCGTCGTCGCCGGCGCCGAGTTGGTCGTGGACGGCCGGACGCACGACTTTGGCGGCGAGGCGAGCGGTTACTGGTTCGGCCCGACGCTATTCGACGGTGTCACCGCCGACATGGATCTCTACAAGGACGAGATCTTCGGCCCGGTGCTGTCGGTGATGCGGGTGGGCACGTTGGCAGAGGCCCTCGCGTTGATCCGCACCAATCCCTACGGCAACGGCGCATCGATCTTCACCTCCGACGGCGCGGCAGCTCGGACCTTCCAGCGGCAAGCCGACGCCGGAATGATCGGTGTCAACGTGGCGATCCCGGTGCCGGTGAGCTACTACTCCTTCGGGGGCTGGGGAAATTCGCTGTTCGGTGACCTGCACATCTACGGCCCTGACGGGGTCCGCTTCTACACCCGGACCAAGGCGGTGACCAGTCGTTGGCAGCATGCGGCCGCCACCGAGTCGAACCTCGTTTTCCCCACGAACACCTGACATCGTGACCGCCGCAGACGTGCTCCCATCATCGACAACGTGCTCGAGGAGTCCAGAATGAGCGAAGTAGTCCGCGCGGCGCTCGTGCAGTCACGGTGGACCGGCGACAAGGCCTCAATGATCGAGGCGAACGTCGCGATGGCCCGCAAGGCTGCCGAGCAGGGCGCGCAAGTGCTGTGTTTCCAGGAGCTGTTCTACGGCCCCTACTTCTGCCAGGTGCAGGACCGGAAGTTCTACTCCTACGCCGAATCCGTCCCCGGGCCCACCACCGAGGTGATGTGTACTCTGGCAAAAGAGACCGGCATGGTGCTTGTCGTACCGGTGTACGAAGAGGATCAGCCGGGCGTCTTATACAACACGGCATTCGTCGTGGACGCCGACGGCACCTATCTCGGGAAGTACCGCAAGCATCAGATCCCGCAGCTGCCCGGATTCTGGGAGAAGTTCTACTTCCGTCCCGGCAACGTCGGCTGGCCGGTCTTCGACACAGCGGTCGGCCCAGTGGGTGTTTACATCTGTTACGACCGCCACTTCCCGGAGGGGTGGCGGGCCCTCGGGCTCGGCGGCGCGCGCATCGTGTTCAACCCGTCGGCGACCAGCCGCGGTCTGTCCAGCCACCTGTGGCGCCTCGAGCAGCCCGCCGCGGCGGTGGCGAACCAGTACTTTGTCGGAGCCATCAATCGCGTCGGAGTCGAGGAGCTCGGTGACAACGACTTCTACGGCAGCTCGTACTTCGTCGACCCCCGCGGCCAACTCATCGGTGACGCGGCGTCGGACACCGAGGAGGAGATTGTGGTGCGGGATCTTGACATGAGCACCTTGGCGGAGGTCCGTGACACCTGGGCCTTCTACCGCGACCGACGCCCGGACGCCTACGGGCCACTCGTTGCGCCCTGACCTGCGGTGAAGCAGGTGTCCGAACTGTGGTCCGGAAGGCGATGAGGTAGTTCATGCGGACAGTCATCTCGGGGGGCACCGTCGTCACGGCGGTCGGCTCCTCGCCGGCCGACGTACTGGTGGAGGGCGAGTGCATCGTGGCGCTGGCCGCCGCCGGGTCGGAGCTAGCCGAGGGCTGGGCGGCGGGCGCCGACCGGCGGATCGATGCTTCGGGTCGGCTGGTCATCCCGGGCGGTATCGACGGCCACACCCACATGGAGATGCCGTTCGGCGGGACGAAGGCCGCCGACACCTTCGAGACCGGCACGAAGGCCGCCGCGTGGGGCGGCACGACCACCGTCATCGACTACGCGATCCAGTCGCGAGGTGACAGCCTGCGGCAGGGATTCGATGCCTGGCTGGCCAAAGCCGACGGTGTCTGCGCCATCGACTACGGCTTCCACATGATCGTGTCCGACGTCAGCGAGTTTTCGCTGAAGGAGATGGACCAACTCGTCGACGACGGGGTGAGCAGCTTCAAGCTGTTCATGGCTTATCCCGGCGTCTTCTATTCCGACGACGGCCAGATCCTGCAGGCGATGCAGCGGGCGTCCGGTAACGGTGCCACGGTGATGGTGCACGCCGAGAACGGGATAGCGATCGACACGCTCGTGGCGCAGGCGCTGGAACGCGGCAACACCGCGCCGAGATTCCATGGTGAGACGCGGCCCTCGACACTCGAGGGAGAGGCGACTCACCGGGCGATCTGTCTGGCGAAGGTGACCGGCGCCCCGCTCTACATCGTGCATCTGTCCGCGATGGAGGCCCTCGACGAGGTGACCGCCGCGCGTGACACCGGACAACCGGTATTCGCCGAGACCTGCCCGCAGTACCTGTTCCTGTCCGAAGAGGACATGGCGCGCGGGGATTTCGAGGGGGCTAAATATGTCTGCTCGCCCCCCCTGCGCCCCACCGCGCATCAGGCGCAACTGTGGCGTGGGCTGCGTACCAATGACCTGTCGGTGGTGGCCACCGACCACTGCCCGTTCTGTTTCCGGCAACAGAAAGAACTGGGCCGCGAGAACTTCTCCAAGATTCCCAACGGCCTACCGGGCGTGGAGCACCGGATGGACATGATTTACCAGGGTGTGGTCTCGGGGGAGATCACCGTGGAGCGCTGGGTAGAGCTGACCTCTACCACTCCGGCTCGGATGTTCGGCCTCTACCCGAAGAAGGGCACCATCGCCCCCGGCAGCGACGCCGACATCGTCATCTACAACCCGGGTCTGGTCCACACGCTGTCCGCGGAGACCCATCACATGGACGTCGATTACTCGGTCTACGAGGGACGGCGGTTGAAGGGAGGCGTCGAGACGGTGTTGTCCAAGGGGCGGATCATCGTCGATCACGGCGCCTACCACGGAAGCGCCGGGCATGGCCGATTTCTGGAGCGGGGACTCAATGGCTATCTTGGTTAAGAGCAACCTCCGATGAGGTTCAGCGCCGTATTCCAGACCGACCCGCCGGCGGATCGGGTCGTGGCCCTGGCCAGGTTGGCTGAGCAGGCGGGCTTCTCAACCGTCTGGACCTTCGACTCCCCGGTGCTGTGGCAGGAGCCGTTCGTCATTTACTCCCAGATCCTGGCGGCGACCTCTCGGATCCAAGTTGGGCCAATGGTGACTAACCCGCTGACCCGGGACTGGACGGTGACGGCTTCGCTGTTCGCGACGCTCAACGACATGTTCGGCAACCGCACCATCTGCGGGATCGGTCGCGGCGACTCGGCATTGCGGGTCGCCGGAGGCAAACCGGCGACGCTGAGCAATCTCCGGGACGCCATGAGCGTCGTCAAATCGTTGGCCGAAGGGCGATCCGTCACCTACAACGACCGGTCGATGCAGATCCCCTGGGTCCGCGACGGTCACCTCGACGTGTGGATGGCGGCGTACGGACCCAAGGCCCTGGCACTTGCCGGCAGCGATGCCGACGGGCTGATCTTGCAGCTCGGCGACCCGGCTCTCGTCGAGTGGGCGGCTGCCGCCGCGAGAGAGTCCGCAGTGGCAGCCGGGCGTACGGCCGAAGAGCTCGCGATCTGCGTCGCGGCGCCCGCTTACGTCGGCAGTGACTTGGCGCATCAGCGCGATCAGGTCCGCTGGTTCGGCGGGATGGTCGGCAACCACGTGGCCGACCTGGTTGGGCGCTACGGCCAGGACTCCGCCGCTGTCCCGGCGGCCCTGACCGACTACATCAAGAGCCGGAAAGGGTACGACTACGCCCACCACGGGCGCGCCGGAAACCCCGACACCAACTTCGTGCCCGACGATGTCATCGATCGGTTCTGCGTGCTGGGAGAGGTCGGGGCGCACGTCTCCCGGATGCGGGAGCTGGAAGCTCTCGGAGTCGATGAGTTCGCCGTGTACCTGATGCACGACGACATCGAAGGGACCCTTACTGCGTATGGTGACAGCATTATCCCGCAGTTTGCTTGAGTTGCGTCCGCCTGAGTCGGTTGCGACCTAGGCCACTATGACAAAGGGGAGACCGACCATGGCCGTTACTTACAGAGTCAGCGAACGTCACTGGAGACGCAACGCTACGTTCGCCGTCGGTACGGTCGCCTGCATTTTCGCCGTAGCGGCCTGCGGCGGCAGCTCGGGGTCAAATACGGCATCTCAGAAGGGCACAAAACCGGCGTCTTCCAGCGGCGGGGCGAATCTCAGTTACGTGCACTCCCAGTTGGCGAAGTACAGCCAGCCGCCAACCTTCACCCCGCCCGGTCCGGCCTTCGACGCCAAGAAGTTGATGGCGGGGAAGACCATCTTCAGCATCGGGGTCAACAACTCGGACCAGTTCGTCCAGGTCCTGCAGGACGGTATGAAGCCGGTCGCCAAGGCGGTTGGTGCCACGTTTACGACCTTCACCAACCACGGCTCACCCGCGGAGTGGGTGCGCGGCATGCAGACGGCGATCAACGAGAAGGTCAGCGTCATCGACCTGCTGTCGGGAATCGACCCGTCGCAGCTGCACCCGCAGATGGCACAGGCCAAGGCAGCCAATATTCCCGTTGTGGTCTCCGATGCCTACGACAACGCGCAACAGGCTGATCCGTCGGTGACCGCGACCATGGACGTCGCCTATGCCCAAGCCGGCCGCCTGATGGCTGACTGGACGACTTCGGACACCAGCGGCAAGGGCGATGTCCTCGTTATCGGCTCCAGCGACGTCGTGAGTAGCCCGTTCATGGTCAAGGCGATTGACAACGAGTTCACGACCTACTGTTCGACGTGCAAGGTCAAGAACATCGACATCACGGTTGCCAACTGGGCGTCCCAGACCCAGACACAGGTGCAGGCGGCGCTCAGCGCCGATCCCAATATCGACTACATCCTTCCGGTCTATGACAGCCAGTCGCAGTTCATCGTGCCGGGGATCACCGCGTCGGGCCGGACCGGCAAGGTTCACATCGCCACCTATGACGGGACGCCGTTCGTCCTGAAAATGATGGAGGACGCGGACACCGTCCGGATGGACGTCGGCGAGGACCTGGACTGGGTCTCCAAGGCGGTCATGGATCAGGACATGCGAGTCGCCGCGGGCCTGGCTCCGGTCAAGGACGAGCGGACCCCGCTGCTAATCTTCACGAAGAAGAACGTCGCCACGGCCGGTACGCCGCCGCAGAACTCGGTGGGCTACGGAAATGCCTACATCACCGGATACAACAAGCTGTGGGGCCTGGGATAGTCGGCGCCCGCGGCGGCCCAAGGGAGCAGGCGTGACGATCGGCACCGAGCCCGCCTTTCGGTCGGCGGAGCCCGCGGACCGAGAACCGTTGCTCTCCATCCGAAGCCTGTCGAAGTCCTTCGGCGGCACCAAGGCTCTCGATGGTGTGACCTTCGACGTCCGTCCGGGTGAGGTCCACGGTCTCGTCGGTGAAAACGGTTCCGGCAAGTCGACCCTGATCAAGGTGTTGTCCGGCTTCCACGTCCCCGAGCCGGGCAGCGCGATCGAGGTCTCCGGACGCGAAGTCTCACTGCCGCTGTCGGCGGCGCAGCTGCAGGAGATGGGGCTCCGTTTCGTCCATCAGGATCTGGGTCTGGCGCCCACTCTGACGGTGGCGGAGAACCTCTTCGTCGACGAGCTGAGTACCGACCCGTCGTGGCTGCTGCGAGCATCGGTGCAGCGTCGTCGAGCCCGCGAGCGGCTCTCGCCGTTCGGCCGGCCGCTGGATCCCTCGGCCAAGGTCGGGTCGCTCTCGGCGGCCGATCAAGCGCACGTGGCGATCGTCCGGGCAGTCTCCCAGCTTCGTCAGCACCAGTCTCTCGCCAGCTCGTTTCCCGGCATCCTTGTGCTCGACGAGGTCACCGCCTTCCTGCCCAGCGCCGGTCGGGCACAGCTGTTCGAGTTGATCCGCGAAGTCGTCGCCCAGGGCGACAGCGTGCTGTTCGTATCGCACTACCTAGACGAGGTGCTGGAGATCACCAGCCGGGTCAGCGTTCTGCGGGATGGCCGGCTGGTCTCGACCCTTAAGACCAGCGAGATCGACAGCGACGGTCTGGTCGAGCTGATCATCGGCCGCTCGCTCGGTGGCGGCCTCCCCGGCTCGCAGCAGAAGCCGGGGCGGGATGACGACGGCGTCGAGCGGGCGGCGACCGTGGTCTCCGGTCTCAGTGGACGGCTGGTGCAGGACATCGACTTCGTGGTGCACGAGGGTGAGGTTCTGGGGGTCACCGGCTTGCTCGGTTCCGGCTTCGAGGAGTTGCCGGCTCTGCTGTTCGGCGCCGAGTCGGCGTCCAGCGGCCGGTTGCAGCTCGGGGATCGGCAGTTCGATCTCACCGACCACGACCCACAACGCGCGACCGCGGCCGGCATCGCGTTCGTCCCCGAGGACCGCCACAGCGCCGGAGGTGCCGGCAGCCTCACCGTGGAGGAGAACCTCACGCTGCGGATCCTGCCCGGCTACGAGAAGCGCGGCGCAGTTAGCCGCCGTCGCCTAACCCGGGCCGCGTCGGCTCTGCTCGAGGACTACGACGTCAGACCCCGCGATCCCAAGGCGCCGATGTCGACACTGAGCGGTGGCAACCAACAGAAGGTGATTATGGCGAAATGGCTGGCGATGGAGCCGTCCCTGCTGTTGCTGCACGAGCCCACCCATGGGGTTGATGTCGGCTCGCGGGACCAGATCCTGCGTCGGATACGTGCCGCGGCCAGCGACGGGATGGCCGTGGTGTGCGCGAGCTCGGACCCCGAGCAGCTCAGTGAGCTCTGCGACCGGGTGTTGGTCCTGGCCCGGGGGCGGGTGGTCGCCGAGCTAGCCGGCCAAGAACTGGACAAGAACACAATCGTCGAACGCAGCTACCAGACGAGTACGACGCCCCGCTCCGCCGACGCCTTGGGAGTGAGTTCATCATGACGCAGACCATCCCGCCACCGCCCGAAACCATCCCCACCCCCTCGCGCACCGGCCTTCGGGTCCGTTCGGAGTTCGACCGCTTCTCGCTGATCCTCGCTTGGATCGCCGTCGTCGTGATCTTCGGATTCCTGCGCCCCGACACGTTCCTGACGGTGGCCAACATGGGCACCATCTTCGGATCCGACGCCGTCCTCGTCGTACTGGCCCTCGGGCTGCTGTTGCCGCTGCGCGCGGGCGACTACGACCTGTCAGTCGCCGGCACCCTGACGTTGTCGGCGATGACGGTGGGTATCCTCAACGGCGAGCACCACGTCAACATCTGGCTGGTCATCCTCGCGGTGCTCGCCATGGGCGCCCTGGTGGGCGCCTTCAACGGCCTGTTCGTGCTGATCTTCGGGATCAACCCGTTCATCGTGACCCTGGGAATGGGAACACTTCTGGCCGGAATCGTGCTGCTGATCAGCAACGACCAGACGTTTTCCGGGATCTCGACCGGCCTTGTCAACGTCGTCGTCGTCGATCGATTCCTGTCGATTCCGCTGGAGTTCTACTACGGCCTCGCCGTCTGCATCGGGATCTGGTATTTGTTCGAATTGACCAGCCTCGGCCGACGGCTGCTGTTCGTCGGCTCCGGACGCAACGTCGCGCGGCTAAGCGGCATCGCCGTGGGGCGGACCCGGCTGGGCGCCCTGGTCGGGGCCGGGATGCTCGCGGCGGTGGCAGGTGTCCTCTACGCCGGGACCAGCGGCTCCGCCGACCCGACTTCAGGGACGTCGTTCCTGCTCCCCGCGTTCGCCGCTGCCTACCTCGGCGCCACGGCGATCGTTCCCGGCCGGTTCAACGCGTGGGGCACGATCATCGCCGTCTACTTCCTCGCCACCGGCGTCAACGGGTTGGCGATCATCGGGCTGGGCTCCTGGGTCCAGGACGTCTTCTACGGCGGCGCGCTGATCGTCGCCGTCGCGCTGTCGCAGTTGGCGAGACGTCGTACCCAGCAGGAGATCGCGTGACTGGTCAGGTGCTTGTCTGAACCGAGATCCGCCAGTAGCGGAATGATCCTGCTCGGGTTGGGCTGATCTCGGGTCTTGGCTGGTCGCGCTGGCGGTGGGCGTGCGGGGGCTGCCGACCTGGTGTCGTTGCGGCGGCTGCCGACCTGGTGTCGGTGTTTCCGGGTCCTTGCTCGTTGGGGCGGGTCGCGGCGTTCAGGTGGGTGCGGGGAGGGCCCGTAGTCGGGCCAGTGCAGCGGGCAGCGTCGTGTGTCCGGGTGGCAGTCTCAGGGTCAGGCCGCGGGCATGTCGGATGAGCCGTCCGGGGACGGCGAGCAGGCGGTGTCGCGGGGTGGCGATGCGCATCCGGCCGGGGACATGGGCTTGGGTGTCCAGGCCGGTCAGCGACTGCAGCATCACGGAGAGGGCGCCGGCGAGCAACCCGGCCCAGACCCAGACGCTGTTGACGCCAGCGTCGGCGGAGGGGAGGTGGTTGAGGCCGCCGCCGTGCTTGACCACGGAGCGTTCCTCGATGGCGGTGCGGTTGCGGAACCACGATTCGAGCCCGACGTAGTCGCCGTAGTTGGCGGGGATGTTGGTGACGATGAAGCTGACCGCCCAGACGTGGTCGGCGGCGCCGCCGAGGGCGAGGGCGAGTTGGTCTTTCGCGACGGTCCGGCGGCCCCGTGATCGTGGGTCGGCGCTGAGCTTGTCGATGCTGATCTTGACCCTTCGGATGATCGTGTAGGTCCCGTCGGGCCAGCCCGCTGGGGTGTAGTCGCAGGCCGCGACCTGCGCACCGTGCATCCCGCGAGCGTCGCGCCAGTCACTGTCGGGGACGGCCGAAAGTGCCCGCCAGGCAGCGGAGTTGCGTTTCGCGGCGATGCCGAAGGCATACCCCAGCTCGACGGCGGCAGCACCAGGGGGTCAGTCTTCAGCCAGCGTTGACATGTTCGGCGCGGACAACTGTTGCGACAGCGAGAACAGCCCACGGGGGCTCACACTCGGTAACATTTTGTCAGTCGCGGCGACTGGCTGCGTATGCGTTCGAACGCCTTGAGTGCCTCTTGGTCGGCGAGCGGCAAGGTGTGCAGGTACTGCTGTGTCGTCTGGATCTGGCTGTGCCCGAGTCGGTCCATGACCGCCTTCAGGTCGGCGCCACCCGCGAGAAGCCATGAGGCATGCGCATGTCTGAGGTCGTGCATCCTCACTCCGAAGTCCAAGCCGGATGCCTTCAAGGCCGGCTGCCAGAAGCGGGTGCGGAAGGTGTCGCGGCTCAGCGGTCGTCCGCCGCTGGGCTCTGTTGACGGGAACAGTAGGTCATCGCGGCGAAGCCCGAGCTGGGAGATATGAGCGGCGATGACGTCGAGCAGGTCTTGAGACACGGTGAGCGCCCTGGGTTCGTCGTCCTTTGGGTAGGGCTTGACGAGCATCCGCTGGCCGGTGGGGGAGATCTTCTTGGGGATCTCGACGATGGTCTCTTCGACAGTGATGGTCTTTCGGAGGAAGTCGAGGTGGCGTGGCCTCAACGCGATGAGCTCCCCCATCGCAGCCCTGTCTCGATCTCGGTCAGCAGCATCACTCGGAAGCAGTCGAGGATGCACCCGAGCAGCTTCTCGAACTCCTCGGGCGTGACGATCCGCAGCCTCTTCTTCACCACCTTGGGCAGCTCGGTGTCGAAGCAAGGGTTGTAGGCGATGACTCGGTCTCGGACGGCACGCTTGAACACCCCGTGGAGCATGACGTGGTACTTCACGACGCTCCGTGGGGACAAACCGAGGCGACGGCTTCTGTAACCCAGGCTTGCACGGTTGAAGGCAGGATCTCGGCCATCGGGTAGGTGCCGAAGTAGGGCAGGAAGTGCTTGTCGAGGTAGGAGCGATAGCCGGCCTTCGTGCTGGCCTCGAGGTGGCGGCTGGGCCACCAGACCTTCTCCACGTAGTCCTTGAACGTCGTCTTGCCAGAAATGGGATCGACCCATGTTCCGGCCTGGACCTTGCTTTCGGCCTGGCGTCCGGCCTTCTCGGCCTCACGGCGGGAGTTGAAGGTTCCGGCGGACCGCTGCCTACCGGTCACGTCCCAGTAGATCGCGGTGTAGCGGGGGCCGTTCGCGCGCTTGCGCTTGACTACGGATGACACGGGAACTTCTCTCCCCGCGGACCGTGGTCAAGATTTGGTCAAGTAGCCCTGCACGAATTTGGGCGGACCACCACGGACCAGCGTGGACTCAAAATAGCCTCTGACTTGCGGCGATGGCAGATCCTAACGCTAAAGGTGTGCACAACTCCGGCCAACATATTCGGCTCATAACCCCGAGGTCGCAGGTTCAAATCCTGACGCCCGCTACAAAAGAAATCCTTGAAAACATAGGATTCGTGTATGTTTGGCTAGGAGCAGCGACTCGCCAGTGTCCGGTCTGGTTCCTGGAACGTCCTGGAACCGCGTGGGCCGGAGTCGGCTTCTTCGTGGCAACGGGTGGCAGCGAAGCGCGCCGGCACCGGCCGACGGCAGATCGCGTCATTCGACCCCAGAGGTCTGGCCCTGACGGCCTGATGTAGCCACACCCCGCCGACCGTCGGCAAATGTGATCATCAGGGGATGACGTGACGGGTCGATAGAGTCCCGCCGTGATGGTCACCGACCTGCACCACTTCCTCGATCTCCCAGCTGAGATCCGGGGCCGGCGCGGCGGCTGGCCGAGCATCTGGGCAACATCGTTCGGGCAGCTACGGCCGGTGACGCCGGGGCCGCGTGGGGCAGCCGAAACCGGCTTGAAGTCCTTCCTGGACAGCCCCGCCGCCTTTTCGTCGCTGGCGGACCGCTACGCCCGCTGGCTGAAGCAGCCGGTCCAGCTGGCGGCCGTCGCTGGCCTGTTCTCGGTCCTGCTCGCGGTCCTCAACACCACGGTGCGGCTGGTCTACGCGATGGCACGGGAGGGAGTGCTCCTGACCCGGCTGTCGCGGGTGAACCCGCGCTTCCGGTCGCCTGACGTGGCGATCTACGCGCTGGTGGGGTTCTCGGTGATCGTCGGCATCATCATGTCGGCCTGGATCGGCACCAGCCTGACCGACGTGTACGGCTTCACCGGGTCGCTGGGCACCGTCGCCATCGTGCTGGTCTACGTGCTGGCCAACATCGGCCTGATCAAGTTCTACTGGAAGCAGCCCGACTACAACCCGCTGCGGCACCTTGTTTTTCCGGTGATCGGCACGCTCATCCTGCTCTATCCCCTCTACGAGATAGCCAAGCCCCGGACAGCCGTTCCCCTACAACCTCGTGCCCTATGGCGTCCTCGGCTGGATCGTGCTCGGCTTCGTGGTCTACGCCTACCTGCAAAGGACGTCGCCCGACAAGCTGGCTGCTCTGGGCGCGACGATGGCGACGGACGAGGTCGACTTCGCCGAGGCCAAGGACCTCAGCCTGTCGAGCGGCGAGGTCCCGCACCGGGGCGAGCCGGGCCGCCGGTGATCGAGGTCGCAGGAAAGCAGGTCTTCACCGAGATCTCCGAGATCGTCGATCCGGCGCGCACAGCGCTGGTTCTGGTCGACATGCAGCGGGACTTCTGTCTGCCGGGCGGGGTCTTTGGGAGCCTGGACGTCGACCTGTCGATGTACCCGACAGCCATCGAGAAGATGGTGGACCTGCTGTCGAGCGCCAGGCGCGCCGGGGTGCTGCCGGTCTTCATCCAGATGACGTCGCTGCCTGGGCGGGCGAGCGACTCCCCGGCGCAGATCCGCTTCAACCTGCGGCTGCATCGGGACAACCACGCCGACCCGCTGCTCTACACGGTCGACGGCTCGCGCGGCCAGGAGTTCGTCCCCGGCCTGGAGCCGGCCGAGGGAGAGGTGGTCGTCAAGAAGTACCGCTCCAGCGGCTTCTGGGGCACCAACCTGGATCTGGTGCTGCGCAGCAACGGCATCACCTCGGTGGTCCTGGCCGGCTGCACCACCGAGGGCTGCGTCGAGTCGACGGCGCGGGACGCCATGTTCAACGACTACTACGTGGTCATCGCCACGGACGCGGTGGCCAGTGACGACCGCCAGCAGCACGATGCGTCGCTGTTCCTCATGGCCCACCGCTTCGACCTGGCCACCACCGAGGAGCTGCGGCAGGTCTGGACCGCCTGACCTTCGAGCACCCTCGCCGGACCCTCACCTAGGAGCTGCCAGGCATGACCGACAAGAAGCTGACCGACAGGATCGCGGTCGTCACCGGCGGTGCCAGGGGGATCGGTGGCGAGATCGCCGTCGCCTTCGCACGGGCAGGGGCGGACGTCGTCGTCGCCGACCTTCTTGACGAGACGGCCGCTGCTCCGGTGCTGTCGGCCATCGAAGAGGCCGGCCGTCGGTCCTTGCTCGTCGGCACTGACGTGTCCGACGCGCAGCAGGTGCAGGATTTGGTCGCCGCTGCACACGCGGGGTTCGGCCGGATCGACATCCTGGTCAACAACGCGGGAGTGGTCAGTCAGGTCAAGTTCGACGAGCTTGAGGTCGCCGAGTGGGACCGCGTCCTGTCGATCAACCTGCGGGGGGTGTTCCTGGGCTGCCGGTACGTCCTGCCCGAGATGCTGGCGCGGGGCAGGGGCAAGATCATCAACGTCGCGTCACAGCTGGGCCAGATCGGCGGCCTGGAGATGGTGCACTACAGCGCCAGCAAGGCCGGCGTCATCGGCCTGACCAAGGCGCTCGCGCGGGAGGTGTCCGCCCGCGGCGTGCACGTCAACGCGATCGCGCCCGGCCCGATCCTCACCGACATGATGGCCGAGGAGACCGAGGAGTGGGCGGCCAAGAAGTTGGCTGAGCTGCCCATGGAGCGGTTCGGCCAGCCGCAGGAGGTGGCACCGACCGCGGTGTTCCTCGCCTCCGATGACTCGTCGTACTTCGTCGGCCAGACCCTGTGTCCCAACGGCGGGGACGTCATGCTCTAGTGTCGTGGGTTGTAAGTCTTCTTGCGGTTGAGCGAGGGTTTGGCGTGGGCGATGATCTCGTCCGCGTTCTTGGTCCAGGTGAACGGGTGGGCTCGCTCGTTCCAGCCGTCGATGTAGATCCCT
>JAABVA010002393.1_pt1 | contig 18736 bp, 18 predicted proteins | sample 5560331 | NCBI WGS metagenome assembly JAABVA01 (sample SAMN12812661, study PRJNA571458) | rock metagenome | isolation source: Antarctica rocks | place: Antarctica: Victoria Land, Mt New Zealand sud | collected 2016-01-07 | reverse complement strand
CGCACGTCGAAGCGGGGACGGGCCATACGGACACAGACCCGGAACTCACCTCATCACCAGACCTCCCAAGGCGAGTTCACTCCACTCGTGCGACCTCGTGTCGCACAATCGCCCTCCCAGTGGCCGGCCTGCTGCTTGTCCGTCACCTCGGCCGGACGCTCGTCGATCATCGTCATGTTCTGCACCACGGAGCCGTGCCCGCTGCGAGTGAGCCAACGTGACTTACGGATTCGGCGTCCCGTCCGCAGCTTGCGGCAGTAACGCTGATGAAGCCCTTGCCCGCCGGGAACCAGCAACGCCCGGTAGATGGTCTCTGGACACAGCTGCATCGATCGGTTGTCGGGATGGGTGAGCCGCAGCCAGCCGCTGATCTCATCCGGTGACCAGCACCGGTTCAGCTTGCGCTGCACAAGCAACCGCAGCTTCGTGCTGGCGACCAGCTTGTGTTCTCGCGGCCGGCGACGAGCCAGCTGCGCAGTGTGGTCAGCGCCGCGCGGCAGGTAGCGGCCCTCAGGGTCACGGTGCCGGTCGAGTTCACGCTTGACCGTGGACGGGCTGCGACCCAGCTCGGCGGCCACCGCACGCATCGACAGTCCCAGAGCGAGAAGGTCGGCGATCTGTAACCGCTCGGGCAACGACAGATACCGGCCGGCCGATGGCTGCTTCACCGTCGGCGTTGCCGTCTGATGCCGGTGGCGTTGCCGGATGAGACCGCCGGTACGTCTGCTCACTCCGAGCAGCTTGCACGCCGCGGTGTTGCTCAGCCAGGAACGCATCAACTGCCAGTACTGCGTGTCGCGCCGCTGCACGTCCGATCGCGGCGCCCGCCCTTGCATCAACGCCTCGGCATAGCGAGCCGATTGGCGCACGGCCAACCGTTCCGCTGCGCCACGCTCACGTTCGTTGCGAACTGTCGCCTGACGGCGTTCGGCCTCCCAGGTTTGCGCCCGCTTCGGGGGAATCCTCAGTTCACGAGCGACGGCCCGGACGGACACGCCCTCCTCGCGCAGCGCCTCGAACCGGACGTGCCACCAGCGGTATCCAGTCGAGCGGCCCACCCCGGCGGACACACAAGCGGCATCAAGCTCGGCACCGCCAAGAAAGCAGCGCCAGAACGCATCCTCGATGGCCGAATCGACGGCCAGATGGTGGCGACGCTCGCCGATGACCCGCTGCGCTTCCCACTCCAGCACCATCGGAGAGTTGAAGCCCAACTCCGCCTGCGCGGCGGTGACACTCAAGCCCTGCTGCCGCAACGCAGCGAACGACTCGCGCAACCACCGGTAGCCGGTCTCCTTCCCGACCCCGGCCGCACGGGCGGACGGTTTGAGACCACGACCCTCCTTCACCGCAGCCAGGAACCGGATACCCGCTGGACAATCACGTAGCAGGTGCATCGCACACCGCCTTCCAAGAAGGCGTTGCGTCGATCGATAGAACCTGGGGGTGGGTCTAACGGAACAGCCGAAGCCTCTTTCGCGTTACTCCGTGGCGGGGGCGGTGGGACCGGCGCAGCGGGGATGCGTAACGGGACGCCTCGCACCACGCGCTCACAGCCAGGAGACCAGTAGGGCGCCGACGATGATGGCTGGGCCGAGCGGGAGCTGCCTCCCCCGGATCGGGCGGCGCGGCGCCAGGATCACGGTCAGCACCGCCATGATTCCGGCCAACACGAACGCGGCCATCTCCCCGTAGAGCACCGCCCACCAGGACAGCCAGCCCAGCAGCCCGGCGGTGAGTGCAAAAAGTCGCACATCACCCAGGCCGACCGCGGACGGCGCCGCGAACTTCACCGCCAGCCACCCAATTGCCACTACGGCTGCTGCCAGCACGGCCCGTAAAAGTCGGTCCCATTCCCCGCCGGTGATCGCCGCCACGATCAACGCCGCCGCCACGACGGCGCCCAGCGGATACACCAAACGCGCCGGCAGTAGATGCTGCTGCGCGTCCACCACCAGCAGCACCGCGCCGCCAGCGGCGAACAGCCACCATGCGGGCCACGGCCGACCGGCTGCGGCCGCCGCGGTCAGCCCGACCGCGGTGACCGCCACGATCGCCCAGCGTCGCCACCCGACCTTTCGTGGTCGCCACCAGCCGGCCCGGACCTGCCCGGCCAACGCCGCCGACCACCCGGCCAGCACCGGACTGACTGCCAGCACCAGTGCCAGGCCGGCGACCAACACGGCGGCCCCGACCGGGCCGGCCCCGGCCCCGATCGTCAACTGCGGGCCGGTCATGCGCTGCGAGGTTTGGGCAGCCAGTGGTGGCGCAGCAGGATCTCGTAGGTGCGGGTGGGGATGTCTTCCTCGGTGTCGGCGCAGTGGTTCCGCATGATCTTGCTGACGTACCCGTCGCCGCCGTCCTCGTCTCCTCGGGCATGACAGGCGGCGACCAGATCCAGCAGTACCTCATCGGCGGCCGATCCGGCCATCAGCGCCACCTGGGCGGCGGCGGCCGCAGGTTCCGGCTCGTCGACGGCCAGGTGGTGGGTGGCCAACAGGTGCGCCACGTCGGCGATCATCCCGGTGTAGGTGTAGTCCAGGCCGGTGTTGGCGACCCAGCCGTAACCGCCGGGCCGGCGCCGTTCGAACGGCTGCCCGGTCACCAGATCCAGTGCGGCCCGCAGATCATCCAAACCGGCAACGCCGCGGGCCAGGGCCCGCAACCGCAACCGCCGGAACAACTCCGCATCGATCACGATCCCCTCGACCACGTACTGCCCGCCGCGGCCCTCACCCGGGTTCGCCGGGACGTACTCCCGGCCGGTCTGCGGATTGACTCCCAACCAGCTGCGGGTGCCGTGCAACAGGTTCCGGACCTTGGACGTCGGTTTGTCACTCTGGTCGGCGGGCCACAGATCCACCCGGCACTGCGCCGCGGATGCCCCAGCGCTGCGGGTAGCCAGATAGGCGATCGCCTCCACCTTCTGCGGCAGACCCGGGGGCGCCGGGTCGAGCCCGGCCGCCCACACCTGCAGCGGGCCGAGCAGACGCAACTTCACCTGGGTGCTGCCGGGGTCCCACCAGGCGGCCAGGTCGGCGTCCAGAGTCGGATCGGCGCCGGCCAGCTGCGCTTGCACCTGCTGGCTGACCCCTGGGGCCAGCATCGCCACGTCCTGCTCGGTGGTCGCCGCCTTCGCCGCGTACTGCCCGGCCGGTAGCGGCAGGATCGAGTTCGGCCGGGCCGGCCACGTCCCGGCCACCCGCAGCGCCGGCTCGCCCCCGGTGGTGCTCACCTCCGGGCGCAGGTTCCCCGCGATGTCGGTGAACGACTGCCACGGCTGGTCGCCTTCGGCCGGCGGCATCGGCTCGTCCTGCTCCACCGCCGCGGCGGCCAGCAGCTGCGCCATCTGGGCGGCCTCGGAGCGCGGCAGCTGCTCGGCGACCAACTCCAGTTCCAGGGCCGGAACGCTCAACACACCAGCCGCATCAACCTGCAGATGCCAACGGGTCACCTCCGGAACCGCAGGGTCAGCGGCCAAAACCACCGCCACCGTCAACCGGTCTTTCGAACCGTCCAGAACCGCAAGCAGCTCCGCCAGATCCGGCCCCTTTGCGGCGTCGGGGGCGATCAGCAACACGTGAGGGGCCCAGGTGTCCCCCGCCACGCACCGCAACCGGCCGGTCGCCACGTCGACCCCGGTGGCCGTCATCACCTCGTCGACGCCGGCCAGGCGAGCGTTGACCGCATTCAGCACCCGGCCCAGGTCGGGTGCGTACTTCAGCTGCTCCGGGTTCATCTGCGCCATCTCCTGCCCGAACCCGACCAGGGTGACCTCCAACTGTTCCGACCACTGGTTGTGCGCGATTTCGGCCGCGATGAACCGGGCCAGGTTCAAGCACCGCTCCCGGTCCCCGGACAGCGACAACGAGCCGATACGTTCCAGATCGATCAGGTAGTGATCCCCGGACGGGGTGTAACCCACCGACACCAGCAGCGGATACGGCGGGATGTGCAACTCCCGCTCCGACGCGTCGTAGGGCAGCTCGTCGCCGCGGGTCAAGAGCCACCGCGACCCCGACGGGTCCGCCGACCACGGCGCCGGCGCCGGCGCCAGCGGCGAAGCCAGCACCAGCACCAGCTCCAACTCCTGCGCCGCGAGCCGCACCGCGACCACATCGGGCAGGCGCGCATCGGGCATCTTCGACAAGCCCTGCACCAGGCTCCGCAACGCCTGATCCAGCCAGGTCACATCGGCCAGCCCCCTGGTCCCGGCGGTCATCAACAGACGTTCCATCCCGGCCACCCCCGCCGGGGTGCAGGCCATCGACCGGCCCGGCCGCCGCATCCGGAACTGCCGGCGCCGGGCTCGCAGCAACGCCGCCAAACCCAACGCCGTCAGCAACACCGCCCCGCCGCCGGCAGCCAACATCGAGACGTCCAAAGAAGCCGATGGGCTGACAAGCTCCCCCGGCGCCGCCACCGTCGATGACGCCGCCTTGGCCTCCCGGACACCGGTAGGGCCACCCGATGCCGGTTGCCCGGCCGGCCGGTCGGCCGCGGCGCGCTGCTGGGATGCGTGCTGTTCGGCGGCGCGCTGCTGGGCTGCGTGCTGTTCTGCCACGTGCTGTTCGGCGGCGCGCTGCTGGGCTGCGTGCTGTTCTGCCACGTGCTGTTCGGCGGCGTGCTGCTGGGCTGCGTGTTGTCCGGCGGCGGCGCGCTGCTGGGCTGCGTGTTGTTCGGCGTTGGCCTGCTCGGCGGCCGCGTGTGACCCGCCAGCCGTGCCCGCGATAGTGCTGTGCTCGACAGGCCGGGGCACTGCCGGGTGGTTGGCTGCGGCGGGTGGTGCGGGTATCTGGATCACCCAGCCGGGTTCCAGATAGTTCGGGTCGCTGAGATGGGAGCCGCCAGGCTCGGGTCGGTCCTGGTTGGCCTGCCACAACGCCGCCGTGGTGCTGCCATGGTCGACGGCGATCTGCGACAGGCTGTCCCCGGGAACCACCGTCACCGCCCCGGCGGTCGCCGGCGTCGCCGCGGGCGGCACAATCAACGTCCACCCCGGCTCCAGGTAGTCCGGGTCGCTGAAAAACCCACCGCCGACCTGGGGGCGGTTCTGGTTGACCTGCCACATGCTGGTCCAGCTCACCCCGTGGTCGGTGGCGATCTGCGCCAGGCTTTCCCCCGGCGCCACCGTCACCATCCGCGTCGCCGGAGCTGCGACCGCAACCGGGGTTGAGGGGGTGGCTCGCGGGGTGGAGGTGCTGCTCGGCGCGGCCGGAACGGTGATCTGCCAACCGACCCGCAACAACGTGTTGGGGCTGGACAAGACGGCGCCGTCGGTCTGGGCGGCGCCGTGGTTGAGCGCCCACAGCTGCGGCCAACGGTCACCGGCGCCCAGATGCTGCTGGGCCAGATCCCACCAGTTCCGCGGCCCGTTCTGGGCGATCCGCACCGCGGCGGTGTTCACCGCCTGCGACCTCGCCGCGGTTGTTGCTGCGGTGACACGGGCGGAAGGATCCGACCAGGACTGCGCCGCCGCCGGGCCGGGTACACCGGGTGCTGACCAGGCGTAGGTGCTCACCGCGGCGACCGGGGTGGCGGCGGTCGCCGCGGTCACGACAGGTCCGACGGTGGACAGCAACGTCGGACCCAAAAGCAGCAACGCGCACACCAGGGTGTGGGCCAGCCGCTGCTGACCGGCGAACACCAAAGGTGTCCGCCGCGGCCCGGGGGTGCGGTACCCGCGCCGGAGGGCTGCACGGACCGCGGAGAACTCCAGCCAGAATGCGGCGGTGAACTGCAACCAGGCCACCGCCGCGGCGCCGCAGACGATGACGGCCAGGACGTCCAGGACGCCGGTGTCGGTCATGGTGGCGGTGGTGAAGATTTCCTTGGCGCCGGCCAGCGGGTTACCGATCAGTCTGAGCAGCAGCAGCGGTATGCCGGCCATCAGCGCCGCCGACACCACCAACGCCCACAGGGCTCGTAACCAGCGCATCGTCATCCTCCAGCCGTGGTGGTGCCCAGCAGCGGAACGGCGGTCGCCGATGCGGTGCCCGACACCTGGTTGATACCGACCGCGGACAAGATGGCCGTCCGTTTGGTGGCGGTGGCGGTGACCGTCACCGACGCCGCCGACACCTGCACCGTCCCGGTCACACCCGCCGCAGCCAGGACGTTGCGGGCGGCGGTGTTCGCGGCCGTTTCCTGCGCTCCGAGACCGGCGGCGCCGCCGCCGCCGAACACCGCATTGGGGCTCAACGCGTCGGCCCCGGCCCGGGCGGCCTGCTGCGCGACGTCGGCGGCCTGACCGCGGGCGGCCAACGCAGTTCCGCCGTCCAGCACCAACCCGGCGAATGCCAGCAGCGCGACCATCACCACGGCCAGCCACAACGCCGCCGACCCGGCGTCCCGATCCGGATCGGTACGCAGCAGTTGCCACCGGCGGCGAGCTGCCGAGACTGTTGCGGGACCGGTCATGAGCCGGCCCCGAACGCCCTGAATGCTTCCAGTGGCGCCGCCGAAGTGGAATTCAAGCTCGCCGAACCGGGGACGCCCGTTAAAGCCAGACTCGACAGGTCTGAGGTGCACGTCACCGTCACGCTCACCTGCCCGCCGGGCCGGAACACCGACGTGTCGACCGAGACGGTCATGCCCGCGCAGACCAGCCCCGCCCCGGACAGTGTGGCGTCCGCGGCGCCCTGTGCGGCCCGCTGCGCCTGACCGGGGCTGGAGGTCAACGACGCGGCCCGCGCCGCGGCCGACGAGGCCTGCTCCACCAGGATCTTGTTCTGGCTGTACCGGCCCAACGCCACCATCGTGAACAGCAACACGATCACAATCGGCATCACGATCAGCAACTCGATGATCGCCGAGCCCCGATCCCCCACCGGGCGCCGGGTGGTCAGGAACCGGCGGATCCGGGCCGGCCAGGGGTGCCCGGTGGGGGCCGCCAGCATCCGGCGGCGGCAAGCGGCGGCTCGGTGCTCGGCCAAGATCACGTTGACCTCTCCTGACTGACCAAAAAAGCCGGGCCCTGGACTATCCGGTGGCATTGACGAACACCTCAACGGGGGCGACGGCAGTCTCGGTGACCGTGAACGTGCCGAACGGAATCACCGATGGCACCGTCGCGGTCACTCTCACGGTGACCGACTGCGGGCCGCGGTCGACCGTTACAGCGGCGCCGGTGAGTAGATGCGGGGCGACCTGGGCCAGGTGACTGGCGCCGTTGGCCTGCCCGACCGCCGCGGTCGAGGTGTAGGCCGCGGCCGACCGGGCCGCGGCCTGGGCGGCGGCCTCGGCGACGTGCCGGCCGTGCCAGAGCAACGCGAACTGCACGATCAGCATCGTGAACACGATGATGATCGGGGTGACGATGGCCGCCTCCAGCGGGTTGTAGCCGGCGTCGGGTTCGGCCACCGCGGCGCGCCAACGACGCCCCACGGCAGCCCGCCACCGATGCTGTGCGTTCACGCAGGAAACCTCAGGATCCGGCCGCCGGCTACTGAGTCTGGATGTTGTTGGCGGCGGCCTTGGCCTTGGTCATCAAGATCAGCCCGACGGCGATCGCGATGACCGCCAGGATGCCCACCACGATCGCGGTGTTGATCATCTCCCCGCGGTCGGGGTGCTCCTCGCGCACTGCCCGGGCCCGGGCAGTGAACCAGGCCCAGAGCAGCTGCACCTCAACTGGTACGGAATTCATGGCAACTTTTCCTTTCAGGTCAACGGTGTGACGACAAATTTCGACGGGATATGGTGCGGTGGTGGGCTCAGGCGGTGGGTGGGTGGCTGCCTCCTTTCACAGGCTTGCGATGGCCGCGACGGCGGGATAACCCAGGAACACGATGAAACCCAGACCCAGGACGATCTGCGCCAGCCGCATCGACTGGTCACGTTCACCCGCGACGCCCTGTTCCACGGCCAACTGCCGCCGGCGCATGGCGGTGGAGCGGGCTGAGAGGGTTTCCCGTACTTTCGCGCCGTCCTTGGCGACCAGTTTGATCAACTGACCCAGATCCCGCAGATCATCTACCCCGATCCGGATCCCCAACTCGGCCAGAGCATCCCATTCACTTTTCTTGGCCAGCCGCGCCCGGTAGAGGGTGTCGCGGATCAACGCCAACGGCCACCCGGCGCCGATCCGGGCCGCGGTGGGCAGCGCCTCCTCCGGGGCGGCGGAGCCGGCCATCTCCAGCGCCACCCACGACTGGTAGGCGCCGAACGCGAACTCGAAATCCCGGCGCCGCTTGGCCGCCAGCGCCCGGGCGTCCAGATCGGGCAGCAGGAAGAATCCGAACCCGACCGCGAAACCCAGGATCACCGCGCTACCGACGGGCAGACTCACCCCGCCGACCACCGTCACCGCGACCACCCCGATCAGGGCCAACAGGAACCCGACAGCGAACCCGACGACCTTGCGGCCCATCACCGACTCGAAGCTCTTCCCCGTCAGGGCCAGGTCCTGCCGCAGGCTGGTGTAGGCGTAGCCGCGGCGCCGCAGCACCGCCGAGACCTGGCCACCCAACTTGGCCTCGACCCCAGCCCGGCCCCGCACCGGCCCCGCCATGGCGATCGGCTCGGGGCGGCCCGCTCCGGCGCCGGCGAACATCGCGTCCATCTTCGCCAACTGCACCAGCGCAGACTCCTTGCGAGGCACCAGGACCAGCCACAGCCAAAACAGCACCCCGCCGATCGCGGCACCCAACGCCGCCATCGTGATCATCGGGACTGCCCCGCCCCGGGGGCCGGCGGGGTAGGGATCAGGATCGGCCGCGGGCCGGTCACCGGCCTGGTCGCGGCGGTGTCGGTCAGTGAGGCGACCAGCGCCAGCTCCTGCTCGCTCACCCCCATCCCCGGCCGCGTCAGCAACGGCTCCGCCGGGCTCGACCCGGCCAGTTTGCGCATCCACGCGAAACCGGCCACGAACAGGCCGCACACGACCAGCAGCGCAATCTGCCCGCCGAAGGTGCTGTAGGGCTTCATGTAATCACCGCCGAACAGGGCGAAATAGCCGCCGAACCCCAGCGTGATCACGATGATGATCCGGAACCCCCGACGGATCTCCGCCCGACCTGCGGTGACCTTGCGGCGCATGTCCAGTTCCTCCCGCGCAGTGAGCGCCAGACTGCTCAATACCTCCCCGAGCCGGTCGCCACGGCGTTTGACGTTCAGGATCAGCGCGCCGATGACCAGATCGGCGGAGCTGTCCGCCAGGGTTGCGGCCAGCCGCGCCAGTGCGGTGTCCATCGGCACCCGGGCCGCCAGCTGGCCCTGCAGCTGCAGCAACGCGGGCCGGATCAGCGGTGACGAATTTGGCACCGTCGCCGGGATCGCCGCCTCCAGGCTGGCGTTGCCGGCCATGGTGTCGCGCATCGCCTCCGTCCAGGCCACCAGCGCCTCCAACCTGGCGGTCTGCTGCTGCTCCTGCTGCTGCCCACCGAACAGCGCCGGCCAGAACATCACCATCGCGCCCAACGCCGCCGCCGCCACCGGCCAACGGGTCAATACCAACGTCGCGGCGAACACCCCGATCCCGCCTGCCACCCGCAGACCCACCGCCGGCGCCCGCAACCTGCGCATCCACACAGCCCACCGGGACGGCGGCCGCGACAGATCCACCCTGGACCCGCGGACACCGGTGATCAGCAGCACCACCGCGCCGCCCAACGCCCCAGCCCAGAGCACCGCCAGCAGGAAACGCAGATCAGGTAACACCATCGCCGATCCCTCCCCCATCCTCACGCCTCAGATTTGAATCCATCCATCCATCCATCCGGCCGACCGACCGACCCGACCGGGCCGGGCGGTGCGGCGGTTCAGACCTGCCAACCGTCGTCCTCGGTCGGTGACCACGCCGCGGCCTGGTCGTGGTATCCGGCGTCTTCCAGTTCCTGACTGCGCCGGATCGCCGCCTCGGAGCGCACCGCCCGACCGTCCACCGTCGACGGGACGAAGATGTCCGCCCCGTCGACCCGGCCGGCGGAGAACCCCGAGACCTCCCGGACCCTGGTCACACACCGTTTGCCGCCGAACTTCCGGTTCTTTTCGATGAAGACCACGAAGTCGATGGTCCCGGAGATCAGCGAGTGGGTGACCTCGAACGGCAAACCCTGATACTGTGCCGCATAGGTCGCCAGCCGGGAAAAAGTATCCTCCGCAGACCGGGCATGAATCGTCGATAAACTACCATTGTTGCCCTGGCTCATGGCATTGAGAGTTTCCACTGCCTCAGGCCCCAGCACCTCGCCAAGAATGACGCGACCAGGGTCCATCCGCTTGGTGCGCAGCACTAATCGTTGCAACGACAACCCGCCGTTGCCATCGGAATCGGGAAGAACCTCCTCCAACTCCACCACATCCGAGTGCAATTCCGGGTGACGTTTGATCCCTAATTCCAGGGCCCGTTCTAGGATAATGAGCCTTTCTTCGCGGGAAACACAATTCAGCAAGGCGCGGAGAAAACTAGTCTTTCCGGCGTCGGTCGCCCCGGCGATCATGATATTGGCTCTGGCCTTGACGGCGCCCTGCAGAAAAGCCGCCAACTGTTCGTCCACGGTACCCAGACGGACCAGCTGCGCCATGCTCATCTGCGGGAATCGGTTCCGCCGAATCGACACACTGGGCCGCTCGGTGGCGCTCATCACCGCCGACAACCGGGAACCGTCGGGCAGCCGCACGTCAAGCTCCGGGTGGGCCCGAGTGAACGGCCGGGCATTGAGCCCCCCGTAGGAACCCAACGTCTGGACCAACGCGATCAGGTCCTCATCGCTGGCGGCCACCGGGTTGCCCCGGACCTTGCCCCGCTCATCGGCGTAGGTGATCCACACCTCATCGCAGCCGTTGATGTTGATGTTCTCGATCGAGTTGTCCGCCAGCAACCCGGAAATGGCGCCCGCCTCGAATATGGCCTGGTCAAGGGCCTGCACTAGCCGTTCGTCGTAGGAGGATTCAGGCAAATCAAGCCCATTGGCCATCCGCAGTTCCATGTGACGCGACACCGTTGCCTGCATCAAACTGCGGGCCAGCTGCCGCTCGTCGGCCTTGGACAGCTCCCGCTCCCCCAACGCGTCCCGGCGCTGCCGCATCGCGGTCATCTCATCGGCGACTTGGACCTGCAGTGAACTGATCAGCACCGCATCCAACAGCTCTTCACTCATCTGCCCACCCCTTTCGTGCCCTCGCGGCTCGCGCCTCCGAACGGCCCCAACCCGGTGGCTGCGGGTGACACACCGGCCGCCTCGAGCCGGTCGACACCAGATCCGGCTGAAGCCGGCGCCACGGCGGCGGACTCGTCGCGGCCGGCCAACTGCGGCCACCAACCGATGACCGTCTCCGTCAGCGACCGGGCCGAGGAGATCAGCTCACTTTTGGCCAGCTTCCGGTTGACCTCACCGGCCCACAGACGCTGCGCCCCGGCCGGGTCGCGGGCAAAAAACCCGGCCACCGGCACCGGCGACCCGGCGGCCGCCAGCATCTGGCCGGCCGCCTTGACCGCCGTGCTCTGCTGCGCGGGGGAATCGGTGACAACCACCGCCACCGACGGCCGTTCCCGGCCCGGATCGCCCAGCACATGCGCCAGCGTCGCCGCCCGGTCCCGCAACCCGAACAAGCCCTCCGCGTTGGCGTGGCCGACCAGCAGCACCGCCGTCGCTGCCTGGGCTACAGGCAGCGCCGCATTACCCGGCTGCATCCGGCCCAGATCGGCGATCACCGTGCCCGGCCAGGCGGCCAACTCCTGCGCGATCTGCGGCCACAACCCCCGCACCGGCAACCAACGCTGCGCCGTCAACGGCCCCGGGACCACCGCAACGCCCAACGACGTCGGCTGGCAGAACCGAAGCAAACCATCCTCCGGCAAACCGAGCCGCACCATCGCCGCCAACGAGGCCACCGTCGGTTCAGGCTGCAGCAACCCACCCAGCTCGGCATGCTGCATCCGGAACGACAGCACCCCGCCGGAAGGATCGCACTCCATCACCAAGCACGGCTGGCCCGGCCACACCAACCCCAACGCCACCGCCAACGTGGTCACACCCGGCGATCCCTTGTCCGAGCACACCCCGATGATCATGGCGACACCTGAACCAACGCGACCAGACTGTCCCCGGACGCCGTGGCGATCCCGGCCGCCGCACCGGCCGGCACGGTCAACGTCACCAACGTCCCCGACGCCGACGAAGGATCAGGACGAGAAGAGAACACGGTCGCCTTCGCCGCCAGCACCGTCGCAGTTGTCGGCGCTGCTCCCGCCGCGGTGGCGGCGCCCTTCGCCGGCAACGCGAGCACCTCCACCGTGTCGCCCGGGGCCAGCCCATCCGCGGGGATCTGACCCCCGGTCACCGCCACACCGACCTGCGCCATACCGGCCACCAGACTCGGACCGCCAGACACCATCGAGCGTTGCAACAATGTGCCCGGCAACAGATCAACCGTCGCCGTCTCCCCGAGCACCGACGCCAGATGATTGCCCGCCACTGCGACGACACCGCCGGCCACATCGACCGTCGACAGATCCGCCGCCGTCACCACATGACCCTTCGGGATCGCCCGGACTACAGTGACCACCGGCTGTTTGGAACCGGCCGACTCGTACGCCACCCCGCCCAGAACACCCAGACCGACGATCAACACCACACCCAACGCCACCTGCGCCGGCCGGCGTTGCCGCGTCCGCAACGGCACCCGCGCCGCCGCAATCACCGCCGAGTTGCCGTTCACACCCGGCGTCGCCGGACGTTCCTTCGTGGATGCGCCCCCGGAAAGCTTCATCAGTTCTTCACCACAATCTGGATCTGCTCGACGATCAATTGGGATGCGTTCTTCGTCGCATAGGTGGGTAATGCGTGCGTCTGGCCGGCCGGATCGATCCAGCTGATCTTCCAAGTGATGGATTCGGTGGCGGTGATCGGGGTTGCCTGCACGGCCTTGTATTGGTAGCCGCACTCACCCGCAGTTGGCGGGGCGAAACCGTCCGACGATTGCCAGGCACGGCCCGGTCCGGGACATGACACCGGAGGATTACCATCGCCGGGGTCGAAGTTCAATGCGACCGGCGTCGCCGTCACCGTCACCGAGACACCTCTTAACCCCTTAGTTTTCGACATCGTGGTGAACGTTGCGGGATCGGTGAAATATCTGGTCCACAGGTTCACCACGGTGTACGGCTGACCACCCTTTGCTGGGTCCCCATGGTTCGGGTCGGGGGATCGCCCGACAGTGGGCTTCGTGAGGCTGGCAATCAACTCCGCATACGCCTGCTGCGCCAACACCGCGGGGTCTGGCGGGGGCAATGGAGCCGGTGGTGCAGCTGCCAAGCTGGCGGCATAGGCGTAGGCGATCGGCCCGTTACAGAGGTTGTAAAGAACCACGCCGGTGGTGGGAGCGTGTCCCTCCCAGAGCTTGTCGCCAGCCCTTGGCTGCGGGTTCAATACCCGCCACGCGCATTCACCGTTGACCTGGCCGGGGTTATCGCTGGCGGCGCCGGTGGTCGACGCCACCCCGCTGGCCCCGCCAGTGGGCGCCGAGCCAGAACCATCGTTGCCAGTCGGTGGCGCGACTGTAGGCGTGCTTCCACCACCACTAGACTGACTGATGTCGCAGACAATCGTGCCAGTCGCTGGGTTCAAGTAGCAATTACCATCAGCGAATGCGGGGGTGGTAATAACTACGAGACCGGTCAAAATGAGGGCGATCACGGTCACGGCGGATGCTAGTCGTCGAATCAGCATGGCTTGACTGGGCTTCGTGCAACAGTCTCACGAACCAACCAGCCACCGGCTTTAGGCCCATACTGATAGACATTGAACGTCAACAGGACTCGAGAATGAGGTGAGGGCCGCAGATCGACTTTGTTGCCTGATGCATCGGCAATGGCGGCCTTCGACCCGTCTACGCAGGATTCAAGAACCACCTCCTTTGCGTTCGCGGACAACACGCGCGGAGCCTCGTGCGTTTCGGTTACGGTGGCATGCACCTTCGCGGTTGCCAAGGACTCGATGTCATCCAGCGTCTTCGCGGCAGTCGGATCAGCTGCATACTTCCGGATCGCCTTCGTCCAGTCCTTGCTGGGCTGCTTCTCAGCCGCCGTGGAAGCACGGACAAACCCGTCAAATGCAGCAAGTGCGCCCTTGGCATACGCCTGCTGGGGGCCGGTGAAGTTAGCCGGCCACGGATTAGCGGTCGTAGTTGCCTTTGCCGGCGTGGTCGCCGGGGTGATGGTGACCGGTGTGGTCTTGCTACTGCTGACCGGCGAAGGTGTAGAGCTAGCGACTGGCTGGGGCGGGCTGATAGTCGATGTGTCGACGGTGGATGAGGTGAGATCGGCGGCGGTGCTGGATGGCGGGTCGGCTGTCTGTAGGTGCACGCCGGCGCTTCCTGAAGTGCAACTCGTCAGAATCAGGCCTGTGGCGACGATCAGCGCACAGGCTGTAGGCCTGCGGCGGTGCGGTTCCCTGCTACTCATGTCCGATTCCTCCCTCATGTGCTGTGGGCTTTCGAGTGCCGAGGGACACAGTCAAATGCGTAATTGTGACTCGCAATATTGGTATGGCGAGCTTACTGGGGCGCCGGAGGTCTGCCCATAGACCCGAATGGGTGAACCTACGAGTTTTTTCTGTGTGGTGTCCGTTTGCCCCCGGAAAAAGCACCTGTCCCTTCTGTAGCGCCCCGACAAGCTTCAGGAGGACCCATGCCGGAATCATCGATCCCCAAGTCACCACCCACCGCCGAGGAGGCATTCGCTCGTTACGTGATGGCCCGCTTACTAGTGCGCTCGGATCTTCAGCCCGCGGGCAGACCGCATACATGGGCCAGTTCTGCGGATGAAGGCGCGGCCACTGGCATCTGCCACACCAGTAACGTGCGCACCGACTGATGACTACGTGCGAGAGCTCAGAGCCTGGAGGTGCAGGCACGAGAAACCCGGCCGGGTCGTCAGCCTCAACGTCGGTACGGCAGGATGAGCCGATGCCGTGGAACGTGCACCAAGTTGCCGCACTCCCGGCGCTCGTAGACGAGGCGTACGAGGTGGTGAGCACCCGCCTTCGTATCCAGATTGCCCACTACCTCGCCGATCACCCGGAGGCCCATATAGGCGACATCATCGCGGCGGTGGGTAGTGAACGAGGGACCGTTCGGTCCAATTTGTCCGCCCTCGAGAAAGTAGGAGTGGTCTCTGCCTCACTGGCCGCGGGGCAGCGCGAGGCGCAACGAGTTCGTTACTCCCTCGACCGGACGCGCTGGATGGAATTGGTCATTCGGGTGATCACGTACCTCCCGGCCGCTCCTTTCGAGTGACCGCTTTGCGTAGTTAAGGCGCGCAGATCTGATGGTCTCAAACCTGCAGAATGGCTGCGATGGACGTGTGGGTTCGGGACCGCCAATTCGGAGGGGTCTGGCATCAACCCACTCAGCTCCGCCGAGACCCTGTCGAGCGCACTCATCCAGCAGGGCCTTGCCACGGCGTGGCCGAATCCCAGCTTCGAGGAACGAGCGGAAATGGCAGCCAAAATTGCGGCGCGCCTACGCTTTTCTGCTGACACCGTCGGCGAGGATGTCAGCTATGGAAATCGAAGGTCCGAAGGATCAGCAGCGCGTCGCTGTTCTGATCCGGATGCAGACTGCGAACCGGGATGGCCTGCGTAGCCGGGTGGCCTCCGAACACGCCAGCATCAACCGGTATGTGGAGCATTTGGTGCGTCGGGACCTCGATGCTCCGGAAGGCCATCCGTTCGTGCCGATCTCGACCCCGAGGTTCGCCTCGAAGGGCAAGAACGGCATCGGCCGGCCCACCAAGGGAAGCCGGGCGGCGGTCAAACTGCGCTGCGCGACGGCGCTGCGCGACCGGATACATCAGCGTGCCGACTCGCTGGGGTTGACGGTCAACGACTATCTGGAATCCCTGGTGTCACAAGACATCAGCGCCGCCACGCCTGCAGGGGAGGAGATGGCTTTCGATCAGACTGCGTAGCACTGGCTCAGCCGACAACTCCATACAACGACAAAAGCCTCCCCGCGCCAACGGGAAGGCTCTGAGTCGGAGAGATCTGGCGCCCACCGGATCTGTCACTAAGAACGAAAGGTCTGCTTTGTCTAGGAGCAGCTCTGAGGCTACCGCATACCCTGCGGAGCTTCCAGGATTAGGATTAGATGTTCGCGACACGCCGCACTTCGCTGAGTTCCCGCGAACGAGCCGGCGTGCGATCTCTGCTGCCCGACTCAGCCTCAGCCACGCGGCCATACGCGGTCACTTCGCCCCGTCTGCGGGCACCACAGACTTCCCGACGCCGCCCGGCGCCTGGGCTCGCCGCCGTACACACCTTGCGGAGGTGACCGCGGTGCGCCCGCCGGCCTAGTACCGAACGTGCTGCCACAGAACAACTCCAGAAAACGACGAAGGCCCCCCTGACAAGTCAGGAAGGCCGAGGTCGAGCAGGACCGGGGTGCAACCCGGATCTGCGATCAAACGAAAGGTCTGCTTAGGTGAGCAGCTCTGACAGTACCGTCTACCCTCAAGAAGAAGTTGAGGTAGGCGCCGACACGCCGCACGATTCGCAGGAAAGCCCGGTCTCAAGCCAGGTCAGCGAAGCAGCGGCGGCGTGGCGTGCCCTCGCGCCGTTGATTGCCGGTCGCCCGGTGGTCCGCGAGTCCCTCAACGGCGGCCGCGCCTACCCGATCCGGGGTCAGCGGGCCCTGACCGACCGGCTACCCCACGTGCCGGCGGCGGTGCCGGTGTACTCAGCAGCGGGTGACACCCGCGTGCTGGTGCTGGATCTGGACACCTCCAAGGCCGACCGGGCCGCGGTGCTGCGGGACGCCGCCGCCATCAGGTCGCTGGTCACCCAGGCCGGCGGCCATCTGGTCTCCGATGAGTCCCCGTCCGGCGGTATCCACCTGTACATCCCGCTGGCGCAGCCGGTGCCGTTCGACGAGGCCCGCGACGTCGCCCTGGCCCTGGCCGGCCGCACCCCCACCCTGGATCCGCAGCCGATGCTCGGGATGACCGACGGCCTGATCCGGCCGCCCGGGTCCCGGCACCGCAGCGGCGGCTTCCAAACCTTGCACGGATCGCTCTCGGCGGCGCACCTGATCCTCAAACAGCCGAACCTGGCCGGCGTGTGGACAGCGATGAAGGAAGCCCTAGCCCTCGAGCTCGCTGCGGTGCGCGCCGACCGGCTCGAGCGGGACGCCGCCGCCCTGACCGGCGGCGGAACCGACACCGCCTATGTGCCCCGCACAGGCGGGCCCCGGGAGCTGGCCGCCGACTACCTGCGTATCGCCACCACCGGCCTGTACAACGTCGCCCGCTACCCCTCCCCCTCGCACGCCCGGCAGGCGGTCATCGCCTCCGCAGTCTGGGCCGGCATGACCTTCCCCGACGTCATCAGCCGCCTGCACAGCGGCAACTGGCCGGGCCTGGCGTCCTTTTACACCCGGTACCGCACCGCCGGGGCGCGCCGCAAGGCCGTCCTGTCGGACTGGAAGAACGCCGTCTCCTGGGTTCAAAAATCCAAGGCAAATGACACCGGTGTGAGACCTGTCCGTATATCCCCCACAAGCGAGCCGACTACACACCGCCGTAGGGAAACGACCCTTGGAAATCAACAGGAACGATCAACCGCTGCCGAGTATCAGTTCATCCGCGAGTGGCGCACGGCGCTGGAGCTGCTGGAACGGGACCGGTACCAAGGTCGTACCGCACCGGCCGTGCGGATGCTGCTGCGCGCACTGGGAGAAGCAGCCATGAAAACTGGCAGCCGCTACATCGCCTTCGGTACGCGGTCGTTGGATCTGGCCTGCGGCCTGGACCACACCACCGTCGCGGCGCATTTGCGGATGCTCCGCGAAGAAGTTGAACCGTTGGTGTATCTGATAGAGAGTGACCGCGGGCTGTTCGGTGACCTGTACGAGCTGCGGATCCCGGACTCGGTCGCTGCGCGGGCCAGCCGACTCGACTGGAAGGCCGGGAAGATCCACTCGCTGCGACCGGTGTTCCGGGACCTGGGGCTACCGGCCGCATTCGTCTACGAAGCTCTGGAGCACGCCAAGTCCCGACCGTCGAGTTTCGAGTTGTCCACCAGCACCGGGATGGCCCGATCCACCGTCTACCAGGCCTTGGAGACCCTGGCCGCGTTCAACCTCGTCGAGCAGCGTGGCGGCCGCTGGGAGATCATGGCCGCCACCAGCCTGGCGGTGCTGGCCGAAGCCCTGGGATGCGCCGCCGACATGGCCGACCGGCTCGCCGCGCACCGGGTCGAGCGAGCCGCCTACCGCCGGATTCTCAAGGTCGTCGACCGGCACCTGGACACGATGGTGCCCGAGGAACTAGTGATCCGGCCCGGACCCGACGGGGAAACCGCCCTGGAGCTACTGGAGCGGATACTGGGTGCCCGCCAGGTGGCGTAGTCCTGGTCCAGGAGGCGGTTCGCGCCTGAGCTAGTGGTGTGTCTGTGAATTAGTCTGGTTGTTTGGTAGAATGCGGTTATGGTGGCTGCAGCTTTACCGATGACTGATGATCAGCGGGTCGAGCTGGAGCGGATGGCGGTGTCGACGTCGTTGCTGCACCGGCAGGTGGTGCAGGCTCGGGCATTGTTGTGCGCCGCTGACGGGGTCGCCAACGACGTGATCGGCCGGCGGTGCGAGGTGGACTCGGATTCGGTGCGGCGGTGGCGTTCTCGGTTCGCGCAGGAGGGTGTCGGCGGGGTCGGGACAATTGCGAAGGGCCGGGGCCGCAAGTCGAGCCTGCCGGCGGGGACAGTTGAGGAAGTCCTGCGGATGACTCATCGGGAGCGGC
>JAABVA010002392.1_pt1 | contig 18741 bp, 19 predicted proteins | sample 5560331 | NCBI WGS metagenome assembly JAABVA01 (sample SAMN12812661, study PRJNA571458) | rock metagenome | isolation source: Antarctica rocks | place: Antarctica: Victoria Land, Mt New Zealand sud | collected 2016-01-07 | reverse complement strand
TATTTGAAAGTACGAAAAAAGCCTCAAAGATCCCAGCAGCCCATAAACCTGGGCAGTCTGGGCTTTCCTATCACAGTCAGCGTACGACCCTGGTCGTAAACTACGTGGAACGCAGTAATAGATGTTGATCATCGACAGTCCATCCCCCAAGATATGGGGTACAGGAAAAGCCACAATACCAGCGAAACTCATGGAACCTGGCGTCAAAGAGGTAGTCGGCAAGGATGCTTTGGGGGTTACTAGCATTCCGAGACCGTAAAGTTACACAGAAAGCCCTTGATAAAGGGTAGGTACTTTGGTACACCCCTTCTTCTTACACATAGAACCAACCTACTGAACGCAACTCAGCTCCACACCAGGATTGAGTGGTAACACAAGTACAAATACGGAAAGTTCAGCTATGCTTTGACCCACAATTTCGAAGCACATAAATGAGCTTGAAACAGTGGTTTTGGAACATCGGCTACAACTGATTTCTCACCGCTGTACCTATATGTGAAACGCTGCGGATATCTTCACTGTCCATCTCTGTTTTTATTTCTCTATCTCTCTTTCCCTCTCCTTTTTCTCCCTCCCAGAACAAGAGCTTCGAGCGAGATGTGACGACAGCGAGGTCAAAGGGATATGATTTAATGTGCTGACGTGGCTCTGCGGACTAATTCCAGAGGCCCGGGGGTGTGCACGTAAGAAAAGGGGTTGGTACCAAAAGTCTACATGAAAATCAAGGCAGGAGGGAGAAAAGCTGTCAATGTGTACTGTCCATCTTCACCACTATACAAATCGATTCATTATATCTTCTTAAGTATAGCATATTAATAAAAATCAACGAAAAGCAGACAATACGCAATGATTTTGAACATTGTCACAAACAAAGGAATAATAACTGGGAATAAGGGACGTATACTCATCGAGGACGGGAATGGTATGGTAGCAGGCACCCGCTCTTTCTGAGAGCTTGCGGTACTTGAACGTGTCCTGGAACTGGGATCCTTGGCTTCAGGGAGTTCGAGCCTTGCAATGGCGGTAGAATATTTCGAGGGTTTTCTGGGGGGGTGTTTTTTTTTGGGTATAGCCCGCCCTTTTTAGATGGACACATGCTTGCTATCTTAGTTGATATACTGAACTAGGCTCTGCTGGCCTTGCTGTTTGCACTGGTTTTATCTTGTCCACACTCCCGTCGTCGTCGTCGTCGTCGTTGCTCTGAGCAGCTGGGGAGAAAGGAGTGGAGGTGGGGGGAGGGGATGTATAAGGAAAAGGGGGGGGGGCTAGAAATCTTGTCCTCAAAAAGCCGTTTATCCTTCACCACTCTAGATAAATAGCGAGTCATCTGCATGCGGCTGCCTGCAATAGCGTAGGGGGTAGTGTGATGGGGATTTGTTTATAGAGGTGGAGTGCCACAATAACAAGTTATACGCCATGACACTCCAATCTCACCTCCCTCCTGCCTTCCAATCTACTCTCACAGTCTCAAACGTTCGTAGTTCACGCGCCTTTCCAAGTCGACTGCAGCGCTCTCTGAATTAGGGGGGCTTCAGTCGAAGCATGTGATCGCGGAGAAAGTTGTAGGTATGATAATGTAGAATTCCATTGTCCTCAAGACACTTGAAAGTCTTGACTCTAAAGATGTCGAAGTGTATGCACAATCAGTTTCAGTCTTCTCGAGGCGGCTTAGGTCAGACCGCTCCATTAGGGCAAGGGCTTTATGAACCACGTGCACGCGTGTCTGCGCTAAAATCGCAGCTTCCACGTCTCCCCCCAACCAAGCCCTCCACCATCTCAATGCACAAACCTACAACTTTTCCCTTCCGAATCACGCACCTCCAATCCTCCCAACGGCTCTGCCTATCATGTCGACGCACCCGTCCACAGCCATGGCTCGTCCGCCAAACATCCACAACCACCACTTCCTCTTCCTCTTTCCCTTCCCCCAATCCGCCCGCCAAGCCAGCAAAAGATAAACACATCCCCCAACCACTCTCCCGCCCTTTAGGCCAACCTCGTCCGCCCAAGCCAGGCGAGAACAGCGGCATAGATCCCCGCACCTGGCGCCAGCGCCGCGATGACTTTTTCAACTATGATAAGCATCTTGAAAGGCGGAAACAATTGTATGCCTCCGTCCCTTCTTCCCCCTATTCTTCTTCGAACCCTCAATCGCTCTAAGCTCAGCGAATTAATTCGCCGCTCCTTCACAATTTCAGGACGGCAGCCGTCAGCAAGCCCTACTTCCGCGAATGGACCAACATGAACTACTCCCAGGGCAAATCTTTCCTCGCACCACGAAAATTGTTCAAAGCGGACAAAGCGCTCTATTTCCCTAATATGAGGGGTTACACTCTGGAGAACGCAAGGGAGGTCAGGGATACGTCGAGAGTGCTTGCCGGCAGCGTCAGCGTCGTGACTGTATACTCGGGCACGTGGGCCGAACGGCAGTGTCGGACTTTTTTCGCGGGCCCCCGTGGCGAGGAACTGCAGAGGCTTATGAAGGAAGCGCGGGTGCAAAAGGTTGATATCAATATTGAAGAGGATTGGATGAAAGCGGGTCTGATCCGCCTCTTCTTGCCGAATACGAGGAAGAACCTGGAGAGGGAGTTGTGGGGGAGGTATTTTGTGGTTAGGAGGGGGTTCGGGGAGGAGATGCGACAGCAGTTGGGGATCGCGAATGGGAAGGTCGGATATGTATATCTGGTTGATGAGTCGTGGAAGATCAGGTGGGCTGGGAGTGGGGTTGCGGAAGAGGGCGAGAGGGAGGGGTTGCTGGCTGGAGTGAAGAGATTGACGGGGAGGGTCATGGCAGGGGGAAAGGGATTGCCCATCGCAGCGGTTAGATAGGTGTTGCTTCTTGTACATGTAGGTTGCGCTAGATACCCAATTCCAAATAACACCCATTCCCACTAATAGAGCTCAAAACGGCCCCTGCATCCAGCTTGGCTCTGAAAAGGTATCATCTAAAATACAACAGCACCAGGAAACAGAAAGCGATAAAACCCCCCAGGATAATCCCATCCCTCCTCTTCTTCGCCCCAATCCTCCCAATCAACCCATTAATCCCCGGCACCTGCGCCGCCGCTCCCACAATCCTCCGATTCACACTCGCCAGCGTCTCCCGCTGCCGCCCAAACCCCTCATTGATCGCATACGCCTGGCCCAGCACGCTATCCACCACCCCATGACTGCTGTCGATCCTGCCCCGCTCGTCCAGCATGTAATCTGCTTCTGCGTCTGCGGGGTTTTGGCTGCTGGAGCGGTAGGCGCTGATGTCGTTGCGGACGGTACTGAGGAGGTTTGCGCGGGCGCGGGCGTCGGTGAGGGTGGAGCGGAGGCGGGCGAGCTCGCGGCGGTGGTCGAGGAGGATTTCGCGGTGGCGGGCGAGGTTGGTTTGTTTGAGGGCGGAGGCGGTGAGGGTGGATTCGGAGTCGAGGAGGCGGGAGAGTTGGGAGATGAGGGATTCGCGCTGTTTTGTGGGGTCAGATTGTGGGGTTTGTTTTTTTGGGGGGTAGGTTGTTATTGATGGAAGGAGGGAAAGGTGTACTCTTTCTAGGATGTCTTGCAATTGGGCTTCGGTTTTTTGCTCGTCTTCTGTAGGTTTTGGAGGGACGTTTGGGGAGGATGAGAATTGGGAGTAGGTGTGGAAGAGGTTTTCGGTCTGCTATCAATCAACTTCGTCGTTGGAAGGAGAGTTGCCAGCGTTGCTGACCTGAGTTTCTAGGCTCCGGGCCTGCTGGCGGAGCTGTGCCCAACCCGCTCCTGTCGAGGTGGACATGTTTGCTCAAGGAGTGGTGCTGAGGGTTGCAAAGAATTGTGTAGAGAAGACCGCAATCCTTCTTTATAGCATCGCATTCTGGACTGCTTGTTCAATCGTTTGAGTCCAGCATGACGCGGAATTAGAGATCACGCGATTGGGCTTAGTGCCATCCTCTCGCTTGATGTTCGGAAACCCTAGCGCCACACAATCCAGAACTTTGATGATAACGACACCTTGATCAGTTTCGACAACCTCCGACACACAATCAAGATGGTAAGGGTGTATGAAAGACTTATACTAGGGCTGTTTGCTGATTCCAATGACAGTCAACCTCCAAGGTCAAAGCCGGCCAGCTCTGGGGCAAGAGCAAAGAAGACCTCAAAAAACAACTCCTCGACCTTAAGACTGAGCTGGGCCAACTCCGCGTCCAGAAAATCGCTGGAGGCGCGGCCTCAAAACTCACAAAAATGTAACTCCTACGCTCTCCTCAGACCCTTCTAACCCTGCCCCGTTTTACCAGTCTACATATGTGGCTACGCACCCTAAAAATGCAACCACCAACCAGCTAATACTTTCCCTCTTTTTCGCAACACAGCCACGACCTCCGCAAATCCGTCGCTCGCGTCCTCACCGTCATCAACGCCAACCAGCGCTCTCAACTCCGCATCTTCTACAAGAACAAGAAATACCTGCCGCTGGACCTGCGCCCGAAGCAGACGAGGGCCATCCGGAGGCGCTTGACGAAGCACGAGGCCGGCATTAAGAGCGAGAAGCAGAAGAAGCGGGCGACGCATTTTCCGCAAAGGAAGTATGCTGTTAAGGTATGTTCCGAACATTTGGTTTCTAGAGGGGGAGGTGGTAGCGTAGTGACCAGAGGGGTTGTATAGTTGGGGAGAATTGTGAGGGCTGACTTGTGTGTAGGCGGAATAGTATACGAAGGTTTGATTGGTTGCGGGAGGGGATGGTAGGGAATGGAGGGTGCGGCGTGTGTTTTTGCAGAGATTGTGGCTAAATGAAGACATAAATCTGGCAAAAGAGTTTCACTATTGCCTGTTCAATCGCGAGGCTGTTGTGCGTAATATTGTGCTAACATACTCGGCCTACATCACAATACCCTCATTTTGCTTTGGAGGTTCGAATTGGGGAAGTATCAGCAGTACCGAATTCTACGTCCACGGTCACCCAATATTCGACGATGTTCATCCACAACCATCTACGACAACTGAAAGTGGCGGCAGATTTACCTGGCTCTCAATAGAACTCGATCTTGTAACGTCTTGATATAACGCTGACATATTTCTGTACTACAAGTTTTTATATATGCAGACCCCTACTTCTTCCCCTCCAAATCCTTATAAAACTCCCACCCAAAGCTTCGCGATGGGTCATTAAACCTCATCTTCTTATCAATCCCATCCAACTTCTTCACATCCTCCTCGCTCAATGTGAAGTCCCCCTCCAAATTCTCCCGAATCCGGCTCGGCGTCTTACTCTTCGGCAGCACCGAATGCCCATGTGCAATCCCCCACGCCAACGCCGTCTGCGCGCCGTTCTTGCCATACTTCTTGCCCACCTCAACCAGCGTCTCATCGTCAATCAGCTTGCCCAGATGCTGCCCGCTGCTGTAGATTTCGTTCTGGTTGCCAAAGGGCGAGTACTGCGTCACGTGGATATCCTTGCTCTTGTTCCATTCGACAAAGTCGTGCTGTTGAAGCCAGGGGTGGAGCTCGAGCTGGTGTGCGGCGGGGACGACGGAGGTTTCGTTGAGGAGGCGCTCGACTTCGGCTTTGGAGAAGTTGGAGATGCCGATGGCTTTGGTTTTGCCGGATTTGAGGGTGGCTTCCATGGCTTTCCACGTGTCGACGTAGTCGGCCTCGCCGGGCTGGATCTTGCCGTTCGAGTCCTTGGGCATGAGGGTGTCGCTGCGGGCGAAGGGGGAGGGCCAGTGCATGAGGTACAGGTCGACGTAGGGGGTGTCGAGGTCCTTGAGGGAAGCTTCTAGGGCGGGCATCACGTCATCGGGGTGGTGGCTGTTGTTCCATAGCTTGGTCGTGATGAAGAGTTTCTCGCGCGGGATGCCGCTTTTCTTGATTGCTCGTCCGACAGCAGGCTCGGTGCCGTAAATTCGGGCAGTATCAATATGGATGTAGCCAGCCTTGAGGGCTTCGGTGACGGCAGCCTCCTGGGCGTCGGCGTCTTGCCATGTACCAAAACCGATGGCTGGGATTTGCGCGCCGGTGTTAAGTTTGCAGTGGGTGTGTTGTGTAGCCATGGTGCGTATTTGGGACAGTTTGACTTGCGGTGATAGTTGAGATGACAATTGTGAGAGCCTAGAATTCGCAGATTTGAATGTACGAGAAAACATGAGAACGGTTGGCTTTAATACGCGAATAGAAATTCAGTGTCTAGTAGCGATTGAAAATTTAAGACTCGAGAAGAACTATCAACCTTGACGTCACGGTGAGGGAAGAAGATGTGCCGAGTGTGCCGACCTTCCCCGTTCAGCGAGGACTAGAGTCTCCATGTTTTGCGGAGGACGCGCCGGAAGAGGCTGAAGCCCGTTGATTGGCAAAATTAGAGAGGCAAAGTGGTGAAGAAGATGTAAAGAGTAGAGATTTTCCCATGGCTGTCAGAAGATCTTTCGACTGTGTGAACAATGACGCCATGATTGTGGCGCATAGATCGCAAAGCCACAGCCGTCGCACACCAATATCAAGGAAATGCTAATATAACACTCTAACACTAGTTATGCCGCTCACTCTATCCTCAGCATTGCAGTTGTTGTCATTATTGAAGTTGAAGTTGAAATTGAAATTGAAATAATCCCCATACTCTTCTATCCTCCGCGCATCATGCACAAGTTCATATTCGTGTTCTTCGCCCTCGCGGCTTCCTCAATCGCAGCTCCACAGCCAGAACATGAGAAGCGCCAGCAAAACCTCCCCGAATTACTCTCATTGTAAGCTCACTCACCGTCTCAACTCACCGTCACGCATGCTCATTCTTATCAGAGCCTCGATCGCCGGCCTAACAGCCCTCCCCACCGATCCAGCCGTCCTCCTCTCCCTTGGCGGCGTCGCCAACCAACTAGCCTCCGCCCTCCCCACCTCCTCCGTCCTCTCGGTTCTTGAAACCGCCGCTCCCCACTCCTTCATCAGCAATGTCGTCAACGACCCTTCCTACGCCAGCTCCTTTGAATCGGCCTTTAGCGCTGGCTCATCACCAAGCTGGTTTACAGCACTGCCGACGGACGTGAAGAGTTATCTGCATACGTATACGGGCTTTGCGGGGCTGGCGTCTGCAGCGGCGGGAATTCAGAGCGTGACTGCTAATGAGACGACGACGGGAAGTGGGTCAAGCAGTGCAACGGGGACTAGTGGGGCATCGTCGACAGGCAGTGGAATGATGAGCACAACGAGCGGTCCTTCCTCATCTGGTGCGTCGGCGGCTAGCGCTACGAGCTCGAAGGCTACAACAGGCGGGGCTGTGAGGCCTACGGGAGCACTTGCTGCGGGTGCTGCTGGTGTGGTTGGGATCCTTGGTCTCGCGATTGCTTTGTAGGACGATGAGTGCATTGCAGAGGCGTATTGGGAGCTGGACGCTCTTGTCCGTAATTGAGGGATTCAAGGGCTGTAGTTTAGTATGCGAGCACATACCATTTGTTCTAGAAATCTGAATCTTGAATTTTCAGGTTTATGTTTCTACACAGTGATGGTTTCATTTTCAATCTATTTCTTTATTCGGGTCTCCGAGTCGTCAACCAATCCAATTGCCAAAAGCACACTTTTCATCCAACTCAGCTACTAGATAACTGGTTCGTCCAGTCTTCAGATCTCTCAATGCCGATTCACGAAGACAGTTTAATGATTGAGAAGTAGTAGATCGAATGTGTGTAAATGACAATCGATGATCAGACACGCCAGGTCAGCTATCAAACTAAGTGACAGTCTACATATGGAAATCCAAGATGATCCACGGAATCCACTCCATATGCTGTTTGGCCCTATTCTTCTTATCGCACAGGCTTTATAGTTGAGCGCCAGGGCCGGCAACGAGATTTACCTGTACGAGGTACTGGCTACGAACCTTCTGCGAGCAATGCTTGTCAGAAGAGCTGAACAATCTCATCGACAGAGCAGTAACAGCGCTTTACCCACGCGTTGAGCTCATACACAGTCGAAAATTCCACGTGGCTAAATGACCATGTGGCCAAACAGCGAACGGAAGCCCACGTCGACGTGGCCAACTTCCACATACATAGACCAGAAGCCCACCTAGCCCGTTCAGCTAGGTGGCCAAACAGCAAAAGTTCTGCCAGCTAGGTGGCCAAACAACAGCCAAACAGTCAATCCGAAAGCCCACGTCGAAGTGGCCAGCTGTCGTTCATCGCATCGGTAGGCCCCATAGATCCCGTTTCAGATACCATGCGTCAGCTCATTCTTTGAGACAAACATTCCAAAAAGCCTTTCTCGTCAGACCTCTAAGAGTGCTACGTTAAATTATGGAAGAGTACTGCTTCCGAGGCTAGAATCTTATTCGAATGGACGACTAAAGGAGTTTTAAATCGAGCAAGGAGAATTGACGATTAGGACAACGGATTACAGACTCAGCGCAACACGCCCCAGCGTCGCCCAAATTCTCACAAGTCTAAGGATTCAGAAGGAAGCGACGCTATGGCTAAGTGACAAGCTGGGCCTAATGTGGGATCCAAGAGCTTGGGTCATTAGCGTGTAGATCACCTGGTTTCGTCACAACGGGGGTTCCAAATATACACGATTTATCCTACTCTATCGTTTGATCCTGGGATTTCTCTAGTGCACCACATGGTCCAATTTTTTCTTGTATCCAGCAGCTTGGTAGTCATTAGCATGGGTTGGGACACAGCACGTACATCTGACCCAATTATTCGCTCAAAAGCCTTCAAACCAGCTATGTGCCAATACCTCATGCGCGGTCAGCCTCTTCGCCGGATCTAAGTTCGTCAAACCGCCAATAAGATCTTTAAAATCCGCGTCAACACCCTTCCACAGAGAGACAGGCCTCCGCGGGTTAGTCTTGTTAAAGCCGTCCCGAAGAACCTTAAGGACCTCACACACCAGGGGCTGTCGCCAAGGTGGTTCAAGAGCGCATTCAGTCCGGCTACGTCGGCGAAATAAGAAATCTGGCGCTCCAGGACAAGAGATAATGGCTCCTCGCCTTCCGTGAGCTCGTCTTCGCCAATGGCGAAAATGACTCGTCTAAGCAAGGCGTAAATGCACTGCGAGAACAGTAGTGAGCAGTCACTTCAAGACTCAAGGGGCTGTAGTGAGCTTAGCAACTTACAACGACACCGGAAGAGAACATATCGGAGGGTTTGTTTACGCGACCCTGCGTATGCGCTTCTGGACTACGCCAAATTCAGTTGCCTACCTGTTTATCGAAGATGTTGTATTCAGGAGGCACACGTGCAGCATCTTCAATATCAGTAAGCTGGACCTGCACAATTTTAATTCCCTTATGGTCCTCCTCCCATTCGATTAAAATATTGCTCGCCTTAATATTTACAGCATATTAGCCATGACTCTGGAGCCCTCCAAACAGAAGAGGTCTAGTTTACCGGTATGAACAGCTGCGCAGAAGATCAGAGATCAAACTTCACCTGAAAATCTGAAGAATTCACAAATCGATGAGCAGTACGATGTTTCGAATGAAGTTTACACTCGTCTTCAAAACTACGTCCTTAGTCAAGGCTTCGCCGTCGTCACTGACTTCTGTGACAACAAGATTAGAGCGGGTCATAAAACAGAAAATTAGATGGAAGTCGGCCCCTTCAATACTGTTGGTTGACGAATCGACTAAAATGTGAACACACTTTGGAAAAATCCTATTCAGATATATAGCATATTTCAACAAATACGTCGATCTCGTGATCTCACATTGAATGCTGCTTCGCAGCCTACTAGGAAGAGATCTAAAATTATCTGATATATGCTGAGAAGATGAAGGAAAGGAAGTCACAACAGCGAAGGATTATAAATGCGGCGTTTATAGTCGATTAGATTGCGAAGGTCAACTATCAACAGGCTATGTCGCTTTTGATGAGGTTCGAAAGTATCTAAATTAAGTACCCCCGCACTTCCCGACCTGTCGTCAACGTATCCACGAAATCTATGACGCTAAGAGGAGAGCTCAAGTTACCTCAGTTAACAACACCGCGAAAGCGGTTTGCAAAGGGTGGAGGCCTGCAACCGAGGAATGCTATCGAAAGGCTGCTGGAAAGGTTGGCCTTCGGACAGCGCTCGAGAGAGCAATTCTGAATTGGGACATCCGAGTGAGCTATCCGCACAAGAACCCTTCATCGCACCTGCTGATACCGCTTAGGAAAGCGATCCTCAGGTCCTTCAGCACTTCACGCAAAATCTGTTATTCCTTTACATCATTGGAAGGCTATTATCCTTCTTAACGAGGCCGACGTGTTTGTGCAAGCACGCTCATTCATCAACCCAAACAAGTATTACGGTAATCAACACCTATACGACTGCTGTAATGCAGCTACGCAGTAGCGTTGACGTTTGATGAACCCACTCAGATGAGTGTAGAGGAGCATTTGGTGAGAGTCGCATACCAAGATATCCAGCATTCATTCAATTGACGATAGATCCCAGTATTTAAGATACTTTATGTGGCTGTATGGCATAAATCTTTACAATCCGCTGCATCTGGCCTTCAATCCATTGCCGCTGCCCAATTCTCAAAGGCACTCTTGGTGAGAGAAGCTCCGAAAGCCGTGCAGCAAGAAACCAACCCCCGAGCGCAGCTGCTCCTACATAATGATCATCAGGTACTAAGAGCCCTGCAATGTGCGGATATTGCACAGTCTTATCATCGATGCGGCCGGTCATCATTCTATCTCCTAGAAAATATGGTATACTGGCACACACGGTGTCGGCCAACTCTTGAGTAATCTCCAATGCTGTCACCGATGCTGTGTCGAGATTATCACTTTTGAGATGCTTAAGGCAGGCGAGGATCGTCAGCTGGAGTTTAATGCGCGAACAGCAGTGTGATATAAATATATTGGCGATGAAGATGGTTTTATAGATATCGCAATGGTCTTGGTAGAGTCCTGCGTCGCGCACACTCTGTAAGATGCACTCTGGGCCAGAGAATCGAGTAGGGGCCAAGTCATCGGGAACAGTACTTGTCCAGGCTAACAATCGCTGATCAAGCTCGGTAGCCTTTCTCAAAATGCCCAAGACAGGAAGGTCCTGGGCTGTAGTGTCTGAACTAAGTCGTGAGGCCAAGGCCTGAAGATTTGCTACCTCGAGGTTGAGGTCGTCAAACCGGAATCCCGGCGTCTTCGGGACATCCTGGGTCCTGTCGGCCCACGTGGAAACATTTAATGGTACAGGTTCCGTGTTGCTCAGTGCTCTTCCCACAATTTGGTTCCGGGCTCCGAGTAGGACTCTCTGGGATGTCTCGCTGGCGAATGGCAGTCGTCTCCGGTATTCGACCAATGCCGTGGTTCCGCTCACGTGAGGGCTATTGTTAGGTTTCGACATCAAGAACGAGCGTACCCCCTCGTACATGTCTAACATAAGGGCTGCCATGAGAACGTCATCGCCTATGTCTTCGGTGCTCTGCAGACTCTTCCTTAAGGATGCAAGCCCTTTCAGGTACTGTGACCGGGAGAGTGATAGAGGTAGATCTGGTTTCAGTTGCGACCACGCCTCGAGAAGGCACAAAGCCACCGCAGCAACAGCTGGTCTCAATGGCGACGTGGGATCTGTCTGTACCCAGACTGGAAACAGGCAATCCAAAAAGCCTCGTCGGACCTCCAGATCCATTGGCAGAATGACGTATGATGAGAGAAAGAAGCTAACAGCATAACCCTCATAGTCTTGTGATAGGACTCTGGGAACACTCGACGAAGAGAGTTTCGCTAAATGCTTTCCTGCTATCCGTTCACGATCGGCCTTCTCGATGGCATTCTTTCGGCGTTGGACGCTCTTCGCTGCCACGAGATTTTGATCTCTCCGAGCAGGATCAAATTGAGACTTGTAGCCAGGACATGTAACTTGCTTCTTCAAGCAATATGAGCAACTAGGCATAGCCTCATCACACTATACCTATATCAGACTTTCCTCCTCGGATCAGGTGAGAAGAACTTACCTTGATACGACGTTTGCGACAGATATCACAACCCCTACTTGGCTTTCCGTGATAAACCATTGTGTAAGAAGACTTGTGCTTTATTCTTTTGGTGAAGGAGATGCATCATTCCCTCTGTACGAATATAAACATGCTAAGTAAGGTAGCAATACATGTGCGCTGCGATGTTCAAGTCGAAATAAGGATACCCTGCCTGCTTGGCTGTCGTCATCCGTTCACAGCCACCCTACGTGTGCGCGGCATCGCAACAACTTGCCAACGAAGCTGCGGATGCTGATCGAATTGATAGTGGGGATCAGATGAAAAATGGCAGTTGTTGAAGAACTGTATTGTTCCTTCGAACAAGAGGCCGTAATTAGTGCCGCACAACTCGCTCGAAGAGGCTTAGTGGCGCAAATATGACCCGAAGAGGACTAAGTAGGTGTCTTCTATACCTTATTGCCCTCCTATTTCGAGTATCAAGAGTTCTACGTTATATATGAGTCTATTTCCCCTTCACGATGGAGTCAATCACTTTCAGCATCACTTGGTCTTCTGTATTCTTTCTCTTCCCTGCCTCAGCCCCAGCATCCTCTCAACCTTTACAATGTATCCAATTACGTCCGTCAATATGCAGCGAACCACAAATCCACCTCCCTCAACGAATGCCCAAGAGGAGAAGACTCCTAACAAGTTCGTGACATTCTGGCGAAAAGTCTACCGTCCTCTCGGTTTCCAGAAGGGGTACAACTTCCCACTCTGTAAGTGCAATCCACTGATCTCTTCCTCATCCTGCTAACTTTCCCAGTCATCATCTTCGCAGGCGCAATGATGGGCTTCACTTTGGCGCGTCTCTCCTACCTCAACGTCGCAGGCACCGCCAAAAGCAGCTTCGCCAATAGCGCTTCACCCGGCGAGTGGTACTGGTACAACACAGGCATCCATCGAATCGGCATCACCCTCCACCTCAGCGCCATCCTGCCAGCCGGCTTCCTCATGGTCTGGCAATTCGTTCCCGTCATCCGACACAAACTGCTCATCTTCCACCGCATCAACGGCTACGTTATCATCCTCCTCGTCTTCGTTGCCAACGCCGGTGCCCTCATGATCTGCCGACGATCCTTTGGTGGGACACTCGCAACTCAAGCGGGAGTCGGCTTGCTCGTAATCATTACAACTACCAGCATGTGCCTCGCATACTACAACATCAAGTGCCTCCAAATCGACCAGCATCGCGCTTGGATGCTGAGAGCGATGTTCTATCTCGGCGCTATCATCACGCTCCGTCTGATCATGGTCACCTCTGCGGTCATCATCACAATGCTCAATTCCTACTACACCACCAAGTCTTGCGACGAGATCATCTTCACGTACGCCTCCAGCAATCCAGTGAAGAAATTCTACCCCCAGTGCAGCAGTCCCAACTCTACAGTCGACCATCGCGTCGTAGTGCACGCGAACTTTCGGAGCGGACGACCGGAGCAGATTGGTGCGAGCTTGGGCATGAGCTTTGGCATGGCAATGTGGCTGGCCACGTTTATGCATCTTGTTGGCGTGGAGGTATATCTAGCTTTGACGCCGAGGGAGAGCAATAGATTGAGACAAGTAAGCTACGAGAGGCAGATGGAGAGGGGGTTTAAGAATCCGGGGAGTGCGGGCTTGACGAGTGATCGGTGGGGAGATGCTGAGGCGTGGAGGCCGACGAGGGAAGTTGTGTTGGCGATTGAGACCGAGAAGTAAGTATGCCATGCGAAGGTGGTTTATGACAGCAAGGAGAAAAGATAGGGCGTCATTTAAAAGGTAGAAGATGCGTCTGGTATTGCAAAACTTGCATAGAATGTGTTGTCACCTCGAAACGTCTTTAAATCTCTTTATAATCACCTCTAGAGCGCGCGATCCTGTTTCAGTATCAAGTTTTAACCCTTCAAGTACTTCATCCAGGCCATGAACATGACTGAAGGAGCTGTGTAGAACGGTAAAGTATGCTCTTCTTCACACTAAGCGGTACCAAATCTTCAGCGCGCACCCGAGCCATACCACCCTGGTCATAGAATCCCATAATACGTACCCTTTAACTCTTTCACGCTCGCACTATATCAAAGTGATTCGTTTTTATCGAAGTTGAGTTCTTTTAGTTTAAGATGATCTGTGACAAGAAAAGTAGTGTCGTTAGGCAGCAGCACTCTAGACAGCTATTTTGAACAGTTTTGAAAATTATCATCAGATACTATTAGATTGATTTCTCATTTCGAATGCTATAAATAACAAGTGAGAGGCTGGCAACGAGATTCATCTGTACGTGATGTCGACTACGAACCTTTTGATTCTATTCTGTGTTCGAATAGAAGTCAGAAGAGTCAAGAGATCTCAATTCGACGCAGTTCAAATGATGTTAGAATGTTGCATGATCAGAAAAGTCATCATGCAGAGTTTTCATCTATGCGACAACATCTCTTCTAACAGTCACAATCGATCTACGAAGAAGACTAATGACATGTCGATGTCAGTAAGAGATGAAAAAATACTACTAGTGAAATAAACAATTCAGATGAAGAGTCTGCGAGTTGTGATTACAAGTGATCGAAGAATTTGCGATTCATCAACTGCATCAGTATCAAAACATCTTCATCACATTGACAGTATCATCAAGTAATTGATGAAAAAATATCAAATAAAATAGTTGTTTCAGATGATGAGTTTAAAAGTCGTGATTACAGTGCTCAAAAAAGTAATGACTCGTTAATCATGTTGATATATTAAAAGAGCTTAAACTCATCTTCTTTACTTGATGTCAGATCATACATTTATCTACATGAAAAATCAAAAGCTCATGAAAATAATCAAAATGCATTCTTTACTATTGATCAAAGTCATGCATTGAACGATTGCAATTGCACATTTATATTAACAATTTATTCAACGTCTACGTGACATAAGTCAAATCAAGAGCAGAATAAAATTATTTAATACAATCATACTTTATCTTCTCATCATATGCATCTTTCTTTCATCACATATTTCTCTGCTCAATGAATGATGATCATTAAGTAAGAAGCATTTCAATGTTTACTTTTTTTTTTAAAAAACTCAATTAAAGTAATAATTAATTGTTAATTAAAAAAAATTCAAAATCATGAAAATGAATTACTTAAACTATTTAGAGACAGAACACATCATTGACATGATGTTTACGCTTCATTCTGATCATTAAGAGCAGATGAGAAGTGTTGTTGACATGATGTCAATGAATGAACGAAAAGTAATTATCACTATCTCACAGAAGAATTCAGTCAAGACAAAAGATATACAGAAGAAATTACACAAGCTGCAAGTACTTTATAAGTTCAACGAACGTAGAAACAATGAACTGATGCTCTGAGAAAAGATGAAAATTTTGACAGAGATGATAGAAAAGCTGACACGTCAACGCGTCGCTGCATTAACTGTCAATCAGCGCATGAAGAATCAGCTGAAGAGATTGAAAAAAATAACGAGCAGACTTGAAAAAGAGTTCGTGAAGAAGAGAAAACACGTTGACAGCTGAGCAAAGAGAATGAGCGTAAAGTCAATGACATCATTTGAAAGTCATCTTGTGTTCAACGTCAACATATCATCGTCAGTGCAAAATCATTGTGAGAAATTTGAAGTAAAAATCTTCATCAAAGAGAAAGAAAAAGTAAAGAGAATCATAATGATAACAATGAAGAACATAGTAAGATGAGCGAGAGAAATTGACGTCGACGAGACATTGTTGACACACAAAAACATAGAAACAATGAAGAAATAATTGAGACTGCTGATATTTTGAATCAAGATGAAGAGCAGTAAAAGAACATTGAAGAAAAATGATTTTTGAATCAAAGAAATATCATTGAATGCATGTCTGCGCGAGATCAGTTTTGAAGTAGTGATACATGAGATTAAAGTCAAAGAAATGTCTAAAAACATAAAGAAGAAAGAGATGAGAACGCTCATCAAGATCAACAAAGACATACATTCAAAGATGATGATCAAGAAGATTAAGTGACTCACAAAGAAGAGTGAGCAAAAGAGATACATCTTGCTGATGATACATGTAATCAGCGCTGAAATGATGAACAAGCTGATCAATGAAAGAGTATATCATGAGATCAACATAAAGATCACACAGTTCTACAACTTAAGCTGCAGAGTGCATCAATGTTTAAAGTGTCAAGAATATGATCACAAGATGTATGAATGCAAGAACAAGCAGAAATGCATTTACTGTGCGCTGAATCATCGCTTGAAGCATTGTTCTTACAAACAGACTCAAGACATGTGAAAATGTGAAGCATGTCAAGACATACACAGAGTCTTTGATTCTCAATGTCATAAATGACAAGCTGAAAAAGAAAGAATAAAGAGAGTCACAAAGCACAAATCTTTATATCATGTTGTATGAGAGCAGAAAGAACTCAAAGCAGCGATGTCAAAGACATTTACAGAAACATTTATCAGTTTGAAATCATTGATGAACAACGATTTGAAGAGAAAGCAGAAGCACTCAATGAATGAAAATCATCTGTTCAGCGCAATCATCACATCAGAAAACACTATACTGAATCACTTGATCAAGAAGTCAAGATCAAATGAATTGAAGTCAATGTCAATCACATTGTTGTCAATGTCATCTTCTGTTGAGAATTTTACAAGTGAAGCAAACGCTTTGCAGACACTCAAGAGAACATTAAACAGTTTAAAATGTGAACTTTAATGTTTCAGCAAAAGAAGTTTCGAATACTACAGTACAACATTTACAAGTTCAGAAACAAGATGATGATAACATTACTACATGAGAAAAAGATAAAAAACTATGACATTCTGATTCTTCAAGAACTCTGATGATTTGATGATATTTTCAAAGCATACTGCTCAGCAATTGTTGACTTCACGCTGAAGAATAATGAAGATAAAATCTGTTTCTACATAAACAAAAAAATCAACAGCAACATCTGATATTCAACATGACACTTCAAAGATGTAAATACAATTATGTTATAAACATTAATAAATGATGCACAAATAACTCAGAAAGTTATACACATTCATGAAGCATACAATTCATCACTCAGAGATCATGAGATCATTCATGAAAAAGAAAATCTTTCAGACATTAAAAAGATGCTGCACATGTCGAGAGAAAGCATTCTTGTAGAAGACTTCAATCTGCATCACTTCACATGAGAAAAATCATTCTACTCAAAACAACATTTATTGTCAAATGAGTTAATTGAAATGATTATAAACATCAATGCATCGCTAGCATTATCTCAAGACACAATTACGAGAGATTATCAAGAATCTCAAACGACAATAAATTTAGTCTTCATGACAAAGAGCATCACAAACAGATTGATACAATGTGAAATCAATGAAGAAATAAAAAACTTCTCAGATCATTTATCAATATAAACAGTAATAAATCTCAGAGTTTGCGAAAAGTCAGCGCGAAGGTCGCGTTGCAATTGAAAGACAATGAATGAAGAGAAATTCATCAATACTTTGAAAGAACAAATGTCAGAATCACTGTTGAATTAAAAGATAAAACGTTAATGCATAAATGAATACATGAAGCAATTGTTGAATGCATTGAGAAAGATCATTGAGATTTTCACTTTCTGAATGAGATCACATGAAATGATTAAAGCAAAGTGAACGAAGAAATTTACAAAAATCATCAAGAGCATGCAATGAATGAAAAAAGATTGTTGAATTGTTGATGATTGAGTAGAATACATTCAAGCATGCAATAAAAAGAGCAAAATTATCAGAAAACAGAAGCGCAGTGAATATTGAAAGATCATGCAGAATGTCGAGCAATTCTCAAGAGAACTGTTTCAAATCGCGAAATGAGTAAGAAATGCAGTCACAGACATACTCACTCAAGCGACAATTCTCTCACTGACGAAGTCAGAGTGCTCTGACATCATCACAACAATGCAGAATAAAGTGAAGATGATGTTTCAGACTCACTTTTTATCATTTTCAGAAATTCTCATGCTGAACACAATAGACTTCAAGTACTCGCTCTCAATTGATAATGATGTTTCATTGATACATCGTAAGATTAAAAGAGTCATCTACAAAGCGACATCTGACAAAATGTCAAGACACACGAAATACATAAATAAAATAATGCGCAGACTCATCAATGACACATCAGAATAAATATGCTTTCTTTTTGAAAGATGTTTACAAAAGAGAATACAGTCAACTCAGTTCAAGAGTGCAGTCACAATAATGATGCAAAAGTCAGACAAGAAAGATTATTTTAATGCAAAAATATATAAATCAATTATGCTACTTGACACATTGAGTAAAATATTAAAGTTCATCATATTTGAACATCTGCAAAATGTTGTAAAAGTTTGCAACTCAATATTGAACATTCAAATAAAAGTTTACAAGCACAGATCAACAGATACAACTTTGCAATTAATTACAGAAAAGATATACATTGTGTGAAGTGACATGAGAAGAAGAGTAGTTTCACTGCTGAGTTTGAATGAAGAGAGTGCATTTAACAATGTGACACACAGCAGACTCTTACATGACATGAAGAAAAGAAAAGTTTCTAAACTGCTTCTTGAGTTTGTGAAGAACTTTCTGAAAGATTGATGCATCACAATCACAATTAATGACTATATGATGATAAAATGCAGCATGAACGTTGACATATCACAAGATTCTTCACTATCATTGATGTCACGATTCTAGCCTTGCCAGACTCAGTCTTTTAGCCTTATCAGATCTATTCTCGCTTCGTCATCTTGACTAGTCTCTATTGAGTCTAGCGTCGACTGAGAAACACACATATGTAGTCAGCTTCTTTTCTGTAGCTATCTTTC
>JAABVA010002391.1_pt1 | contig 18743 bp, 11 predicted proteins | sample 5560331 | NCBI WGS metagenome assembly JAABVA01 (sample SAMN12812661, study PRJNA571458) | rock metagenome | isolation source: Antarctica rocks | place: Antarctica: Victoria Land, Mt New Zealand sud | collected 2016-01-07 | reverse complement strand
CGGTCAGCGTCGACCCCTTCGCCATCAACACCCAGAACTGGGCCTGCTTATCGATCAATTCCTTCTTCGACGACATCCACAACACCTCACATCAATCGGGGTGTTGCAACGACCGACTGAGCTCGCCTTCGGCTTGCGGAACAAGATCAGCAGATCAGAGACACTGGCTCCTGGGCTGGTACCTCAGTGTGGTCGCCATACTGGAGCGGTGTCGGCATGCGCAGGGTCTGAGCTTGGGCCTGGATGATCCGTTCTCGCTCCGCGGCGATCTGCTCGGCGAGCACACGGCCTGCGTGCTCGTCCTTCCGCGCCTGATTTCTATGACAGGTGGTAACCGACGTGCCCGTTATGAAATGGTTCCACGACCGGTATGTCGGTCTGGAGGGTCCCTTATTGGTGGTCGCATACCTTGTGCTGGTTGTCGGGCTTGTGCTGACAATGTCCGGGCCCAGGGTGCTGGGCTGGATCCTGAGCGGTGTAGCGACGTTGGCCATCACCCCAGTGAGTCTTCGAGTAAAACGTCGGCAGGACGCGATACGTCGATCACGGCCCTGACGGCAATACAGAAGCGAAGCCCTGGGCTTGCTGGATCAAACCGATGAGGTGTTCGCGCCTTGCTTCGAACGGTCCGAACGATAGGCCGCGATTTCTTCCGCCCCTAGATCGAAGACGGTCGTCTGCGATAGCAACCCATCCATCCGAGGACGGCACCAGCCTTGAGCAGCGAGACCTTGGATCTGCTTGACGCGGCCGCCGGAGGGCATTGGTAGGTTGCAATTCGATGATTCGAGCACCGGCTCGACACCGGTCATCAAGCGTGAGGCGGTCACTCTGTTGAACCGGTTGCTGCGTCCGTGGGTCGTGTACACCGAGCTCACCCTGAGCGTGCTGCTCATCTTCGTTGGTCTTGGCCAGAAGGTCTGGGGCGGTGGCGGGCCGCACTCATCGACGGCCGGCACAGCGTCTTCCGGCACCTTCATCATGCTGCTCGGAGCGATATTCCTTGTCTTGTCCTTGCTGTTGCTCGCCTTGATGCTTCGACGACGCCCCCGACGATGAACCATCGGTCGATCGGGTCCTGTTGCGATGCTGGCCTGCCCGTCCGCACCGTCGGCGTCGACCCAGGTGACGTTGACCCGGCCTCGGAGCCTCCGCCAGTTTCGGGTTGCTGCAGGCTGCGCCGCTATGACAGTTGTTGATCTTCCTCGCGTCCAGGGCAGACCGCGTTGCGGTCACCGGATGACGATCCTCCTGCGGGACAGCGACATCGCCCCCGCCATTGCATAGACCCGGCGGTGGTGACAACTACGCGAGCGAAGCCGGTGACAACTTTACGACGCTTCACACGATGCTCGCGGATCGGCAACGCCGATGTTCCACTTTCAAGGAAACGAGACGGCGGGGGCGGGGGCGCTCCTACTTACCGACAGCGACCACAATTGGGCCCTAGGTTTCGAGGGCGGAGCGCAACGATGGTGAGCGCCGCGGGCTATCCGTGTCCTGGCCAGTTCAAGCGGAGCGGGGTGGGTCTCCGGCAGACCATGGGGACGCGCCCCATTCAAGCTGCGCCCGCAGCCACCGGCGGGGAGCTCGGTGGCAGGCGGGAACGTAGATCAATCCGGCCGGCAGTACGGAAGCCGTCGTTGGGTAGGTTGACCCCCGATGGTCATCGACTTCTTCCTCTTCCGCGGTGGACCCTGGGGCGGTTCCCTCCGGGAGAACGCCTTCTATGGCGGCCTAGCGCCATCCTCACTGTTGGTGGGCGGCGGCCCGGTCCGCTACGTGCTGACCGCGCAGCAGACCCGACTATCCGATGGAACTCTGGCCGCGGTGTACAGACGCGGGCCTGACAGGGGGGAGGTGTGCAGGTTGGTGGCGAGCATGTCAGTGGCCCAAGCTGCGCACTGACGTCAGGGTGATGCGCATCAGGTGTCATCTGCATGATGATGGGGGAAACTTGGGCGTCCTGCGGCGCATGTAGGACGGGACGTGCGGTGTGAAGCAGTTTGAGCTTGCACAGCTTGCCATGCGAGTGCCCGATGGGGATGCCTGGCTGCGAGCTCTGATTGATTGGTCCGGCACCTGCTGGACTCTTCGGTACGGCCAGGCCGTGATCAGGAGCCGTCGACGTGGCCGGGCCAGACCTGGCGGTACGAGTCGCTGAGTTTCGTGGCGATCACCTTGCCTGCAAAGGAGTTGATCGGGGCCTTGAGCGTGGAGGCCGATGGGCGGCTACAAGTGGGCGAGTTTGATGTGGTGCTGCCTCGCATCCACTCATCGGGGCAGCTCCAGCACCGTCCGAGCTTCGAGTTACATGACCGCACCCGCACGTCGCTACCGTCGGCGGAGTACGTGCTCCACCGGCTGGCCGGCGACAACAATGTCAGCGCCGGTCAGGGGGATTTCCTGGTGGGCCCGGACTGCCCATCGTTCACCAGCATCGACGCCGCCTACCGCGGCTTCTTCTTGGACAGGTGGGATGAACCGGCGCAAGAACATGGCCGTCCTCATTGACCGACTCGCACGGGGCCAGCCTGACGCTACGCCGTGCCGCAGGTTACAGCCGCGGCATCGTCAGCCGCCCCCTACGAACGGATCACAAGACGGTCAGTTAGTCGTCCGATGAGGTGGGCCTCCGCAGGCGTGCAAGACAAGATCGCGGGTTCACCGGGTGGGCCCGCTGCGGGCCGGACGTTCCTGTGGTCGAACGTCGAACGTTCAGGTTCTGTAGGCCAGGGGCCGGTGATGCGGAACGCGTTGGCCTTGGCCTGCCATTTGGTGAGCCGCGGGTCGTCGGCGGCCTCGACGTCGGGCTGGTGGACCCCAGAAGAACCCAACGAAGTGATCAACGACCGAGTGGAGCACCTCCGAGGCTCCGCCCCCGGTCAGATGGTTCAGGCTAGTGGACCTCTTCGACGTAGCCGAAGTAAATACCAACTGGAGCGGGTAATACACGCGATACTAACGAAGAGATAAAGGACGCGTAGAGAGAGTGGAGTTGTGGAGAAATCAACTAAGGTCCACGTTAGAGCTCCCATGCCTGCAAAGAGCCCCGCCAAAGCAACCCATGTTCCGACCCCGATTTCCCGCGAGTGAGGTTGTGGCACCATGATGGGTCTCCTTATAGTTGGTGTTCGGCTTCATTAACATCCCGAATCCGAGTAACCCCACGTGGCCGATAATGTAGTTACTCCGGCCATCCACCATGCGGTTAGGCTTGTGGAGTAACCCATTGCGACCATTGCCATGTACTTAGTACATGACTCGTTCATGGGCGGTACTGTATTTTGATTCGGAAGTGAGTCGCCGGTATTAGGATCCATCGGGTTTTGATAATAGTTACCGCATGCGGGGTCGGCATTGTATGAATTACAGTCACCATCGAGGCCCGTGGGGTCGGTATTGGCGGTGGGGTTGTCGCCGGTATAGGTGTAGTTATTTTTTTCTTGGCCGGAGGGGTCGGGTTGGGTGAAGCGGCCCAGCGACGGGTCAAAGTAGCGGGCGCCGAGCTTGTACAGGCCGCTGGGATCTTGGTAGCCGCTGGTGTAGCGGAAGGGGTTGGCGGCGGCTTGCGGGCCGGTTGCGGTGCGGGTGGTTCCGTACGGGTCGTAGGCGTAGGTGGCGGCCTTTGTGCCGTTGGCGTCGACGAGGCCGACTGCGCTGCCGAGGTTGTCGGTGAGGTAGTAGCTGCTGGCGCCACCTGCGCGGATGCTGACCAGAGTCCCGCCGGGTGTGCGGGTGAATGCGGTGGTCGGAGAACTGGCAGCTGTTTGACTGCCGACGCCGAGCAGGGTGTTGTTGATGCTCAGCCCGCCGGCCTGGCTGGTGACGCCGACGCTGGTGCGTTCGGCGTTGCCGGCTCCGACGTAGGTGAACGGAATGGTGGTGTTGGTGCCGCCGGTGACGGTATTGATGGCGGTGACCTGGTCCCGGGTGTTCAGGGTGTTGCTGCGAGTGGGCAGACCGAGGCTGGGGGAGCCGGGGTTCGCGGTCTCGTTGCCGTTGGCGTCGTAGGTGAATCCGGTGGTGCTGCTGTTGCGGCTGGTGAGCTGGTCGGCGGTGTTGTAGCCGTAGCTGGTGTTGGTGGTGGCCCCGCCCAGCAGGCTGCTGCTGGAGGTGCGGTTCCCATCGAGGTCATACCCGTAGGACCAGGAGGCGTTCGTGGTACCGCCGCTGGTCTTCTCGACGGCGGTGGTCAAGCGCCGCTGGGTGTCATAGCCATAGGTGGTGATGCTACCTGCGGGTGCGCCGACACCCAGGGTGTCGGTGCGGGTCTGGGTGACCTGGCGGTCTTTGCTGTTGCCGGGGCCGCCGGCGGTGGCGGCGGTGTAGCTGTAGCTCAGGTCCGACAGGACGGTGCTGCCGTGGGTGGCGATCTTGTGGAGGACGCGGCCGCTGTTGTCGTAGGTGGACGTCTGGGTGGTGTAGCCGGGGTAGGTGGTCTTGAGTAGGTGGCCGTTGGCGTCGTAGTCGAATCGGGTGCACAGCGCTGTCCCGTACTGGCCGGCCGGGCAGGTCCCGCCGGGTTCGGCGAGACTAATGAGCTGGTTCGCGGCGTCGTAGCCGTAGGCGACGGTGCCGGTCGAATCACTTGCGGTGAGCACGTTGCCGGCCGGGTCGTAGGTCACGGTCGAGGCGGTGGTGTTCCCGGTCTCGCCGAAAGAGGTCTGCCGGCCGAGTCCGTCGTAGGTGTAGCTGTTGGTGCCGGCCCGGTTGTCCGTTTGCTGGGTCTGGTTGCCGTCGTTGTCGTAGGTCAGCTGATCGGTGTCCCCGCCGGCCCACGTGGTGTAGGTGACCGCGTCCTCGGCGTTGTAGGAGTACGTCGTCAGCTGGCTTTTGCCGTCGGTGACCGTTTTGAGCCGCGAGAGGCTGTCGTAGGTAAAGCTCTGCGCTCCCAGCGGGGCGGGTGGGGTGAGCGTGATCAGCTCGCCGTTGGTGTTGTAGGCGTAGGTGGTGAGTCCGCTGTTGGCGGTGGTGCTGGTGCACACCTGGCCGGGGTGGCCGCCGCACGTCACGGTCCCGCCGCCGGCCTTCGGATCGCCCTGGTAGGTCGCCGTCGCCGTCGTCGTGGCCGTCCGGCCGGGGGTGGTGTCAGTGACGGACATGGTGTTGCCGGCGGTGTCGTAGCCGGTCAGGCTGCTGTTACCTTGGGCGTCGGTCCCACACTTGGCCAGGTAGGGGTGGGTGCGGTCGGTGCTGGCGCAGCTGCTGCTCGGGTCGTACTCGTACTTGGTCGCGGCGCCGGTGGGCGTGGCGGCGCCGGTTGTCCGGTTGCTGGAGTCGTAGCGATACGTGGTGACGTTGCCCGGGTTGCTGCCGGCGCCCAACGCATCTATTGCGGTGGTGACGTCGCCGTTGGCGGTGAAAGTCTGTGCGCGGCTGTGCCCGAGCGGGTCGGTGACCTTGGTCGGCCGACCGGAGGCATCCAGCGTGAACGTGTAGCGGTTGTTGTTCGGGTTGGTTTCCACCGTGCTGGTTGCGGTGGGGTAGGCGAAGCCGTTGATGGAGCTGGGGCCGGCCGTGCCGTTGACGTAGCGGGTGATCGAGCTGATCCGGTAGGCGGTGTCGTAGCCGAGGTCGACGATGTGGTTCGCGGCGGTGACGATCCGGGTGAGCCGGTTGCTGCTGTCGTACTGGTAGGTGGTGCTGTGCCCGTCGTAGTCCCGGGTGCTGGTCAGATTCCCGGAGCCGTCGTAGCCGTAGGTGACTGCGCGGCTGGTGGGATCGGTGAGGCTGGTGATCCGTCCGCCGCCGCCACTGGGGCCGTTGTACTGGAAGGTGGTGACCCGCCCGGCGGTGTCGGTGACTGAGGCCAGGGTGTTGTCCGCGTTGTAGCCCAGGGCCAGGGCGTTGCCGTTGCGGTCGGTGTCGCGGGTGAGGAACCCGCCGGCGGTGAAGGTGAGCTTCTCGGTGTTGTTGCGGTAGGTGATCGTGTAGGTGCCGTCGTTGTTGTGCGCGAGGTCGGCGTTGATGTTCGGCGGCATCACATACCCACCGCCCGACGCCGGGGTGTAGGTGACCTGGAAGCCTGACGGGCCGGTGAACGTCACGTTCCCGCCGGCGAAAGCCAGGCCGACGTCGCGGCCGGTGGACATCGTCCAGCCCGGCCCGAACGCCCCGGTTCCGGAGGACAGCGCGTTGTAGAAGCGGGTCAGGTTCAGCGACAGCCCCGGCCCCTTGATCGTCAAGTCCTTGCCGGTGATCACCAGGTTGCCGTTGCCGACGTTGACCTGCGCGGTCAGAGCAGACTCCAACGGAAACTTTTCCAGGCCGACCCCGCCGAGAATCCCCAGGTCGGCCGGCCCGACACTGGTGCCGACGGGAGCCGCAGCGATCGTCACACCCCCACTGGATGGTCTCGTCGCCGCCGACGATCCGGTCTTTCCGCCGCGGACCCGCGACGTCGGCGTCCAGCTGCCCAACGGCACCGACCCCGTCGGAGTCCGGTTGACCGAGCTGGACGGGCTGTACACCACCGGCGGCTTTGACCTGGCGGCTGTGAGTTTGGCCGCCGCAGGGCTGGCGCTCTTGTGGGCCTGGGCCGTCCGGGCCGTTGCCGACACCAGTGGCCCGGGTGGGGCGGCGTTGACCGGCCCGGCGCCGGCGATGGCTAACGTCAGGGTCAGCATGATGACACCTGCCCGGCCGGCGGTGCCGCTCAGCAGCACACGCCGCCGCCGGCTGGTACGAAACCGACTGTGGGCAGCATTGAACGCCAGCGAACCGGACATGGGAATTCCCCCAACCAAGGGCCTTGCGACCGGTTCGCACTCGGTTGTGCACCAGATTCGACCAAGACAGCTCAGAAATTAAGCCCGACACCAGGATTTGTCAACGCCCGCAACCAGCCTGCAACCGGCGACCGGGGAAGACCTGACAAGACGTCGAAAGATACTGTCCCGTAGGCGGTTTCACCTACCGTTGGGGAACCCGTTATACGAACGTTAGCTACCCGCCTGTGCTACACGCCCCCAAACGGGGACACGAGAGTGGCAACCAGCAGAGCCAAACGGGGTCAATATGATGATCTTCAGCACGTTTCTGGCTCATTGCTGCCCAAATGGCGTTTACGAGAAACACCCGTTTAGCCTAGCAGCTCATCGCAGCGACGAGATTCCATCGTTGGCATTGAGAAAAGGCAGCGATACACCTGTTTACCTGCGCTAATAACTGACCGGCATCAGCAACGGGGCGGTCCGACGGCAACGCCGATCCTCAAGCGCGTCGGGCGGACCGCGTTCCGAGTTTTCCTCACCCGGATAACCTGAAACCGCGGATACGGTTGCCTGCACCCCGCGCATCCCGCCGGGCGGCACAGACGCTCAAGCCTTGGCGAGTATGAAGACACGCTTTAATCATCGAACGCAGGTCGATCCGACCATGTCCGCAGAGGGGATGTTGTGATGAGCCGTGTCAGCTGGATTATCGGTGGCGGTATCGCTGTGCTGTTGCTAGCCCTGGTGGGCGGCTGGCTCACTGCGCCCGCCGTGATTCGCGGTCGGCGCGCCCACCCAGGCGACTGGTCGGAAGGCGATGACCGGTGAGGCCGTCACCGATGCATACGCCTACGGGGAGGCGGTTTGCGGACAGGTCGGTCGACGATTCGGCCGAACGACATCGTCCTGTGGGCTGCTGAAGCCGCAGGACCTCTTCGGTTTGCGATCGGGTTGCGCGCCGCGAGGGCGGGATATGCACCGCTTGGCCAAGGTCGTGAGATCGCCGTTCTCTTACCGATCGTCGGCCGCGTCACCTTCAACGGCCACATCATCGAGACCAGCGCGTCGCCAAACGCACGGGCTGCGCCGCCCAAGTGACACGATTTGTTCATGGACACTGACCTTTCGACGGAGATCTGAATCCAGCCACCATGGCCGATGGCGGTCCCGCGCCTCGGCCCTGGAGATACAGCTCCATGTCAGACCTGTTTCACGCCAAGGTGCCGGTGGAGTTTGTTCGCAGGTGTTCGCCGATACCCCGCAGCACACGTATCAGGTGCTCACGAAACGGTCGACCAGGTTGCGGCGGCTCGCCGGGGAGCGGGACTGGCCGGCGAATCTGTGAATGGGGTCAGTGTCGAGAGCGCCGACTACCTGTATCGGGGTCGATGACCTTCGGGTGATCACCGGCGGAGAGTCCGGACCAGGTCCTCGCCCGATCAATCCGGACTGGGTTCGGAGCATCCGCGATCAATGCTTGACCGCGCCGCCGCCGATCCCGTTCCACCATCGGTGACCGCTACGGCTGCGTGCGACTTTGAGGCGATTGTGGGTTCACCGTCAGCCGGTTCACGGTAGGCGCCCCTCGATCCCTCACCGACTGTTGCCATCGCCCATGATTCGTACCCACCCGACGTTGGCCAGCGGAGGCACGAATCACCCCTCACCTGGTCGAGGTGTGCCCATCGACAGGCTCGACTGGCCCTTCACACGCGGCGTGTCGAGTAGGAAGTTCAGGGTCCAATCATCCTTTCCGGCCCTGCAGCGGACTATTACTCGGAACTCAGGCAAAGTCTCTCGCGACCCGAGCGACAAGGTGAACCGACGGTACTGCGCGACTGGGATCGAGCCAATTTCCGCTGCGTCGCCGTAATCGCCCTGGCCGGTAGCCGCGACCTCGTGACGGATGCTTCCCTCGACCGGCCCCAGCACCGGCCTATACACCGTCACCGAGTCTAGGTCGGCAGGCCCGTCATTGCGGACTCGGTAGATTGCCTCCGTGCCATCGGGGGGACCCAACTTCTCTACGAACACGGCGAGTTGCGGCGTGCGGGCCCGGTGGTCCGCAGCTACGGCCGCTTGAGCCGAAACTTGAGCCGCTGCAGCGGAATGTTCGGCACCGTCGGCCGACCGCTTCGCTTGAGCCAGAGCGCGCAGGGTGACCGCCGCGCTGACGAATGCCACTGCGAGAGCGATGATGGCGACCACGAGCACAGCCCGACTGTAGCCATTGACTCCCACGCCGTGCTGACAACGCCGACTGAATATGGGTATGCACCGACGTTCCGCCGTTCGGCCCAGCACCAGGCCACGGGTTGTTACTCCCATGTACCACATGGCGAACGTCCTACGGTGACCGTTCCGGCTCAGGTGCCGGGGCGGCCAAGATCGCGCCCGTCACCGCAACGGGATCGGTCTGCGGGCAGGATGGCCGAGCCTATGGTTGGACACGTGTTTCCTGATCTGGCCGTGCAGATCATCGTCCTGAACGGTGGATCGAGCTCGGGTAAGTCGACTCTCGCCAGAGAGCTCCAAGAGCTGCTCCCGGACTTGTGGCTCACCTTCGGGGTCGACTCGTTCATCGATGCGCTTCCTGGTCGCGGTGACAGTCCGCGGGCCGACATCACCTTTCGCCCGAACGGCGATGTTCAGACCGCTCCCGAGTTCAGCGCTCGCGAAGACCTATGGCGCATCGGCCTTGCGGCCATGGCACGGGGTGGTGCCCCATTGATCCTGGACGAGGTGTTCCTGTCCGGGGGCGCCACCCAAACAACGATGCGGGCGACCATGGAAGGGCTGAACGTGCTGTGGGTCGGTGTCCACTGCGACCCGGCCGTCGCGGCTGGCCGGGAGGCAAAACGGCCTGACCGAGTTCCCGGGATGGCACGCACGCAGGCGCAGCGAGTCCACACCGACATGCGGTACGACATCGAGGTCGATACAACAGACATGTCACCCGAGGCCTGCGCCTGCGCGCGGGTCGTTGCAGGGGTACGTCACCAGCCCACGGCGCCAGCCTCCGATACACCGCTAGACGATCCTCATACGGAACGCAGGGAGACGGGTAGACGGCCGTGGTTGAGCTCTATCGCAAACGGTCGTTATCTGGAGCTCCGTCGTAGGCGATGTGACGCCAGGCCCAGCGCCGAGTCGTGGCGGCCACTCCTGGGGCGACGGTCTACACCGTTGGCACATGGTGGATCCGGCAGCCGGCCTAGGAGGACCTCGATCTGGTCCTGAACTGGCACGCGTTTCCTCCAGGCCCTGGAGAACTACCTGCGAGTTCACTTGCTCTGGTTGGTGTCGAACTGTTCGGTGTTTTCTACGTCGATGACCGCGGCTGCTAGGTCTGAGGTCCTGGTGGAGACGATGAGAGCGAGTCGTGCTCTGGCCATTCCCGTCGGCGTCGTGGTGGTGATGCGGTATTCCTGGCTGAGTCGGAACGGTTTGGCCGTCACGGGGATGAGGGTTGTTGCAGCGTTATCGGTGTTGGCGGCAACGAGTTGGTGCGCCAGCTCATTGGTGAGCGGGGTCATGGGTTGAAGCCACGTAATGGTGAGGGTGCCTTGGATGGGCGCTGGGCCGTGGTGGGACAGGTGCAGTCCGACGTCAAATTGGCCGGCGGCCCGGAGATCGATGCCGGGTTGGATCGGGTCGAGGTTGAGGATCAGGGTGGTGTCGGCGTTGGACCATGCTGGGTCGGCGCCGCCGAGGTCTTTTGGTTGCCGGTCCTGGGTGTAGATGCCGGCCATTTCGTGTTCGATGTCGTAGAGCTCGGTGTAAACATATCCGGAGAGGGTGTCGTGGCGGCGGAGCTCCTGGGTTTGCCACCGGAGGTTCCAGCCGCGTTGGGCGCTGGTGAATCCGCCGCCGTATTCGCTGTTGAGGTTGGGGACGGGCCGGTGCGGTTCCGGGGTGGCCATCATCGCTTTGTGCACGATGACCTCGGGTGAGATGTGGACGGGGAAGTCGGTGAGTTCTCCGGTGGCGACGCCGTGGACGATGGATCGCCAGGCGGTCGGGTCGCTGGTGTAGATGTGCCAGTCGAGTAGGTCGGTTTCGACGTGTGCCCAGCCTGAGTTGTCGACGGCGGGGCGGGTGGGGTCGAGTTGTTTGATGAGGTGGAAGGCGCGGCGGACGGCGTCCTGCTTTTGGGTGTCGCCGGGGACGTCCCAGTCCAGGCCCCATTCTTCGTTGTACAAACCCCAGATCGCGATGCAGGGGTGGTTGTGGTCGCGGTGCACCATCGGCTGGATCTGCGCTTCGAAGGCGGCTACCCCTTGCGGGGTGAAGCGTCCGGTGCTGGCCGGCTCGGCCCAGACGAGCATGCCGAGTCGGTCGGCGTGGTGCAGGAACCGGGGGTCTTCGGTTTTGAGGTGTTTGCGGACGAGGTTGAACCCGGCCTTGCGGGCCAGTTCCAGGTCGGTGACGTACGCCTGGTCGGTGGGAGCGGTGATTCCGCTGTCGGGCCAGTAGCCCTGGTCGAGAACTCCGCGGACGTAGAGGCGTTCGGAGTTGAGCAGGATCTCGGTGCCGACCACTTCGATGCTGCGCAGGCCGGTGTAGGCGGTGACTTCGTCGGTTCCGGCGGCTGTGTGCAGCCGGGCTCGCACGTGGTAGAGGTGAGGTTGGCTGGGGCACCACAGTTTCGGGTCGGCGATGGGCAACGTCGCGGTCACGACTGCCCGGCCGTCCAGGGCCGTTGTGAGCGGGTCGCCGAGTTCTTCCCCTTCGTGCACGACGGTCAGCTCCACGGCGCCGTCGACGGCCGGGTTCCCGCCGATCTGGACGGCGACGTCGATGCCGTCCAGCGACTTCGACGGTGTCAAGTTCACTGTGGTGAGGTAGGTCGCGGGCCGCGCTTCGAGCCACACGCTCTGCCAGATGCCGCTGGAGGGCGCGAAGGCGCAGTCGTCGTAGTCGTCGCGGGGCACGCTGCGTTGCTTGCCGTGGGCGATGGAACGTTTGTCGATCGGGGCCTGGACCCGGACCAGGACGGTGATGGTTGCGTCGGTGACCGCGTCGGTGATGTCGATCTCGAAGGGCAGGTATCCCCCGACATGGGTGCCGACGGGGGCGCCGTCCACCCAGACGGTCGCCTGGTGGTGGACGGCGCCGAAATGCAGCACGAGGCGTCGGCCCTGCCACTGGGCCGGAACGTCGACGCGGCGGCGGTACCAACCTTCGGACAGCCAGTGCGCGCCGATTCCGGATGCGGCGGTCTCCCAGCTGAACGGCACCGTGATCTGTTGATCCCACACGTCCGGGGCTGCAACGCTTTGCTCGGTGTCGTCGGGATGCGCCGCCGCGGATCCGGCGGCGAAGTCCCACAGTCCGTTGCAGCTGACCCAGCTGTGGGATCGGTCGAAGTGCGGCCGCGGATATTCTGGGCGAGGCGATGCGGTGGTCGGCTGCGGGGTGCTCGAGTTGTTCATGACGTCCTTGATCGGAAAGTTGAGTGGCAGGTTTGGGGGTGGTTCAGCCCTTGACGCTGCCGGCCATCAGGCCGTTGATGAAATGGCGTTGGAGTACCACGAATACGACCAGTACCGGCAGCATGGCCAGGCTGCTCGCGGCCAGCAGCTGTCCCCAGACTTGGGTGAAGTCCAGTCCGGTGGCTTTGCCGCCGCTCAGGCCCTGGGAAAGGGTCGACAGCACCACCTGCAGTGTTTCTTTGCTGGTGTCGTTGACGGCCACGACCGGCCACACGAAGTCGTTGTAGATGTTCATGAAGGTCAATACGGCCAGGGCGGCGATGCCGGGTCTGATCACCGGCAGCACCACCCGCCAGTACAGGCCGAATTCGGTTGCCCCGTCGATGCGGGCGGCGTCGAGCAGTTCGTCGGGCACCGATTGGATGGTCTGTCGCATCCAGAAGATGCTGAACGCGTCGATGCTGCCGGGCAGGATAAGAGCTTGGTAGGTGTTGATCCAGCTCAGATTGCTCATCTCCAGCAGCAGCGGGATGATCAGCACCAGTACGGGCAGCATCAGGGTCAAAAGGACGGTCCCGAACAGCGCTCGTTTGCCGGGGAAGTGGTATTTGGCGAACGCGAAACCGGCCAGCGGGCAGAAGAACAGGGTGATCGCGCCTTTGATCCCCACCACGATCGCGGTGTTGCGGAATCCGGTGCCAAGGGGCACGGAGTCCAGCATCGACCGGTAGTTGACCAGGGTCGCCGCCCGGGGGTCGAAGCCAAGGGAGTCGGTGATGATCTGCTGCGGGGGTTTGATGCTGTTGGACAGCGCCCACCACAACGGGTACAGAAATGCCAGCGCCGCGACGGTCAGCGCGGCGTAGCGCAGCACCGTTGCGGTGGTGGGGCCGACCCGCCGGCGCGGCGGCGACACGTCGGGGCAGATCTGCGCAGGGGCGGTCGGGGTGTGGGTGGTCATGGTCAGTCTTTCGCCCGGAGCAGCAGCACCGACACCGACGACATCGCCAGCACGAGGATCACCAGCAGAAACGAGTTCGCCGCTCCGGTGCCCAGATCGGAGTTGGTGATGTGGTTGTACAGGTAGTAGCCGGCGGTGGTCGTCGACCCGAACGGTCCGCCCTGGGTGAGCACGTACGGCTCGGCGAAGGTTTGAAAGACCGCGAGGGTTTCGATCACCACGAAGAACGACAGCGTGCGGCGCATCAACGGCACGGTGACGGACCAGAATTGGCGCCAGGCGCCGGCCCCGTCGATCCGCGCCGCCTCGTACACGGACTCGGAGATGCCCTGCAGACCGGCGAGCATGATGATCACCGCGAAGCCGGTCGTCTTCCACAAAAACAGCAACGCCAAAGTCGGCTTGGACCAGGTGGTGGTGGTCAGCCAGCCGACGTCATGAATGCCGATGAATCCCAGCACGTGGTTGACCAGGCCGAAGTGTTGGTCGAACAGCACGACCCACACCTGCGCCATTGCGACCAGCGGCGTCACGAACGGCGCGATGAAAGCGGTGCGGTAGAAGCCTTTGAGCCGCAGTTTGCTGCTGCTCAACGCCACCGACAGAGCAAGCCCGAGCACGATCTGTGCGGGGACCACCAGCAGCCAGATGGCCGCGGAGTTTTCCAGCGAGTTCCAGAATTCGGGGCTGGTCAACAAATAGGTGTAGTTGCCCAACCCGATCCACACCGGACTGCCGGTGCCGTGCCAACGGGTGAAACTCAGCCGCAGCGCATACAGCAACGGATAGGCACCGAAGGCAACGAAGATCGCGAAGAACGGCGCCACGAAGACATACGGCGCCCAGCGACGACTGACGCCGAAACGATGTCCGATACTGGGCGGAGCAGGAGCGGCGCGGGCGCCGCCGCCGGCGGCGAGGGTGCTCATCGATTGATGAGGTTCTTCTGGATCGCGGCGGTGGACTTGGCGATGACCTCCTCCGGTGTCATCTGCCCGTCCATCAGCTTCTGCAGGTTACTGCCCAGGTAGTCCACCGCCCCGGTCCACCAGGTCGGCAACGGCGTTCCGCGCCCGACTTCTAGACCCGACTTCACCGCGATGGACCACAAGTCCTGGTTGCCCAGCTCCGGGAACGGTTTGAACAGCGGCGCGGCCGGGTTCAGCGCCGGCTTGTAGGACGGAACGGAGGTGTTCAGACCGCCGGGATAGATCGAGTTCGGGCCGTAGACGGCGGTGTAACCCTGCTTCTTGTAGACCAGGTGCTCGTAGAACAACCACGCCAGCTCAGGGCTCTTCGCCTTCGCCGGGATGACGAAGCTGCTGCCGCCCATCACCCCCGCCCGGGAGCCGCCCTCGGTCCACGCCGGCAATTGCATTGCCCGCCATTTACCTTTGGAGGTCTTCAAAAGCTGTTCCGGCGCCGCGTCCCACCAGATCGCCCACGGCATGAACACCTGCGTTCCGTCGTCGAACGACTTCAGATCCGTCGGGTCCAGGTAGGTGGTGTGGGTCACCAGTTGGTCCTTCACCGCCGTCTGGATCCAGGTGAAGATCTGCCGGTACTGCGGCGAATCCAGGCGCAGCTTGCCGGAGGCGTCGGCCATGCTGGTGCCCAGCTGGTTGGCGAGCATCTCCAGCCACAATTGACCCAGGAACGGGCTCATGTCGAAATGGATCGGGCGGGCGTTCGGGTTGACCTTTGACTTCACCGTCCGGGCCGCGGCGAGCAGTTTGTCGTAGGTGGTGATGCCGGCCGGGTCAATGCCCGCCCGATCCAAGATGTCCGCCCGGTAGTACAGCAGGCCGGGGTCCAGATCCCACGGCACACCGTAGATCTTGCCGTCGACGGTATTCACGTCCAGCTTGTACTGGACGGTGTCGGCGGTGTACGGCTTGATCAGCGACGACAAATCCGTCAAATGCTCATGCTGGCCCGGGATTTTCGCGTCATCCCAGAAGCTGCCGTCGGGCAGCCCGGCCCCGGTGATCAACGCGCTGGGCAGCTTGGCGTCGATGTCGACCTGCTGATGATTTACCTTGATCTTCGGATAGAGCTTGTTGAACGAGGCGATCACACCGTCGAACACCTTGAACAGATCACCCGACCGATCCCAGATGGTGATCTCCCCCGCGGCACCGGTACTGGCAGAGCTGGAACTCAGTGAAGCCGACGTGGCGCCTGCGCCGCCCAGGCTTCCGCCGCCGCCGCAGGCCGCCAACAAAGAGCCCCCAGCCGCGGCCGCGCCGGCGCCCAGGACGCCGTTGAGGAAGGTGCGACGGCTCACCCCACCCGACAGTGCAGCGGATTCGACGGATTCGAACGGAGCACCGAGAATCAACGGGTCGGCGGCGGGACGGGGCACGGTCGTCATTGACGTTCCTTCACTAAGTGGCGGGGAGAACTACGTGAGCACAACGCGACAGTCATCAATGCAACGTTGCAGAGGAAGTTACCCGGTAGAACTGCATCGTTGCAATAGGCTGGCCGAGAATGTCGATACCAACTTCGGAATTGGGGTCTGCCGTGGCCAACGCTCGACTGCGTGATGTCGCCGAACTGGCCGGTGTCTCGATCAGGTCGGTGTCCAACGTCGTCAACGGCTACGCGCCGGTCTCCGACGCCATCCGGGAACGGGTGGGAGCGGCCGTCGACCAGATCGGCTACCGGCCCAACGTGCTGGCCCGCAACCTTCGGCAGGGCCGAACCGGTCTGTTGGCGCTGGTCGTTCCCGAACTCGATGTGCCCTACTTCGCCGAGCTGGCCCGAGCCGTGATCACCCAGGCGCGCAGCAAAGGGTTTACCGTCGTCATCGACCAGACCGACGGTGACCCCGACCGGGAACAGGAACTGGTGCTCACCGACTCCCGCGCCAGCCTGTTCGACGGAGTCATCCTCAGCCCACTGACCCTGACCCAGGACGATTTGGCGCAGCACGACCCTCGCATTCCGCTGGTGCTGCTGGGAGAGCGGATCGCCCACAGCCCCTTCGATCATGTCGCCATCGACAACGCGGCGGCGGCCCGGGCCGCGACCGGGCACCTGCTGGGCCTGGGCTGCCGGCGCATCGCGGCGATCGGCGACCAACCCTACGAAACCGGCGAAACAGCGCAGGTCCGCACCCACGGCTACCGGCAAGCCCACACCGACGCCGGAGTCAACGTCGACGAGAACCTGATCATCTCCTGCCCGCACTTCCATCGAGGCGACGGAGCCCGCGCCATGGCCGAACTCCTCGACCGACCCGGGCCGCCCCCCGACGCCGTTTTCTGCTTCAACGACCTACTGGCTCTGGGCGCCCTGCGGACGCTGCTGACCCGGGGTCTGCGAGTACCGCAGGACGTCGCCGTCATCGGATTCGACGACATCGAAGACGGCCGATACACCACCCCCAGCCTTTCCACCATCGCCCCGAACAAAGCACAGATAGCGCAGCTGGCCGTCGAACGGCTCATCGGCCGAGTCGACGGAACCACCACCGGTCCCGGTACCGAACTGTGGGCCGACTGGCAACTCAAACAGCGGGAAACGACCGCTTCCTCCGGCCCCCGACATGACCGGAATATCATCGGCGGGAAAAGGGACCTCCGGTAGCGCACGAAGACAAAAAAGGCAGCGAGCCGCTTCAGACGACCGACCTCGCGGGGCGGCCACCTTGAAGGCGGCCGCCCCAACGACTAAACGGTGTTAATGGTCAGCTCACACCGGTGTCTTCCAGACCTGGGGGGACTGGCCGGTGCAGTCATAGATCTGCAGTTGCGTTCCGTCGGCGGTGTTTCCGGAGGGGTCGTCCAGGCATCGCCCGGATTGCGGATTGAGCAGCGATCCATTGGCCTGCGGCCGCCACTGCTGGCCGCCCGCGCCGCCGCAGTCCCACAGCTGGACTTTCGAGAAATTGGCGGTGCCGTTGCCGACGATGTCCAGGCACTTGCCGTAGGAACGGATCGTGCCGTCGGTGTTCATCGACCACTGCTGCCCCTGCACGCCGCTGCACGTCCACAGCTGAACGGCGTTGCCACTGACATTGTTGTTGTGGTTGACATCCATACACTTACCGGCCGTTCCCGGCCCGGTCACCGCGCCAGTCGGTACGCCCGGCAGGTTCCACACCTGGGTGGACAAACCGTTGCAGTCATAGATCTGCAGCTGAGTTCCGTTGGCCGTGTTGGCCTGCGGATCGTCCAGGCACCGTCCTGATTGCGGATTGAGCAGCGATCCGTTGGCCTGCGGGCGCCACTGCTGCCCACCGGCGCTGCCACATTCCCACAACTGCACCTTCGCCAGATTCGCTGTTCCGTTGGCGACGATGTCCAAGCATTTGCCGAACGCGCGGATCGTGCCGTCAGAATTGATCGACCATTGCTGGCCCGGCACGCCGCTGCACGTCCACAACTGGGCGGCGTTGCCGTTCACCGCAGTGTTGTTGTTGACGTCCAGACACTTCCCGCTGGTACCGGGCCCGGTGACGGGTCCGGTAGGACCGGGCACCACGTCGGTACCGAAGCGGACAGCGCACTTGCCGTTGCTCAGGTGGGTACCTGCCAGGTAGAGCACCCGCCCACCCGTCGGGTCGGCCAGGATCGGAGAGCTGTAACCGGCGCACCCAGTCTCCCCTGCGTCATAGCCGCCGGTCGGATCAACTGTCACCGGCGCGGTGGTCTCCGTCCAGGAACCCACCCCCAGATTGGTATTGGCCAGGATCACCCGGCCGGATTCGGCCAGCACCGTGATCGAGCCGTCAGGCCCGGACACCATCCGTTGGCCCGACACCAACAACGTGCCATTGGCACCGCCGGCAGGTGTCCAACTCAGCCAGGGAGTGTGCAAGAAGTGCCGCCCGTCGCTGGTCTGCACCAGGGTGCCCAGGCTGGATACCGGATTCCAGGCCAAACCGTCGGTCGAGGTCTTGATGTAAACCGAGCAGGCAGTGTCCGGGTCGAAGCCGTTCTTGCAATCCTCGTAGGTCATCGCGTAGGTGTTATTGGGCAACTTGACCACTGTCGTCATGCCGGGTCGCTGCACGTTGTCCTGCACCGCAACGTCATAGACCTCGCTGCTCCAGGACGCTCCGCCGTCGGTCGAGGTGACATGGGCCAGGACCTGATTGTAATTGTTGCTGGACGGCCGCTCGTCGGAGAAGTAACACGCCAGGTTTCCGTTCCCGGCGATACCGAAGGTGGGCTCCCAGATTCCGTGCCCCTGACTGTTGGCCAGACCTGACTCCGAGGTACAGGAGCTGCGGTAGCTCCAGGTCGCGCCGTGGTCGGTACTGACGAACACTTCCATGTCCTGCTGGGTGTAGTCGCCATGGCTCCACGCGGTGCCGGAGGCCAGCAGCGTCCCGGCAGCCAGGTTTCCCTGCGCGGTGGGCAGCTCGAAAAGTGTTGGCCCGTCGAGGTCCCAACCGTGCCTGGTGTCGGTCACGGTTCCGATCGGTGAACTGGACCACGTTTGGCCGTTGTCGGTCGATCGATAGATGGGAAAGTTGGCGCGGCTTGACCCGAAACCGGAATGGGAGAACGTGGATAGCAAGGTGCCGTTGGAGGACCCGCTGTTCTGCAGTCTGATGACCCGGGGGTAGCTGGCGTCCTCGTTGGGATTGGCCGAGATGTTCGGTGTGTAGAGCGCGGC
>JAABVA010002390.1_pt1 | contig 18748 bp, 15 predicted proteins | sample 5560331 | NCBI WGS metagenome assembly JAABVA01 (sample SAMN12812661, study PRJNA571458) | rock metagenome | isolation source: Antarctica rocks | place: Antarctica: Victoria Land, Mt New Zealand sud | collected 2016-01-07 | reverse complement strand
AGCACCGAGCCGACCCGCGGGTGGCAATGCGCCGCAGACCGCGCCGCCGCCTTGGCCGCGTCCACCGCCAACCCGATCGCCGCAGGCGCCTCCGCGAGCGCGGCGGCCAGGTAGTGCCCGGATCCCGCGCCGACGTCAAGGACGCAGCCGCCGGGGTGCCGTTGCTGCAACCGCGCAACCTCCCCCGCCACCGCGTCCATCAGCGGACCGTAGTGCCCGGCGTCCAGGAAGCGCCCACGCGCAGCAACCATCGGCGCGGTGTCACCCTGGGCCGCCTGTCCGGAACCGCTGAGCAGACTGACGTAGCCCTGCCGCGCGATGTCGAAGGCGTGCCCGTTGCCGCAATGCAATGTCCGGTCGACCCGCTCGAGAGCCCCTCCGCAGTGTGGACAGGCCAGTACCGGCAGGACATCGTTGAGCACGCCGCCAGTGTCTCAGTTCCGCTCGGCTCTCGGCCGCCGCGCAGCCGGGGGGGACAAACCCTTGTGGATACCTCTGCCAGTCTATATCATCGAACGTATGTTCGAGCATGTTCGTCTACCGGTGCCTGGAGAGTGCGCGACGGCCGAGCTGGTGGAGTTAATGGCCGCCCACTCCCGCGCCGAGTCCGCGCATGCGCAGCGGAAGCTGGCGGTGGCCGCAGAGCTGTTTCGGCGACGGGAGGCAGAGGACGCCGCTGCGGGCGCCTGGACCTCCCAGCTCGGCGAGTTCGTGCCCGCCGAAGTCGGCGTGGGACTGACGATCAGCAAGGGAGTGGCCAGCACGTTCGTCTCTGTTGGCCAGGTCCTGGATGGTCGGTTACCGGCGACAAAGGCGGCGTTTGCCCGCGGGGAACTTGATTACTCGCGGGTGCGGGTCATCGTGAAGCGCACTGCCCACATTGCTCAGGCGCTCATCGCCGAGGTGGAACGGCGAATCCTAGCGGCGGCGCTGAAACCGGGCCGCGAGCTCGTTCGCGGGCGCCTGGCCAACGCTATCGATCGCATCATCATTGCCCTGGATCCGGACGGTGCCCGGGAGCGTCGCACGCGAGCCGAGGCAGATCGGGGTGTACAGATCCGTCCCGATGGCGATGGCATGTGCTCGTTGTGGGGCGCCCTCACCGGGGTAAGTGGTCGAGTAGTGGATGAACGGTTGCGTCAGATGGCGAACGGGGTGTGCGGCTCCGACCCACGGAGCATGGCCCAACGCCGCGCCGATGGGCTCACCGCACTGGCTCTCGGGGTCGACCGCCTTGCCTGCACCTGCACGGATCCTGCCCGTGTCCCCCGGAGACGCCGGCAAAACCGCCGGTGCTGATCCAGGTGATGATCGATGCAGCGACGCTGGCCGGGAGCGCCGATCTGCCCGGGGTCCTCGCCGGGTTCGGCGTTGTCGACCCAGAACTGGTGCGGCAATTGGCCGCCGACGCCTCGTGGCAGCAGTTACTCACCGACACGCGGGGAGCCGTCACCGCCGTCGGACCCACCACCACTGGCGGTGCGGTACCTGTTGGCAACTCACGGCCCTGGCGGTACAGCCCGAGTGCCACCCTCTCGCGCCTCGTCCGTGCCCGCGAAGGGGAATGCCGGTTCCCCGGGTGCGGGGTGCAAGCGCGACACTGCGACCTCGACCACGTCCAGCCGTTTAACCATGCTGACCCCACCGCGGGCGGTCCCACCACGGCCGAGAATCTGCAAAGCCTGTGCCGCTGCAATTAAGCACGCGGACTACCTCTATTAGGCGCCGGCGCCATAACCAATCCGCGGACAGCCCGCCGGGTTCCGCACCGGCGGGCCGTGACGACTAGGTACCGAACGGCAACCAGACTGCCTGACCGTTGGCGCTGTATTAGCGGGTGGGCCCGTGGCCCTGGCGACGCGGTTTGGGGCGCACCACCGCGCTCACCGAGTGCGCCGCCACCGGGCAGGTGTGTTGCGCGACGTGCCGCGCTGAACGGGAGGGAGAAAGCTGCGGCCAGCCGCTGAGCGGTCCCGGTCCACGTGGCGCACCGGTTCATTATCCGCGGCCCGGGCGATACGGGCCCTATACTCCACCGGGTTCACCCCCATGTCCGCGAGCAACGCCGGCGACGGATTCAGAAGCAAGCGTAGCCGGGTTTGCGGCCCATCGCCTCCATCCGCTCGCGTGCCTCCGCGGCTGCCGCGCGGGCCTCCGGACCCGACGCCTCGATCCGTAACTGCGCCGTCAACTGCTCCAGCTAGGCTTGCTTCTCCACCTCTGCCAGTGCGGTGCGGCCATCGCGGCGCGCGCCGGATTGCTTCTGCTCGAACAGCCGATGCACCTCGCCGAGCGTGGCGATCTGCCGGGCGAGGTGCTGGTCTGTACTTGATAACCCCGCGTACCGTGCGGGAACCCGAAGGGCCAGCAGTCTCAGACCGGCTCGACGCCCAAGATTAGGTCATGGATCTGTGGCTCGCGGCGGGATTTGTAACCCTCAGCGATGGACACGATGTCAGCACCTGAAGCGAACTTGATCGCCGCTCCAAGCGTCTCGATCGCGTCCTCGACTCCCCAGGTCATGTCGGCGCCTACCAAGCGGAGCGCTTGGGCCATCTTGTCGTCGGGAACGTCGGGGATTTGCTCGACGTCGAAGGTCCCGTCGCCCTTGAAGGCACAGAAGATCTCGTCACCGATGCCTAGGTCCATGTCCTCGAGGAACCGTTTGATACTGCCGTAGGACGGCTGATGGCTCTTGTACGAGAACTTCTGGTTGCCGAGCCGCGACGGCAGTTCGGCGTACTCCCCCGGCGCCATGCCCAGGATCGTCGCCAACGCCGTCGAGGCCGGCCAACCACTGCCGCGGAGATGATCGTGGGTGACGGTGGTGCGGTAGAGCCAGTCGTCACCCCGCCTGTAGTAGCCCCGCACCTTGGCGGGGTTCTTGCCACCACCGGGAAGCTCGTTGCTCTTCTTCCGCACATCGCCGTTCCACACCTGGTAGGGCGCGTTGCCGGCGTAAACTGCCACGGAGTTCGCCGACACTCCGAACCGCTCTACGAGAGACTCGACGACGGTCGCGAGCGGAAGCGCCCCGCCCGCCCGTTCCAGCAGCTTGCCGATCTCGGCTCGAATGTTGGCGTAATTCCCCATGCCCCAAGATGTAAGCGCCCAATGCCCAAGATCGACCCGATGAAAGGTCGGATCGCTATACAGCTGGTTGCGAAGGCTGTTCTCACTCCCCCGGCCGATTCTCGCGTGGAGGTCCTCGATCTTCAGCGGAGCGCCTTCAATCGAGAGCACTGCGGCCGCCACGTCGTTTAGCGAACTTGTCTTGAGCAGGACGAACTGCTCCCGCACTGTGTACCCAAGGTATTCCAGCCAGTCCGTCAGCCAAGGCAGCGTGCCGGGTTCGTCTGATCCCGCGAAAGACACGTCGGCCAAGCGTACTATGCCGTACTCGTCGGCCAACTCGTCGAGGAATATGCCGGTATCCCGCCGCGCCGCCTCGAAGCTCGGCTCGGCGCACCAGCCGTTAATGATCTCGTACGCATCGTCGAGGACATCGATGACCCGCCAAGCAGGCTGGCCGACGCTCTCCACGGGCAGCGCCAACGCCGGTACCTCTGCAAGCAACTCACTCAACGGACGCACACCCCTGATCTCAGTGCGCACGAGACCGGCGACCCGTCCAACTGGGTTGTCACGGGAGGCGAGCTCGTTCAGCTTGGACCGGGCCTTCACTTCCAGCTGTCGGACGCGTTCCCGGGTGACGCCGATCTCCTGCCCCAGTTCTTCAAGAGTCTTAGGCTTCCAGGCGAACAGGCGTTTCATCAGGATGGTCCGGTATCGCTCATCCAGGGCGTAGATAGCGCTGTCCAGGCTGTCCGCGACGTTGGAGCTGCTCGACGGCAGGACCTCCGCTGCGCTCAGACTGAGCAGCCGCTTGCGGGCAGCAACAGCAGAGTGCGGGGCGCCCCGCGGAAGGTCTGCCAACACGCCTCGGTCGGCATGACCGATGCTGTAATTCCAATCGGCCAAGGTCTCGAGGTCCTGCAGGAGGTCTCCGAGCCACAGGCTCGGAGGATCCGCCACCTCGGTTTCAGGCGCAGTTCCGACCGGGGCTGAAGCCTGCGGCAGCGAGGTCGAGAGTTCAGCGAGTCGGCGAAGGATGGAGGTGACCGTGCCTACCCCGGCGTTGCGAAAGGCCAGGAGATCCTCGACGGGGAGATCCACCATGTCCCCCGTGACAAGCAACCGTTCCCGGTATAGGACATTTGCCGCTCGAGTCGGAAGATCAAGCCTCGCGAGCACGACATCTTCGGGGAGCCCCGGCAAGACCTCACCGATCGTCCACTTCCCGAGTCGATCGATCGCGAGCGAAACGACGTTCCCGAGGATCCCGCTTCGGGAAGCCACGTCCGTGTCGTCGATATGCAGGTTCCACCAGGCTCCGTGCTCCCAGACCTCGCCTGCCGCCTTTCCAGGGATCCATGGGAAGGCGTCTGCCCACACGCGCGGGCGCAGGTCCAGAAACTCGGAGTCGACGTCCGTCACCACGGCCGCCGATCAGCCGCCCTTGGGCACGTCGACGGCAACATCGTCGGCCTTGTCTGCGATGACGACGCCGTACTGGATGAGCTCCCGCTTGCTCTGGATTGACTTGTCGGGAACACGCAACGAGATGAGTCCGACGACGTCGTCACGGACGACCGGGCTCGCCTCGGTGGTCTCGTCCTGGTCCGCGACGAGCGAGATCACGACCACGCCCCGCGTGTCGCTCTTTCCCAGCCCAACGACGTTGGCGCCCTCGGGGACCGCGTTGGCCGACAGGATATTGCGCTTGTTCTCACCCGTGAAGTCGATGCGCGGCGGTTGTCGGCGTGCGCGTTTCCAAATCGGCGCATCGAGGCCGAGCTCGTCAAACGTGAGCATCCGACCCGGTGTCTGACGTTGCGGCCAGATGACCACAAAGTCCGTGATTCGGCCCTTGTTGGCCGCAGTTGAGATGAACGTACGCAGCGGCGTGATGACGCTCACGTAGTCCGGATGCCAACTCAGCTTGTCGAACAGAGCCAGGAATTCTGTGGCCCCGATCAGACCGCATCGGGCGTACTGCTGCTTCATCTGATTGTCCGCCGGGTCGAGGTACGGCAGCGTCACCGGTTTGTCAGCGATATTGAGGAGAGGAAGCAGCACCTGCTCCAGATTCGCCTTGTGCTTCGCCTTCTCCTCCCGCCTCGGAATCGACGACAGCTGGTGGAAGGCTCCGACCGAAGCACGCGCCTTCACCACAGCGTTGAACATCTTGTTACGGGCCGTCGGCTTCAGCCAGGGCAGATGCTGGCTGACCAGGGGCGGGATCTGGCGCGGCTCGACGATAGGCTTGCCGTCTTCGTCAAGCCCAGCGTACTTGCCGAGCTCGTCGCGGAATGCCTCCTCGTCGAGGAGCAGCGCCTCGAAGGCCTCGTAGAGGTCCACCTTGCGATCGCGACGGATGTAAAGACGGACGAGGTCCCGATATCCCTCGCGGAAGCCGAACCAACGACCGGCCTGCATGAGGGTGTCCGCCTGGCCGGCCTTGCGGCGATAGTACGAGATCGTGAGGCCTTCAATCGTGAACCCGCGGCTGAGTTTGGCACCGCCAATGAGCACTCTCCAGACCTTGCCCTTGTCGAAGTCAAGAGCCTCCTGCTGAGCCTGAATGTTCTTGTCGGAGTTGACGATCAACACAGGGTCGGAGCCAGCGCTGGTCATCTCGGCGATGGCCTCGGCGACAAACGGCTTGACCGTCTCAAATGACTCCGGCACCGGCTCGCCGTCGGCGCGTGCCCGCATCACTTCAAGGAAGTCGTCATTGAAGAGCTTGCGTAGACGAGCCAGACCTTCGCCAGACGTGAACTTTCCGTTGTTCCACAGTCCGCGGACGACGGCGGCGGAGTCGAGGTGAGCGGCATTGCTGACCTCCTCGTGGACAAGCATCGTGTGGTGCCGGTCGCCGCCACCGGTCTGGGCCGCGCGATATTTCTTGATGGCCCCGCTAAGGACCCAGGCATCGAGTGCCCGCCCGAGTTCCTTCTTCCACAAATCGGGCTTATGATCGGGACTACCCGAGACAGCGCGTACGTACGCGAGCTCGTTCGAGGTTGCGACCGTCTTAGGTGTGGTCTCCCAGTCGGGGTCGATGTCGTGGAACTCCTGGACGCCCATGTACTCCGTCGGGCGCGGCAGGGAAAGTACGAAGTCCGAAGGGAAGAGGTTGGTGTTGTCGTCAGGGTCGATGAAGACGTTCGCGAACGGCGTCGCGGTATACCCCACGTACTGAGCACGGGGCACTATCTTCGTGATCTCGGTGATCAGTTCGTTGATGATCGTGCGCTCGTTGGACTTCTTGGGGTCCTTCGTGTTGACCGAGGCGAGGTCGGACTCATCGTCGATGATCAGCGCCGGCAGCTCCTTGAGCATGGCCTGCATCGGCTTGAGATCTTTGATGAGCTTCTTCAGCGGTGCCGAGTCTTCTTGATGATCACAACGTAGGCGTCGGTGTGGAAAAGGTTTTCGGCTGCGTTGAGCGGCTTGATCTTGTCGAGTCGGTCGTACCGCAATTGTGACATCCCCTGGGGGAGGCTTCTGTAGTCGCCCTTGTGCGTAGTGACTCGTCGGATCCGCGCCGCGCCGGGCTGGTCGAGGGCAGCTTGGGTGTGCTTGACGAACTTGTCGGCCAGCCAGTCTTCGTCCTGCTGGTAGTCCAGTTCCTTGGCAACCTCCGGGTCGGTGGGTTCTTGGCCTGCAAGGACGTTCTCCACACCCATGAGCTCCATGTCGATGCGTCGCTGGGTCTGGGCGCGAAGGATCTCGATGGTGCCGGTCAAGACGATCACGAGGCGGTAGCCGGCGTCGATGGCCTTGGCGATGACGCCCGTGAAGTTGGCGGTCTTGCCGCTCTGGACGTATCCCACCACAAGACCCTTGGTGGCTTTGATCTCGGCACGGGTCGGGTCCGTCAGGCGCTCGACCACCGCGTCGGTGCTCTGGTCGAGGGTGGTGATCAAGGACGCCGGCCACTTTTTTACCTGGGTAAGGTACTTCTCGTAGTCGTCCCAGTAGAGGGTGCTGCGCTTGTGGCGGGCCTCCTCATACCAAAGCTCGAATTCCTTGGTGATGACGATGATGTCCTGCACGTGAACCGGGATCTTATCCCGGAGGATCGCTTCAGTCTGCTCGCCGAGCCCGAGCTCCTTGACCACCGCGACGCGACGAGCGATCGTGCCTGAGCCGGTCTCGTTGCCGTGTGGGTCATACAGCTTCAGGTTCTCGCTGGCATCCCACTTGGCCAGTGCGAGCCGGAGCTGGATCATGCCTGCGTCGTTCGGTGGCGCTGCCTCAACGAACGCAAGGAGCTCTTCCTCCGAAACCTGGTGCTGCGCGAACAGTGTCAGCATTGGCAGGAGAGGCGCCGGGGCCTGTTCGGCGAGACCCTGAAGCAGATTCTTGAGGGGCAGGGACAGGTTGACGGCGTCGTCGCTCATCGAACTTCCTCCGGGGCTTCCACAAGACCCGCAAGAGAGCCGGGCAAGGTGTGGTTCGTGAATTGGGTGACATCGACCCGGTACGACAGGTCACTTACGACCTTCATGTTCGAAATGACCTGGACCAGCCGATCGAGCGTTAGCGCCGGAAAGCGGTCATCCACGTCGTACGCACGCGGTTCGTGTCGCTTGGTCCAAAAGGTGGTGTAGAGCTCCGCGTCTTCGTCTTTCCAGCCCCAGACCTCAAGCGCGTCGTCAACCTTGGGACGGTGGCCGCCCGACTTCGCGCGAAGGGAGGACACCATCTGCGAGAGTGTTCGACCTCCTTTATGGTTGCTTCGCGTGAGCTGGATCGAAACCAGGCTCAACGGCACGCCACGCAACGGAACAAGCTGCATGAAGCCGTGCATCATATGTCGACGCTGCTCGCCAGAGGTCGTCTTGATCTCCAGATGGACATCGCTGAAGACGAAGTCATGCTCCTCGTTCAGGGGTCCCTGCCACGACTCAACCGCTGGGCCGGCTCCGATCTTGTCGATCAGATACTCGAGCATCAGCAGTTCGCCGAATAGCCCCACTTCCTTGTCTTGGCTGAGTGCTGCCTTGCCAGCGAACATGCTTCGATGCTTGGCAATGGCCGTCGCTACGGCGGCGGCCAGCGGCTCGCCCTCAAGTTGGACCTGGTCCGCGATGCTCGCCAGCAGCCCGTAGGCACCATGAAGGTTGTCCTCGACCATGACGGTCAGCTCTGCCAGGTCTCCTTCGCCCGATGCGACCGGCCTAAAGTTGATGTTTCGCCACATGGCGACGTCCGGTTCCGGGGGTGTGAACGGCGTGGTGAGCGTGATGGTCCCGTGCGCCGGGTGGATGTCGAGGGTGCACTCCGGCGTGCCCGCGATGGGCAGGACAATGGGGCTGCCGGCGTCCCAGAACGCGTCAACGTTTGCCAGCGAATAGTGGCGCGCGTCGTTGATCGACTCACTCACCGCGCATCTCCTCTTCAGCCTCGACGGCGGCGCCGAGGATGGCGCGCCACAGAACGATGTTATCCTTGTCTTTCGGGCCCAAGTTGGTGCCTTCGAAGATGTGGTGGGTGAGCAAGAACATCAGTGCCTTAATGACCGGGGTATCGTTCAGGCTGCCCCCGCTCGGGGCGAAGAGGTAGCGGTAGCGCTGGTTGAGCAAAAGGGCGCTGTTGCCGAAGTTGATGTCGAAGAACTGTCCCTCCGCCATGCGGGTCCATCGGATCTCGAGGGTGTCTGACTTCTTTAGACCCAGTTCAGCCTCGATCTGCTTACGAACAGCTGGCGCGAAACCGCGGTCGGGCGTGATGACGGGATGACGCCTCATCACCTTCTTGTTGGCGGTCGTGTAGGTGTCCTCGGCGTCGGCGAGGAACAGATCAAAGGTCGTCCCATCGGCGGCCTGGGCGTGTCCCAAGGCATCCCGGAAGCGCGGCTCGAAGCGCAGGCCGACCTTCTCTGGGTTCATCGTCAAGAGGGTGCCGATCGCCGATGCGCCGTCGATGACCACCCGAGCGAGCTGTCGCTGAAGCGATTGGTTTGCGACCTCGGACCAGCCGCCCACTTGCAGGAGGCGGTCGTTTCTGTAGATGTAGAAGCCCTGAAACTTATCGCCCGACTTGCCCTGGATGCGGAACCCCGGGATGTCCGTCTTAGGCGGCCAGATGTGGCACTGAAGCACCACCTCCTGGCTGCCGGGGGTGGCAACGATTGTTTTCGGGTATCCCGGCCGTCCGGAGTTGGCGTAACCGAACGGGTCGATGGGCCTGACGGGAGTGCCGATGGCATCGTCGGCGTACTCCAGCTCGTCGACGATGATGTCGATATCGAGAAAGTTCTTGGTGATCAGCCGGTGGAACGTCACGCCCAGGTGCGAGCGGAGCTTCAGCTCGGTCTGAGTCATCCAGATGCGTGCTTCTTCGACATTGGCGCCGCGGTAGGTGCTGCGCAGTCCCGACCAGACGATCGTGGTCCCCCACTGGAGATTCACCTGTATCTTGCGCCTGTCCTGCGCGTCGGCCGCAGCCTCCAAGGAGAGGCGCTCACACGAGAAGTCCCTGGAGAAGTCCGTACGCCGAATCCGTCGACCTACAGGGATCGCGCCGTACTTGCTCGACCAGACGGTCAGCACGTCGCTATGACCGAACGAGGCAGCCTTCATGCCGATACCAAAGTTGCCTAGGTCGTTGTCCGCGTACACCCGTTGATGACCGAGGGTCATCGCTTTGTCGGCAGCGTCGGCATCCATGCCCTTGCCGTTGTCGACAACCTCTACCTGAACGAGTCGATCGTCCTCGGTCAGCAGGCGAATAGATATCCGAGTGGCCTCAGCGTCGAGGCAGTTGTCCACGAGGTCTGCGATCGCAGACTCGAAGGTGTGGTGCGCGCCGAGGCTCTTGACCAGGCCTGCTCGGGCTTGAGCTTGATGATGTCGACGACGTCGGATTTCGCTACCACTCGACGTCCTCGAACTCGCTAACGTCGAATCCTCGAACCCGACTGTTCTCTTTCACCGTGCGGGCGACGCTCTCGCTGAAGCCAAGCGAGTTCTCCGCGCAAACGTCGAGGACGATCTCGACGTTCTCGGCGCCCTCGGCCGCGGCGATGTGCCGCAGGACCAGCGAGGCGTACTCGCGGTCCCCGGCAGACTCGGCGAGGGCACGGTCGAACTCCTCGCGGTAGGTGTCGCTGATCCGCTTGAAAAGCATGAGCAGGAAGATGTAGGCCTTGACGTCGGCTTGGTCGATCGACCCGCGCAGCAGGTTCGCGGCCGAGGCCAGGTATCGCTCGATCTCTGAGAGTGTCAGGCGTTGGCCGGCTTCGAGTGCGGTCACGTGGAGCCCTTCATCGGTGAAGTGGCAGGTCGCAGGTCGTGAGAAGACGCTTTGCCTGCCAGGTCGAGTGGTGCGTCGAACCGCACAGCGTCGAGCAGAGCAGTACTCACGGCGGACGCCTCCTCAGCGAGCTGGTACGCCGTACGTCTGACTGTATCGAGGATGAAGCCCCCAACCGAAATTGTGTCCTGGTCCGCCATCGGCACAAGCGGGACTTCGAGATCCTTAATCAGGGACCGCGGGACTGTGGTCCCCGCCTGAAAGCGGTTGTTCCACGCCCCGGTGAGCATGAGTGCAAGGTATCCGGCGGACACGATGTTCTGGTTGAGAATTCGCATTTCGGAGACACCGGTCGAGAGCAGGTAGCCACCTTCATTGGCGTCCGGGACGGCCCGGACCCCGTTCGTCATCGACACCAGGACACCGCCACCCACCGTCAGGGCGAACTCGTCCCGCAGGCGGTCGCCTGGGGGGCCGACCTCAGGAAGCTCGCCCCGCCGAACGGTGCCCACCGTGACCAGCCGTTCTGCGACGAGCTCCGGAAGGTCCTCCCGGTCCCGGTGCCGGCCGGCCTTGATCTCGAGAACACCCTGGTCGACGAGCTCACCCACCGAGACGACCACCGGGGCTGACACAGCTGGCATCGCCGTGAGCGTCTTAAGGGTGCTGGTCAACTTCTCGACCGTCGCAGTCATCCCTGCCCACCCGTCTGCGTATCGCCGAGCGACCTCGGCGGGGTCGAGCTGAGGATCGATTGTCCAACGACGCGGGCTCAGGTTGGCATCCCCCGCCAGCACGTCGGTGATCGGGACCAGCTTGTGGGCCGGTCCGTCGGGCGTCGCGCCTGAGCGGAAGGTGAGCCACTGGGCCACTGCGGTTTCCGGTTCGGCCTCCTCAGATGCGTCCACGAACAGCACCTCGTCGGTGCGCTGCGGGGAATCCGGGCTGACGAGGACCCAAACTGCGAGGGGGATCGAGACGTGCGGGAGCATCTTGCCGGGAAGCCCGATCACTGCATGGATGCAGCCCTGGCGGACCAGCTCGGTCCGGATGCTCTGCTCCCGACCGCCGCGGACCAGTGCACCCATCGGGATCACGACGTAGGCGCGGCCGTCCTGTGTGAGGTGGACGATCGCGTGTTGGACCCACGCCAGGTCGGCCGCCGACCGCGGGGGCATGCCGAACCGCCATCTCGGGTCCGTCAGCGCCTCTGCCGCGTCCCACCGCAGGCCGAATGGAGGCTCGGCGATCACCACATCAGCGCGCAGCGTGGGGTCAGTATCGCCGATTAGCACGTTCGTCTGAAGGAGATCGGCATCCACGCCACGCAGGTAGAGACGCTGCGCGGCGGTACGGAGCGCATGCTCGTTGATCTCGTGCCCAACGATCCGGCGCGGCCGCGCGCCTGCGTCCAGCGACGCCGTCAGCGCCGCCGCGACGCCACACGCAGGGTCGTAGACGACGTCGGCCTTGTCCGCCGCTGCGAGGCGGCCCAGCAGGGTCGAGATCCGTGAACCCACGAAGCCGTATTCGCCGCCCGAACGGATGGACGCGGTGGCGGTCCGGCCCAGCACGTAGTCGATGACACCCGTCAAGCCGTTGACCTCGATTGAGTCAATGGCGTCGACCAGCGGCGCGATCTGCAGGGCTCCTACCGACAGGGCCTCAGTAGAAAAGTGCACGAGGCGGGCATTGCGCGGGCTGGACCACGCAACGCGTCGGACGACGTCATCGAGTCGCCCGGGATCGTCTGACGCCGCTGCTGCGCGCACGTCGTTCCACGTCGTGTCCTCGGGGGACTCCGCAGCCATCTTGCGGGCGCACGCCAATGACGCAACGAGGTCGGTCATCGTCTCGGGCCGGAGGCTGCCTCGGAGCTTGTTCATCGCGGACCAGAGCGAGGACTGTCCGTCGTCACGTTTGACGGCGTAGCCACGACCCGTCAGCCACGCCGTGACCTCGGCGCTGGAGAACAGCGGCTTTGTGCTTGTTCCGCCGACCTGCTTGGGAAAGTCGTTCTGCCGCTTTCGCCAGTTGCTCACCGCTCCGCGCGTGACCCCCGCGAGCTCCGCGATGTCGCTGGGGGCGACCAAACCCGCGCCGCCGGTCCATGTCATGCCGCACCGCCGAGAGCTGCGACAGCCGGCAGGAAGCGACTGGGCATGCGGCGGACGTGAACCGCCGCCAGGCGCAACCGCCTGGAGAGACCATCCGGGTGTGCCACGACAGTCACTGTGACACCGGCGCCTGCGAGGGCCCCAACGGCCTGCGCGAAGATGCCGTCACCCGATACCACCACGACCTCCTCGAACCGGTCCGCGAGGTCTTCGTCCATCACGTTCAGCAGCGCTCGGTCGGCGCCGTCCGGCCCGGAACCGAGGACGTACCGCCGCCGGGGCCAGCCGACCCCGGTTGCCAACAACCCGATGTGACTGACCCCGATGACGACCTGGTCACCGTCCGTGGACCCGATAACCTCCTCAACCCGGGCCTTCGCCCAGACCGCAGCCGAGACGTCGGTCACCGCGCCGCCGACGACGTTCTCGATGTCGACGAGGACGAGGCGACGACCCCCCATGCAGTGGCGGCTACCCTTCGGACGAACCGTAGTGCTGGTGAACATGATGCTCCTCATTAACCTTGTGAACCTGATTGTCAGGCGCTTGAAGTTGAGTGAAACAGACTGCCGGCTCGTGCGCAAGGGGTAAATCGAATTCACAACTCTCACGACGCGTGAAGCGTCGAGATGGGAGAAGGCACTGAGAAGTCTCAGTCGGTATACCACCGTCGGCTTACGCGCGCTGTCGAGCAGCTCACCGCCCAACACCGCCGTATCGCCAAACTGATCGGGCGAGCAGGGGCCGACTTCGTCGTGGGCGCACCGACTTCTTCACGCACCGCATCATGCTGAGAAGCAGCCCCAACCCCTGAGGGCCGCCATGGGCAACACCGTTCCCATCCCGGGCCCGGCTGCCGTCGAGAGCCGATACGCCCACCGCCTCGGTTTGACCGTCACCAACACGGGGGTTAGCCCGGGAGGCGGGCTACACCACGCTAGGCAGTGCACCCACCTAGAAAGGAGCACCATGACCACCACCGAGAACCCGCCGATCAGCACTGAGCGCAGCGACTGCGAAGCGCATAGCCGTCGTGCGCGGTGTGCTCGGTGATGGTCGCCAGGTCGCGCTACCGCCCGTCCATGATTGAGCACCTGCTAGCGCACGTCCTCCATCGGCGCCCAACGCGGCAGAGACTCCGATCAAGGTGCGTGCGGAGCGTTACAGCGACGCTGCGAACGGCGTACTGCCAACTCGGAAGGTTCTCTTATCAGGGGCAACGCCCGATCAAACTATCTCGCCCCGCGATGCCCTCGCGGTGGCCGACGCGATCCGTCGGGCAGCTGAGTTGCCGCTGGCCGACGAAGAGGCGGCACAGACGCTCTGAGCAGACCCTGAGATGGCCGTACAGCCGCCGCCGCCTAACGGCCCTGCCTCGGTGTATCGGGGTGGGGCTGTTTCGTGTCCGGTTCCTGCGGGCGGGGCGTGATCATCTGCAGCAGAGGATGATGACGCGACCACCGGGGGTGATCAGGACGACTGCTTGACCCGACGGCAGCTAGATCGCAAACGCTTCGATGACGCTCACGTTGGCCGCGGTGGGGATTGTTCGCCTCATCTCGAACTGCGAGTCGGTCAGGAGAGTCCGGAACTCATCTATCGTCCGTTCCCTCCCGCCGGCGTAGACCAACATCAGCAGATCAATCCATTTCGCGAAGGACGGCTCGTTGCCGGGTGGGATGACGTTCTCCACGCGCAGCAGTCGGCCGCCCGTGGAAAGCGCGGCCCGACAGTTCCGCAGGATCGTCGCAGCACGCTCATCGGGCCAGTCGTGGATGACCTTCTTCAGCAGCACCAGCGGGGTGGTGGGCGGCGACTCGGTGAAGAAGTCTCCGACGACGAGCTCGCACCGTTGCTCCTCCGGGGCGTCAGCCAGGGCGACCTGTGCCAGCTCCAGGACGTGCGCCATCTCGAACAGCACACCCCGCATTTGCGGGTAGGCGCCCAAAATTGTGCGCAGCAGGCTGCCCTCACCGCCGCCAACGTCGGTCACGCTGTCTACCCCCCCGAAGTCGTAGGCGGCCAGGACGGCGGCATTCTCTCCCGCGCTTCGGGCGCTTAGCCCTGCGGCGCCGACACGACCCACCTCGGGATGGGCGGAGTAGTAGTCGAACAATGGCTCACCGGTACGGACGCTATGCAGCGCCTCGCGCCAGGAGTTCCACACCCACTGCTCACCCATCATGATCACAAACGCGCGCAGCGAGCCGGGAACGTCGGACCGCAAGCTCGCGGCGAGCGGGGTCAGCGAGAAGGCCCCGGCGGCATCCTCGGAGAACACCCCGACTCCGGCGAGCGCCCGCAGCACCCGGTGTAGGGCGTCCGGGTTGGCGTCCACGCGGGCAGCGAGCTCTCCCACTTGTTGGGGCCCCTCGGCGGCGATCACGTCCGCCACACCCAACTGGGCGGCGACGTACAACGTCTGCGCCACCCACGCACCCGTGATCATGCGCATCATCGCTGCTCCGGGCGGGTCCGTCATCGTCCGAGTCTGCCCTCGCAACCTCGCAAGGACAACCGCAAGGACAACTGGGCGAACCTGACCGAACCGACAGTTCTCTTGTCCCTACCCACTCAGGGCGCAGGGACCCCCACCACCGTCACAGTGACGGTGGTGAAGCATGCCTCACACGCTTGGCATCGCACCGAGCGCGGATCCAGTCGAGCACATCCGGTGCACCGGGCAGCGAAGCCAGCAGGCGGTCCCGGCCGTCGCGGTAGGCCTGATCTCCCCCCAGCTCCCCGTACCCGGCGGCGGTGACCGCGTCGAGCAACTCGGCCGGGGTGAGCGGCTCGCGGCGCGACCTCACGCCGCACCACCGGACAGCGACTCGACCTCGGCCAGGACGATTCACGCCTCCCGCACTGCGGCCACAGCCGGGGGCATCACCGGCGGCGGCGACCCGTGCCAGCAGCACATCACCGCGCTGCCCTTGACGGCTGTACGGCGTCCTCAGGGCCGCTCGGCGAATCACTAGCGCCCCCGGATCGGAGCTAAGCAACGTACGGGACGTGCTGCGTCACCACGGCAGTCGCCGGTCGAGGTGGCGTTGCGGAGTACCGCGACTGGCTCGAGGACACCCTGGTCGCTGTCCTGCTGCCCAACAACTGAGGGCCGGTCAAGGGTCACACAACAGGCATCCGTGCCAGCAAAGCGTCACGCAGAACACCACTTTTCCACCGGCCGTGCGCGAGGATGACCCGACCCTGGCGTGCGCCGACGTCGCGATCAGCAGCACCCGCATGCGGTGGTCGGTGCCAACAGTCAGCGCCCCGCGAGCCCCAGACGTTGTACCGGTGATCGATCCGTCCGATTCCACGTCAGGCGTGCCGTGTTGACTGGTTGTAGTCGCCCGCGGCCGCCGCGGGGAGCGTATCGAACACCAAATCTTTGGGCAGTGAGATGCTGGGCGGGGTCGCAACCTTGGAGGCGTTTCATGCGGGTGTTGTTCTCGTTACTGCCGGCTCGGGGGAGTCTTGAGCCGTTGCTGCCCGTGGCGGCGGCTCTGCGCGACGCCGGCCATGAGGTCGCCTTCGCCTCGTCGGCGTCGTTCGCTCCGGTAGTCGAGGAACGCGGCTTCCGGTCTTTTCCGGTCGGCCTGAACTGGTCGGTGTCGGATCCGGGCTACATCCAGCTTCTGTCCGAGGCCGCGGGTGGTCTGGTCTTCCCGGATCTGCAGGGTCCCGCCCGGTTCCAATGGGTGGTCAGCAAGCTGTTTATCGGCGGCGCCGCCCGTGCCGCGCTCCCCGATCTCACGGAGCTGGTGCGGAAGTGGGCACCGGATCTACTAATACGCGAGTCGCTGGAGTTCGCCGGCTGCGTCGCCGCTGAACGTGCCGGGCGGCCGCATGTCTCCGTCGCGGCCGCGTCGGACTCGGCCCTCGACGTGCGAGACGACCCGGCAAGTTGGCACCAGTACGCCGAAGCCCTTCAGGTGCTGCGGCGGGACGCCGGCCTTCGCCCCGATCCCGGCGGGACGATGCTGTATCCGTTCTTGCATCTGTGTATGACTCCACCGAGCTTCGACGGGCCCGACGCGCAGTTTCCCCCGACGGCGGCGTTCTATCGCTCCGGCGTGAACATCGGTGGTCAAACAGCGGACGCGGACAAGGGACGCGAGAGAACCGGTTCCCGTCCCGAAGTGCTGGTTAGCTTGGGTACGGTTTTTCATCGGACGCCGATGCTGCTCGAGACCATCCTGGCCGGTCTGCGGCAAGAGCCAGTGCAGGTGCACGCCGCTATAGGGTTCGACCAGGATCCAGCCCGGTTCGGCCCTCAACCGCCTTCTGTCGAGTTGGCGCCCTGGCTACCGCTCAAAACTATGCTGGAGTCAGCCGCGCTGTTGGTGACTCACGGGGGGTTCAACAGCGTCAAGGAGGCCATCGGCGCCGGGGTGCCGATGGTGGTGGTGCCGATCGCCGGCGACCAGCACTACAGCGCGCAGCGATGCGCCACGCTAGGGATCGCCGAGGTGGTGTCGCCCGCCCAGCGCACCTCGCAGCGGGTTCACGACGCAGCGCGCACCGTGCTGCACGACCTGGACTACCGCACCCGCGTCCGCCAACTCCGGCAAGACATGGCAGCTCTGCCAGCCCTCGACAGCGCCATCCATCGACTCGAGCACATTGCCGCGAACGGCGATTCGTGAAAAGGGCGCCGGGTAGCCATCGCCCACGTTCGGCGTGCGGGATCGGGCGGCGCCAGACGGAGTGTGGCATAGCACCGGGTGCAAGTGTTTTCGGCCCGTCTCACCACTCCAGGCCCGCGGGACCCGAAGATCAGGCGAGTGGCCCGCCGTTGCGCTTGGCGGCGCATCGGGCCTTGATCCAGTCGAGATAGTCGGGCTGCCCCGGCAGCGAGGCCAGGAACTGGGGCCGGCCGTCGCGGTAGGCCTGGTCTCCCCCCAGCTCCCCGAACCCGGCGGCGGTGACCGCGTCGAGCAACTCGGCCGGGGTGAGCGGCTCGCGGCGCGACCTCACGTCGCACCGCCGTAGGCCAGCAAAGACTCGACCTCGGCCAGGATGACCGCAGCTCTTTCACAGCGGACACCGCGGGGGCGCCACCGGCGGCGGCGACCCGGGCCAGCACCATCGCGGCCTCCCGTTGAGCGGGCACGTCGGGCCCGATCACCTCGGCAAACATCGCCGTCACCGTGACCACCAACGGGTGCTCGGCGGGAGCGGCCCCGGCGGGGCTGATGTCCTGAGCGAGACCGGCACGGATCAGGTCTGCGGCGTGGCCGGAGACCGTCCGTTGTGCCGCCTCAGCAGCCCGTGAGAGGGCGTCGCGGGTCTCGGCGTCCAACCGGATTGATAGCGGTGTGGCTTGCACTGTGGGCCTCCTGGGCCTCGTAGTAACTACACGTCGGACAACTAGGGAGAAGTGGGGACGGGCGGTCCGAAAGGCTTGCAGTCCACCCAAAAAACGGTCATTTCAAAGCGCTCAGTGGATGGTGAACTCCTAACGGTCAACGGTCACCATCCCCTGGCGACCATCCTGGGCGGGACCATCCCCCCTGGTGCCCACCCCTGGCAGGACCATCCCGGCTACCACCCCCGGCCTGACCCCCCGGCTGGACCATCCCCTGGGCAACCATCCCCCCGGCGGGTGTGCCAGGTAGTGCTAGGCAGCGCCCCTAGGCAGGTAGCCCTAGCCGGGTGGCCGTGCTAGGTGCCTACTAATCCGGCGGCAAAGTGTGGGGTGACTAGTGCGTGCCCGTGCTGACCTGCCGAGGTCTGACCTAGCCCGGGCTGGCGCGAGGCGAGGCGTGGGCAGGACAGGGCAGGCGGCGAGCGGGGCGTGCTGCAGGGCGGGGCGTGCTGGAATGTTGCGCTGCCGCCGTACGCCCGCGTAGTACGTGCGGCGTACACGCGCTCGGGCACGGTGACGCGGCCAGGAGTCGGCCCGGCGCGAGTAGGCGTCGCGCAGGCCGGGGCCGGGAATGATCGGGTCCTCGTTCGCGTGGTCAGGCATGGCGGTGCCCTTGCATGCTGCGGTAGGTGGGGCAGGTCTCGTCGTGGCGGACCTCCAGCACGTGCACGCCAGGGCTGGGCTGGACCAGCTCGGTTTCGGCGCAACAGTCGGGGCATTCGGAGAGGCGGCCGAGCAGGGCCATCGTGGCGGGGTTGAGGTCGGTCCGGGCAGCGGCTCGGCGCTGGCGGCGGTTCACGACTCGTCCTCTTCTGTGGTTGGGGTGACGGGTTCGCCGCTGGCACGCCAGGTTCCTACGACACGAAGGTGCTCATGGGTGGTGTTGAAAGTGTTGGAAGTGTGGGAAGTCGATCGTTTGCCTTCCCCCGTTTCA
>JAABVA010002389.1_pt1 | contig 18754 bp, 21 predicted proteins | sample 5560331 | NCBI WGS metagenome assembly JAABVA01 (sample SAMN12812661, study PRJNA571458) | rock metagenome | isolation source: Antarctica rocks | place: Antarctica: Victoria Land, Mt New Zealand sud | collected 2016-01-07 | reverse complement strand
GACGACGCGGCATACCTCTCCTTCAATCCATTCGCATGACCTTGGACGGACAACCTCTGCCCATCAGCCCGTAGTCCGCTTGCCGTCAGACACGGCGTCACGCAAAACGCTGATGAAAGGGCGTCGCAGCCGATGCCCAAGGCAGCATAGCGTGGACATCATGGCCAAGCCGGCCCTTCCGAGCAGCAGTGCCCGCACAAGCGTCCTCAGTCTGAAGGTGACATTGCGTGGCGTGAGGCCGCCGGTCTGGCGCCGCCTGCTCATGCCCGGCACGATGACGCTGGGCGACCTGCACCAGGCGATCCAGGCGACGATGGGTTGGCGTGATTGCCACCTTCATGCTTTCGATATTGACGGGCGGCAGTATGGCGACCAGCGCACCACTGATGACGTCGCCGACGAAAACCGCTTGACCCTGAACGGCCTGCTGCGATCCGGCGTCGCCCGCTTCGGCTATGCCTATGACTTCGGCGACGACTGGGACCATACGGTCGCCATCGAAAAAACCCAGCCGATGGTCGACGGTAGTTCTTATCCGGCCTGCGTCGCCGGAAAGCGCACCTGTCCGCCGGAAGACTGCGGCGGCCCATGGGGCTATCAGCATGTCATGGCTGTTCTTGCCGACCCCGCACACCCCGAACACGCCGAGCAGGTCGAGTGGGTGGGCGAGGAGTTCGATCCAGATGCATTCGTCATCGAAACCGCCGATGCCATGCTCGCCGCCAGGTTCAAGCGAACATAACGCTCGCCGATAATCCCCTTCTTAGCTGGACGTCATGGAGAAGGTGGTGAGCAATTACCTGGAAACCAAGGTCATCAGCGTCGTCGTGGTCATCCAGGCCGTGACGTTCCTGCAGCATTTCATCCGCCGGGAGGACCCACTCGCAACGTTGCAGTTCGGCGCCGCCTTTGCCCTGGTCAGCGGCGCCCGGGGGCTGTTCCTGTGGAATAGCCAGCAATGCAACAAGTTCGAAGGAGCACGCCCCGGAAGAGCAGAAGCAGGCGGCCGGCGAGCTGTTCCACGGCGACCGGGAGGAGCGCACCATCACGCACGGCCCCAACCCGTCCAGCACGGCATAGGTTGGGCATCGTCCGCAGCCAGGCCCGGCCTGCTGCTCGGAGCGGGACTGCCTGGCTTGATTGCCTGCAGCTTGTAGCCGACTGTCCTGCACGGCTGCGCCTACGATGCGCCGGTCGCGATGCAATGAGCTGGGAGGCATGGTTCTGGTGCAGCAAATGGCTTTACGGTAGCCTTGGCCTTGTCGGCGTTAGCAGGCAGGCTGTCACGGACCGGGTTTTTGGAGACTGGACAATGATGAGCGGCAGCAAAGACGACGCGGATACGGCTCCCTCCAATGTGGCGCCCCCCACCGCGGATAGCACGCACACGGGCCAAGGTGCGCCAACAGACGAGGCGCACCAAGATGCAGGTGACGGCTCACTGACCGGCTCGATACCGGCTGGCCTGACGGTCGACGAACTCATGGAGCAGGCAAACAGCAACAAGCCCAATGACGGCGGGACAGGCTGACCCAGGCCAGAAGGCCAAGCAGTATCACCTTGACCTCGGAAGTAGGAAGGTTGACGGCGGATGTGCCCTGCGTTGGCCACACGCTGTGCAACCCGCCCCGGATCGGCGAGCGACCCGTGCAACACTGGCGCATACGCCCCCGGCTAAGGCATCTACAGCCATCAGGTTGATGACATCTGGCTGGCGGGCGGAGCATCTGACACGGGTGGCGCTATGATCCGAACCCTGATTGGCGACGAGCGGCTTTCCAGCCTCACCGCCCGTCTCGCTCCCGATCGGCCAACCGGCTTCGACTACTGCCCGTTGTTGAAGCCCACCGAGCGCTTTCCGATCAGCGGTCTTGCCTATCCGCCGAGGCTCGAGCCACGCCCGATGGATGATGCTGCGTTCTTCCAGGCGATCCTCGAAGGAGTCACTCGGATCGAGCGGCTGGCCTATGGGCGGCTCGCCGAGCTTGGCACGCTGCAACTCGCCTCGGTGCGCAGTGTCGGTGGGGTGCGCGCAACGCGATCTGGACAAGCATGCGGGAGAAAGTGCTCCGCGCGCCGTTTCTGCCAGCCCGCTCGGTCGAGGCACCGGTCGGCAAGGCCTCGCTGGTCCGCAACGCCTTGAAGGAAGCGCGATGAAGCCGACGCCTCTCACCACTATGACGGAGCTGATTGAGCGCTACGACGTGTTCCTCATCGACCAGTTTGGTGTTCTCAGGGACAACAACGGACTCTACGAAGGCGCATCGAAGGCTCTAAAAACGTTGAAGGCGGCGAACAAGGTCGTCGTGATCCTGTCGAACTCCGGGAAGGATGGAGGCAGCAACGCTCGGCGTCTTGTCAATCTCGGGATCGAGCGCGCGAGCTTTGACCACTTCGTTACGTCCGGAGACGTCGGGCTTTCGATCCTCAAGCGCCCCGGATCGCCGGCAAAGCCCGGCGGGCGCTGTCTGACCATCGCGAGCGCGGATGCGCCCGGCTTTGCCGAGCTCCTCGGCATGGTGCCGGCTGACACCGGCTGCGATGCCGATCTTGTCTTGATTGCCGGCAGCGAAGCTGAGCGCATTCCCTTGGAGGAGTATGCCGCTCTCCTGAGACAGGCAGCTGAACGGGATGTTGCCTGTTTTTGCATGAACCCGGATCTCCGCAAGCTCTGGAACGGTGCCAGCGTACCCGGAGCAGGCAGCATCGCCAATCTCTACGAGGCACTGGGCGGGCAAGTGACGCGCCTCGGCAAACCATTCCAGCAAATCTACGACTACGCGCTCCGATTGTGCGATGATCCCGAGAAGAGCCGTGTCGTCTGCGTGGGCGACAGCATCGAGCACGACATTCTCGGCGCACGGTGCGCAGGGCTTTCCTCCGTATTCGTCTCGACGGGCCTTGCCGCCCGGCAAACGCTGGAAGCCCAAGCGCGCGATATGGAGAGGATCAATGCGTGGCCGACCTATCGCATGACGCAGTTCAGCGTTTGACGATGCTGACCGACTCAGACAAAGGTGTGACTTTGTTCTAATCTCTCCGCCGCAGCGCCCATGATCCTCCCCTGATTTGGTGGCTGGCTGGCCCGAAAATTCGCATGGGCGGGCCGGGTCCGGCGCGCTGATGTGCCATGGCGGGCTCAGACCCCGTTTTGAAAGGTCGGCAAAGCTGACCTGACGCGCTGGCTGAGGCCGTAGTTTGCGACGTTCCAGGAGGTTTCCTGCTTGGAGATCGCTATGTGGACGCCGGAAGATCGCGCACTGGTCGGGGACTATGGGTCTGGCCAGGCTCTGAGCAATGACCAATACCGACTGTTGGAGCCGCTGATCCCGTCCGCCAAGTCCGGAGGCCGCCCGCGCACGACTGATCCGCGACGCTTGCTGGACGGGCTGTTCTATCTCGTGCGCACCGGCTGCCAGTGGCGGCACCTGCCGCCGCCTCCCACGTTCCCGCCCTGGCCCACCGTGTATGGCTACATGCGGGCCTTTCTCAGCACGGGCACGTGGGAGAGCATGCGCCATCATCTCGTGGTTATGCTGCGCGAAGGCGCAGGGCGCGAACCCAGCCCGACGGCCGCAATCATCGACACGCAGAGCGTGAAGACCACGGAAAGCGGCGGCCCGCGCGGCTACGACGCTGCTAAGAAGGTGAATGGCCGTAAGCGCCACATCGCGGTGGACACCCAAGGACTGCTGCTCGGTGTGCTCGTGCATGTCGCCTCCATTCAGGATGGTGACGGCGCAGGCGACCTGCTCGGGCGCATTAAGCCGCTCTACTGCTGGCTCCGGACCGTGTTCGCCGACAGCATCTACAACCGCGTGGCTGCGCTGCTCGCCTGCTTCCTGCTCGGCATCACGCTGGTCATCGTCGGCCGCATCCCAGGCACCAAGGGCTTTGTCGTGCTGCCTCGCAGGTGGGTCGCTGAAAGAACCTTCGGCTGGCTCGGTCGCTGGCGGCGCTTGTCCAAGGATTACGAGCACCTGCCCGAAGTCTCCGAAGCCATGGTCACCCTCGCCATGATCCGCCTCATGCTCCACCGCGTCGCTCATCCAAACCGCAAACGGCTGCCCGCTCCCTAACTTCCAAAACGGGGTCTCAGTTGGCGGGCTTGGGGCGGAGCGTGACGGCGTAGCCGAGCGCGTCGAGGCGGCGGACCAGCCGCTTGGCGGTGCGGTGCTTGTCGACGCGGTCGAGGTAGTCGGCGCCGAAGTCGGCGAAAGCGATGGCGCGCTGGAGCATGTGGAAGGCAGTGACCGTCCAGAGGGGACTTCGCTTGCCCGCGCCGGGGCGTGTTCGCATGGTGGGGTCATGTTCTGCGTCGATGAGGCCACCGCCGAGGCGATCCGTCGTGTGTTCGACGAGGAGGGCGAGCTGTCGGCCGTCCTTGAGCTACGGCGGCACTTCCCGTTGATCACCGACAATGCCCGGGGGCGGGAGTGCGTGCGGATCATCGCGGGATGGCGACCGGCGCCTCCGCCGGCAGAGGCTGACAGCAAGGTTGTCCGCCTGAAACCCCGGCGGCGGCCGGCCGCCGCACCGCGGTGAGCGCGCGGCATCTGGCTAGGCAGGCTTAACGGCGGACCGTCGCGAGGCCCGCTCTACGCCTCCCGAGTTCCAATTACGTTCCGTAATTGCATCATAAAGGTAGCAATCGCCCGTCCGATCTTAACGCTTCGTTAAGAAGTTCGTGATTTGTTCCAAGTCGTGCTCCATCATGACCCGTTTCCAACAGCCCTGGCGTGAGCCGCCACTTCAGATTGCAGCGGGACTGCCGCAAGATTGGGGGTCGTAACGTTGTCGGGCTTGATCCGATCGGAAGCGAGGCTGTTGCTGGCCGGTATCCGACACGAAACAGTCCCCGCCTACGCCACGCACCACGCCGCCCGGCGCCCGATAATGTTACGACCCCCAATCTTTCGACGGTCCCACAGCGCAAAGTGTAGTGCATTGGATCTACACGCTTTTGAGATCGGCACTTTTGGCACAGAGGTTACGACAAGGCCTCGGTCGCGTGACCGTTGAGACGGGGCCGGACCGTGTGACAACCGTGCGGCTGGCATGTCCGGAGCACAATCCGTCCAAGGGCCGACTGGTCGGGTGGTTGCGCCTCGGTCAGACCGGCGAACCGGCCATCGCTACGCCTGCAAAGAACCGGAACTTGCGTCGACGCTTCCGGCGGTTTTTGAAGGCGCGTTGATTGCTTTCGATGAACAATCGTTGAATGACGCTGGAAGCTCGTGACAAATGACAACATGCGCACTGAACGGCTGACCATCGCCGTCCCCGGCCACCTTTCGGTATCGGCCGTCCTGGTCGCACCTAAGCAGGCTCGCGCCTGCTACGTCATGGCACATGGCGCCGGTGCCGGGATGGAGCATCCGTTCATGGCAGCCGTTGCCGCTGGCTTGGCGGAGCGGGGCGTCGCCACCCTGCGCTACCAGTTCCCATTTATGGAGCAGGGCTCAAAGCGCCCCGATCGGTCTGCCGTTGCGTACGCCACGGTGCGCGCCGCCGCCGCCGCCGCCGCACGCCTGATGCCGAACGTCCCCATCATCGCGGGCGGTAAGTCGTTCGGCGGCCGGATGACGTCTCAAGCGGAAGCTGAAACGCCAATGGAGGGAGTACGCGGCCTGGCGTTTTTTGGTTTCCCGCTGCATCCAGCCAAAAAGCCATCCGACGAGCGGGCGCGGCATCTCGCGGACGTCCAGATTCCCATGTTCTTCCTTCAGGGGACCCGCGACGCACTGGCAGACACCGCTGTGCTGCTTCCCGCCATCGAGCGCCTTGGCGCCAGGGCAACACTGAAGCTGATCGAGGATGCCGACCATTCGTTCCACGTTCCAGCACGGTCCGGGCGGACAGACGGCGAGGTGCTGGAAGGGGCGCTCCATGACTTAGAAGAGTGGGTCGACACCTTGGTCCGCCATGGTCCGCGGTAACATGGCAGGACAACCAACCCGAGTGACCCGCAATCCCAAATACATCAATGTCGCCACGCTCAACATCAACGATGGGAACAAGCCGCTTCAGACTACTTACCTGGCTGGAAGAGGCCGTACCTGAGGGTGTCCGCCGTCAGGATCTCAAGTCGACCGATGCTGCGTTCCCGCGAGGCTCTTGTTGGGTTCCGGGGTGGTGATGGGTCCGTCACCACCCCGGAACCCAACAAGAGCCACAATCCATAGTACAGGCATGCCTGGCGTGGAGATTTTCGCTGATTGCTCCGCGGGGGGCTTCGGCGCGTCGCGCTTTTCCAGTGCGCGCGCCAGTGCCACCTGCTCCGGCGTGTTCGGCGAGCCGGCCGCCTCATCATCCGTGCCCAATGTGGACAGGCCTAGATCGAACCCCTCCACGACCTTGTCGCCGGTTTTGCCGGAGTCGATGTCGGTCTTTAGCTGCTGCGTGGTGGGCGGCATGGATACCTCTCGTCGCTGCACACGCAGCGCTTCATCTGCGATACAGGAGGTATAGCCTCTGCCAGGCCAGCCACCACCGCCAAACACCAAGCGTTGATCCCCGCAAAGGCATCTTGCTTCGTCTGCAGCCAGGCAAACCGCCCGGCGCGCATCACGACGCCAGGTCTGCATGGAGTGTCTGAACGGAGCACGCTGTTCGGCACGCGGCACGGCGGCTCAGATTTCCGACGTTTCCGTCCAGCAACTCCGCATATTGGTCTTCGCCAGTGTTGGTGCGAGTTCGGATCCTGCGGCTAGGCATCACGGTGCCAGTGAAGCAGGACAAGCACTTGATTGCGGAACGGCGGCCCTGCATCCTCCGTTCCCGATCGTCGTTGCAATGCTTGCGTTGCTTTCTCGAACCCAGGAGACGGCCATGCCAAACCCAGATCCCAACCTGAACCCCGGCGACGACGCCGCGCCGGGTACGCCTGGCACCGGCGAGGATGTCTGTACGACCTGCCACGGCAGCGGTCGCAAAGACGCGGACGCCTGCGCGACCTGCGGCGGCTCCGGCAAGGTCATCCGGGCCATCGGAGGCGCCTGAGTGTTACGCTGGTCTTCGATGTCTCTCGGTCGTATTTGACTTTCCCTCCCGCTAGGATGGGGTAACCGTTGCCGGCCCCAGCCCAGGTGCACATTGATCGAGGCCGTTCAGGACGTTGTGCATCCGCATGGTGTGCCAAGCGGATGGTCAATGCAGCTCCAATAGGGCCGGCACGCTGCCTCAATCGCCGTCGGCTAGTTCAGGCGGCATCCTCGACCGCCTCGTCCACCGACAGGCCCTCTGCCTGCAGCCGCCACATGCGGTCGAACACCCCGCCCCGCCGCCGCAGGTCGGCGGCTGTTCCGTCTTCGACGATGCAGCCGCTCAGCATGACGATGATCCGGTCGAAGGAGGTAAGGGTCGAAAGGCGATGCGCCACTGCGATCACGGTACGAGTGCGCATCAGCCGCACCAGCGCCCGCTGGATCTCCATCTCTGATTCGGTGTCGAGTGCGGAGGTTGCTTCGTCCAGGATGATCATCTGTGCATCCTTAAGAAATGCGCGGGCGATGCCGATCCGTTGTCGCTGCCCACCCGAAAGCTTGGTTCCGCGCTCGCCCACCACCGTATCGTATCCTTGTGGCAGAAGCTGGATGAAACCGTCGCAGTAAGCCATCTTGGCAGCGGCGAAAACCTCGTCATCGCGTGCGCCGGGTCGGGCGAAGCGGATGTTCTCCAAAACGCTGCGATGGAACAGCGTGATTTCCTGCGGGACGACGGCCAGCGCGTTTCGCAGCGAGTCCTGCGTCACGGCCCCAACCGGCTGTCCGTCGATCAGGACGGCCCCCTTCTGCACGTCGTAGAGCCGCTGCAGCAGGTGGATCAGCGTGGACTTGCCGGCGCCAGATGGGCCGACGATGCCGAGCTTCTGGCCAGCGGGGATGCTCAGCACCAGATCGTGGATCGCGTCGCGGCCATGCCCGTAGTCGAAGCTCACGTTGCGGAACTCCACCGAACCACCCCGCTGCACGAGTGCCGGTGCATCCGGCACGTCGCACACCGATTGCGGCTGGCCGATGACCCGCAATGTGTCGTCGATGTATCCGAACTGCTGGACCATATCGACCAACGACAATGCCATGTCGCGCGAGCCATGCAGGATGCGGAAGGTCAGCGTGCTGACCACCACCACATCGCCTGGCGTGATACGGCCGAGGCTCCACAGGTGCATCGCCCAGGACAGCATGAGCCCTGCCATCGCCCAGAGCATCACGTCATGGAAAAGGCGTGCCTTTTCAGTGTACATCCAGCTTTTGCGTTGCGCCCACGCCTCACGATGGAAAAGCTCGGAAAGCCGGCTGCTTTCACGCGAGCGCGCGGAGAAGGCCTTGACCGTCCACATATTGGAGATGATGTCGATCAGCTCGCCGCCGACCGCATTGGCCTGGGCGGCGTAGTCTCGGTGACGTGGACGCCCACGTTCGCCGAACCGGATGAGCCCGGCGGTGATCAGGGCGACGGACGTCGCCATGACCGCCGTCATATGCCAGTCCACCGTCGCGAACACCACGAGCGCGCCAAGAAAGTCGACGACCGGCGGAAGCACGCGCCAAACCGTAGTGTTCGCCAGCGCCCCGAAATTGCCCGCGGTGGAGGTGATGCGCTGACCAAGCGAACCGGCGAGATTGTTGGCGAAATAGCGCATCGGCTGGCCGTTCAGGTAGTCGAACAGATCGAGGCGAACATCGACCCCGATCCCGACGGTGGTATGGCAGCCGAACCAGCCACTCAGGCGCAGCAGCAGGCTTTCCACCGCGATCAGCACGATGAACAGCACCAGCGCCGTCCAAGCCGCGCTGCTGCCCTCGCGAGGTCCGGTCAGCGCGTCCACCAGCAGCTTCATCGCGTATTGCACGGTGACGGCGCAGGCAGCCGCCGTGCTCACCATGGCCAGGAGTGCGATGAACTGCAGCGCCCGTCCGCGAACATAATGCAGGATGAAGGCGCTGGTGCCGTGCAGAAAGGGCGGTGGTTCCCGGCGTGGCGAAAGCACGGACGCCGGATCGGGCCGAAGACGGCCGCGCAGGTCGGTCCACATCAGACCATCCGATAAAGCAGGGCATGACGTGCCGCCGTCTTCGGCAACAAGGCGGCCTCCTGCCCGGACCTGTTGCTTGCTGCCGTGGTTCGGCCAGGTATCCGTTTGGCCCGTATGCAAAGCAAGGGCTCGCCCGATCTATGCAGCACCATTAAGGCCCACGTGTTTACCGCCGGGTGGAACGCCGCGGCGCCGAAGTTGATGCAACATATAAGGCGAAAATGCGCTCCACGAGTAACCCGGCCTTGAACCACGCCTATCGCTCAATCGGGCCACTGCGCCGTAGTGGGTCACGTGACGGTTCCGCCTATTGTCGCCCCCAGCATCTGCTCCTCGGCCAGCTGGTCCAGCAGTTCCTCATCCAGGGACCGCTCCCGCCAGTCTCCGCCGGAGCGGATCAGGCCGCACCGACACGTGCGATCGTTCTGCCATCCCGGGTAGTCCATCACCGGATATAGGCAGATGCCCTCGACCGGCACGCCGGCGCGGCGGGCGGCGCGCACCTCGCCGCCCACGTAGCGGAGCCATCCTGGGCCGTTGCTGCCTTCGGCACCGGTCTCGCTGAGCAGAGTAGGCCGGTTGTAACGCGCAGCCACCTCGACCAGCAGGTGGCGGAGCGGACGATACAGCCAGTGCCCGAGCGGGATGGTCGCACCGCCCCGGACGAGCTGGTTCTCGGGGTAGAAGTTGACGCCGACGATGTCGAGATGTGCCTCGCTGCCGCCCAGCTCGGGAGCGAGGCGGCCGGCGATCATGTCGAAGGCCTCGAACTGCGCCAGGCGATGCTCCTCGGCGCCGCGGGAGGTTTCCGGCATGTCGGGATGGCCGGCGACATGGATGAGCGGCTCGGCCTGGATGAAGCGTGCGTCCGGCGCGACGTCGCGCACGGCGTCGACCGCCCGGATCGCCGCGCGCGCGAGTTGCCGCTTCAGTTCCGGGCCGCGGCCCAAGCTGTTCGGGTGCATCCGGGCATGGTCGCCGCCGGCCCATGCCCAGAACGAGATTTCGTTGACCGGGCAGTAGAACGGAACGGCGTCGCTTTCCTCGCGGATGATCCGGGCGACCGCGGCAGAGAATGCGGCGAAGCGGTCGAGGAACCGCGGCGACCAGATGTCGAGGTCGTGCGGCAGGCCGTAGTGGCACAGGTCCCATATGACCTGCACGCCAGCCTCCCGTGCGGCGCGGAGCATCGGCAGGAGGCTTGACCAATCGTAGCGGCCCGGCGTGGTCTCGATCAGGTGCCAGCGCACGGCATCACGGACGGTGCGCAGTCCCGCCGCTGCAACCATGCGATAGTCGTCGAGCGCATGCTCGTCATGGCGGGTTGCGGCGATCAGGTCGAGCTGCCGCCCGTCTGCGCGACGGTGCGACGAGCCCTCGAACCCGCCCATCAGGAAGCTGGAGAACAGCATAGACTGCTCGGAGCGCGTTTGCGGACGCGCCTCTGGCAAAGTCGACTCAAGGCTCTGCATCGCGGAGTGTGGCTCCAGCTCTAACGGGTGCGCGCGTCGAGTTCGAGTCGTTTGACGAGCAGCGACTCCCAGCGGTCTCCGTTCGAGAGCAGCTTTTCCTTGGTGTAGAGCAGATCCTCGAACAACTCGGGCACAATAAGCGAGGGATGCAGCGCGTGCTCCCCTTTGAAGCGCGGACTGAGGTGCATCTTCTCGTGGGGGTAGTGGATCGTGGCCTTTGTCCTGAACATGTATTTCAGGGTCAGCCACAGCCCCGACAGCAGCTCGGACATCAGCAAGCTGCGGGCGACACGGTCCAGGGTCATGCTGTCCTCCTCGTTAGCTTTGGATCCAGGCCAGGCAGCCGCCGAGTGCCGGGGTCCTGCCGACCACCAGGGCGCCGTGCGAATACAGCTGCCAAGCCTGGCGCCAGGCACCAACGTGCGGTGCCGGCGTGATCGCCATCAGGTCGCCCGAAGGGCTGGTCCACAGCACGCGGGCCTCCAATGTTGCGACCGCGGCGAATGCTTCGGCCGGATCGGCACCGGCGCGGAACAGCACCAGGGTTGCCGCGCTCTGGACCGGGATCGCGGCCACTGGCCCGGCCACCAAGACTATCGCCGCAAGACCCGCCGCGGTACGGCGGCCGGATCCGCCTGGTCCGCTGCGTCCGCGCCATAGCCACAGCCCGGCGCACAGCGTCGTCACGCCGAACGCGACAAGCCAGCCCAGGTCGTAGGCCAGTGGACTGGCAACACCGATCCGGATGCGATGGATCATCAGGATCCAATGGAACAGCATGACGTCCACGAACTGCCATACGCTGAACCCAAGCAGCGCCGCCCCTAGCAGGCGCCGGTCGGAGCCCAAACCAGCGAACCCGGCGCGCGCGCTCCAGAGCAGCCACAGGCCCACGAGCACAATGGCGTAGTGCAGGACGTGGAACCAGCCATCCATCAGGATCTGGTTCCGGATGTTGCGCCACATCTCGCCCGGAACCAAGCTGAACAGGTGGTGCCATTGCAGGACCTGATGCAGCAGGATACCGTCGAAGAAGCCGCCGAGCGAAAAGCCGATGACGGCGCCCGCCCAAGCAAAGCGGCGTCTGGTGTGGATGGGATCGGTGTCGTCCGTCATGGGATCAGGCCCTCCGCGCGGCCGCATGAAACCGGTCGTCGCGCCGCCACCAACCGGAGTGCGACAGCGCGGGATCCTCGAACTGGCCCGTCCGGGCAAGACTGGCCACAGCCGCGGCCAGCCGGGTGGGGCGAGGCGGGTTCTCGCGCGTGTCCCATACGCCGGGCTCGTAGCGGCCGCGGTCGCGGCGCAGCATGCTGTCCCAATCCACCGCGCCAAACAGCGACCAGGCGGTCACGGCGCGGATGTCTGCGCCCTCGGCGCGCAGTGTCTGGGCCGCTCGCCATGCCTCCAGCAGCCAGCGCACCTGCTCGTCCTCGTCAATGCAGCCAAGATGCGCCTCGGTGAGCGCAATTGGACGGTTGTAGCGCTCCCAGGCCTCGCGCAGCCGGGCCTCCCAGCCCGTCGTGCCCGAGCGCAGGTCCATGCGGGCGGCCTCGGTATCCACGTAGGCGTCGCGGCCGTTCCCGCCCCGCAAGCGAGCCGGGTAGAGGCTGGTGCGGTGGTCGAGGAAGCGGTCGCTGGTGACATAGTGGTTGATGCCGAGCAGGTCGGGTGCCGCGTCGCCACCCCGGAACTCGTCGATCCAAGCGGACGGAAACCCGAGCGCGACGAAACGGCGCCACGCCGGATGCGACCGGTCCACCCGGCCACATAACAGATCGAGCGACAACCAGCGCCGCTCGTTCTCGTGCGCCGCCTGGTAGGCCAGGGAAGCGGTGGAGAACACGCGGCCGAGGTCTTCGGTCTGCACCAGCCGGGCGCCGGGAACTCGCTTGCGGATCGCCCGCATGGGCAGCAGCACGGCGCGGCATTGGTTGAACACCATGGCCTCGAACGCGATCTCCGAGGCCGCGTGCGGATGCCAAAGCCCATACAGCCCGGCGAACCGCGCCGTGGTCAGCGGCTCGTTCACCGGCGTCCAAGCCTCAACCCAGGGATAGCGCGCGGCGGCCAGGGCGGCATGTTCGGCCAGGCTTTCCGCCCAGTCCGGGTCCAGGTGGTGGCGCCCGGGCGGGCCGGAGCCGTGGTGCACCAGGCCGACAATGGGTGTGATGCCTAGGACGCGGAGCCAATCGAGACGCTTGTCATGCCACGGCCAGCCGCAGGACGCCGGCCCAGCGGCACAGCGTTCCCATAGCACGGGATAGCGCAGGGTGCGGATGCCGAGCGACGCGATGTGGTTGAGATCGCCGGGCCGGTCCTGATGGCCGGTTTCCCGCACCTGGTCGCGCCAAACATCACCCACACGGACGACGCTGCATTCGACCCCGCCCCAAAGCTGCAACGGCGCCGCGTGCGCCGCGAGACGATCCGGCTGGCCCGTCATGCCGACAGGTTCGCCCCGCCGTGCCCCAGCGCCGAGCGGCGGGCATCACACGGCACGCTCGCCTCGATTCGCTTGAACGTCGCCAGCGCCTGCGCGACGACCTGGTCCATGTTGTAATAGCGGTAGGTCGCAAGCCGCCCGACGAACCAGGTATGCTCAGTCGTGTCGGCCAAAGCTTCATACCGCTTGTAAAGCAGCTGGTTCTCGGGGCGTGGCACGGGATAATAGGGATCGCCCTCGGCTTCCGGGTACTCGTAGGTGATGCTGGTCTGCGGATGCATCTGCCCCGTCAGGTACTTGTACTCGGTAATGCGGGTGAAGGCCTCGGTCTGCGGGTAGTTGACCGTGCCGACGCGCTGGAACCATTCCTGGTCGAGCGTTTCGTGCAAGAAGCGCAGCGAGCGATAGGGTAGCCGGCCGAAGCGGCAGCCGAAGAACTCGTCCACCGGTCCGGTCCAGATCAGGCGAGCGAACGACACCTCGCGCTGGATGGCCCGATAGTCGACACCCGTGCGCACGGTGATGTTCGGGTGGTCGAGCATGCGCTCGAACATCCTAGTGTAGCCCTGGGCGGGCATGAATTGGAACTCGTCGGTAAAGTAGCGATCATTGCGATCGGTGCGCACGGGCACGCGGGCGGTCACGGACTTGTCCAGCTCCGACGGGTCCAGGCCCCATTGCTTGCGGGTGTAGCCGCGGAAGAACTTCTCATACAACTCGCGGCCGACCTTGGAGACGACGACGTCCTCCGAGGTGCGAATGTTCTCGACCGGTTCGGCCCGGGCTGCAAACCAGGCTTCGAGCTCCCGGGAGGTCAGGTCGAGCCGATACAGCGCGTTGATCGTGTCGAGGTTGATCGGGATCGGCACCAGGCGGGCGTCCACGTGGCCGAGCACCTGGTGCTGGTACGGCCGCCATCCCGTGAAGCGCGACAGATACTCGAACACCGCGCGTGAGTTGGTGTGGAAGATATGCGGCCCATACTGGTGTATCAGCAGCCCCGCCGCGTCCAGGTGGTCGTAGGCGTTCCCCGCAACATGCGGGCGGCGGTCGATCACCAGGACTCGCTCGCCACGCTGGCGTGCCAGGCGCTCGGCCAGCACGCTGCCGGCAAAGCCCGCGCCCACCACCAGCCAGTCATAGTCTGGACCAGAGCTCGGGCGAGATGAGGTTGCCCGCTGCCGTGCGGGCAGTCGAATGACTGGGGTCATCGGCGGAGCGCCGCTCTTGGTCCAAGGATCGCTCATCAACTTACCTCCCCCTCGGCGCCCGGGGCAGCCCCGAATGCCAGGCGCACAAAGGTACTGGGAAGGGGAGCACCGTTCGCGCGGGCTGCGGCTGGCACGAGTTCATCAACGCGGAGACGATCCAGCCCAACCACTTCCTTACGCGCTGCTGATGCACAACCCCACAGGAACGGCAGCGGCTCGGTCAACCCTGCAGCACCGGCCAGGTCTTGCAGCGCGGTGTAGATGGACAGGATTGTAGCGCGGTCCCGGCGCACTGTGACGCTGGCCGCGAGGTCGAACAGCGCGCCCGTCGGCCGATTCAGCGCCAATCCGGCCTTGACAGCCGCCGGAAAGGCCGTGTTTGCAACGTCGTGACTGACCCCGAAACAGGCCAAGGCGCGCTGCAGTTGCTCAAGACTGTAACCCACCTCTCCACGGACCTGATCAAAGTGGTGGTGGAGAGCCGGTGTGGTTACGGCGGCACTGAGTGCGGGTAGCCAGTCCCGTGCGGATGCCTCCAGTTGATAGGCCGCCTGCAGCCCATCGATAAGCAACCGACGCACCGCCGGAGTGCCTGGAACTGGTTGGTGCAACACTGAAGCATCCAAGTGCACACCACCTTCAGTTGTGGCGCTTGGGGGGTCGCTGGTTGAAAACGACAGCTCTGACATAGCGTCGACCTTCTCAGCCGAGGTCGCACCCGCCGGCACGCTCGCCTGCGCCATCACCGGGTCTGACCAATGCTACGCGCGAAAACATATCCGACCGTACAGGCGCTATGCCGGTAATAATGAAGCTGAAATAGTATGCGATCACGTCCTACCTCACCCAACAAACGTAGACAAACCACCGCTCATGCCCGACCAGAAGTCATGGAGCATGCTAAGTGTCTAATCAATGCCACGTGTTATAGAAATTCTTTCTCTATGTGATTGTCAATGCTCTGAGTTTCGGGGGCGTGACCTAGGTAGAACATCTTAATTGTTTCTTCTTACAACTATATTTCACATGCAAACCGGACAGAATGCACACTGCACGCTCGAATTTCGAGCGAGACAGGCTACTCCATCGGCTTGCTGACGCTGTGAAAGGAGGTCGAATGCAGCAGCGCCGCAGTAACCTATGTTAATCACACGCCAAAGTGCACAGCGCGCGACTCATGGATGAGCGTCCGACAGCGTACATCAGTGATCGGCTGATCGGCCAACGACGGCAAAACTGCGCTGTCTCGCACGGCGTCAATGCCGCTATGTGCATTCGAGGCAGGTGTGCAGCAGCAAGGGGCCTAGACGCTGAGACCACAAAAGCTGCAACGCGATTTTTAGCCCACCATCACGCCTAATCCGCCATACTAGCGGCAATCTGGTCGACAACGGGCCGGTGCGGGTTAACCTATGTGATTGTCATCCGGCCCTCGAAAGCGCAGCCGAGATCGCTGTCGAGTGACATGTTGCCCCTGGCGGTCGTTGAATTTGGGATTGGGACTGGTGTGGTCGTTGTGATCGAGCCTTTGATCCGCAAGCTGGAAAAACTCGGTCCTTTGTCAGACGAGGACCGGCGGGTGCTGCAAGATCTGCCACTCACCGTCCGGCAGGTCGAGGCGGACCGTGACCTGGTGCGTGAGGGTGATCAACCCCTCGATTGCCAGTTGCTGCTGGAGGGTTTTGCCTGCCGCTACAAGATGCTTGAGAATGGAGGGCGGCAAATCATGTCGTTCCATATCCGGGGCGACATCTGCGACCTGCATAGCCTGCTGGTCGGACGGATGGACCACAACATCAGCATGCTTACTCCGGGAAAAGTGGCCGCGATCCCGCATGCGACCATTCTCGGCTGGACAGAGCGCCACCCGGCTCTCGGGCGGGGCTTATGGTGGGATACGCTGATCGACGCCTCCATCTTTCGGGAATGGGTGGTCAATGTCGGCCGACGCTCAGCCTATCAGCGCATCGCTCACCTCCTATGTGAATTGGTGACGCGGATGCATACTGCGGGCTTGGCAAAGGACTACACCTGCGACCTGCCGATCACGCAGACGGAAATGGCCGACGCGACGGGCCTCTCGACGGTGCATGTCAACCGCACCTTGCAGGAGCTGCGCGGCAAAGGGCTGATCGAACTGCAAAACGGAACCTTCTTGGCCCTGGATTGGGCGGGACTGAAGGAGGCCGCGGGCTTTGATCCCGCGTACCTGCATCAGCTCGCCCCGGGCTTGGCCATCTAAGTGATCTCCGACCGGAGGCCGACATCGTCATGGCAGAGCTGATCCTCGAACCCGTGCCGGTGAACACCGGAAGCCGCGACGACGATGGCAGGCTGGTTCTGGTCGACGGCCGCCTCGTTGCGGTGCTCGTACGCCTCGCCGACCGGGCGCATGCCGAGCAGACTGGAGCGTGGTTTCTCGAAGCGGGGTTCGGGCCATGTGCCTGCGCGCAATGGCCGGTGTTTGACAGCCTCGAGATCGCGCGGGATTGGGTCAGGCGCCAGATCGGCGCTTGACCTCTGGCTGGTGTTCTTTGCTGCGACGCCAGCCAAAGCACCGCAAGGAGACGCCGGGCGCTAGAGCCTGTTGTCGGGCAAGCGATGATCCTCCTCACGCGCGAATTGTTGCGCTGTGCGGACGGCATCTTGCATCAGCGATCGCATCCGTGCCCACGTGGCGTCCCAGGACATCCAGCGAAGGCGCTGGTCCACGTGTGCCAGCCAAGTCTGCTCCGGCCGTGTGAGCAACCGCTCGATGGCCGCGGCCATGGCGTCCACACCGGATGCGATCTCGACCAAGCCGTCGTGGGCCCAATCGTGCACCACGTCGGTCACAGCCGTGGACACCACAGGCACCCCGGCCGCCAGGAACTCGGGCGTCTTGGTCGGGCTGATGTAGCGGGTGGGCTCGTTCAGCGCGAACGGCATCAAGCCCACGTCCCATCCAGACAGGTAGCTCGGCAGCGATGCGTATGGCCTCAGGCCCAGCCAGTGCAGGCTATGACGCTGCGGCAAGCTGGCGGGATCGAGCTTGGCAACCGGGCCAACAATGACGATCTGCCACGCCGGGCGGCGGTCGGCGATGGCGGTCAGCAGGTCGAGGTCCATGCGCTCGTCCACCACGCCGTGAAAGCCCAAGCGTGGGCGGCGTAACTCCGCCTGGTCCAGGGGCTCTTCGATCGCCTCTCGGGCTCGATGGAAATGCGGCACGTCCACGCTGCTGGGGAACAGGTGCACCCGCGGGTGCAGCCGGCTTTTCGCCTCATGCAAGCTATGCCCGCCGGCAAACACCAGGTCTGCACAACGAAGAAGGCGCCGCTCCAGCAAAGCAAGCCGCGGTGACGCACCGCGTAATGTGGATAGCTCGTCCATGCTGTCGAAGACAGTGACTTCGGCACGCAGCGACGCTGCAAAGGCAAGTGCCATGGGCGTGTAGAACCAGGCCACTTGCACGGGCGTCGCCAGCGCCGACACCAGTTCGTCGAGAAGCCGTGCTTGTTGGCTCTCGACGACAACCTCGGCTTGATCCGGCGCGACCCAAGGCGTTGCAACCAGCACCCCCTCTGGGGTCACCCGGGTGACCTCAGAGGGGGCAGATCGGGCGCCGCTGGAACCTGCAGCGGTTCCTCGAAGAAGATGACCGAGTGGGACCGCACGGCCCGCGACATGAGGTGGTGCGGGCGCTGATACACCGAGTCCCACCGGAGATGCGACAAACACAGCAGCACCGGCAGGGAGCGGGACCGCGCGAACGGGATAGTCGATAGGCTCAACAGACTATCCTTGCGCGGGTTACTGAAATTTCGAGGTTGGCCCGGCGGTCAGTTATAACCGCCACCTTTCGCTCGCTCCTCCGCAGCCTCCTCCTGCGCCGCTTCGTCCACGACTTGCGTGCGACCCGGCGGGGAAGGCTTGGCTGGCGCGGGTGCGTCGTCCGGTGCGGTTCCTGCGCTGGGTACGGCTTCCGGTTCGGCGTTCTCCGGGTTCGTGTCACTAATCATGTTTTCAGGATTCCTTGTATGGCCGAAGCAGAGGCTTTCGCCCTAACGCAGCCGCACGAGAGAAACGGCCGACCTACCGTCGAGTTGAAGGCGTTCATTGATCCGATGAGGCGGTCGACCTCGTGATGCAATCTCGGCTCATGCTCTAGAAAACCACCACAGGCATTGGATGAGTACGTCGGCCGAGGATCATTCAGGGTCGTGCGCCGCACGACGAGCATCAGCGCCGGTCAACGAGCAATCAGCGGGGCAGCACGCTACACATGGCTAAATGCTCGAGTTCTAGGGACCGTGGAAGGATGTCGTATTGGCAGGAGGCATGGGGTTGAGACACCCTGGCGTTTAGGCCGATCAGCTCCGGCGTTCCTGAACCGGCTACTGCTCGGGTAAACCGTTTATCAGATGCCTTGGTTCTCGATGAGCACCCATGGTCGGCTTGGCGGCTTGGGAACCCGTGCTAGCAGCCTGTCGGACTTAGCGCGACGCGGATGCACGCTGTAGGACTGGTGGATCGATTCGCCTGCCTCCCCGCCCGGACACCTTGCGCATGAGCAACTTCCGCCTGATCGACCGCGACACTGGCT
>JAABVA010002387.1_pt1 | contig 18764 bp, 22 predicted proteins | sample 5560331 | NCBI WGS metagenome assembly JAABVA01 (sample SAMN12812661, study PRJNA571458) | rock metagenome | isolation source: Antarctica rocks | place: Antarctica: Victoria Land, Mt New Zealand sud | collected 2016-01-07 | reverse complement strand
GGATGGGGGGATGGAGGGATGGGATGGGTGGGGTGGGGTGGGATGGTGGGATGGGATGGGATGGGTGGGGTGGATGGATGGATGGATTGTGGGAATCTTTGGTTTTTTGGGGGGTGGGGTGGGGTTTGTAAGTGCGCTGGTTAAGGTATGTTGATGGTGGTGGGTTAGGTTTGGTTGGGTGGGGTAGGGGGGTAGATAGGTAGGTAGGTAGGTAGGTAGGTAGGTAGGTAGGTGACCTTGAAAACCGTACTGCGGAGGTCTTTGGGGAGGGGGTTGGAGATGGGATTAGTCGCTACCTATGGTTTACGGACAACTTAAGTTCATCATGAAAGGTCGATACTCCGTAAAGGTACGCCATTTAATTGTCACAAGCCACCAGAAACGAAAAAAGCTGAGGGTCTCGTCGTTGGCGATTTGGTTTGGTTTGGTTTGGTTTGGGTTGATGGATGTTCGGTGATGGACCCTTTTCAGAAGTTGGGTGGAAGCTCAGCTGGCACCTGGCTGGCTGAGGGACCCTTCTAGGGGATTTCCTGATTGGGAGGAGGGGCGTTTGGTGTGACGCGGGGGCGTGTGGTGGGGATGGGGATGGGGATGGGGATGTGGGGGATTTGATGGTGTGATGGTGTGATGGGGTAAGGCTGTGGTTGTGCGATATGGGTGAGATGGAGAATGATTGGTATGAGCAACACCAATCGGTCCTCTCTCTATTCTCTACCATACCCACCAAAACACACCACCACCATCCTCCTCCTCCTCCTCCTCCTCCTCCAGCAGCTCCACCTCTTTCATGCCTGCATAACACCGGGAAACCACTTCTCCGTCTGAACTAGGTACCTCTTCCTACCTTACTTGCAATAAATCTTTCATGAGCAAAGGCCTTGGTTGGATCTAATCTAATCCGCAACCCAACCCCCCCGGGCCAGCCAACCTTGCATACCGTTTCTTACCCTTGACATCATCTTGCCATGCATTCCATCTACTGCAGCTTTGACTTTTCGCATGCTGGGGTCGATGTTATCGTCCATGTAGTACCGTTATCGTCGTGCATTGCGTTTCTGGTTTGATTGTCGTTTAAGCATGTTCTTTTCAAATGATTGTGGGAAATGGTTGGTATCCAGTTTGTTTTCGTTGCATGTGAGATTCTCGTATCTTCTGCTGCTGCTGCGGTTGATTACCCGTTTTCTCTTTTAATGTACTAAACGCAGAGTTCTCGCCATGGAGAGAGGAATTTAACTCGGGTTGGCGTCGGAAAAGCTCTCGGTTCTAGAAGTTCAGAAAACAATGCTCAGTATCCTGACTTCCGGACGAACACAGCCCCTTCTGCAAGAAATATATCAAGATCTAAACCCGAAAACGACCCGCATGTTCATGGCAACCTATACCTCGTATTCAAAGCCAATCGTGCCCTGCATCAATTCCATTGTTGCAACATGCAAAGTGCGCTGGCGGCTCATGCCCGTTCCACGTCCACGGCTACTCCCATACGCGAACGTCCAACCAACCCCAGCGGCATGACAAGCTCATAAGCAGGATTACCCACCCATTCGATCTTTACGATGCCAGTTCAGGTAGGTGATAACGCGACCTACATCCAACTCCGCGAATCCTTGCTCCTTCGCTTCGATGGACCTTGAAATTATGTTGTGAGTACTCCACCTGGTCACCAAGAATTCTTCATCTACCGTTCCATAAAGGTCTGAACGAATTAAAAAAATCAAAAACATACAACAGAAGGGATTCGCTGGTCGTCACCGACCCAACTACTAATCTTCCGATCACAGGCTTGTGTATGGCAGAGCGGACGGGATGCCCATTTCTCCTGTGTCTATGGTCGTATGTGGAAGAGATGTTCTTGTTTGGCATAATATTATCTTGTTGGCAGGCTCCCGAAGCTAAGCAGTCGGTGTGGACGGAACTACTAGAATTTTATATTCTACACCCAATATCGACTATCTCACTCGCAAACATCTTTCTGCGCTCCCGTCAATTGTTATAGATATTAATTGCTACCACCACCGCTCAAACAATCTACCGCCTTACTCTCCCCTCTTCATATCCCTCCTCATTTTCCCTCTAAACCACAAAACCCCCATGATCCCTCACCCCTCCAACCCCTCCAACCCCTCCAACCCACCAAGACCCTCACCCAAACGCGAGAAGCCCCATCTCTCGCACATGAACTACCCCTCTTCACAAACAGCAAAGTCCTTGCCGAATCATGCTTGCGCGAGTTCTGTGCGTGGCCGTGCCGTGGGGCCGCAATGATTCCGGTAACCGGAACCAATCCCCCTTCCCTTCCCTTCCCACCGTCCACCCCACCCCTTTTCCCCCCCACAACTCGAGCTTCCCCAGCACTCATCTCCCCCTTTTCTTCAAACCCAAACTTACTCCCTTAACCCCCACCACTAACCCCCACTCCTCTCCCTCCCTTCCCCCGTGCAAAAAGGGCTCCAAAAAATGGCTGCATACAGCACACCGAAATCATCCCATCAGCGGGGTTCGACCAAGGGGATTGGTTGATTGATTGATTGGGGGAGAGTGCATAGCCCCCACAAACGCGGGAAAGTCAAAAGCCGCAGGAGTGGGTTGGGGAGATGGATTTGGGGTGTGAGACTTGTGGAGCAAAGCGTTGTTTGGCGGACTGTGATATGGGTAGAGGTTTGGTGCTGGGGTTTCGATGTGTGGGGGGATGGGTTGAGAGGGTGGGTGTGGTGTTTTGGTCATTTTGGGGTCCCCTCTGCAGAGTTCTTTCGCGATGGAAAAAAAAAAAAAGTCGTAATTGCGGTGCTGGATCTCCGGGAACTGTGGGGTGGCGCTTGAAGGGTTTGATTGGGGATGGGTTGGGAGAGCTGGGTTAGGGGTATTGTTGGATGGCAATGAGAAGGGTGTGTTTTCTTCAGGGGCTGTTGTTAGCTTTTCATCGAGGGCGGAGAGGAAGCGAAAGTCGAGGGTACTTGAAGCAGCGAGTGTTGCACGGGGAGAAATTTTGTTTGTTAGAGCAAGTGATGTGCCTAAGAAGCCGTCATAGTTCTCTCAATATTTCAAAGCCCTTCCGGCTAACCACTGACAGATACCTGAGCCCCGGAGCGCCGAATGTATCTCCCTTTCAAGAAAGCCATATCCCTGCAATCATAAATCTCTCAACGTCTCACGTCCTCCTCAAGCCGACCACCGACAGATACCTAAAGTGGGCTTGAGACAGTCCTGCTCTTTGGAAGATTGCAAGTCGCCCACAACCCTAGGCAGTCTTCGGAAACCAACCCCAATCACCCCCCAGCTCTCCGCTTCATACCCACAACCACCCCCCTCTTCTCCCACAAAATCCACGTCTTCTGCTCCTCCCACTCCCACGCGCGGCCCTCGCGTTCAATGTCAAAGTGCCACAGCAGCCGTGCGAGGATGAGGCGCATTTCCAGATAGGCCAGCTTGCGGCCGATGCAGTTGCGTGGACCGATGGAGAAGGGGTGGAAGGCTGAGGTTTGAGAGACGTGGGCGTTGGGGGGAAGCCAGCGGGAGGGGTAGAAGATGTCGGGGAAGGCAGGGAAGTTGGTGGGGGAGCGGAAGGCGGCGTAGTGAGAGGCGAGGACTTGGGTCTTGGGTAGAGATGTTAGTAAGTACTAGTGACGTGGGAAATCGGAATCAGGGGAAGCGAAGGAATCGGAAGCAGGAGACGTAGCATCAGCGAGATACGGGAAGGAAAGTCTGAGTAGGAAAGAGACACGAAGAAAGAAAAGGTTGCAAAGAAGCGATCCAGGGGGTACAGAATAAAGACTTACACCGCCAGGAAGCCAGTGCCCGTCAATGGTGCCACCACCGACTGGGACTGCGCGAGGAGAGCCAAGAGCTACAGGTGCACAGATACGAAGGCCTTCGTCAATGACAGCACCGAGATATGGGAGTTTACTGATTGCTTCAAACGTCATATCTGCCGGATGTGCAAAAGAACCGCGGATTTCGTCGACCAGTTTTTGAAGAGTCTCTGGATGATTGACCAAGCAATTCGTGATACCCGCAAGTGCGGTAGCAGTCGTCTCGCTACCCGCTACGATGACAAACGGAAATGTCGCTTCAATCTCTGGTATCGTCATGCCCTTTTCATCGTTGAAGCGTAGGATGTAGGCCATGAAATCGATGTTTTTCTGGTCTGTTCCGCGCTGTTCAAGCCTACGGTCAACTCTGGCCTTGATCATGTCGAAGTGATCACGTCGCTTTTGCGTCACGCTTTTGGGTAACATTAGACGCAAGACACGATCCATGCCGGGCAAATATTTGCAGGAAGCGAACAGAGCGGCAGCTTTGAAGCTTGAAAAGAGAATAGCCACCCAAGGATGATAGTGAGATTCTTCAAGGCAGTGGAAAGATTCGCCAAAGCATAGGTCGCCCATGATGTCGAACGTAACGAAGTTGTACCACTGCCCAACGTCGATTATTGCTTTGGAAGTAGCCGAAGCCGGGACTTTCTCATCAAGGCGGTTCATCAAGAGATCCACATATGATTGTAAGATGGGTTCTTGTAGCCGGCGAGCCTTGTCAGAAAAAGCGTGGGAGAACAACCGCCGGAAACGGACGTGATCCGTATCATTGGCGCCGTGGATCGAGTGAAACCCGTTGACCTGAGGGCGTATCCAGATGGGGTTCTTCTGGAAGTCTTTATTACCATAAATATCCGAAAATGCTTTTCCACTGACGAAAGACAGCTCATCTGGAGCAATTCGGACCACCTCACCATATTGATCATGGAGTGCTTTAATCCGATGGACTAGGTCGCCCTTCTGAAGTGCTAGCACATACGGTATGCGAGAGCACGCCCAGGCTTTTGGTCCAGGAAATTGAGCTAAAGGACTGGCATATAAGTTGTACGTTGCAGTACCAATGATATACTGTGAAAGTTTAGTGAGGTGCGCTCAAGCCACGCTCTAGAACTCACCGCTGCAAATCCGAGGATTGAGAAGACCAACAGCTTCGAGATCAGCCCGACATTGACGTAGGTTAGCTCCATGACGACCTTCGACCGGTGCGAATGTCAGAGATGACAGCTATAACTAGAGGATGAGGACTGTAAGTTCGAAAGCGCTGTGCGAGGGCATTCTTGATCAGTGGTCTTTCTGACAAGGAATTCATTCACAACTCTTCAGTTCCAAACACGGGTTAGGGCAATACTAGGATCTATATTCAGTTTCGTGGCACTTCACTTGAGCGGCATCACCCCTCGACCATATATCATAATTTCAAAGCTGGAAGAATGGCAATGAGTAGCTTTGGCCCATGGCTGTTAGTCAGTCCTACAATTGGGACAGTAGCTGGCTGCTCTTTTCCTCATCAGACCAAATCAAACATACGTGGTCGTGAGGCAAAGGGGAACTACGTCTTGAATCACGCTGACTGTACCTTAAGGTCAAGGGCAATCCCGTCAGGTGATGAATATGATGGGCTAGATAGAGTAACCGCTTTAGGCTCAGGCTGTCAAATTTAGCGCGTAAATGCCTTTAGAGCGCGCGCAACGTCTCCAGGCCTACACTTTTCGTCGGCTCATAGCTACAACTTTCACTCTCGAAAGCCTCGAGAGTGCATTCATCTGGGTTTAGTGTTCTACGATTTCCACCTCTTCAAGACCTCGGTCTAACTCGCCACGAACGTTGAAAGTCATATGAAGAAAGTGGACGTATAACATCTATTCTCAAGCCTGTGGCTAGCTTACTGTTGTTCGTATGGGAACCAATAGACGCACACCCTTCCTATAATCGTACGTCCCGTCTCCATCATTGGTTGATACAGTATGGATCAAGCATGACTCTTTCCTATAGGGAATGCATTGATACCAATACGGGCAGCTATAACAGGCAGGTAATAGTCTTACGACAGCTAAAGAAAGGTACTGAACATCATGGCCTCTCAATGCCGGAAATAGAATACTATGCGCTGGCTTCTACCATTCCCTCCAGAACTTTGCTGAGATGGCGAGTCTGCGAACCTTTGTTCCAGGAATCATCACAGGTAAGGATTGATCACTTCGGGATTGTACGTCCCTGCCGTAGTACAGCACAGGTCTTGAATGCTATTGCCTGAAGCAAACAGAGAATAGTCAGAAATCGTTTAGGTAGGGACCAACCAGTCAACTCAGAGATGTGCATGAACCTACCACCTGCATCGTACAGGCAGTTGTCGGCTCCGTAGAAGACGTCATCGTACTCAATAGGCCAAATAGCGACAAGTGTGCATCCAGGTTTCACTATATCAGTCCGATCTTTGGGATCAAAACCCGCGTGGATTATTGCGCCTCCGCCATAGAGCACGGCTGAGGTTTGTTTCCAGGTTTGGCAGACCGGTTCGTCGTTGACAACGACGCAGCCGCTGTTTACATGCTGCGAGGAATGTGTTAGTGGTGATGGAAGATGAACGTGAAGGTGAGACAGACAAACAACGTTGCTGAGGCCATGGCTGCCAAGCCAGCAGATATGAACAGGGTGAGCTTCATGGCGGTGGCCATGATTATTTCTGTGTGAGGTCGGGGAATTTTATCCCTACTTTATATACCCGACAGCCAGGCATGAAATTTGCTTTATTTACGCGCACCGAAAATCCTCCGTACACCAAATTTCCTCCATATACGCGCACCAGCCAAGGAGAAGTTTCCGTGACGAGTACGATTCTGTTTCTATATTTAGGAGATTTGCAGAGCGTCGGAAAGTAGAGAGGCAGCGGCATACTAGTAAGTAAGTTCCATACTGAATGCACTGCTAAAGAAAACCCAGTTTATGATGCTTTTGACTAAGGTGTAAGATTCTCATTTCGATATTAAAGAAAGCGGAAGAATCAACAGCATGTTTGGTTAAGATTCTGGCTAACCTATTGGTCTTTCATTGACTCAACTTCTTTTACGCTTTGCCCAGACAGGGCTCGATGATTGATGATAAGACCTTACTAGTGGACTATTCTTATCTTCTATTTCATGTTATAGCTGAGGCTACATTGACGACCTCTAGTACATTAGAACCTGAGCACTGCGGTTTATGAGTGATGGTTTCTTTTCACATTGGGCGGCTGATAGTGTCCTTCTCGGATAGGAAACCCCTCTTCTTTTGTTTTAACCCAATACAGATGTTCTGACGTTGTTTTGGGATCATATGGTTACCCTGAACAGTTCCCTAGTATCCTTTGACTCTTCAGGTTGTACAGTTGGGCAAGGCATCATGCACATTGCGTGAGCCATCGGCATCTGATATTCATGAAAGTCTCTAATACGCCAGACTTACGGCGAGGCAAAGCGTACCAATCCCACCTGGACTGAGATTGTTAGCCAACGGTATCATTTTGATTCCCGGAACCCTCTGATGATCCTTATGGCCATTGATGTTTCTTTCTGTATCTGTACCTTAGGAACCATGGACAGAGAATACTCACCTCATCGTGGCCAACCATTAGCGACGCGTGGCCCCTGTCACACAGATTTAGTCATTGGCCAGAAAAACTGTAACCAAGTCCATCTGATGTATATGTGAGTGCCTCTGGGCTCGAATAACGGTGGGTTACTTTTCTAAGCTTGCGTTTCTGGCCTGGATGACCCATTAATAATGGCCATGGAATACACAATGAGACACGCCTATCTTGCGATCGCTCCATAATCTCGCTGACCTTCCAGCCCAAAAAAACCTAGCCCTGATTACATGATTCTTTTCGGCGTGGTTGGTCCTCGGCTCTTCGAGATGGTCCTAACAACTGATAAAGGTTCGTTCAAAATCTGACGGCAGAGCAAATGGTCGGATTGCGTGCGTTGAGTAAGGTAATTGTTAATTTGGACCTGGGTACGTTCGAATGAATCCTCAAAAGTCAAGCTTATTTCACGAGAAAGAACCAGGTGACTTAACCACATCTGATGCTATCTCGCTAATTCAATCGGCCAAGCTGCTAGGAAAAGTCAACAGTCGTGCATCTACCTCAGCACGGAGCCGCCCCCCAATTGTGAGAAAGCATTCGCCGGAAGAAATCCCCCTCGTCGCTGCATCCTCTTACCGTGAACCCCCTTAAGTAAACCCATGTTACAAAATCCAGCGCAGACAGAACAAACACACACACAACCATCACCCCACACTCCAACTCCCGCCCCCTCAAACCCCACCGCCCCCCACACCCGTCCGCACATCCACCCCCCCCCAAGTCACCCACCACTCACCCGCCAAACCAACCAACCCCTCCCACTCCCAACGCATCTTCCCCATGCATCACAGACTCCAGCATCGCCTTGCTAGACCCATAGCTCACCATTCTCTATAGCCACACCTCCATGCCGTCGATACGGCTAGCGAACGAGCCCACCGTGATGGTTTCCCGCACAGCGGATTCTTGCAGCAATGAAACGATGGTTTGGACGAGCAGATGTGATTGATGGAGACGTGCGCGTGGAGATCAGGTCTGCAGGGAAGGGGGGGGGGGGGGGGGGTTAGGCCATGGGGCGGAGGTTTCTTGCTGGTTCCTGCGTTGGCGATGAAAGTTCAGGTGGGTTGGTACTTGATTCCCACTACTGGAAACAGTTTCGGTTGGATTTTTCTGTTCCTAAGAATTGATAACTTTTGGATTTACTTGGTTGTGGGTGGGTGGGTGATGGCGGTGGCGGGGTCTGTCGGGCAAGCGGCTGTCGATATCGACGACGATTATGGTGCTGTGGGGAGGGTGGCGAGGGGCTGAGGAGGGTGGGTGGGTAGGTGGGAGGGAGGTTTTAGGACAGCGATGTTGATGGTGGAGGGGGTGTTGGTGGGGGAGGTAGGGGGATGTGAGACCTTGGCCGAGACCTGGCAAGGTTTAAAGCTCGGCGTGGATGGTTGGGGCTGTTTGTGTTTGGCTTTCGTCTCTGTTGGTGGCGGTGATGAGGTAGGTTGGGAGATTTGCGGATGTGATGGTGATGGTAATGGTTTTGGGGGGTTGCTTGGCGGCAATATGGGTTCGACGCCTGGTTTGAAGAAAAATGGACGAGCGGAGGTCATGGCGCGTGAAGAGATTGTTACTTTTTTTCTTTCTTTATGTAATGTAGTCCGGTTGTGGGATTTGATCAGTAAACAAACAAACTATTGCAATTGATGTTTCAGCTTAGGAATCGCGTTGATATATGTATCCATGCATATTGACTTGATAAACGGTGACATTTTAGTTAAACCAAGTTCGTTCAACGTCGCTATGAAATCAATGTGTTTTCGCGACGAGAGACTCAGGATATGGAATGAATAGTACAGGGCACTGGAGCGATTGCTTAACTCAAGAAGTCCTCTCCGATGGCTTACTCGAACAATCACCAGAATGTCTCCCTTTGACTCGATTCGGAGTTCTTAGCAAAGATTCCATGATCAGGTGATCTTGGAGCCATTCCAATTGATAGAACCTCGATCCACGATATCTCCAGCCTCGCCAAATAGGGGCAAGGTTGGGTTTTCAGACTTGCGACTCTTGCCGAACACGGTGTTCCCAATGACAGAGCCGGCATCTTTGTCGTGTGCTTGTCGGATCATCTCGGAGCAGGAAACTGGTTTAGGAGCAGGACCGGTGATTGTGGAGTCGGTACCGTAGGTGACAGTATGTTCAATGCCATTGCTGCTGTTGCCCATGTCCCTTCGGAGAGCTTCGACTTGCTTTTTCATTTCTCGCCACAGCTCGTAATCGTCAAGATCACCATCTTGGTCGTCTCCACCGCCGCGTACGCTTTCTTCAGAACGATGACCCGCGATGCTCAGGAGAGTGGCGACGAATGCTTCCTTGAGATAGGCGAAACTGAAATCCTGCGTGATGCCTGCAATGGCGATGCAGAGTTTCTTTGGGAAGAGGATGCTGGGTTTACCCTTGAGCTTCTCCCTCCAGTAGTTGCAGTACAGGACCCTTTCCTCGTCGGAAGGCAATGGGAATAAATATTTCCTGTCGAAACGAGACGGACGGCTTGACAAGCCAGGGTCCAATTGATCCAGATGGTTTGTACTAGCCACCATAAAGATCCCGTCGTTGTTCTCCAAGCCGTCCACCTCATTGAAGAAGTAGCTTCGGCTGCTGGGCGTTACAATGGTATCAATGTCCTCTAAGATGAGCATGCAGGGCGCCATATATCGAGCTTGCACAAAGATGCTTCGGATATCCCATGTCTGTGGTGCACTCTTGACATAAAGAGCGGGTATGGAACGCCTCTGTAGGGTGGAAAGGGAGTGCATAAGTGCTATAGGTTCCAATTAACATAATCGCTGTTCCACCAATATAGATTCATGCCCACCTTTGATCGAGATAGTTTTTCCATTACCTAATCCAAGATGAGTGATTGGTACCCTTCAGAAGAGAACAAAGTAAATAGTTACCGGCAGGACCATGAAATATCACACCTCGCTAGCAAGAATACGTCAGCTTTGGTTCGGTTGTTATCTAGTTTCTAGTAGAGGAATTTCCATTGGGAAATCTGGTGAAATCGAAATTGCGAACCTTCCAGGGAACTCCGAGGTCTTTATAGATATCTTCGCCTACTAAATGTTAGTACGCGCCACACACACTTTCCACCAGGAAGAAAAGAGCCCACTATCGAAGAACTTTTTCATGAGTTCCACCAATGTTGTCTTCATATCCTCATTCAGAATCACATCATTCCAATCAGCCTTTTGGACTTCGTTCCACAGCTCCTTGCTTGCCCTCCAATAGCCATCATACACGAAGACGTATTCGTCGTCTTTGGGATATTGCCATCTACCCACGGCCTTCATCAATGCATCGGTGACGCTACTGTTCGACAGTATAGTTTCGCCTCCGGTAGGTTCCTTGAGTATATAATTCATGACAGAAGCTCCCGTCTGGATGATGTATAGGATAAAATCCTCGGTACCCCATCGGTAGTGGTACTTGGCAAAAGCTCTACCCTCGACGAGCTGCTCGGGGATTCCAAGACGCGGATCGCCTGGGTAGTAACCACGAAAGCGTTCAATTGAGTCCGTCTTGGTGTCCAATTCTGCAGAAGCATATCCTGCAGCGGCGAACCGAAGGAGTGCGGGTGAATAAGAACTCGTAACAGTAAGACACAATTCAGGATATTGACGGCGAATAGCAGCTATGATGGACGTCAACCCCTCATAGGCGTGGGCGCTATAAAGCTCTTCGTAATCATCGTAAAGCTTGGAATGGCTAGACCGGGTGACGAGGGTGAAGGCTTCTTGCTCAGACATTGTGGGATGGCTTGCATGTACTTGTACAACAGTCAAATTTCGAATGGGGGATGAGAAAGCTAGAGAGGAAAGATATATCTTTGTGAGAGATGATGGAAGAATCGCCAAAAGTTGGACAGGGCAGATCTAGGCAACAAGATGCAAGTGGGCTTTGCAGGATCCGTGCCGCAGTTGCACCGCCTGCTTTGGATTCGACAGGAAGCGCAACGGTTGCGCGTGGGATATGCAAAGTACACATATGATTGGTAGGATTGGAACAGAGGGAGAGACACACTAGAAGACACTGCCACGACTACTACGGTCGACTCGAAACCTGGTTCGAAACGCAACCTTTTGTTGATAGAGAGAAAGAGGCTAATGGAAGTATGTCACGTGGTGCAAGACTGCCGGGATCTGAAACGGCCCAGGATCAAATTGGATGGGATCTCCGTTATGCGAGCTTGCCTACTTTCTATCGCTTCGCCAGACACCTCCGTACTCAACACTCGATAAAGTACCACAATTTGTCTATAGTTTGACCTCCTACACTATTCCAAGCTTCTTCACTATGAGACAAGAAGTTCACGTATCCAAAACATCCGCTTCTTGAACCACCGAAAGACGAAGCCTATGCCGATTCTAAAAACAGAAATGTCCGACATGTTAATTCTTTGCTTGTTCATTGATTTCGTCTGTTGGTGTTGCAAAGATCAACAGCTTCACCTCGGATCTTGTTGGCAAGCGGGCGAGGGCGAGGTTATGGGATCCCTGTCCCTATGAAGCTGTCCAGTCAAACCCTTGGGGTTGTTAGTAGGTTCCCAACCTAAACTCAGCAAGGACTGATTCTTTCGGAGGATCGAGGGATTCAATTGGACGCATTGAACCGACATTGATAGACCCAACTTCCGATTAGCAAGAGGAGCATATTCCGCGTTCGACAAAGCTAGAGCTATGACGATCATGATTATAGCGGTGTGCTGTTGTTGAAGCAGCGATAGGTGTAAGTGTGTAGATTCTATGGTGGTGAACGGTTTAGCTAACCAAACCAACAGATACCCCTGACTAACCCGATTAGGATAGGCCCCAAGTATCACGTGCATCAACAAGTGCTAAGAGGAAAGTTCCGCCCTAAGCTAACGGGACTGCGTACCGGTAATTCTAAGCGAGCATTACATGGTCATATAGGGGTTTTCACGTTGAGGTTCTTCATGTGTTTCTCTTGCATGGGGCAGACCCTGAGTCAAGACCGAAAGAAACCATTGCTGGCAACCTAAGCTCAAACACTAAGTCTCTAAATTGATGCTTTTTCCAAATCTGGCGTACAACTCGACCTTCAATCCTGTCATCTCTTCCCTAACGGTACTTAGCTTAGCCTCAACAGCAGACACGGATTCCTCAATATTCCCCGTCGACACAGAAAGCAGCTCTTGCACTTCAGCCAACGGCAATGAAATAAAAGCATCTCCCATCTTGTATCTGTAGACTGATCAGCTTAGTTCAATGGGACGAGAAGACGTTAAAAGTCACTGCCTACGGGACTTTCTCATCTTCGTCGGCCAGCTCTAGTTCATTGGAAATCTCATCTAAGTCTTCCTTATCCTTCTATACTGCTGATGAGCTGGGATCCTAGGAAACCGAAAAGGAAGATCCCTACAGCCTTGATCTTCAACTCCTCTTCTAATAGCATCTCTCGCTGATGCAATCGACTGAATCTGTTAATTTTGTCTTGGTCCTCGCGCCGAACTTCAAGCTCGTCCTTGCCCACTGCTGCCTCATCCTCTTTCGAGAGCTAAGACATTTCATGAGTGTTTTATCAGGCTGTGCCTGAAAACCGTGGGACATACCATACGGCGCTGCATTGCCACAGCTTCACTTTGGTAGGAATGGTGAGATCTACTATTGAAGGATAATAGCAGTCGCAATTAGACGGGTCAAGTTGCCTTGTTGGTGGGATCCGCGCTTGAATCAAAAAGGTAAGGTGGACTAAGTTTACCTCGGCAGAGATGACACTCAATATCGTACTACGTAATAAGGCTCGGCACAATCCAGTGTCTCTTATCACGCATGAAATGGACTGTTAAGTCGGTATATGAAATACAGCAGCAGATTGATAACCTTCTCTTCTACCTAGAACCGATTGGTCTTTGATAACTACGTTACCTTATCAGATAGACCACTTGGATATCCGATGATGAAGTAAGAGATGTTGATTCACGTGATGCTCAAGGCCTATCCTAATCGGGTTAGTCAGGGGTATCTGTTGGTTTGGTTAGCTAAACCGTTCACCTCCATAGAATCTACACACTTACACCTATCGCTGCTTCAACAAGAGAATGGGTCATAACTTATGCATAGAGGCCCAAAGTCTTGTTTATTTTGGCTATGTGCCACAGTAGCGAATTGCAGCCAACAGATGGGATACACAGTGGGACTCGGCCAAAATAAACAAAACTTTGCAGCCTCTATGCATGACTTAGGACCGTTTCTCTTACTAGCTCTAGCCGTTTCTTGAACCACGTTGTCACAGCAGCTCCCATCATCAAGGCGTCGTTCCGAGAACCAAGACCTCGACTCGACCTTGGCCTGGAGCTTGCCTAGAAAGGTTGTGCAGACCACCGCAACAGCGGCGAAATATATTGCCTAAGTAGCTAAGTTGTTTAACAACTCTGACGCACTTAGGTTGATCGTATGTTAGATATGGTAGACTCTACTTCTCGCTGGTGCTAAGGGCGCCGTAACCATGGTTTGAAAGCAAAATAACGCCCAGCTCAACTTCAGCTCAGTCGCTGCTCAGTTCGCACCTCCGTAGCTTAGGGTGGTCACCCTTTGAGGTCTTGCTGCACTCCGAATCATTTCAAGTCTGCCCATTGATCCAATGCCTCACGGAGTCGCTTCCACCGTCCACCCTGCCACTCGCATAGCTGCTCCCACTCCGGAAGCGTCGTCTTCAACATCGCCAGCCAGCCGCCAACAATGATGTCTGCATAGGACATGGTCTCGCCCTCAAGGAATGGACCGTTGTCATATCGATACAACTTTGCGAACTCTTCCATCTCGGCCTTGAAATCCTCAACCACCTTTAGTCGTGCTTCTCCCTCTATGACAAGATCACCCCAGCCACTGACGTGGAGCCGGCGCACGAATTCGGCCTTGCTGGCTTCCGCAGTCTCTGGATTGAATGGGATCCCCTCGGAGCAGAGAATAACGTGCCTAGAGAAGAGAGCATCCACATGCGCGTTAAACACGCGGTGTATGCCAATGCTGTCTGGTGGAAAGAGACGCGAACCGCTTTGCGGGTACCTCTGATCGAGGTAGACAGCGATTTCGAACGAATCGCCGACATAGGTACCCGTCGCTGCATCGTGAATCATTGGCAGCGTGTAGAAGTCGCTGTCATCGGGGAGCTTGCGCACAGGAGTGACGCCATGTGCCATGCGCGTTGCCTTGACGTCAGGCAACTCAACCCACTCCGTCTGGTATGGCACAGACTTGACATTCAAGGCGTAGCTGAGGAAGCGTAGATGTCAGTACGGAATCGGCCGTCGATGAGCAATGTGGAGTTGTATACCGCGTTTTCCAGGGATTTACAGCATAGGTTCGCTTTGGTGGCCCTGAGGCAATGTCGAAGAAACGAATTGGGTTTGATGATGTCGCCATGATTTGCTGATTTCCCACCGAATCTTGGTAGAAGCTGGAATCTTCTTCGTTACGAAGCGTGCACGAACCACATAAGCTTTGAAAGTCGGCGGCTGGCCTGTACATATCTGTGCGGTACAGGTGCGCTTACTAGGCCGCTTACAGCCTTACATAGAGCACCGAAGTCAGCAGAGCCTTCGTAATCCGTGGCTTTAATAAGCACAGCTATCTACCTGCCACCTGCATGCATGAATGATCGATGACATTTTTCAAGTGAAAATATATCAAGCACGAAACTCTACCGCCGAATTCAACTAATAATAATAATAATTAAATTCGTATATGGAGACAGGTGTAAGGATCTCTGGTTAAGATACCGTATACGCTGCTCTTGGCTAGATTTAGCTGATCTGAGCTATCTATACTGTATTTTTGGAAGAACTGTATGACATGGCGACGAGTGCACATTCCAGTCGAAGTCTCTTTCGTCTCAGGTCCGAAAGCCCCACAGTCAACAAGACATTGGAAGATTGCTACCATAATCGATAGGCGCATAGACGGCTCTTAGGGCTTACCCTTGTGTATCACGAATTCTAACGTCAACCGATAGCTTTCCCAACAGCAAGGAGGTACACACTCTGTCGTAGCCTATTGCGCTTGGATCCATCATTCCTTCTCTCAAAGCACACATGGACTCAATTGGGATCAACCAAGCATGACAAGGTCTGGCGCCCACGCCACAGGTCGGGCGAGTTTACGCTTTTTGAGAGGCAATGCGTGGCCACTCCGATTCAAAGCCCAGGACTGTATGTACTTTAGTATTCCGTACAGCCTCTTCATCGAAGACAGCAGCTGGTGGGGGGGACCTAATGTGTGTACTGCCTTAGTGCCGTCCAATTGCTTATCAGACGGTACCTTATCTCTAAACAATGCACAACCCCGCAAGCACTGGGTGGCCTGTGTCACTCTGGATTATTTATCATCCATGGATAAATGATCTTTCTTTTGCTTCAATTCTTTCAACTTGCTGTTCCTTTCAACCCAGAGTAATTCCGTAAGCTCCATTCACAATGTCGGTTGAGGGCGAGACATCCCCGAGGGTTGAAAGACGCAAGGTCTCTGATGCACCACCGTTTGAGCATACCGTCGAGGATGACGATGCAGCCGATCTCGGTATGATATTGGGGAGTACACGATTGGGGAAGAGCTTTATTGACATCTTGCATAGCCAAGCTTGGGTATAAGCAAGAGCTGCGACGGAACTTTACCATGATCGAGGTCTTTGGAATTGCATTTAGTATCATGGGTCAGTCGTATTTCTTTGATCGACTATCGACTTGACGAAGTCCAATCCTCTTTCATCCGATCAACGTAGCGGACTGTCAAGACTTTTCAAACAAGGATAGATAGAGCGTCTTTTCGGATCACCGCTTTTTACTCTGTTGTTACGTCCGAAAGTCATCGCCTTATATTGTCGGGTCGGTTTTCTAGTTGGCGAATGAGGTTTCTTGTTAAGTGCATTCGTTGTGTAGAGCGGCAAAGTAGGTTTTGCATATGAGATGTTAAAACTTCTCATTCGCTACGGGCTTAGGTGTTGACTTGCGACCAATCACTGAGTCATAACAGGTCTTCTGCCGTCTATTGCCTCTACGTTGGCTTATTCAATTCCTGCTGGCCCGGTCGGAATGGTTTGGGTCAGTATGCAGGCTGCCCAGAGATATCCACGTAGCTTGGCTGATGCAGTTGTAGGGCTGGTTTCTAGCTTCCGGCTTCATTTTCATAGTAGGGTTGGCCATGGTAGGGTTTAGGAGTCACCTTACACTCCCAAAAATATCACTGATCCACATTAGGCTGATCTTGGCTCTGCTATGCCAACATCAGGGGGTCTTTACTGGTATGCTGTCTTTTCGAATGATCCACTGTTCTCACGTCCCCTTTGACTGACTGAAGATCTTCAGGTGGACACACTTCTTTGCATCACCAGCCACTCGAAATCCACTCAGCTTCCTGGTAGGGTATAGCAATACCATAGGGCTGGTTGGAGGGCTATGTTCTATAGACTGTAAGCCTTGTCGAAGGTCTCCTTGTTTCGAAGTCAGAGGTTGACATAAAAGAAGATGGATTTTCCCTAATGTTCCTCTCCGTCATCGTCATCGCCCGCGATGGAAATTGGACACCATCCAATGGCGCTGTCTACGGAACCTTTGTTACTTGTGTTTTCTGCCACGCCGTTCTTGCGTCTGTCATGTCCAAGATCATGGGAAAGCTCCAGACAGTCTTTGTTGTCATGAACCTCATTCTCATCGCTGCCACTATAATTGCTCTTCCCATTGGTGCCGCACACAATCGCCACAGTGCCAAATATATTTTCACCCAGACCGAGAATCTAACCACATGGCCAACAGGCTGGGCCTTCATGCTAAGTTGGCTGAGTCCTCTGTGGACGATTGGGGCTTTCGACTCGGCAGTACACATGAGCGAAGAAGCAGCCAATGCCAAGAAAGCTGTCCCCTATGGTATTATTCTGTCCATTGGTACTTGCTGGGTCTTGGGATTCATTATCATGATCGTCATCGCGGCGTGTATTAATCCTGACCTCAATGCTGTTGCTACATCAAGCTTCGGCCAACCTATGGCGCAGGTATGTGCCATTGTTCTCCCTCAACTATCTCTTCTGTATTTGCTTGGGTGCTGGTTGGATTATATCCCCTTACAAGCCAAGCAAAAGGGCTGCGACGTGTTATTCAACATACTGATCCCAAAGACCTCAAACTGTTAACACATCCAGCAGATCTACTACGACGCAATAGGCAAACATGGCACCCTCGGCCTCATGTCCCTCCTATTTATCGTCCAATTCCTCATGGGCCTCTCCATCCTCGTCGCCTCCAGTCGCCAAACCTGGGCCTTCAGCCGCGACGGCGCTCTCCCGTTCTCCACCTTCTTCCGCCCCATCTCCCAAAAGTTCGGCTACATCCCGCTTCGCACAATCTGGGGCTGCGCCATTCTAGCCGCTCTTCTGGGCTTACTGACGCTCATCGCTCCTGCGGCGGCACAAGCGGTATTTTCTTTAGCTATAGCGGTAAGCTTCCAAAACAATTGCCATCTCTTTTCAACCCGATTTGTTAACGATGCTTCGATAGGGCAACAACCTCGCTTGGGGCATCCCCATCTTCGCGCGCGTCGTCTGGGGCCAGCACAAATTCAAACCCGGCCCCTTCCACACTGGCGCCCTCTCCACCCCAATCGCCTGGACCGCCGTAATCTTCCTCATCTTCGGCATCATCCTCTCCATGTTCCCTGTCGGCGGGCCCAACCCCACCCGTAAGCACCCCCTTTTCCCCCCCAAAAAACCCACATGCTCAAAAAAAAACCCCGTAACTGACCGGGCCCCCATCAGCCCAATCAATGAACTACACCGTCGTCATCAACAGCGCGACCTGGCTCGGCGCCCTCGCCTACTACTACATCGACGCCAGGAAATGGTTTACAGGCCCGAAAATCACCATAGACACGGACGATCTGAGCGAGGCGCAGCAGCAGGCGCTTAGGCATGAGGGGCTGGAGGTTAAGGGGTTGGAAGTTACCAAGGTGGGGAGCGGGAGCGGGAGTGGGAGTGCGGAGGAAGGGGTGAAGAAGAGGGAGAAGGGGGGACTTGTGTGAATTCGTGTTCTGAATTCTGGGGGAATAGGTATGGAGTTGGGAAGTTAGGCCGGTTGGGAGGTTGGGTTAGTTGGGCACTTTGGGCATTTGGGCGGTCAGCGCTTCTGTGGCTGGGCGTACAGTAGCTCTTGAAAAACCCAACACGTTCTATATATATTTTCGTACGACCCATTCGTTTTTCTTACAGTACCCCGCACTAAGTCTTCGCGTGCGCTCCCCAACCAAATCACCACCCCACCTGCATCAACCATTGAACCATCAAATTCAGCTGGGGAACTTCAATATTTGGGCTGGTTATTTAGTAGTATA
>JAABVA010002385.1_pt1 | contig 18780 bp, 16 predicted proteins | sample 5560331 | NCBI WGS metagenome assembly JAABVA01 (sample SAMN12812661, study PRJNA571458) | rock metagenome | isolation source: Antarctica rocks | place: Antarctica: Victoria Land, Mt New Zealand sud | collected 2016-01-07 | reverse complement strand
TGGTGTATCCCATGATCAACGAGGGCGCGCGCATCCTGGAGGAGGGCATTGCCACCCGGCCCGGCGACATCGACGCCATCTGGCTGCATGGCTACAGCTGGCCGGCCTGGCGCGGGGGGCCAATGTTCTATGCCGACCTCGTCGGACTCGCGCGCATCCGCGACCGGCTGCAGGACTTTCATGCCGCGACCGGGGACGAGGCGCTTCGCCCGGCGCCGCTGCTGGCGAAGCTGGCCGACGCCGGGCAGGGTTTTGCCAGCCATGCGGCAAAGGCGGCGTGATGCCACGCCCGTTCGCCTGGGAGGCCAGCTACCCGGACCATCTCCGCTGGGACACGCCGATCGCAGTCAGCACGCTGCCGGAGCTGCTGGACCGCGCGGTGGCCCAATTCGCGGACCGCCCAGCATTTGAGTTCCGCGGCCGACGCATGAGCTACGCCGAGCTGGGCGAACGGGTGGACCGGCTGGCACGCGGGCTTACGGCGCTCGGCCTGCTGCCGGGTGATGCGGTGGCGCTGCTGCTGACCAACAGCCCGGCGCACCCCATCGCCTTCTTTGCGGTGCTGCGCATCGGCGGCGTGGTGGTGCACCTGAGCCCGCTCGACCCCGCGCGGGCCGTGGAGCGCAAGCTGGCGGATAGCGGCGCGCAGACCATGATCGTCGGCAACCTGCCGGTGCTGCTGCCCCAGGCGCTCGCTGCCCGGCAGTCCGGCGCCATCAGCAAGCTGATCGTTGCGGAAGACCTGGATTGGGGGCCGGGCGGCGTGGATGTCCCGGTGCCGCCGGGCGCCCGCACGTTGCGCGACCTCGATGGGCCGGACGCGGCATGGCCGGCGATCGAGCCGCAGGACGTGGCCGTGCTGCAATACACCGGCGGAACCACCGGCGCACCGCGGGCGGCGATGCTGACCCACGCGAACATCACCAGCGCGGTTGCGATCTATGAGGCCTGGGGCGCCGGCAGCGAGCGGGGCTACACGGCTGGCGACCGGGTCATGTGCGTGCTGCCGCTATTTCACATCTATGCCTTGTCCGCAGTGATGCTGCGTGCGCTGGCGGCTGGCGTCGAGCTGATGCTGCGCCCCCGGTTCGACGTGAATCAGGCACTGGACGACATTGAAATTGGCCGCTGCACCCACTTTTTCGGCGTACCAACCATGTGGATCGCTCTGGCGAACCATCCTGGCTTTGCCTCGCGGGATCTCTCGAGCCTGCTGGTCACCAGCTCCGGCGGCGCGGCGCTGCCGCATGACGTGGGGGTGCGGGTCGAGGCGATCACCGGGCTGCGGCTGGGCGGCGGCTGGGGTATGACCGAGACCTCGCCGGCCGGCACCAGCGTGCTGACGGAACGCACGCCGGGGCCGGGCGACATCGGCGTGCCGCTGCCCGGCATCGAGATGGACGTGGTGGCGGTCGACGACCCGACCCGCGTGCTGCCGCCGGGCGAGATCGGCGAGGTGCGCATCCGCGGCCCCAATGTGACGCCGGGCTACTGGCGGCGTCCGGCCGAGACGGCGGAGGCGTTCGTCGATGGCTGGTTCCTGACCGGCGATATCGGCCGGATGGCGCCCAACGGTGTTTTCACCTTGGTGGACCGCAAGAAGGAGATGATCATTTCCGGCGGCTTCAACGTGTATCCCCGGTCGATCGAGGACGCGATCCATGAGCATCCCGACGTGCAGGAGGCCGCGGTGATCGGCATCCACGACCCGTATCGCGGCCAGGCGGCGAAGGCGTATGTGGTGCTGCGGGACGGGGCGCCGCCGCTGACCTTGGACGCGCTGCGCGAGTTCCTGGCCGACAAGCTGGGTCGGCACGAGCTGCCGACCGCCCTCGAAATCCGCGAGCAGTTGCCGCACACGCCGGTGGGCAAGCTGGCGAAACGCGAACTGATTGCCGAACTTACCCAACCCGGACCCTCACAGTCCGGGCCTTCACAACACGGAGCCTCGAACCATGGTTGAAGCCGTCATCGTCTCCACTGCCCGCACCCCGATTGGCCGGGCCATGCGCGGCGCGTTCAACATGACGCATGGCGCCGAGATGGGCGGCCACGCCATCCAGAATGCGGTGGAGCGCGCCGGGCTGGAGTCGGGCGATGTCGAGGAGGTCGTGCTGGGCTGCGCCAATCCAGAGGGCGCTACCGGCGGCAACATCGCGCGCCAGGCGGCGCTGCGGGCCGGGCTGTCGGCGGGAACTGCGGCGATGACGGTGAACCGATTCTGCTCGTCCGGCCTGCAGGCGGTGGCGATCGCGGCCAACCGCGTGGTGTGCGACGGCGTGCCGGTCGCGGTGGCGGGCGGGCTCGAGAACATCAGCCTGGTGCAGACGACGATGAACCGGCACATGTACAAGGACGCCTGGCTCGAGGACCACGTGCCGGCGCTGTATATGCCGATGATCGAAACGGCGGACATCGTGGCAGCGCGTTACGGCATCAGCCGGGAGGCGCAGGACGAGTATGCGCTCGAAAGCCAGCGGCGCACCGCGGCGGGGCAGCAGGCGGGCCGCTTCGACGGGGAGATCGTGCCGCTGCCGAGCATCATGGCGATCACCGACAAGGTGACGGGCGAGGTCCGGCACGAGTCGACGACACTGCGCCAGGACGAGGGCAACCGGCCGGAGACCACGCTGGAGGGCCTGGCGAAGCTGAAGCCGGTGCGCGGCGAGGGCCAATTCATCACCGCAGGCAATGCGAGCCAGCTTTCGGATGGCGCCAGCGCCTGCGTCGTGATGTCGGACAAGGAGGCAGCGCGCCGTGGGCTGGAGCCTATGGCGGTGTTCCGCGGCCTGGCGGTCGCTGGCTGCGATCCGGACGAGATGGGCATCGGCCCGGTGTTCGCGGTGCCTCGGTTGCTGGAGCGTCATGGGCTGACTGTAGATGACATTGATCTATGGGAACTTAACGAAGCCTTCGCCAGTCAGGTGCTATATTGCCGCGACAAGCTCGGCATTCCCGCCGATCGCTTGAACGTGGACGGGGGCGCCATCTCGATCGGGCATCCCTATGGCATGAGCGGGGCGCGGATGATGGGGCATGCGTTGATCGAGGGCCGGCGCCGGGGTGCCAAGCGCGTGGTCGTCACCATGTGCATCGGCGGCGGCCAGGGTGCCGCCGGCCTGTTCGACCTGCGATAGGAGCGACTTATGGACCTGAGCTTCACCCCCGAGGAGCGTGCCTTCCGCGAGCGGATGCGCGAGTTCTTCACCACGCAAATCCCCCAGACGATCCGCGATCAGGTGCAGCGCGGCGAGCATGTTTCGCGGGATCAACAGGTCACTGCGCAGCGGATCCTGAACGCGAATGGGCTGGCGGTGCCGCATTGGCCTGTGGAGTGGGGCGGCCAGGATTGGACGCCGGTGCAGCTCTATATCTATCAAGACGAAATGCAGCAGAACTGCGTGCCGGCGCCGCTCGGGTTCAACACGAACATGGTCGGGCCGGTTATCGCGCAGTTCGGCTCCGATGCGCACAAGAGGCAGTTCCTGGCGCCGACGGCGAACCTGGACATCTGGTGGTGCCAGGGCTTCTCCGAGCCCGGCGCCGGCTCGGACCTCGCGAGCCTGCGGACCACGGCGGTGCGGGACGGCGCCCATTATATTGTGAACGGACAGAAGACCTGGACGACGCTGGCGCAGTATGCCGACTGGATTTTCTGCCTGGCGCGCACAGATACGGTGGCCAAGAAGAAGCAGGAAGGCATCAGCTTCATACTGATCGATATGAAGACGCCGGGCATTACGGTGCGGCCGATCCAGACGATCGACGGTGGGATCGAGGTCAACGAGGTCTGGTTCGATGACGTGCGCGTCCCGGTCGAGAACCTGGTCGGCGAGGAAAATAAGGGCTGGGACTACGCCAAGTTCCTGTTGGGCAACGAGCGCACCGGCATTGCGCGCGTTGGCGTGAGCAAGGCTCGCATTCGGCGCATCAAGCAACTGGCGGCACTGGAGCACGTCGGCGACCGCGCGATGATGGACGAGCCGCATTTCCGCGAGCGGGTCGCGGCGGTCGAGGTCGAGCTGAAGGCGTTGGAGATGACGCAACTGCGCGTCGTCGCCGACGAGCGCTCACGGGAGCGGAGCAAGCCGAACCCAGCGAGCTCGATCCTGAAGATCAAAGGCTCCGAGCTGCAGCAGGCCACGACGGAATTGCTGATGGACGTGGTCGGGCCGTATATCCTGCCCTACGATGACCACGAGCACGGCAGCAACGAGCCGCCTGTAGGTCCGGAATACGCAGCCGAGGCAGCGCCGACCTACTTCAATTGGCGGAAAATTTCGATCTATGGCGGATCTAATGAGATCCAGCGAAACATCGTAGCCAAGGCGATTCTCGGGTTCTAGCTTTGTTGCTGCCGGCCCGCATAGGGCGGTCATGCCGGTCCGAATGGAACCAGCACAACGATTGTGAGTTGATTGTGGTTACTTGCAACTACGGAGGTTTTCCATGACCAAGACTCGCGTTTCGGCTCGTGCCTTGCTGCTGGCGTTTGCACTGGCTGCGCTAGCACCCGCTCTGAGCGCCTGCAACACGACGGCTGGCGCTGGCGAGGACCTGAGCGCAACCGGCCGCGCCGTGACGCGCGGGGCGGACAAGGTGAAGACCGGCCTGTAGCCTCCGCAGCGTTTGGGGTTAGCGGAACGTCATGTTTCGTCTACGCTAATCCCAACGCGAACCGGAGGGGACGGCATGGATTTTGACCTCAGCGACGAGCAGCGGCTGCTTAAGGACAGCGTCGACCGTATGATCGCCGATCGTTATGGTTTCGAGGCGCGCAAGGGCTACCGCGCGACATCCGAAGGTTGGAGCCGGGAGATCTGGACCCAGTTTGCCGACCTAGGCTTGCTCGGACTGCCATTTACCGAGGACCAGGGTGGGTTCGGCGGCGGCCCTGTCGATACGGCCTTGGTTATGGAGGCGTGCGGCCGCGCGTTGGTGGTCGAGCCGTATTTCGTCACCATCGTGGCCTGCGGGACGCTGTTGCGGCATGCCGCCTCCGAGGCTCAACTCGAAGCGCTCGTGCCCAGAATAATAGCAGGCGAGCGCGTGCTGGCCTATGCGCAGATCGAGCGGCAATCGCGCCACAGCCTGAATGATATCAAGACCCGGGCGGAGAAGGACGGCGACGGCTGGCGTATCACCGGCGACAAGAGCCTGGTGCTGCAGGGCGACAGCGCCGATACTCTGCTGGTGACGGCAAGGACGGCTGGGGAGCATCGCGAGCGCCACGGCATCGGCCTGTTCATGGTGCAAGCCGACGCTCCCGGCGTCACCCGGCGTGGCTATCCGACCCAGGACGGCATGCGCGCGGCCGAGATCGGCTTGGTCAATGCAACCGCCGAGGCACTAGGCGACCCGGCCGAGGCACTTCCGGTGCTGGAACGCGCCAACGACGAGATGCTGGCGGCGCTCTGTTCGGAGGCGGTGGGCGTGATGGACGCCATGCACGCCATGACGATCGATTATATGAAGACCCGCAAGCAATTCGGCCGGGCGATCGGCGAGAACCAGGCGCTGCAGCATCGGGCGGTGGACATGTATGTGTCGTTGGAGCAGGCGCGCAGCATGGCTCTGTATGCGACGATGATGGCGAGCGAGCCCGATCCGCTTGAGCGTCAGCGCGCCATGCACGCTGCCAAGGTGCAAATCGGCCGTAGTGGCCGGCACATTGGGCAGGAGTCTGTGCAGTTGCATGGCGGGATCGGCGTCACGATGGAGTATGCCGTCGGCCATCATTTCAAGCGAATGACGATGATCGAACGCGGGTTCGGCGATACGGACAGCCATCTGGCGGCGCTGGCTCGGCTGGGAGGCCTGATCGCCGCCTGATTGCGTTCCGAACCAGCATGATTTATCTGCGCGCGATGAAAGCTGCTGCATTGCTGCTATTGCTGTCTACTGCCCCAGCCTGGGCCGAGACGGCGTCGCCCTTCGCCGATTGCGAAGCGGCCATCACCGTTGCAGAGAAGGCGCCGCGCCTCCCAGACAAGCTGATGGCGGCGATCTCCAAGGTAGAAACTGGGCGGCTGGACCCGGTGACCAAGCGGGTGCGCGCTTGGCCCTGGACGATCAATGTCGAGGGGGCCGGCTTCTTCTTCGATGCGAAGGACCAGGCAGTGGCAGCCGTACGGACGCTGCAGGCCCGCGGAGTCCGCTCGATCGATGTAGGATGCATGCAGGTCAACCTGATGCATCATCCGATGGCATTCGCAAGCCTTGATGACGCGTTCGAACCGGCGGCGAACGCGCGCTACGCCGCCCGGTTCTTGATGGCGCTGTATCGGCAAACCGGCGATTGGAGCCTGGCAACAGCCAATTATCACTCCGCAAATGTCGATCGGGGGGAGGACTACCAACGGCGGGTGTTCGGCCGAGTGGTGACACCGATGAGCGCGAAGGCCGTTGCACCACCACCTGGCCCTTATGGCATCTGGCCTCCGCCGGGCAGTTCGTATGCCGCTCTTCCGCCGCAAGAGTTCGCATTTGGAGCATTTGGTCCGGCGCCGGGCCGTGTCGCCGTGCAACTCCCGCCGTTGCAGCCGCGACGCTAGAGTTGTGGCATCGTTCTTGCTCGGATAAGCGTCAAGAGGGTAATCAGCGTCAGCCGGGATCAAGACTATGAAAGCCAGACACTTGCTCGCCTTGTCTGCCCTCGTTGCCGGGCTGATCGCGGCGGCGGCTCACGCCAAGGACTATACGACGCTGCGGCTCGGCATGGACGCCGCCTATCCACCATTCGAAAGCGTGAACTCGAAAGGCGAGATCGTCGGCTTCGAGGTCGACTATGCCAAGGCGCTGTGCGAGCGGATGAAACTGACCTGCACGTTCCAGAACCAGGACTGGGACGGCATCATTCCCTCGTTGATGGCGGGCAAGTTCGACGTGATCTTCTCGAGCATGAACATAACTGCCGAGCGGGCGAAAAGAGTCCTGTTCTCGAATATGTACTACGCCACGCCGCCAGTGATCGCAACATCGGCCAGCAACAAGAGCGACGACGTTTCCCCAGTGGCTTTGAAGGGCAAGACGATCGGCACGCAATCCTCCACGATCCATGCCAACTACCTCGAGCGGTTCTACAAGGACTCCGAGATCAAGCTCTATCCGACGCAGGACGAACCGAACCAGGACTTGGCAAGCGGACGGCTCGACTATGTCGTCGGCGATGGTCTCGTGACCAAGGACTTCATAGACAAGAAAGGCGATGGTTGCTGCCGCGTCATCGCGACCATCGCCCGCGTGCCGGACATCCACGGCCCCGGCGTGGGCGCCGCCTTCAGGCCGGACGACACCGACCTGCGCGACATGTTCAATAAAGCAATCGCCGAGCTGGACGCCGACGGCACCTACGCCAAGCTCGCGTCGAAGTATTTCACTGTGAACATCCGAGGCAAGTAACCGCAGCGCCGGAGCGGCGAGTGCTCGGCCTGTTATTTGGCCCGGACGGCTGGATCGGCCTCTTGCTCGAGGGAGCGACGGTTACGCTTGGTTTGGCGGTGGCGACTGTCCCGTTCGGCTTTGGCGGCGGATTGGCGCTCGCGGTGTTGCACGGGTCGAGCGGCCGGGTCGTCCGGGCACTCTGTGCCGCCTACACCGGGTTCTTTCGTGGCATCCCGGATCTGCTGGCGCTGTTCATCGTCTATTTCGGCCTGCAGGCGCTCATCGACCAAGCCGGAAAGCTGCTCGGCCTTACCGTCCACTTGGAGGTCCACGCGCTGGTTGCCGGAGTGATCGCGTTGGCCGTGGTGGTGGCCGCCTATTCCAGCGAGGTCTGGATTGGCGCGATCGGCGCGATACCGCTGGGCCAGACGGAGGCAGCGCTGTCGCTCGGCCTCAACCGGCGCCAAGCATTCCGCCGGGTTGTACTGCCGCAACTCCTGCGCGTGGCACTGCCCGGCCTCGGAAATATCTGGACCATCCTGCTGAAGGATACATCGCTGATCTCGACACTCGCAGTGCTGGACCTGCTGCGCGCGGCTTCGGAGGCGAGCCGCAGCACCCGGGCGCCCCTGCTGTTCTATAGCATAGCGGCTGGGTTGTATCTGGTGCTCAGCATCGGGTCCGGCCTGGTGCAGGCCGCGCTGGAACGCAAAGCCGGCCGGGGCTACGCCTGATGCTGGCCTCATTGCAGACGACCGTGCCGCTGCTGTTCGATTTCGACCTGCTGCAGACCTATGGCTGGCGCTTGATGGCCGGGCTGTGGATCACGCTTAAGGTCGTCAGCATCTCCTGCATCTTGGGATTCGGGCTGGCCTATCCGATCTGCCGGGCCCGCATGTCGCGGAACCCGCTGCTGTCCGGCGCGGCCCTGGCCTATGTCACCTTCTTCCGCGGCACGCCATTGCTATGCCAGCTCTATCTTGTCTATTACGGCGCCGGCGAGGTTCGCCCGGCGCTGACCGACCTTGGCCTATGGTGGTTCTTCCGCGAGGCCTATTTCTGCTGCATCTTTGCATTCACGTTGAATACCGCCGCTTATCAGTCTGAAATCATGCGTGGTGCGCTAGCCTCGGTTCCGCGCGGGCAGGTCGAAGCAGCGATGGCGCTCGGGTTGGACGGGTTCGCGACCAATCGGCGCGTAGTCTGGCCGCAGGCGGCGCTGGTGGCGATCCGTCCGCTTGGTAACGAGCTGATCACCGTCATCAAAGCCAGCGCATTGGCCGCAATCGTGACCTTGCTGGACCTGATGGGCCAGACGCGTCTCATATTTTCCCGAACCTTCGACTTCTCGGTCTATCTCTATTGCGCGTTGCTCTATCTGTTGCTGACCGAGGCGGTCCGCCGGGTGTTGAGTTGGGTCGAGCGCCGCATTTCCTCCATTTGCAAGCCGGCAACCCTGTTACGGCGCAGGCAACGCCAGCAACCGCACGGGCTGCGCCGGCTACTCCACGGCCGACGCCAGCTTGAAATTGCGGAACTGCTGACGCAGCGCCAGCTTGTTGAGCTTGCCGGTCGCGGTGTGCGGCAGTTCGTCGACGATCACCACCTCGTCCGGCGTCCACCATTTGGCGACCTGTCCCGCGTAGCTTGCGAGGAGTGCGGCCGGATCGATGGTGCGGCCGGGCTTGGCAACAACGATCAGCAACGGGCGCTCATCCCATTTCGGATGGCGGGCTCCGACGATTGCGGCCTCGGCGACGTCGGGATGGCCGACAGCGATGTTTTCGAGCTGGATGGAACTGATCCACTCGCCGCCGGACTTTACGATGTCCTTGGTGCGGTCGGTGACCTCCATCAGGCCGTGCCGGTCGATGGTGGAAACGTCCCCGGTTGCAAACCAGCCGTCGGCGTCGGTGGCGTCGGCGTCGGTGTTGAAATAGCGCCGGTTGACCCACGGGCCGCGAACCATAAGGTTGCCGAAGGTCTCGCCGTCCCACGGCAGCTCGGCGCCGAGGTCGTCCACAATCTTCATGTCGATGCCCGGCACAGCGCGGCCCTGCTTATACTGCAGGATGCTCGCGTCTTCGGGCGAAAGGCCCTCGAAGCTGGGCTTGGGGCCGTAACAGGTGCCGAGCGGGCTGGTTTCCGTCATGCCCCAGGCGTGGTCGACGCGCACGCCATACTCGCGCGCAAAGGTGTCGATCAGCATGGACGGGCAGGCGGACCCGCCGCACACCAGGCGTTGCAGCGTATCGAGCTTGCCGTTGGTGGCGCGCAGGTGCTGCAGCAGGCCCATCCAGACGGTGGGCACGCCGGCGGACATCGTCACCCGCTCGTTGTTCATCAGCGCCTGCACGCTGGCGCCGTCCAAATAGCGGCCGGGCATGATCAGGGCTGCGCCGACCATAGGGGCGGCGTAGGGGGTGCCCCAGGCATTGACGTGAAACATCGGCACGACCGGCATCACCCGGTCGACGCTGCGCAGCCCCAGCACGTCCGGCAGGTTGATCGCATAGGCGTGGATGACGGTGCTGCGGTGGCTGTAAAGCACGCCTTTTGGGCGTCCCGTGGTGCCCGAGGTGTAGCACAGCGCGCTGGCCTGCTCCTCGTCGAGCCGGGGCCAGGCAAAGTCGTCGTCGGCGTCGGCCAGCAACGTTTCATAACACAGCAAATCCTGGCCCGGCGCCAACGCGACCTCGGGCATCGCGTCCGCATCCGCCAGCATGGCGACGGCTCGTAAATTGGGAACCAACGGCGCAATGGTCGCTAGCAGGGGAGTGAAAGTGGTGTCGGCGCAAAGAATGGTGCTGCCTGCGTCGTTCAGGATGAAGGCGATGTCCTCCGGCGCTAACCGTGGGTTCACGGTATGGATGATCGCCCCCATGCCGGAGACCGCGTAGTAGAGTTCCAGATGGCGGTGCCCATTCCAGGCCAGCGTCGCCACCCGGTCGTCGGAGCGAACGCCCAAGCGCGTCAGCGCGCGGGCGAGCGTACGGGCGCGCCGCTCGATCCCGGCGTAGTTCGTGCGGTGGATGGTATCGTCGGTGGTGCGGGAGACAACCTCGGCCGTTGCGTGGTGCCGGGCAGCGTGGGTGATGATGGACGAGATGAGCAGCGGCTGCGATTGCATCAATCCGAGCATGGGCGTTTCCTAAGCTGGTGCCATCTGGGTGCGGCGATGCTCTAAGATGGCTGGATTGGGCCGCGGTGTCACGCTGCTCGCGCGGGCGCGCCCAAGATGGCGCGGACCTGTGAGTTGAAGCCTGCCTGCGCCTGGCCTACCGTGAAAATGGCAGCAAAGAGGCTTACAATGTCGGGCTTCGCCAGCACCAAGGACCTCGCGGACAAAACGATCAGCTTCGACGAACTGGCGTCCGGGCTATATGGTTACACGGCCGAGGGCGACCCGAACAGCGGCGTCGTGGTCGGCGAGGATAGCGTGCTGGTCGTGGATGCGCAGGCGACGCCGCTCATGGCCGCCGACGTGATTGCGCGCATCCGGACCGTGACCGACAAGCCCGTCCGCCACGTCGTGCTGACGCACTACCACGCCGTCCGCGTGCTGGGCGCCAGCGCCTACAAGGGCGCGGAGATCATTGCGTTGGACGTCTGCCGCGACATGACGGCAGAGCGCGGGCAACAGGACACCGACAGCGAGATCGGCCGCTTCCCGCGCCTGTTCCGCGGGCGGGACAGCATCCCCGGCCTGACCTGGCCGACGCTAACGTTTCATAAACGCATGACGCTGTATCTTGGTGGCCGGGAGGTGCAGATCATCCACATCGGGCGCAGCCACACCGCGGGGGATACGGTCGTCTGGTTGCCAAAGGAGCGTGTGCTGTTCAGTGGTGACGTCGTGGAGTTTGGCGCGACGCCTTACTGCGGCGATGCCCACTTCACCGATTGGCCGACGACGCTGGCGGCGGTGCAGGCTTTGGGAGCGGAGGCGTTGGTGCCGGGGCGTCGCCGTGCGCTGAAGAACGCCGCCGAGTGCGCGGAGGCGATCGAGGGCACGCGGGCTTTCACCAGCGACCTATTCGCGATCGTGAAGCGCGCGTCGGCCGGGGGCGCCGAGCTGAAGCAGGTCTATGATCAGGCCATGTCGGAGATGCGGCCCAAATACGGGCATTGGGTCATCTTCGAGCACTGCATGCCGTTCAACGTGACCCGGGCGCATGACGAGGCGCGCGGGCTGGACCATCCGCGCATCTGGACAAAGGAGCGCGACATCGAGATGTGGCGCGCGCTCGAGCAAGGCGCGCCGGTCCCGACGGCAGATGTGTCGACCGGAGAGGGCTGATGCCCTACGCCTCCCCACGCTACGCCGTGCCGCCGCCGCCTTCGGGCACGGCGCATCACCCGGCGGTAGTGGTGGGCGGCGGGCTGGTCGGGTTGACCCTGGCGCTCGATCTAGCGCAGCGCGGAGTAGCCGTGGTCGTGCTGGACGACGATGACACCGTCAGCACCGGCAGCCGGGCCATCTGCTTCGCCAAACGCACGCTGGAGGTCTTCGGCCGGCTGGGCCTGGGCCACCGCATGCTTGCCAAGGGCATCACCTGGAATGTCGGCCGGGTCTTCCGCGGCGACCGCCAGCTTTTCGACTTCGACCTGCTGCCGGAGGATGGGCACGAGTATCCGGCCTTCATCAACCTGCAGCAATACTATGCCGAGGAGTGGCTGGTCGAGGCGTGCCAAGCGACCGGGCTCGTGGACCTGCGCTGGCGGCATAGGGTCGCGGGGGTAGATAGCCGGGTAGACGGCGCGACCATCGAAGTGGAAGCGGCGGGTGGGCCATATGTCATAACCACAGACTGGCTGCTCGCCGCCGATGGCGCGCGCAGCTTCGTGCGCGGCTGCCTCGATTTGCCGTTCGTGGGCAAGACCTTCCGCGACCGTTTCCTGATTGCGGACGTGGTGATGCGGGCGGATTTCCCCACCGAACGCTGGTTCTGGTTCGATCCGCCGTTCCATCGCAACCAGTCGGCGCTGCTGCACAAGCAGCCGGATGACATTTGGCGCATCGACCTGCAACTCGGCTGGGATGCCGATCCCGAGGAGGAGCGCAGGCCCGAGCGCGTCATCCCGCGCGTGCAGGCCATGCTGGGCCCCGGCGTGCCGTTCGAGCTCGAGTGGGTCAGCGTCTATAAGTTCCGCTGCCGCCGGCTTGAACGGTTCGTGCACGGCCGCGTGGTGTTCGTGGGCGACAGCGCCCATCAGGTCAGCCCATTCGGCGCACGCGGCGGCAATGGCGGGGTGCAGGACGCGGACAACCTGGGCTGGAAACTCGCGGCCGTCATCCAGGGCGAGGCCGATCCAGCGCTGATCCGCACCTATGACGACGAGCGTATCCCAGCGGCGGACGAGAACATCCTGAACAGCACGCGTGCGACCGACTTCATCACGCCAAAAACGGATGCGGCCCGGGCCTATCGCGACGCGGTGCTGACACTGGCCGCCCATCATGCGTTCGCGCGTCCAATGGTCAACTCCGGCCGCCTGTCGCGGCCATGGCATCTGCTGAACAGCCCGCTGAATGCCTGGGACAGCGATCTATGGCCGGGCTGCTTGCCGCAGGGCACGCCGGCATTGGATGCACCGATGACGCGCGGGGCGCAGCCCGACTGGCTGTTGCGCCACGTCGCCGGGCCAGGGTTCACTCTGCTGGTCTTCGGGCCGATCACGCCGGACGTGCCGGGCGTGATGACGGTCCGCATTGCACCCGACGCGCTGCACGACGTGCGCGGCTTGGCAGCACGGCGCTATGGCGCGGCCCCGGGTGCCTGCGTGCTGCTGCGGCCGGACCAGCATGTGGCGGCGCTGTTCCACCGTTTCGACCGGGACCGGATCATGGCCGCGGCCACCCACGCCATGAGATATCCTGCAACCGCCTGTTTGGAACCGGTCGCCTGATGCCGCTCGACCTGACGCCGCGGCTTGCCGATCCCGATGGGCTGTTCGCGGCGCTGGTGGCAGCGCATGACGGCCTGGACCCGGCAGCCTCCCGTCGGCTGGACGCGGCACTGGTGTTGTTGCTGGCCAACCACATCGGCGACTCCAGCGTCGTGCTGGAGGCCATCCAGATCGCGCAATCAGCGGAGAGGCATCCATGAACGTCACGCTGACGACGCCGAAGACGGGTGTCATGCAAACCTACCAAACCGGCTTCGGCAACGGGTTCGAGACGGAGGCGCTGCCCGGCGCGTTGCCGGTCGGCCGCAACTCGCCGCAGCGCTGCCCCTATGGCCTCTATGCCGAACAGCTCAGCGGCAGCCCGTTCACCGCGCCGCGCACCAGCAACGAACGGTCCTGGCTCTATCGCATCCGTCCAACTGTGCGGCACTGGGGGCGGTTCCGCCGGGCCGATGCCGGGCTTTGGCGGACGGCGCCGTGCGCAGAGGTCGAGCCGCCGCCCGCTCCCATGCGCTGGGACCCGTTGCCGATGCCGGACCGCCCGATGTCGTTCATTGAGGGCTTCCATAGCATCACCACCGCCGGGGACGTCGACGGCCAGGCCGGGATGGGCGCGCATGTCTATGCGGCGACACGGTCGATGCAGAACGAGTATTTCTATGACGCCGACGGCGAGCTGCTGATCGTGCCGCAGCAGGGGCGATTGCGCCTCTGCACCGAGTTCGGCGTCATCGACATCGAGCCTGGAGAGATCGCCGTCGTTCCGCGCGGCGTGAAGTTCCGGGCGGAGCTGCCGGCCGGGCCGTCGTGCGGCTATGTCTGCGAGAACTATGGCGGCGCTTTCACCCTGCCGGAGCGCGGCCCGATCGGCGCCAACTGCCTCGCCAATCCGCGCGATTTCATGACGCCGGTCGCTTCGTATGAGGACCACGAGGCGCCGGGGCGCTTGTACGTGAAGCAGGGCGGCGCCCTGTGGGTGGCCGAAATCGGCCAAAGCCCGCTCGATGTGGTCGCCTGGCACGGCAACTATGCACCCTACAAATATGATCTCCGGCGCTATTCGCCGGTCGGCCCCCTGTTGTTCGACCACGCCGACCCCAGCATCTTCACGGTGCTGACCGCGCCCAGCGAAACGCCGGGGACCGCCAATGTCGACTTCGTCTGCTTTCCCGACCGCTGGCTGGTGGCCGAGGACACCTTCCGGCCGCCCTGGTATCACATGAATTGCATGAGCGAGTTCATGGGCCTGATCTACGGCCAATACGACGCGAAGCCGCAGGGCTTCGTGCCCGGCGGGTTCAGCCTGCACAACGCCATGCTGCCGCATGGTCCCGATGTAGAGGCGTTCGAACGGGCGAGCACGGCGGCACTCGGCCCGCGCAAGCTGGAGGGCACGATGGCGTTCATGTTCGAGAGCCGGCATCGGCAGCGCGTGACCGCCTTCGCAGCCGAAGCGCCGCAGTTGCAGCATGAGTATCAGGACTGCTGGGCTGGCCTGCAGAAGCGTTTCGATCCCGGCAACCCGGAGCCTAGTACATGAAAACCGACCACACGCACGATCCCACCCTGCAAAGCTGGGTCGCCAGCGCCAATGGCCACGCGGATTTCCCGATCCAGAACCTGCCCCTCGGCGTGTTCGGCCCGCTGGCCGGGGCGCCACGGGGCGGCATCGCGATCGGCGACATGATCCTCGATCTCCGCGCCGTTCACGAGGCGGGATTGCTGGACGAGGAGGCGCAGACCGCTGCCCATGCATGCGTCGGCCCGTCGCTCAATCTATTCCTGGCCCTGGGAGCAGCACCGCGCCGCGCGCTGCGCGATGCCATCAGCGCGTTGCTGCAAGAAGGCTCGGATGAGCGCCCGCATCTGCTGCATCGTACCGCGGACTGCATCCTGTACTTGCCGGCGCATATCGGCGACTACACGGATTTCTACGCCGGCATCCATCACGCCGAGGCCGTAGGCAAGCTGTTCCGGCCCGACACGCCGCTACCGCCAAACTACAAGTGGGTCCCGATCGGCTACCACGGCCGGGCCAGCAGCCTGCGGCCGAGTGGTGCCGATGTGCGGCGCCCGAGCGGGCAGCGCAAGGCTGGGTCCGACGGCATGCCGACGTTTGGGCCTAGCCGCAACCTCGACTACGAACTCGAGCTGGGCATTTGGGTCGGACCCGGCAATGCGCTCGGCACCGCGATCCCGATCGCCGGCGCTGCGGAGCACATCGCCGGGTTCTGCCTGCTAAACGATTGGTCGGCGCGAGACCTCCAGGGTTGGGAGTCGCAGCCGCTCGGCCCGTTCCTGGCCAAGAGCTTCTGCACGACCATCAGTCCCTGGATCGTGACGCCCGAGGCGCTGGCGCCATTCCGCGCGCCGCAACTGCCCCGCCCCGCCGACGATCCGGCGCCGCTGCCCTATTTGCACGACGCATCGGACCAGGACGGCGGCGCTCTGGACCTCGAACTCGAGGTTCTGCTCATCACTTCGCAAATGCGCAAGCAGGGCCTAGCGCCGCATCGGCTCTCGATCGGATCGTCGCTCGCGCTCTATTGGACACCGGCGCAGCTCGTTACGCATCACGCGAGCGGCGGCTGCAACCTCAATCCCGGGGACCTGATGGGCACCGGCACGATCTCGACCGCGACCAGCGACGGGTCCGGCAGCTTGCTGGAACTGACCCAGGGCGGCCGTGCGCCGATCACGTTGCCATCGGGCGAGGAGCGGCGTTTTCTCGAGGACGGCGACGAGGTGATCCTATGTGCCCGTGCCAAACGGCCGGGCGCAGCGTCGATCGGGTTCGGCTCGTGCCGTGGAGTTGTGAACGCCGCGCTCTGAGCAGAAGCCGTCGCTGCCGCTTGCCCACGCTCGCTGGGATGGAGTAGCCCTTGGGATTGAACCCAAGGAACGCTCATGCAGGTCAAGAATGTAAATAAGGTCGTTCTCGCCTATTCCGGCGGGTTGGACACCAGCGTCATCCTGCGTTGGCTGCAGACGACCTATCGATGCGAGGTCGTGACCTTCACCGCCGATCTGGGCCAGGGCGAGGAGCTGGAGCCGGCGCGGCGCAAGGCCGAGATGTTCGGGGTGAAGGAGATCTTTGTCGACGACCTGCGCGAGACCTTCGTCCGCGACTTCGTGTTTCCTATGTTCCGCGCCAACACGGTTTACGAAGGCCAGTATCTGCTGGGCACCAGCATCGCGCGCCCGCTGATCGCCCAGCGCCAGATCGAGATCGCCGAGCTGGTCGGCGCCGACGCAGTCGCGCACGGCGCCACAGGGAAGGGCAACGACCAAGTCCGCTTCGAGATCGCCTACTACGCGCTGAAACCCGACATCAAGGTGATCGCCCCCTGGCGCGAGTGGGACCTGACAAGCCGCACCCGGCTGCTGGAGTTCGCCGAGGCCAACCAAATCCCGATCGCCCGTGACAAGCGAGGCGAGGCGCCATTCAGCGTGGACGCGAACCTGCTGCACTCGTCCTCGGAGGGCAAGATGCTCGAAGACCCGGCCGAGGAGGCGCCCGAGGCCGTGTATCAGCGCACCATCCGGCCCGAGGACGCGCCGGACCAGTCGACCGTCATCACCATTGACTTCGACGGCGGCGACCCGACTGCAATCGACGGCGTCGCCATGTCGCCCGCAACTCTGTTGACCCGGTTGAACGAGCTGGGACGGGCCAACGGCGTCGGGCGGCTGGACCTGGTCGAGAACCGCTTCGTCGGGATGAAGTCCCGCGGGATCTATGAAACTCCGGGCGGCTCGATCCTCCTGGTGGCGCACCGGGGGATCGAGAGCATCTGCCTCGACCGGGAGGTGGCGCACTTAAAGGATAACCTGATGCCGCGCTACGCCGAGCTGATCTACAACGGGTTCTGGTTCAGTCCGGAGCGTCGTATGCTGCAGGCGGCGATCGACGAGAGCCAGCGCAGCGTGAGCGGCCGGGTGCGGCTGCGGCTCTATAAAGGCAATGTGAGCGTCATTGGGCGGGAAAGTCCCAACAGCCTGTATTCGATGAAGGTCGTGACGTTCGAAGACGACCAGGGCGCCTATGACCAGACGGACGCGCAAGGATTTATTAAGCTGCAGGCCCTAAGATTGCGGCTTGGCGCCATAGCCGGACGCCGTGGCGGGTCGCTTTAAGAGGATGTGATGACGATTTCCATGTTTCAGCCTGCGGTATCACCTTGCCTGCAAATATTGGGTGCGCTGGGCGGCGTGCTGGGGAAGGCGGCTACGCATTGCGCGGACCACAAGATCGATCCGGCTGTGCTGCTCGGCTACCGGCTGTTTCCCAACATGCTTGCGCTGAGGTGGCAGGTCCAGACTGCCTCGGACTTTGCCAGAGGCGGCTGCGCCCGGCTGGCTGGCGTTGAAGCGCCGAAGTTTGACGATACTGAAATGACGTTTGCCGAATTGCAAGTCCGGCTTGACCGCAGTGCGAAGTTTATTGGCACTTTGATGCCTGATCAGATCGATGGATCAGAGGAGCGGGAAATCGTCCTTAAGATCGGCGGCAACGAGATGCGCTTTCGGGGTCAGCCGTACCTGCTGAACTTCATGCTCACCAATCTGTATTTCCATGCGACCACGGCCTACAACATCCTTCGCCACAATGGCGTGGAGATCGGCAAGCGCAATTTCATAGGCAGCGTGCCGGGGCTAGGCTAGGTTCCTTTTTGTTAGCCCTATGATTTGGATGGCTTGCGGCTCATTTTGTTTCGATGCAACGACCGACTCCGCCGTCCGGCATCCCGACATTCGCGCAACTTATACCAAGGCTCACTGATCAGAACCTGTCACTCTCTCCACTGGCGCGGAGATGCATGTCATCCTGGGTTCGGACAGGTTCTGGTCAGAGAGTTCTGGTATTATACGCCCGACGCTCTATGCTCTACGGTCTCTTGGAGGGTCTGCTGGCATTGAAGAGCTTGGCGAGGCCATTATCAGCGCACTCGGCCTACCGGAGAAGGTCGTAGCCTACCGGCGTGATGGTGCGGCGACAAACGGAGTCCTTTACCGCGCCGCCTGGGCCAGAACCTACCTTCGCCGCGACCATTGCGTCGAGATCACGTCCCGAGGGGTTTGGGCGCTGACTTCGCGTGGGCGGGACATCACCGATCAGGAGCTTTCGACCCTTCCAAACCGAGTCAGGAGGCAGAGTAGTCCGGGGTCGGAGCATGTTGAGCCGACTGCAATAGCCAACGCCGTAGACGATGCAATTGGCTGGAAGGAGCAACTGCTCACGCTACTCCGAGAGCTTCAGCCGGATGCTTTTGAACGATTGTCGCAACGTGTGCTGCGAGAGTCGGGCTTTATCAAAGTTGAGGTGACTGGACGAACAGGTGACGGCGGAATTGACGGCGTCGGCGTCTTGCGCATCCAGCTCATAAGTTTTGGCTCTTATTGTGAAGTCTGTAGCGACCTGGGATGCTCCGGCTACGCGGTGAGGGAGACCGGCAATGGACTCAGTGGCATTCGCGGCCTGGCTGC
>JAABVA010002382.1_pt1 | contig 18802 bp, 18 predicted proteins | sample 5560331 | NCBI WGS metagenome assembly JAABVA01 (sample SAMN12812661, study PRJNA571458) | rock metagenome | isolation source: Antarctica rocks | place: Antarctica: Victoria Land, Mt New Zealand sud | collected 2016-01-07 | reverse complement strand
CCGCCCCCCGATAGGTGGCCTCCGCGTGCCGCGCCAGCTCACCGGTGCCCTGCAGCAACCGCGCCACCTGGTTCACGTTCTGACCCACCCGGCGAACCTCCGCCCGCAGCATCATCAGCTGATGCGCCACCAGCTGCGCCTCTTCCTGCACCCGCACCGTCCGCGGACTCCCCGCCAACCCCAGGCGGCCCAGATAGTTGGCCACCGTCATCCGCTCCGCCGCCGCCCGCGCCCCCACCCTCGCGTACTCCTGCTCGGTGAACCGCACCGACACCTTCCACGGCCGCCCACCGATGCTCCGCCGCCGCCGACGCGGCGGCGATCCGCCGCTCGGTCCGGAAGCATCTGCCGCCGCCTCACTCACCGCCACCACCCACCCTCGTTGTCCGCCGAGCGCGCTCGGCGGACCAATGCCCAGCGCAGCGTGCACACCCAGTGTGACCCATCGGCGGCGCAGCCGCCAGGCCCGAATACCCGATCCGGCGCCTGAACTGATATCTTGCTCCCCGAAGAGTGGCGCACTCCTGTCCCAAATGAGGCAACGGGGAAACCCGTGAAGGCCCTTGCGGGCTGAATCATCACCGCGACGAACCTGGGGACCTCACCGGGCCCGGACCCCCGGCAGCACCTGAGCACAGCATCAAGACAGGCGCCGAGCGCTGGGAGCGACGCCGGGTCGAGAACTCCATCCCGCCGCGGTGTCGGATACAAGGGCGCGCCGCTTGCGTGCGGCCATCGACGTGTGCGGCAGACTGGCGGCATGAGCGAACCGACACCACCGAAGTCCGGTAAAGCAGCGGCAGCGGCCGCCGCCAAGACACTGCTGGCCGACCGCATTGCCCTGGTGAACACCCTGGGTGATGCCCTCGACGTACACCGCAAACAAGACATGGCAGCAACCCAAGCCCGCGACGCCGAGCACCAAGCAGCCGACGCCGCGCGCACCGCCCACGCCGCCGCGCTAGCCGGAGGGTGGACCGCACAGCAACTCAACGACGCCGGACTCCGACCGCCGAAGACACCCCGCACCCGCCAAACCCGCCCCGAACACACCCCCGCCCAGGGCGAGACCACCCACCCCCCGGCGGAGCCTGCCGCACCCGCTACGGGATAACCCGAATCGCCGACCACGACTTACCGGCCGCGGTCCTCGTCGCGGTGCCGGTCCTCAGGCTGCGGACTGGTGCGGCGGCGTCCCAGCACATCCTCCGCCCACCCGATCGGCGCGGCGTTCGGATTGCCCTGCCCCAAATAGGCCAACCGGACCGCACGCGGCACACCCGATGACCCTTCTCCCGACACCGGGTCGCCGGGTCCCGCACCCACCCCGGCACCCACCAACCCCCGGGTATCCAAGCCACCGCCGCCGTGTCCCCCACGGCGGGCCAGCTCCGCGTCCCCGAACTCCGCGCGCAGAGCGGGTGTCGGGTTCAACGCCAAACTCCACCCCGGTTCGCGACCCTGGGCCTCCAACCGCCGCTGGTGCTCGGTCTCTTTCGCTTTGGCTTCCGGGCTGTCCGCGCTCGTCTGCAGCGCCGCGGTGAGCGTGTCCAACCGGTGCCGTTTGTCGCGCAAGTCGTCGATGTGCTCGAACGGCTCGTCCGCGACGGCCTCCAACTCGGCGATCCGGGTCAGCGCATGCCCGTGCCGGCGGTTCAGCTCCTCCCGGTAGTTGGGGGTGTCGGAGACCATGTTCTCCACCCGACGCACCAACCCAACCGACGCCGTGTCCATCCCAGTGAAGTCCTTGGCCTGGATGCTCCTGGACCGCCCCGGCACGCTCAATTTCACGACCATCTCGTCGCTGGACAGCATCCGGCTCGCCGTCAACTGAACACCCCGCAACTCAGCGATGGGGAACTCCTTGGTGTTCCCGTAGCGCTTCCCTTCTACATAAGCGTGACGCAAGCTGTCCACCAACACCGGTGCCACCTCCGCCCGCTCCCGATACGTCTTCCCCCCACCCTCATCGCGAACGGTGCGCCGCTGTTTGCGGCCAAGCCAGGCAGCGCCCGGTCCAGCTCGGTCATCTGCCCCTCGCAGGCGGTGCCCTCGCCGTCACCGCCGGCGCAGCGATCCGCAAGCTCCGCGCCGGTGGTGAGTTGCGGTGAGGCCCATCTCGCGGCGCTTCCTCAACCAACAGCAGGCCGCCGCCATCGCCCAAGCCGAGACCGCACCCTGCCGTGGGCTCGGAACGTGGTGGAGCCAGCGCGAGGCCGCGCACAACGCGGCCAGCACCCGGAGGGCGGCAGAGGCCGCGGCGGCCCCTGCCCTGCAGCTGTGCACCCGCTGCCCGATCGTGGACGCCTGCGCCGAGTTCGCCACCTCCGCCGAGTACACCGGTCTCGCCGCGGGTGCTGTGTACTTCGACGGAACCCGTTCCCCCACGGACCGGTTGCGCAACGCAAGCGTCAGCTCCGCCCCCCAGCGCCGGCAGCAACCGGGGTGACCTGGTGGACTTCGCGCACACCGCCGCCGCCGAACGCGCGCGGCGCACCAAGTCCACCCAGCTCGCCCGGTGGTGCTACGCCCGGGGCATAGACCACCGTGTCCTCGACCTCGACGCCACGGTGCTGCGGTTCATCGCCCGTCAGGCCGACGTCAACCCACCCCACCAACCCGGACCCCTCTCACCCCCGCGGCGCCTCGTCGGGGACCTGCTCACCGCCCGCGCAGAGTGGGCCGCCCGCCACAACCACCCCCCAGCCCTGCAGTGATCGTTCTGCGCTACGAGCTCGAATGCGGGCAAACCCTCGAGGTCATCGTTCCCGCTCACCAGCTGCTCGACACCCAGGTGTTCGGCACCATCACCGCCTGGTGGCCCCGGTGCAACCGCACCGAACAAGCGGCCCGTGTCCAGCTGACCATCACCCCCTGACCACCACCGAGGCACCCGGCATGGGGTACCGGCCGGGGGGGCTACCGCACTTGGGCGGCGATGCGGCGACCGATTGCGGCGACCTCGACGACGGTGTCGGGGTCCATCGTCATCACCCACTCGGCGGCCACGACCAGGGTCTGCGTCCACTCCTCGGTGAGTCCCACGGTGGTGCTGTCTTGGTCGACCCCGCCGGTGAACACCGCCGGGCCGAACAACGGCTGCGTCAGGTCGCGCCCGGACAACCCGTGAGCCATTACCGCGCCCTGCAAGACCAGCTGCATCAGCTGGGATTCATCGCCTCCGACAGCGTCACTGAGCGCTACACCGTCTGCGCCAGCCGCGGCTGCCGCTGCCACGCCGACCCAGCCGTCCGCCACGGCCTCTACTTGCAGCACACCCGCAAGACCGTCACCCGCCGGCTCACCGCCGAGCAAGCCGAGCGCTACCGCGAGCAGATCGCCAACCGACGCCTCCTCGACCAGCTCATCACCGAGATGGAACAGATCTCCACCCAGGCCCGCGAACTCCCACCCGCCGAACCCCGCTGAGCGGCGCAACCGAGGTGCCCCGCCAGGTGGGGGCGCAAAATCACGCCCGAGAAGTGCGGAAAGCCAGTCATGATCTTGTGTGAGGGGTTCTGGCCGTCGCCTAGTGAGGCGGTTGTCTCCACCACCCGGGGGTGAGGCCCCCCGGCTACTTCGCACTAAAGACGTGTGGTACCAAGGAGCGCCTGGGACCGCGCGGCCCGTGAGCCGGTAGGTCGCATCCGACGAGCTGGCCTCGTTGCCGCGCCCGAGATCGGCGCGCTCGAGCCGAAGGAGGCCTGTGGACGGCACGCACGCCGCGTCTGACCGGACGATCGGCAGCGGGCCATACCCGCGGCTGATCCTGCGCGACGTCACGGTGGTCGACGGCACCGGAGGACCGCCGTTTGGCCCCTGCGACATCGTCGTAGAGGGTGACCGAATTGCCCTCGTGCATTTACTTGGGGCACCGACCGGGCCGCACCTGCAGCCGGCGGAACGTCCGCAAGCGGGGCCGGGGGGCCACGAGATCGACCTCGCCGGCCACTGGGTGTTGCCCGGACTGGTCGACGCGCACGGGCATATCGGGTGGCCAGGCCATGTGCCGTCGGCGCAGTACGTCTACGACCTGTGGCTCGGTCACGGGATCACGATGGTGCGGGAGCCGGGCTGCCTCGTCAATGGGCTGCCCTTTGTCCGGTCGGAAGCCGACCGCAGCGCCCGCGATGAGATCGCCGCCCCCCGGATTCGGCCGTACGTCGGCTTCGGCCAGGGCCACCCCGGGCCGTTCACCTCCTCGCGGGACGCGTGCGCCTGGGTCGGCGCGGTCGCCGAGCGCGGCGCCGAGGGGATCAAGTTCTTCGGTTATCGCCGCGACATCTTCCGGGCGGCAATCGAGGAGGCGGGCCGGCTCGGCCTCGGCTCGGCCTGCCATCACCACCAGGGTTACGTCGCGCAGGCCAATGCCCTCGACACCGCCCGCTGGGGTCTGACCAGCATCGAGCACTTCTACGGCCTGCCGGAAGCGCTGTTCCTCGATCGGCGGCTCGCCGCTTACCCGCTCGACTACAACTACCAAGACGAAGTCATGCGCTTTGGCGACGCCGGTCGCGCATGGCTGCAGACAGCCGAGCCGGGCACCGCGCACTGGGAAGACGTCCTGGCCGAGATGGTCTCGACGGGCGTCACGCTGGACCCGACGTTCAACGTCTACGCCGGGCTGCGCGACGCCGTGCGGGTGCAGACGGCGCGCTGGCACGAGCGCTACACCGCGCCGCAGCTGTGGTCCTACTGGCAGCCTGACTCGGGGGGGCACGGCTCGATCTTCACCGACTGGGGGACCGAGCAGGAGGTCTCCTGGCGGCACAGCTTCCAGCGCTGGATGCTCTTCGTGAAGGCATTCTTCGACCGCGGCGGTCGGGTCACGGTCGGTACCGACCCCGGGTCGATCTTTTCGCTTTTCGGGTTCGACATCGTCGAGGAGATGGAGCTGCTGCGCGAGGCGGGTCTGCGGCCGCTCGAGATTGTCCAAGCCGCCACGCAGAGCGGGGCCGATCTGCTCGGGCTCGGCGACTCCCTCGGCAGCGTTGAGGCCGGCAAGCTCGCTGACCTGCTCGTCGTCGCCGAGAACCCGCTCGCCAACCTCAAGGTCCTCTACGGCCACGGCCGTAGCGCGCTCGGCCCCGGTGCGGTGCCCCGGCAGCTTGGCGGCGTCGCGCTCACTGTGAAGGGCGGGGTGGTGTACGACGCCCCCACCCTGCTCCGCCGGGTCCGCGACGTCGTCGCTGCGGAGCGGGAGTTGCCCGACGGCCGGTCAGGCCCCGGCTGACGGGCGCGGCGCTGCCCGTCCGCTGCGGGTCGTGTTGTCGGAACCGACAGGCTCGCGCTAGGCAAGTCTGTTCGCACCCACAGCGCCTGTTGCTGCTCCGGCTGGTCGAATTGTTCCCATCGTACCGCCGCCAGGAGCACCAGACTCCGACGTCAGCCGAGGGAGATGCGTGTGAAGTTCGGTCTGGCCGTTCCCACTGGGACCGAGGGCATGATGTATCCGGTCCCCTACGCCGATCCGCAGCAGGCTGTCGAGCTCGCGATGGCCGCCGAGCGGCTGGGTTTCGACTCCGTGTGGGGCAACGACCACCTGAGCACGCAGGCCTACGTCCGCGCCGAGTTCGCCGACCCGCCCCGCTTCTACGACCCGTACCTCTATCTCAGCTACGTCGCCGCGCGGACCACGACGATCCGGCTGGCGACCGCTATCACCGTGATGGCCTTCCGACACCCGGTGGTGCTCGCCAAGCAGGCGATGACGCTGGATCAGCTCTCGGGTGGCCGCTTCACCCTCGGGGTGGGGATCGGTGCCTACCGGGAGGAGACCGAGGCGATGTGGCCCGGTGTGCGGATCCACCGTGGGGACCACGCAACCGAGTTCCTGCAGGCCCTCGAGGTGCTCATGACCGAGCGGCGGGCCTCCTTTCACGGCAGCTACATCAACTTCGAGGACGTCGAGAGCTACCCGAAGGCGGTGCAGGACCCGCTGCCGGTCCTGTCGGGCGGCAACGCCGCCGGGTCCAAACAGCGGGCCGGGCAGTACGCGCACGGCTGGCTGCCGGCCTGCCTCACCCCCGAGGAGATGGCGCAGGGGCTGCGCGAGGTCAGGGCCAGCGCCGAGGCCGTCGGCCGCGACCTGCCCGCCGACTTCGACGTCGCGCCCCAGATGTCGGTCGCGATCGGGGCGACCCAGCAGCAGGCAATGCAGGCGTTCGAGGCGTCGCAACTGCACAGCCACATGCGCTCGCTGGCCCAGTCGACGCTCAAGGGACGCCAGGACAATTGGGGTGAGCGCAACCTCATCGGGACGGCCGAGCAGATGATTGACCAGATCGGCTGTTACGCCGACGCCGGGGTCACCAGCCTGGCAGGTCTGCTTTTCGCCTCGAACGACGTCGCCCATACTCTCGACCAGATGGCGGAGTTCGCCGAGACCGTCATCGCCGTGGTGAACGGGGCCTCTTCCACAACCAATCCGTCGCCTGACCTACGGAGCATTCATTTATGACCGACCCGCTGACTCGCGAACGCATAGGCAGGCTGCGGCTGGCGCTGTCCAACGCGCCTTTCGATGCCTTTCTGGCGGTTTCCGCAGCCAACATCCTCGACGCCACCGGCTATCGCAGCATGGGTGCGAGCGTCTTCGGTCAACCCACCATGGGCGCCTTCGTGACGGGTGACAGGACGGTGGTCGCCGCGCCGGTTGCCGACGCGGCACCCGCGACCGCCGAGGCCATCGAGGCGGACGACTTCGTGCCCTACGGCCGGTTCTTCTTCGAGTCGGCGAGTGACCTGCCGGCTGCCTTCACCCCCGACCTGCACGGCGGGATCGTGGAGGCGATGACCGCGGCGGCGAAGACGGCGGGGCTCACGAGGGCGACGATCGGCGTCGACGAAGTCGCCCTGAACCCCAATGTGCTGGCGCAGTTGAGCCTCGCCCTGCCCGCTGTGCGCTTCGTCGACGCCTCGGGGTGGGCGGTCCGGACCCGGTCCCGGAAACTGCCGGCCGAGCTGGAGCTGCTTGAGCGGGCTTGCCACTTGGCGGAGGATGGTATCGCCGCCGCGATCGACGCGGCCGAGGTCGGGATGAACGAGATCGAGCTCGCGACCGTCGTGAACGGCGTGATCACCTCGGGCGGCGGTGAGCCCCGCTTCACTGTGGTCAGCTCGGGACCGCGCAGCGCCTTCGCCGACGTCTTTCCAACTGCCCGCAAGATCGCGGCCGGCGACCTGCTCCGCTTCGACGTCGGATGCATCGTGCAGGGCTACTGGTCCGACATCGGCCGCACCGCGGTGATCGGCGCTCCAAACGACCTGCAGGCCAAGCGCTACCAAGCGATCCGCGACGGCGAGGAGCAGCAGCTGGCGGCGGTGAAGGCCGGCGTCACAGCGGCCGAGATGTTCCAGCTCGCCGTCGACACCGTGGAGGCCAACGGCCTCGCCCCATACCGCCGTCAGCATTGCGGGCACGGCATCGGCATGGACGTCTACGAAGCCCCCGTCATCAACGGGACGACCGACCGCGAACTCGAGGCCGGCATGACCTTCTGCTTCGAGACGCCCTACTACGAGGTGGGCTGGGGCGGGATGATGGTCGAGGACACCCTGGTCGTCACAGCCGAGGGTCACCGCCGCTTCACCCGCACCGACCGCGAGCTGCGCGTCGTGCCCGTGTGAGCAGCTCCTACCTGGGCCGGCTGGTCTGCCCGCGCTGCCAGCGGGGCTACCCGGAGAGCGCGGCCTTCACCCTCTGCCCGCCGTGCGACGCCGACGGCCAGCATGTGAACCCGATGCCGGCCTACGACATGCAGCGGCTGGGCCCGGGTTGGCGACCGGACCGCGAGCAGCCCGGCCTCTACGCCTACCGTGACCTGCTGCCGCTTTCCCCTCGGGCCGCGCCGGTCTCCCTCGGTGAGGGCGGCACCCCGCTGCTTCCCGTCGCTCGTCTCGGCGAGCACCTCGGGCTGGACGCGCTCTACGTCAAGGACGAGTCGCGCAGCCCCACCTGGTCCTACAAGGACCGGCTCGCGACGGTAGCGGTCACGAAGGCCCGGGAGGCGGGGGCCGAGGTGGTCATGGTTTCCAGCACGGGCAACCACGGCGCGGCGGCCGCTGCGTACGCCGCCTCCGCCGGCCTGCGCTGCATCGCGCTCACCCTCGAGTCGGTGCCGCTCACCATGAAGGTGCTGATGCAGTCCTACGGCGCCCACGTGGTCGCGCTGCGCAACGCCCCGGACCGGTGGGCAGTGATGCGCGAGGCGCTCGGCGAGTACGGCTGGATCCCGCTCTCCGGCTTCGTCAACCCCCCCGCCGGCTCAAACCCGTTCGGCGTGGACGGCTACAAGACCATCGCCTACGAGATCGTAGAGGGCCTCGGCCGGGCCCCCGACGTGGTCGTCACCCCGGTGGCCTACGGCGACGGAATCACCGGCCTGCACCGCGGCTTCCGAGACCTTGTGGAGCTCGGCCGCGTCGACGCCGTGCCCCGCCTGATCGCCGCGGAGGTCTTCGGGCCCTACAGCTGTGCCCTCGACACCGGTGAACCCGGCCGCGGCAGCATCGTGGCCGCCGGCCCCTCGGCGGCGTTTTCGATCGCCACCCCGGTTTCGGCCTTCCAGGGCTGGCAGGCCGTCACCGACAGCGGCGGGACCGCCGCAGCCGTCCCGAACGACGAGACGATCATGACGGCGCAGGCCCGGCTGGCGCGCCTCGAGGGCCTCTACCTCGAGGCCTCGGCGGTCATCACGGTGGCCTGTCTGCCCGCGCTGCTCGCCCGGGGGGCGGTGCGCCGGCACGAGAGCGTGGTGTGTGTCGGCACCTCCAGCGGGCTCAAGGATGTCGGCGCGACGGCGGCGCGGCTGCCCCCGGTCGAGACCATCGAGCCCACCCTCGCTGCCTTGGAGCGGACCCTGGAGCGGGCGTGAGGATCGGCTACGCGATCTCCGGAACCCGGTCGGCGTCAGACACTGTCGCCGTCGCCCGCTTGGTCGAGGCGGCCGGGTTCGACGAGGTGTGGCTCGCCGAGGACTACTTCGAGCGGGGTGCCTTCGCGGTCGCCGGAGCGCTCGCGGCCGCAACGACCCGGGTCCAGCTCGGCGTGGGGGTCGTCAACCCGTGGACCCGCCACCCGGTGCTGACCGCGATGGAGTTCGCCGCGCTCGACGAGCTGAGCGCCGGCCGGGCCGTCCTCGGCCTTGGCACCAGCAACAGCCACTGGATGTCCGACCAGCTGGGCATCCCCTTCGAACGACCGCTTGGCCGCCTCGTGGAGGCCGTCGACCTCATCCGCGGGGTCCTGTCAGGTCAGCCGGTCTCCCATCACGGGCCGGCCTTCGACGTCGAGGCGGGCCTGTCGTTCCGCCCGCTGCGCCCGAACGCGCCGATCATCCTCGGGGTGAAGGGGCCCAACGCCCTGCGTCAGGCCGGCGCCATTGCCGATGGGGTCCTGCTGTCCGTGCTCTCCTCGGCCGACTACGTTCGCTGGGCCCGCAGCCAGCTGGGACGCGCGGACCGTCGGATGGCGGGCTACGTCTTCCTGTCCTGCCAGCTCGATGCCGCCGAGGCCCGCGACGCCGCCCGCCCGCATGTCGCGAAGTACCTCGGTATCCACGGCGATCACGCCATTACCCGGCAGGCCGGACTCGAGCCTGAGCTGTGCGCCCGCTTCCGCGCCGGGGTGCTCGCGGGGCAGCCAGCGACCGATCTCGTCACCGACGACATCCTCGACCGGGTCGCGCTCGCCGGTGACCGCGAGGCATGCGCGCAGGGCTTGTGCCGGCTCACCGACGCTGGGTTGGAAACCGTGGTCTTCATCGAGCTGCCCGGCCAGTCGGCCGCCGATCTGGTGGCCGCGTCTCTGGCTTGTGCCGACCTCGCGTCAGCGGGCTGAAGATGCCCTCGGGGTGCTGGACAGCAGGTCCCGGGCGCGCAGGGCGAGGAAGAAGCTCGCTGCGTCAGCCGGGTTGCGCACGTCGTACCCCGTGAGCTCGCGGACCCGCCGCAGCCGGTAGGCGATCGTGTTCACGTGGACGACGAGCCGGTCGGCGGTAGCCTGCGAGGACAGGCTGAGGTTGATGTAGTGCCGGATTGTTTCGTCGAGGAGCGGGTGCGCTTCGAGCGGGCCGATGCATCCGGCGATCAGCCGCCGGCTCGTGTCTCCGTTGCGGAGCAACATGACGTCGAGGACCGCGTCGGCGTAGAGCAGCACCTCGCGCCGACGGTGCTGGCGCAGGGCGACCTCCAACGTCGCGAGCGCCTCGTGGCACGACGCCCGGGCTTCGAACAGGCTGGGGTAGATGTCCCCCGCGCCCGCCACGACCTCGGCACGGTATTGGCGTCGGTCGATCGCCCGCTGCACCGTCGCGAGCGGGTCCCGACCGGTCGCGGGCACCAGCAGGATGAGGGCGTCCTCGCGCAGCCCGGCGATGGGCGCCGGTGCGCCGGCCTCGATCAGCCGCACCACGAGGTGCCGCCGGAGGCGGGTCAGACGCGGCGTCGGGTTGCCGGCGTCCCATTCGACCTCGGTGCCGGTGCTGTCCGCCAGCGGCGGTGCGACCACCGAGAGCGCGAGGCACTGGTAGGCGATGGAGGGGTTGGCGCCGACGAGGCGCGCTTGGGCATCCACGTCGACCCGGTCGACTACCGTTCCGTCGACAAGGGTCGAGACCAGCACGGCGAGGGTGGAGTTGAGGTCGCGCTCGAGGTGGTGCTGGGTCTGCAGATAGGCGTCCAGCGTGGCCTGTTCGACCTTGTCGAGGATAGCACCGATGGCCTGGATGCCACTGCGCTGCTCGGCGCTGTTGAACGCGGCTCGGATGCAGAAGACGCAGAAGGCATCGATCACCACCCGCTCGGCCGTGCGGAAGGACTGGATCATCGCGGCCAGCGGCACGCCCTGCAGCGCGCGGCTGCGACCCAGGCTCTCGAGCCGACGGTGGTCCTCGTCGTCGATCTCCCGCCCGCTGCGCATGAATTCGAGAATGTCGGTGATGTTCGGCCGGACCTGCTGCTCGAGCACCCTCCGGTCGACGAGGATATCGTTGTATCCCGGAACCGCCTGCCAGACCCGGACCGTCACCTGCTCGACGAGGCTGTCCAGGTCCTCGAGCAGGTGGGAGCCCGCTTGTTGGACCGCAGTCGGTCCCAGCGTCGGTTTCATGCCGACCTCCCTCGCCGTCGTCGCAATGCCGTCCGGAGGTCGCATCGGCGGCTGGCGCTCGGGTGCGCCCACTCCAGCATGCTGGGCGCGCGGCGTCGACCCGTCCCCGCCTGGTTCACGGCGACGAAACACCTTCGAGACGCAACAGACACAGCACCCATGCATGTTGGCACCGACAGACGCTGACAGGGCAAAACTGTGGGGTGAGACAGTGCATGCGCCTTGCCCTGGATGCTCAAATAGCATAGTCCTGAGAGGGAGGGTCCATGTCGATCTCCAAAACTGCCGCGGCCGCCGCGGCAACCTTGGCCGCCGTGCTCGCCATGAGCGCCTGCAGTTCGTCTTCTACTCCGTCTGGAACTCCCGCGTCGAGTGTGACAGCCGCGAACCTCGTGACGGACGGCACCTTCAGCTTTTCCGTGGCCGACGACCCCGGCAATCTGAACCCGGCGATCGGCAGCCGCACCGTCGCCGTCAACCTCTTCCGATTCCTCTATGACCCGCTGGTACGCCGCAACGCCGAGGGTAAATTGGTCTCCGGGCTCGCGAGCTCCTGGGACGTCAACGACAACGTGATCACCTTCAAGATCAAGCCGAACATCACGTGCTCGGACGGGAGCCCGGTCACCGCGAGCACCGTCGCGGCGAACTTCAACTACATCAAGGACCCCGCCAACAGCTCCACGCTGATCGGCATCGCGCTGCCGAACAACAAGTTCACGGCGACGGCCGATGACGCCACCAGCACCTTCACGCTCACCCTCGACAAGCCTTACCAGTTCATCCTTCCCGCCCTGGAGTTCCTGCCGATCCCCTGCGGGGACGCCGGGAAGAACCCCGCGAGTCTCGCGAGCACGGCCAGCGGCTCGGGGCCCTACACCCTGACCGAGGCCGTCCCCAACGACCACTACACGCTGACGCGGCGCCAGGGCTACACGTGGGGGCCGGACGGCGCGACGACAGCCGAGAAAGGCCTGCCAGCCAAGATCGTTATGCGGATCGTCAGCAGCGAGACGACCGCTGCCAACCTGCTGAGCACCGGCGAGCTCAACGCCGCCGCAATCAACGGTCCGGACCGCAAGCGCCTGACGGCCGCAGGCCTCACCGCGACGCAGTATGCCAGCGGAGGCGCGCTCATGCTCTTCAACGAGCAGGACGGGCGCACCACCGCCGACGCCAAAGTCCGGCAGGCGATCGTCAAGGCCATCGACAGAAACCAGATCGCGCAGGTCCTCACGCAGGGGCTGAGCGAGACCGCGGCTCACAGCCTGGCGCCGGCGTCCCCGCAGCCCTGCACCGACCCCGGCGCCGCCGACGCCATCCCGAAGACCGATGTCCAGGGGGCGAAGAGCTTGCTCGCCGAGGCGGGCTGGACTGCTGGCACCGACGGCGTCCTGCAGAAGGGCGGCAAGCCGCTGACGCTGAACGCGCCGTACCTGTCGACCTACGAGGGCAACAAACCGGCCACCGAGCTGATGTCGCAGCAGCTCGCCAAGGTGGGGATCAAGATGAACCTCACCCCGGTCACGCAGGGCACGCTCTCCACAACCGTCTTCAGCACCGGCGACTACGACATCTGGCCGACGCTGGCCTACTCCATCCCGTTCCAGTCGGGCGTCTACGGCTTGCTCGGCGGCCCGCCGCCACCAGATGGCACCAACGCCGGGCACGTGAACAACCAGACCTTCACCAACCTCGCCAAGCAGGGAAACCAGACCACCGGCGCCGCAGGCTGTCAACTGTGGGTGAAGGCCGAGTCGGCGCTTTTCAGCAACGCCGACGCCGAGTCGACCGCCCCGGTGATCACCAACTGGATCACCTCGAAGGCGTCGTTCTCCGCGATGCAGGGCCGGATCATCCCGACCAGCATCCGGCTGTCGAAGTAGCGCGACCGGCCAGGGACAGCAGGCCGTGCCCGCAGTGAGAGGAGCGTGAGGAGCTGTGAGCTCGCTGGAAACGACCCACCCGTGGCTGGCCTTCGTGATCCACCGCGGCGGGCGTCTGGTCATCTCGCTCTTCGCGGTGGGCTCGGTCGTCTTCCTCATGCTCGCACTCGTCCCCGGCGACCCGGTGCGGGCAGCGCTCGGGCCGAACGCGCCGGTGAGCCTGGTGAAGGCCCGGCGCTCGGCGCTGGGGCTCGATGATCCGCTGCCAGTGCAGTTTGTGCACTACTGGGGGCGGCTGGTCTCCGGCAACTTGGGTAACTCGATCAGCTCGGACCGGCCGGTCTCGCGGATCGTCAGCGAACGGATCGGCAACACCGCCGAACTCGTCGGCACAGCAATCTTACTCGCGGTCCTGCTCGCACTGATCTTCGGCATGATCTTCGGTGCGCTCACCCACGGCGGCCGCCGGCCGCGCACGCTGGTGGGCTTCACCCTTGCGAGCAGTGCCCTTAACACAGTGCCGTCCTTCCTGCTCGGCATCCTGCTCGTCTACGTCTTCGCGGTCTCCTTCCAGATCCTGCCGGTGGCCGGCTCGAAAGGGGCCGTGTCGCTGGTGCTGCCGGCGGTGGCGCTCGCTCTCGGCCCGGCCGCCGGCCTGGCCCGGATAGTGCGGGCGCAGACCGATCAGGTGCTCAGTGAGGACTACATGCGCGTGGCCCGGAGCAAGCGGTTGTCCTGGCGGCGGCTCTACCTGCGCCACGCCCTGCCGAACACCATGACGGCAGCTCTCACGATCGGCGGCCTGCTGCTTGGCGTGCTCGTCGCCGGCAGCGTCGTGGTGGAGGGGGTCTTCGCCCGCGCCGGCCTCGGCAGCGCCATCGTCCAGGCGATCACGGACCGGGACTACCCCCTCGTCCAGGGGGTGCTGCTGGTCCTCGCGGCCGCCGTCCTCCTGGTGAACACGCTGGTGGACGTCCTGCTCGGTCTCGTGGACCGTCAATCCCTGATCACCAGGAGCTAGCCGATGAGACTGCGCCGCACCGCGCGACGGGTGGCCGCGAACCCGGTGGCCATCGCTGCGGTTTTCGCCCTGGTCGTCCTCGTCGTGCTCGCGATCGTGGCGCCGATGATCTGGGGCGAGTCGGCCGACCAGGCCGACGTGCTCTCCGCGAGCCAAGGGGCGTCGGGCAGCCATCTGTTCGGCACCGACCAGCTCGGCCGTGACCTTTTTCACCGCAGCCTGGTGGCGACTCGCCTGTCGCTGCTGCTCGCGGTCAGCGCCGGCGCGATCGGGATGGCGATCGGGATCCCGCTCGGGATCCTGCCGGCTGTGCTCGGTGGCCGAGTACGCCGCTTCGTCGCGGGCTTCATCTCGGCGGCGATTGCGCTGCCGGGACTGCTACTCGCACTGTTCGTCAACACCGTCATCGGCGTGGGGGCGACCGGGGCGGTGCTCGGCATTGGGATCGCGAACGCGCCCACCCTCGCCCGGCTGGCTCAGACACTGTCAGCTGGCATCGCGACTAAAGACTACGTCGCCGCTGCGCGGATGCTCGGCGCCAGCCGCACCCAGCTACTGTTTCGCCACGTCCTGCCCAACGTGGCGGAGCCCCTGATCCTCACCGGGACGATGTCGGTCGGCTGGTCCCTGCTGGAGATCTCCGCGCTGAGCTTCCTGGGGCTCGGGGTGCGGGCACCGTCGTACGACTGGGGGGAGCTGCTCAAGGAGGGGCTGCAGGGGATCTACATCAACCCGATGGGCGCGCTCGGGCCCGGCATCTTCGTCGTCGCCGGCGGTCTCGCCTTCGCGCTGCTCGGGGAGTCGCTGACCGGCCTCGCCCAGCGGATCCCCTTCCACCGCACCCGCGGCCGCGTCAGCCACCAGCCGACAGGCTCGACCACGATGGACACCACGGACCCCACCCACGTGCTGTCCGCCGACGGGCTCTCGGTCCGCTTCACCGGGGCGGACGGGAGCTCGCTGGCCGCCGTCAATGGGGTGAGCTTCGCCCTGCGGCGTGGGGAAACGGTCGGAATCGTCGGGGAGTCCGGCAGCGGCAAGAGCATGACGGCGCTCGGCATCTCGCAGCTGGTGGACTTCCCCGGCCAAGTAGATTGGCGGGAGCTGCGGGTCGACGACGTCGAACTCGCGACCGCGTCCACAGCAGAGCAACGCCGGCTGCTGGGCAGGTCGCTGGCGCTCGTCTCGCAGGACCCGATGACCGCGCTGAACCCGGTGCTGCGGGTTGGGCGCCAGCTCGCCGAGGTGGCGCAGGTGCACCGCGGGATGAGCCGACGTGACGCCCATGCTCTCGCGGTCGACCGGCTCGAGCACGTGCAGATCACCGACCCGGAGCGGCGGGCGAGGCAGTTCCCGCACGAGTTCTCCGGCGGGATGCGGCAGCGGTCCGTAATCGCGATGGGGCTCATGAGCGAGCCGAAGCTGATCATTGCTGACGAGCCCACGACGGCGCTCGACGTCACGGTTCAACGCGAGGTGCTGGGCCTGCTCAGCGACCTCAACGTGGAGAGCGGGACAGCGATCATGCTGATCTCCCACGATATAGCGGTCGTGACCAACGTCTGCGGCCGCGTGCTGGTCATGTACGGCGGACGGATCGTGGAGGACACCCCCTCCAACGCGCTGCTCAGCGACGCGGCCCACCCCTACAGCCGGGCGCTGATCGCCGCCGTCCCGACCATGACGAGCGACCGCGACCACGATCTGGCTGTGATCCCCGGTCGGCCGCCGACGCTCGAGGAGATGCCCCCGGGCTGCTCGTTCGCGCCCCGCTGCCCGCTCGCCGACGACCACTGCCGGGCCGAGGAGCCGCCCCTCGGTGCGCTCGCGGCCAGCCGGCGAGTGGCCTGCTGGCACCCCCAGTCGGGAACACCGCTCCTGCCGCAGAGGCGTGGCGAAGAGGCGACGGCGTGAGTGTGCTGGAGGTGCGCGACCTCAGCGTCCGTTACGGCACTGGTCGGCACGCCCTCACCGCCGTCGACCGGGTCAACCTGCGTGTCGCGGAGGGGCGCGTGCTCGGGCTGGTGGGGGAGTCCGGCTCGGGCAAGTCCACGGTGGCCCGGGCGATCATGGGCCTCGTTCCCCCGTCCGGGGGCACGGTCGAGGTCGCTGGCCGCTCCCTCGCCGGGCAGGGCCGGCGGGCGCGGGAGGAGCGCGCCCGCGACGTCCAGCTGATCTTCCAGGACCCGTACTCCTCGCTCGACCCGCGAATGCGGATCCAGCAGATCATCGGCGAGTCGTTGCACCTGCGCGGACGGCTGCCCCGAGCGCAGGCCCGGGCCGAGGTCGCGCGGCTGCTGGAGCTGGTCAACCTCGAGTCGTCCTTCGCCGACCGGCTGCCGCGCGAACTCTCGGGCGGGCAGCGGCAGCGGGTCGCGATCGCCCGGGCCCTCGCCGTCCGGCCGCGGCTGATCATTGCGGACGAGATTACCTCCGCGCTCGACGTGTCCGTCCAGGCTCTCATCCTCAATCTGATGCGAGACATCCAGCGGCGGGAAGGCCTGTCGATGCTGTTCATCTCGCACAACCTTGCGACCGTGCGCTATCTCAGCGACGAGGTCGGGGTGATGCGCCGCGGCGAGATCGTCGAGATCGGGCCAACCGAACAGATCGTCGAGCGGCCCGCGCACCCCTACACGCGCGGCCTGCTCGAATCCGTCCCCGTCCTACGGGTGCCCGCTACTCGGGGGGCGGGGCTGACCTAGCTGCCGAGGGTCGCCCCGACCACGTCGTGGTCTGGAAGTGCCTCACGCCACCGCCCATTACACCACCTTGTTGGAGGATCATGCGCACCACAGTCAGCAATGGTCGGGTCTTCGACGTCGCCAGCGGGGAGTTCCAGAGCGCGGATGTCGTGCTCGAGGACGGCCTGATTGTCGAGGCAGCGTCCGACTCCGACGGTGACGAGCAGTTCGACGCATCCGGGCTGTCGGTCCTGCCGGGCCTCATCGACGCCCACGTCCACGTCATGGTCCCCTACTTCGACGTCGTCAGGCTGCTCGAGACGCCCTTCTCCCTGTTCTTCTATCTCGCCGAGCAGACCCTGAAAAAGACGCTCGACCTCGGCATCACCTACGTTCGTGACGCCAACGGCGCGGACCTCGGGGTCCAGACGGCGGTGGCCCAGGGCCTTATCGATGGGCCGGACCTCGACATCTCGCTGCAGGCGCTGAGCCAGACTGGCGGGCACGGCGACTTCTGGATGGCCGCCGGGGCCTGCGTGCCGCTGCTGCCGACTCACCCGGGGCGCCCGGAGGCGGTCCTCGATGGCCCGCATCAGATGCGCGAGCGGGTCCGCGAGGTGATCCGCGCCGGTGCCAACGTGATCAAGCTGAACGTGTCCGGCGGAGTCATCTCGCCACGCGGCGATCCGCGCAACCCGCAGTTCCAACGCGACGAGATCGATGAGGCGGTCGCCGAGGCCCACGCCGCCGGCATCTACGTGATGGCGCACGCGCACAGCACGGCCGGGATCAAGAACGCCCTCCTGGCGGGTGTGCGCTCGATCGAGCACGGCACCTACCTCGACGACGAGTGCATCGATCTCATGCTCGAGAAGGGCGCCTGGCTGGTGCCTACCCTCGGCGTCGTTGGCGCCCTGCTCGAGGGGGTCGCGAAGGGCGTGAAGATGCCGGCCGCCGTCGTGGCCAAGCTGCACGAGGGACGCGAGGCGCACCTCAGCGCGGTCCAACGGGCCATCCAGGCGGGTGTGAAGATCGCCATGGGCAGCGACGCCGCGGCGCTCGGGCACGGCAACAACCTCGTGGAACTCAAGGAGATGCACGCGCTGGGCATGGCCCCCGCGGACGTCCTCCGCTCAGCGACGAGCTCCGCCGCCGAGCTCATGGGCCATCGAGACATCGGGGCAATCGAGCCGGGCCGACGCGCAGACCTCACGGTCGTGGCCGGCGACCCCTTCGACTTCGCGGCGTACCCGGGCAACGTGCGGGCGGTGTTCAAGCGCGGGCTGCAGGTCCGCAGCGGCCCTCCGACCCACTAGCGCAGCGGAGACACGAGCAGGGAGTTCATAGTGATCATGGAGTTTCGGACCTACCGGATGCTGCCGGGCACCAGGGCGGAGTTCGTCTCCTACTTCGAGTCCGAGGCCATCCCGCGGATGCGTCAGGTTGGGATGCAGGTCATCGGGCAGTTCAGCTCGGTGACCGACGAAAACGTCTTCGCCTACGCGCGCACCTTCGACAACGTCGAGGCGCGGGAGCAGCAGTACAAGGCGTTCTATCAGAGCGAGGACTGGCTCGGGTGGATGATCGATGTGGCCATCGGCAAGGAGGAGAGCTTTGACGTCTTCCTCGGCGACTCCGAAGCGAGGCCTGTTCCTCCCGGTCTCGCGTTGAGCGGCGTGCACCCGGCCCGCTTCGAGCTGGTCTCGATAGTTGGGTCGGTAGGGGAGGTCAGCGAGCAGGTCATCGCGGTGATCGACTCGGCGAGCCAGCGCGAGACGTTCCGCCCGCACCCAGGCGTGCAGGTCTTTGCCACTCCCAACGGCCGGGGCATGACCCCCGCCGAACACGGGACGCTCGGCGAGATCACGACCGGCGACTACGTGCTCGTGCTCGGGGAGCAGACCGAGGAGGGACCAGTGGCCCGCCAGATCGTGCGCCGGCCCGCGCCCTAGGAGTCTCCTAGTGTCGCGTGTCGGAAGTGACTTTCTAGTCGGTGTTTGAGAAAATGGTTCATGTCACGAGTGGAGCCATTGGTGTTGCGGGTTGGGGAGGAGAAGGTGCTGCGCGAGTGGACGCGGGCAGCGTCGGGTTCGGCGGGCTT
>JAABVA010002381.1_pt1 | contig 18803 bp, 17 predicted proteins | sample 5560331 | NCBI WGS metagenome assembly JAABVA01 (sample SAMN12812661, study PRJNA571458) | rock metagenome | isolation source: Antarctica rocks | place: Antarctica: Victoria Land, Mt New Zealand sud | collected 2016-01-07 | reverse complement strand
CGGATGGTGTCGTCTTCGACGGTGAAGGGGATGCTGTCCAGTGTGCCCAGCGGCCATACCGTGTCGTAGTGCGCGAGCAGGGTGACGATGCCGCCCGTGGATGCGTATCCGGTGCCGGGGTAGTCCAGGACCAGGGTGTCGCCGTACGGTCCGTCGCCGGACTCCCGTCGTTCGCTGGCCGGTTCGCCGAGCCGTTGCCCGATCCACGTGCGGATCCAGTCTCGCCCGTGGGCCAGGGCCTGCGGGTCGTCGCTGGGTGTCTCGATGCGGACGTACTCACCCAAGTCGTGCAGCATCGTTTCGCGTTGCTCGGTGATCCAGGGCAGCAGTGAGTGCAGGTCTTGGGTGACGGGGGTCATTGGTGCACCATCGTTGTCTCGACGCTCTGCTGCGTCCCGCCGTGGGCCAGGGTGTCCAGGTGGGCCAGGCGGGACTCCGCCATGGAGGTGGGATCGGTCTCGACTTCGGCGAGCTGGCCGAGCAGGGCGCGGAGCAGCGGGACGGGGATAGCGTGGTTGTCGGCGAGGGCCAGCACGGGAGCGTAGTGGGTGGGAATCTCGGTGGGCCGGTGGTGGAGGGCGATGTCGCGCCAGATGCCGCTGCGGTCCTTGGCCTGGGTGGAGAGCCACTCGACGAGTCGGTCGGTGGCCGCGTCGCTGTCGACGACACTCGCACTCGGGGTGTAGGCCCGGGGCTCGAAGGCGTCGAAGGGCTCTAGCTTGATGCCTGCGGCGCCGGCAACGGTGAAGATTTCCGTGGCCAGGGTGTGGGCGGTGACGCGGTGGCGGTGCAGCAGCTCCGCCATGGGTGCGTCGGCCAGCGCGGTGGCGGTGAGCATGGCGCCGAAGCCGAGTTTGGACCACAGGTAGCCGGTGACGTTCGCGGTGGCCAGTGCGGGTCCCCAGGCTTGCAGGTCGGCTACGAGTTGGCGTACCCGGGGCGAGATGTCTCCGATGAGCTCGCCGACGGCCAGCGCACCGGCCCCGCCGTCGCTGATGACGCCGGGTTCGATGATGTCGGCGAACAGGTCGACGAAGGCGCCGACGGTGCGCTGCTGCCCGATGTGCTGGGCGATCACCGCTTCGTTGAGCCCGTTTTGCAGGCTGACGACGAAGCCGTCCGGTGCGAGGCGGGGGGCGAGCCATCGGGCGGCGCCGTCGGTTGCGTGGGCTTTGACGGCCAGCAACACGCGCCGTAGGGGTTCTTGGACCTCATCGGGGGTCAGGGCAGCGCTCACCGGCTGGGGCAGGGTTTGGTCGTCGCGTCGCAGACGCACACCGTGCTCGCGGATGGCTCGTACGTGGTCGGTGTCGAGGTCAACGATCACCACGCGGTGTCCGGACCGTGCCAGGTGCCAGGCGAGGGTACCGCCGATGGCCCCGGCTCCGAGGATGGTGTAGCCGTCGGGGTCACCGGCCTGGGGGGAGGTGAGGTTCACTGAGGGGCTCCTTGGGTGGATGGGGTCTGGATGTCGGTGAGCTCGGGCCAGTGCTCGGGCAGCGTGGTGGTTCCGGCCGAGGTGCCCCCGTCCACGCGCAGGATGGTGCCCGTGACCCAGGCGGCCTCGGGTGAGGCGAGCCAGAGCACGGCGGCGGCGATGTCGGCGGGTTCGCCGCGACGCCCAAGGGGATTGATGGAGACAGCGGCGGCGTACCGTTCGGTGACGGGGTTGGCGGTGCTGTCGACCGTGACGAAGCCGGGACTGACGGCGTTGACCCGGATACCGTGACCGCCGAGTTCGACGGCGGCGGCACGGGTGAGCATTTCCAGGGCAGCCTTGGAGGTGCTGTAGTGCGCGGCCCCGGGGCGGGCACGCAACGCCGCCCCGGAGCTGATGTTCACGACGACTGTGTCGGTGCCGGCGACGATGGCCCGTTCGGCCAGCGCCCGGATCAGCAGCATGGGGGCGCGCACGTTGACGGCCTGGACGCGGTCCCACAGCTCGGCATCCAAACCCAGAAAGCCACAGGCGGGGTAGATGCCGGCCGCGTTGACCAGGGCGTGCACCGGTCCGGCGGCCGCCCACGCGCGGTCGATGAGTGCGGTGGTGGCGGTGGCGTCGGCAAGGTCGCACGGGAGGCTGGTCCCTGCTCGAGCCAGTCCCGCCATCTGGTTGGCGAGTTCCTCGGTGCGTACGTCGGCTCCGCTGACGGCCCATCCGTGCGTGGCGAAGCGGTGAGCGATGGCGGCGCCGATACCACTGGCCGCACCCGTAATGAGGGCGTGCCCACTCACCCGATCTCCTTGCTCTTGGTCTCAGGCATGGTCGCGTAGACGCAAACACCGATGAGGGCGGCGGCCGCGGCATACAGCCACACCTCGTTTCGGTGGCCGTTGGTCGCCAGCCAGGTGGTGATGAAGGGCGCGGTGCCACCGAAGATAGCGACCGCCAGTGCGTAGGGCAGACCGATGCCGGTTGTGCGGACCTCGGCGGGGAACTGCTCGGCCATGACCGCGGCGCAGTTGGCGGAGTAGCCGACGAGGAAGAACACCCCGAGAAGCTCAACGAGGAGCAACGCCCAGAAGCCGCCGCCGATGAGCTGGAAGGCCGGGTAGGACAAGACCAGGAAACCGCCGGCGAAAGCGAGCATGGTGGGCTTGCGCCCGAATCGGTCCGACAACTTGCCGCCGAAGGGCAGCATTACCAGGAAGACCGCGATCGCGAGCGTGTTCGCCAGGAAGGCACTGTTCAACGAGATGCCCTCGGCGGTGTGGGCGTAGCCGGGCATGTAGCTGACCCACATGTAATACAGCAGGGTGCCGGGGATGGTGATGCCCACCACCCGCAGGGCCGCGCCGGGATGTTGGGTCAGCATCTGGCGCAGCGGACGGCGCGGCGTGGCGTGGCCGTCGCGCTCGGTGAGTTCGGTGAACGCGTCGGTTTCCTCCACCGAGGTCCGAAGCCACAGCCCGACGAGGCCGAGCAGCCCGGCGACGCCGAACGCGATGCGCCAGCCCCACGATGTCAGGGCGTCGTGGCTGAGTGTGCCGGTCAGTGCGGTTCCCATCAGCGAGGCGATCAGTGCGCCGGCCCCGACGGACACCTGCTGCCAGGATCCGACGAAGCCGCGGCGTTGGGGCTGGGCGGACTCGATCAAAAACGCCGAGGAAGTACCGAACTCACCACCGGCGGACAGCCCCTGCACCAAGCGGGCGATGAGCAGGATAATCGGTGCCGCCACCCCGATCGTCGAGTACGTCGGGCAGATCGCGATGAGCAGGGCGGCCGCGGCCATGACGGTGATCGTCAGGGTCATCCCGGCCTTGCGGCCGCGGCGGTCTGCATAGCTGCCCAGCACGGCGGCGCCGATGGGCCGCATCAAGAAGCCGACGGCGAAGATGGCCAGCGTGGCCAACAGGTCGGCGGTCGGGTTGCCCTTGGGGAAGAACTGTGAGGAGAAGACGGGGGCGAAGGAGGCGTACACGGCCCAGTCCACCCATTCGACGGCGTTGCCGATGGAACCGGCCACCACGGCTCGGCGCTGTTTGTCGGTCATACGGACCGCCGGGGCAGTGGTCACGGAAGCGGTGGGGCCTGGGGCTGCGGACATGGGGGCCTCTCACTGTGGAGGTTGGTTAAACGCTGACGGTTGCCGGCTAGAGAGTGGTATCGCGGTGCTCTCCGGTGCGCGGTTGATCGGGCAGGGCGCCGCGGACGTGGGCCGCGACGGCGGCGTGCGTGGCGAACCACACGTCTGGGAAAGAGGTCAGGTAGGCCAGCAACTCATTCAGCACGACCATCCGGGAGCGGTGACCGATGATGTGGGGGTGCATGGTCAGCTGGAACAGGCCACCGTCGGCGCGGGCGGCGTCGAACTCATCGCGCCACAGGGCGAGCACATCACGGGGCGCTGTGTATGGGCGTAGCGAGCCGTAGCGCTCCATCATGAAATACGGGGCGTCGTCGCGGATCCATTCCACCGGAAGCTCCACCACACCGGTCGGCCGTCCCCGCTGGAGCAGCTCATAGCAGTCGTCATCGCCCATCAGCGAAGAGTCGTAGAGCAACTGTTGGTCGATGATGATGTCCAGTGTGGCGGCGGAGAAGTCCCACGACGGGGTGCGCACCCCGACCGGACGTACACCGGTGATCTCCTCGAGCGTGTCCAGGGCTCGATCGGCCAATTCCCGCTCCTGCTCAGGCTCCAGCAGCATGTTGCGTTCATGGATCCACCCGTGGGCGGCGATCTCATGCCCGGCGGCCACGTAGCCGCGTGCTTCTGCGGGATGCAACAGCGCTGAGACCGCCGGCATGAAAAAGGTGGCCGGCACGCGATGGCGTTCCAACGCCGCGAGGATCCGCGGAACGGCGACCCGGGATCCGTACTCGCCTTGCGCGAGCTTGCCCGGCCGGGTTTCCCCCTCGCGCAGCGGGATGGTCTCGTGATCGGAGTCGAAGGACAACGCGACAGCCACGTTGGCGCCATTGGGCCAGGCCGGGGTCAGTCGGTGCCCGGCGCGGAGGGCCTCGACGTGCGCTCGCCACGTCGATTCAGGCCACTGCCACGGCTGTTGAAAATCGGTGCTCATCAGCTACTCCTATCGTCAGGGCCCCGTCGGGGGTAGTCGGGACCCAAGCGCGTTTGAGGGTGTCCAGCTGCAACGTGGTGTCGGCGCGCCGCACCCCGGGCAACCCACCGACCACGTCGGTGGTGAAGGGATAGAGGTCCGCGAAGTGCCGCAGGGATACCTGTGCACATAGGTTGAATGGCCCCGTCGTGGCCGACAGGTACTTGATGGCGGGGTGCGCACCGAGCCGGCGGCCCGCGGCATCCAGATCGGAGGGCTGGATGTCGAGCCAGAGCATCAGCTCGACCGCGAAGCCGAGCAGCGTGGGCTCCACGAGGGTGCGAAAGCGCAGGCAACCACGACGCACCATCGATTCAATCCGCCGTCCCACCGTGGACTCACTCACCCCCACCTGAGTAGCCACCTCCCGCAGCGGGGCTCGACCGTCCGCACCCAACGCGGTCGCGATCGCCAGCTCAAGCGCGTCGAGCTCATCGGGGGGCTGCGCCCATACCTGGTCCTCGAACGGGAGGACCGGGTGTGGGCTCAGCAGTGCGGTGGCGGCCGGGTCGAGCAGGTGGGTATCCCAGTCGTGAGCGGAGGTGAAGGTCCGCATCACGGTCAGCGTCTCGGTGCGGGTGATCAACTCCGCTGCGGGCAGGTCGCGGACCAGCATCTGACCCAGGTCGCGGTGACTGGGAACAACGAACTCGGCGACAGCATCGGCACCACCGGTGAGCACCGCCACGAACCGCGCCTCGGGGCGACCGGCGAGCCGGGCCGCCACCTCCTCGGCCCGGCCGGGACGAGTCGAGACCCGCACCAGTACCGGGACGCCCAATCCGCAGCGCAGCACGTCCACTACCCCGATCACCCGGGCCGCGCCGCGGTCTTTGAGCGCGGCGTACCGGCGTTGCACCGTGGACTCACTCGCACCCACCGAACGGGCAACCACCGGCCACGACGCGCGGCCGTCCAGCTGCAGCGCGGCCAGCATCCGCCGATCCGTCTCATCCAGCACCTGGGGCTTCACAAGACACATCCTGCAGGCTGATACCGTCATTTACAAGGCGTCAACGCATTGAACCGCCATTATTTTGTGCGGTGGTGCGGGATGTCGTCAGTCCCTCGTGGAGGCGGCTCTTTACGCATGCCTTCTCAAACACCGAGTCGGGATAGAACAGTGGCTCTGCTCGGACACACCTCGCTGGGTCATGCCGGTGATCTACGCCCGTATCTCCGACCGCCCCGTCGCCGACGAATACTGCGCCGTCACAACGCAGTCGAACCTTCTACACGCACTCAGTATCGCTACCCGCCGACGCCGAAGCGCGCCCGGCCGGTGCGTACGCAGCAGCTCTGCGCTGTTGTTGCGGACGTTGTTGACGGCGGCGAACTCGACCGTGACCAACCCGAGGTGCCGGCGCCTCCAGACGTCGTGGATTAGCGTTGCGGAACGAAGGGGCTCGTAGCGTTCCCCCGCCGCAACCCCCTTCACCCACAGGCTTGCACCGTGGTCGGCTGGGACGTCAGTTCGCCGACACGCGTGTGTGCGGGACTTTCCCCGCTGCTGCCGCGGTGCGCGGACGGGAGATAGCCAACTCGCCGGCTGAGTGTGTTCGTCGGAAGCCTGCGCCGAGAGCGGTCGCTACTCCTGGTGGCTTGCGCGCCAGGCGTCCCCAGATGTCGGGTCGGAGCCGACCTCGATCGGGAAAGGTGAGACCGGCGGCGCGCGCCCACGCGCGGACCACAGCGGTGGACGGCTCGCTCTGTGCTGGTACCGGTGGGGTGAGGCGGGTGATCGCGGCGGCCTCGGTGCCGGCCCAAACGTGGGCGGCCGCGAGGTAGCGGTAGGTCCATTCCTCGGCCAGGGGCCGGGTCTCGCAGAACACGATCGGCACGTTGGGCCAGCGGACCTGGAGCTCGGCGAGACCGTCGGCGATCATCGCCGGTCGGACCCGGTCGAGTTGGAAGACGCCCGAGTAACGGTCCTCGACGACGACGGCCGCCCTGGGCCGGGCGGCGAGCTCGGCCAGGGCATAGCGCAGCGTGCCCCCGATCAGGCTCGCCACCAGGTCGACGAGGGATTTCCGTTCCACCGACGCCACAAGCGATCCGTCGATGCGCACCCCACAGTCCCCGCAGGGCACAACTCGTTTGATCGTGGACACCTGCTGGTGGGTGAACCGGTAGGGGTACTGCTCGTGGGAGTCGATGACGATCTCCAGAACGGGGATGCCGGTCTCGATCACCGCCCGGCAGAACCGGTCGGTGCAGGCCGCGATCGCCACCATCAACGACGAGGCGTGGACGCCGATCAACTACCCCAACGCCATCTGAGAGAAAGAGGAGCAACGTTGGACTCCGACGCGGAGGTCACCGAAATCGACTACACCGCGTTCACCAGCCGCCGCACAGCCGAGCACGTCACCGCCCGGTTGATCGTGCGCCGCGTCAAACGCCTGCAGCCCACCACCAAGGTCAGTGAGCGGGGCGCTGTTCGACACCTACCGCTACCACGCTGTGTTCACCGACTCACCCACCCACCACGCTCACAAATCAACGACAGAAAGGCTTCCGTATTCAGACGGTAGATCCAGGCTCAGAAGGCGGACGTCGTGCGGGTCCGCCGGGACAGCGGCCGGTGGGTTCGCCAGCCGTGTGGCGTCGTCGGCCCCGTCGTGCAGGATGCGCTGTACCGACGTCAGGTACTTCACGTGCGCCTCGAACGCTTTGATGGCGCGGTCGGGATCTCGGTCGCGGATCGCCTCATAGATCGCCGTGTGCTGCTGCCAGACCGGGTCGTGCTCGAGCGCATCCAGCAGCAGGGTGTTGGTCCTGGGACGGACCAGGTGGACGGCGGTCATGGCCAGCTGCAGGATCCCGTTCTTCGCCGAGTCGGCCACCGCGTTGTGGAACTCGACGTCAGCCGTCAGCCACTGATCGGTGGGCATCCCCGGTGCGCTGCCGCGGGTGACGACGTCCGCGATGGCTGCGAGGTCGTCGTTCGTGCGGTTGAGGGCGGCGAGCCGTACGCACTCGCGCTCGAGCAACAGCCGCGCATGGTTCACCTCGCCGACGGACAGCTCGCCGGTACGCAATCGCAGCACGATGAAGTCACCGATCTGCCCGGCTACCGTCGCGGCCCCCGGGGCGACGACGAACGTTCCACCGGCGGCACCCCGGGTCGACCTGATCAGGTTGTTCGCTGCGAGCAGCCGCAGGGCTTCGCGGACCGTGCCCCGGCTGACGCCGTAGCTCTTGGCCAGCTGCCACTCAGCCGGCAGTCGGTCACCCGGGTTCCAAACACCATTGCCGATGGCTTCGCGCAGCTGCCCCGCGATCTGGGTGACGGCGCTCTCGGTGCTTAGAGCGCGGGGAGCAAAGCCCCCGTCGGGCTGGTCAGCAGTCATGAGCCGCAGCCCCCTTCCTGGTTCGCCGAGGAGGCTACCAGCGATGAGAGATGACCTACCTTTAAAAGCTTGACCTTTGCACGTCCACGCCTCTAGCGTCCAACCACCACCGTCCCCCGGCCCCGCAGGCCGCCCCACAGCATGGGAGACCCACCATGGACCTCAACGGCACACCGCTGGAGCAGGCCGACATCGCCACCATCGGCGCCGAGCTGCTCACCGGCCGCGTTACCGCCCGGCAGCTGGTCGAGGCCTACCTCGAGCGGATCGAGGCACTCGACCACTCCGGCCCGGAGCTCAACGCGGTGGTCACGGTCAACCCCGCGGCGCGCGAGCAGGCCGATGCCCTCGACCGGGCCCTTGCGGACACCGGGTGCCCGGTCGGCCCGCTGCACGGCATCCCGCTGGTGGTCAAGGACTGCTTGGACACCGCCGACATGCCCACGTCGTTCGGCTCGGAGATCTTCGCCGACTACCGCCCGGACGCCGACGCGACCGTGATCGCCCGGCTGCGGGCAGCCGGCGCGGTCATCGTGGCCAAGACGACGCTGCCCGACTGGGCCACCTCGTGGTTCAGCTACTCCTCGCGAACAGGCGTGACCAAGAACCCTTACGACCTCGACCGCGACCCGGGAGGGTCGAGCAGCGGGACCGGTGCAGCGATCGCCGCCGGCTACGCGACCGCGGGCCTGGGCACCGACTGTGGAGGGTCCGTGCGGTTGCCGGCCTCGTTCTGCAACCTCGTCGGGGTGCGCTCCACGCCGGGACTGATCAGCAGGGCCGGCTGCAACCCGCTCGTCAGCGTCCAGGACACGATCGGTCCCATGGCGAAGTCGGTCGAGGACGCGGCCCGGGTGTTCACGGTCATGGCCGGCTTCGACGAGACCGACCCGCTCACCTACGCCTACTCCGTCGCCCGGGCGCCCCGGTCCTACCTCTCGTCCCTGGTCCCGGACGCACTGCAGCGTCGTCGGATCGGGGTGCTGCGCAGCGCCTTCGGTGCCGACGACGACCCCGACTCGGGCCCCGTAAACCAGGTCATGAAAGCAGCGTTGGGCGAGCTCGAAGCTGGCGGCGCCACGCTCGTCGACGTCACCATCGACGACCTGACGGGCTGGATCGGTCGGACGTCGCTCTACACCATCAAGTCCAAGTACGACATCAACAATTGGCTCGCCTCACGCCCCGACGCGCCGGTGCACACGGTCGCGGAGATCATGGAATCAGGTCGCTACCACAAGAAGCTGGACCTGCTTGAGGCCCTCGCGGCCGGCCCGGACGACCCGCTGAACGACCTGGAGTACTTCATCGCGTACACCGCTCGGGAAGCGTTCATGAAAACCGTGGTCAACCTGATGGAGTCCAACAACCTCGACACCGTGGTGTACCCCACGTGTCAGGTCGTGCCCCCCACCCACGAGGCGACCGACTCCGGCCGGTGGAACACGCTGAACTTCCCGACGAACACGGTGATCAGCTCCCAGACCTGGATGCCGGCCATGACCGTCCCGGCCGGGCTGACCGAAGCCGGGCTGCCAGTCGGGATGGAGATCCTCGCCCGCCCCTACGACGAGCCCACGATGTTCACCGTCGGCTACGGGTTCGAGCAGGTCCGCGGACACCGTGAGCACCCGGCCAGCGCGAACACCAGCGCCACGAGCGCCTGAGAGGCGGCGACGCCATGACCGCACAGATCGACCTGAACTGCGACATCGGCGAGGGCTTCGGACGGTGGCGCATGCCGTACGACGCCGAACTGATGGAGCTGGTCACGACGGTCAACGTCGCGGCGGGCTTTCACGCCGGAGATCCCACGATCATCCGGGCCACGGTCGACAAGGCGCTCAGTGAGGGCGTGGACATCGGGGTCCACGTTGCCCTGCCGGACCTGCTGGGCTTCGGCCGACGCACCATGTCGGTCACCCCGGCAGAGGTGCGCGACTATTGCACCTACCAGATCGGCGCCGTGGCCGGGTTCGTCACAGCAGCGGGAGGCATCCTCACCCACGTCAAGCCGCATGGAGCGCTGTACGCGATGGCCTCCCAGAACCCCGAGGTTGCGAGCGCAATCGCCCGCTCTATCAGGGAGTACGACCCGTCGTTGCGCCTGTTCCTCCTCAACGAGCGGTGCGCACAGCCGGTACACGAGGAGGGTGTCACGCTCGTCACGGAAGGCTTCCCCGAGCTGCACTACGACGACGAGGGACAACTCATCCTCGAACGCGACAAGACGCCGTGGGACCCGCTCACCGTCGCCCGACGCGCGGTCGAGATGGCCCAAGGCACTGGCATCGCCTCCCAGTCCGGCACGCACCTGGACCTGGACGTGCGCACGATCTGCGTGCACAGCGACGCCCCCAACGTTCTGCAGGTAACGCGGGAACTCCTGGCGGCCCTGGACCTGGCCGGCATCGAGGCGACTGCACTTTCACGTCAAAGAGACGGATGAGGGTCCGGGTAGCCAGGCATGGCGCGGCCTGCCTGGATCCGTGGGCGCGCCTGGACCGGACTCGCGAGTCCTGCCCGACGTCCCTGCGTCAGGGTGAGTTGGAACCAAGCGTTCACAGCAAAATCCGTCGCATGGGTCGAGATTCGGGATCGATCACATGACCAGTTCGACGCGCACCGTCCCAGACGCTTCAGTCCCGGTCACCGTGGCCAGTGCTACGCCCCGACGTCGCCGACGATGGGGTGATGAGTAGTCGCATCCTCGTGCTGGTGGGCCGAGACATCGGCGCTCGTTCACCGCGGCTGAAAAGCTCGAGTATCTGAAGGCGTATAAGCAGGCCTGCGAGCAGCCGAGCAGCAGCAGGGAGGGGCGTACCTCGACCTTGATGGCTTGTACTCCTTTCAGGGACCCTCATCTCGTCCACGGTCTTGCCGATTACTCCATGGTTGGGTGCACCCACGTCACGGAAGCAGGGATTAGCGCCGGCCGCCCTCACCGGGCAGCCCTCCAACCCGACCTCAGTGCGGTTCTGGGCGCTGGCCGGCATCTGGTGGGTGGTGCTGAACCTGTACCGAGTCGCCACGACCGGGCCCGTGACGGCGCGGGCGCGACGCTTCGGCGGGCATCAGCCTGTTCACCCTCACCTCGGTGCACCGGCTGCGCCGTCATCACCGACCCTGAAAGGACCCCGATATGACTGACGTGCCCAGACCGACACACATCGCGGTGAACAACCCGACCAGGTCCCACCCGTGGCCGACAGGCCGTGGCAGCTGGTCGGGCACTTCCGGGCGGGTGATCCGATCATGCTGGGCGGCGGCCACCACTGGTATCCGCTGACCGCCGAGGCCGAGAATTACGCCGACGGCGGGCAGTACCTGCCCGGTGGCGCCGAGCCAGTACCGCCACCGCGGCGGCCGCTGCCGCAGCTGCGCCGCCGACGTGGCGAGGCAGGGAGCGGCGGCCGCCGCCGACGAGCACACCTACCGGGCGACGTTCACCGACGCGGCCGGCCAGCTCGCCGACACCCTGTGCGCGGACGGGCTGGTGTGGGTGCGAACCGACTGGTCCATCCCCGACTGCCGCCTGAACCCGCACGCCCCGCTACCGGCCTGGTTGCACACCGCCCTGGCCGGTGCCGACTTGAGCCGCCCCGAGGGCGGGTGGCCGAACTTCGCCCGCTGCCAGAGTCCCGTGGACTGGCCGGCGCTCATCCAGGAGCATCCCGAGTGGCTGCTTCCCGACCAGGACTCGCTCGACGCGAACGCCGGCCCCCGGTGGCCCGGCATCGCCGACGCCTACCAGCTGCTCGCCGAGCGGGGTCATCGGCCCTACCTCGATGTGGCCCTGTGGGTCACCGAGGACGCCCGGATCAGTGTGGACCCGATCGGGTTGCTGGTCGAACACCCACCGTCGGTACCTTCGGCCACGGTGACCGACGTCGACGATCTCCTCGTGGCCGCCGGTCGGCTCCGCCAGGACTTGCACTACCCCAACGAACCCACCGGGCTCTGTTGGACGCTCAACTGCTGAAAGACCTCGCCAGCTGAGGTGTCGGGTGACTTCCGGCCTTCAGCGGCGCGGCCCGCCGCGTCCGCGGTCGTGTTTCTTCCATCCCTGGCCGTGGTTCCCAATGGTGGGGTTGGTGGCGGCGTTGTCCACGATTTGGCGGATTGTTTTGGTGCGCCGCCCGGCCATCACGTCGCGGATCTTGCGTTCCGCCTCGGTCAGCCCGTCATCGGGTGCCGGCGCGGCGGACGGTGGCGGAGTGGCTGCGGTGACCGCCTGGTCCATTCGCCCGGCGTAGGCCAGTACCTTCTCCGCCGCCTGGGTAGCAGCTTGGGTTTCCCACGCCGCGGCGTGCTGGCTGCGTTGCGCCGCGGCGACCGCTTGGGCGGTGCGGGCCAGGGCGTGGAACACCGCGACCCACCCGGCGTGCTGCGCTTTACCGGTGGCGGCGTTGAGCAGCGCCGCGCTGGTAAGACTCATCCTCGGGGCCGCCCGGGCGGGGATCACGTCCCGCAGCGCGGGGCCACCGCGCGGGTCTTGGGCGCAGCGGGCCATCCGACGGGCAGCCGAGCCGATCGCCCCACCAGACGGTCCGTGGGCGCGCAACGCTGCCGCCGCGAGGACGCCCGCCGCCTGCCGGGCTGCTTCCCGCGCCGCTTCCGGATCATCCGTGCCGAGCGCGGCGGCGTACGCGCCGAGGGTGTTGATGTCCGCGATCGCGGCCGCGAAGTCAGGCTCCGGGTTCTGCGGGCGCCTGCTGGAGTCGTCGGCTGCACCGCGGTCGCCTGGTTGTTTCCCGACCGCACCGAGCCGCCGCCACACTGCCACTGCCTCGGCCTGCTGCTGCGAGGTCTGGCCCCACTGCTGCCGAAGCGCGGGCAGGCTGAGATCTTTGCCGAGCTTGCCGGCTCCGTGCCAGTCGAGGTTGTCCCCGCGGCTGCCGGTGGGCAGGGCCACGCTCATGCCCACCACGGTGTTGGAGCCGCCCGTGGCGAAGCGGGGGCGCACCACCACGCCCTGAGCGCGCAGCTGCTCGAGGAACTCCGCCTCCCCGGCCGCGGCGTGCGCCGCGGTGCGGACCCGCTGCTCCAGGTCCGCCGGCGTCGGCTCGGCGGCGGGTGCCTGGATGTGGGCGGCCGTGTCTGGCTGGGCCCGCTCGACCGTGTCAGTCTTCTTCGTGCCGCCGACTCCGAGCTGGTGCCAGACCGCGACCGCCGCGCTCTGTTGCTCGGTGGTCTGGCCCCACTGCTTGCGGATGGCGGGCAGGGTGAGGTCCTTCGCCAACCGGCCCCCGCCGTGCCAGATCAGGGTGTGCTCGTCGCCGGTGGGCAGGGCCACGCTCATCCCCACCACGCGGGCGCGGTCGCCGGCGGCGAAGCGGGGGCGCACCGCCACGTCCTCCTCCTGCAGATGATGGAGGAAGTCGGACTCGTCGACGGCGGCGCTCGCCGCGGCCCGCACCCGCCGCTCCAAGCGGACCGTCTCCGGTTCCGCCGGTTTCACCGACCCCGCCAGCACACCCTTCTCCGCCACGGCGGTGTGGCCTTGCTCGTCCGCGCGCCGCGCCTCGGTCTGGGAGTAGGCACCCAGCCCGGTTCCCTTGTCGTGCCCGACCAGCCGGAGTCCGTGCTTGATCTCGAGCTGCTTGCGGACCTCGCTGAGCATCACCCACGGGGGTCGCACGAAGTTGTGCTGCCGCCCGTCCTCGCTGATGAGGTTGGCCACTAGGTGGATGTGGTCGTTACCGTTCTTGCTCAGCCCGTGATGCACCGCCATCCAACGCACCCGTGCACCAGGGGTGTCCTCGCCGAAGCCCAGGTGCTCGGCTACCGAGGTGGCGATGTCTTGCCACGTCTCCTCCGACACCGGTCCGTCCTCGGGGGCGAGACTGATCGAGGCGTGGAAGACGAACTTCTCTGTGACGTCCGGAGCGAGCAACGCCCGCGTGTTATCGAGTTCCGTGGCGAGCATCTTCCGCGCCAGCGGGGTCGGTGCCCGGTCATCGAGGAGCAGGGTCGTGTGTGCCGCGATCACGTGGGGATCGGTGTGCTCGTCGGAGCGGCCCGGCCCATATAGGTACTCCACCAGTCCGCGTACCCGGCTGCCGTAGGTGGGGCTGGCGTGGATGATCATGGTGCTCCCGCGCCCGTCGCCCGCATCCATTTCTCCACGGCCGGGTCCAGAGCGCGCATCACCCGAGTCGTGGCCATCAACGTTTCATCCGCGTGCCGGCCGACCCCGCCGCCACCGTTGAGCAACCTCGCCACTTGGTTCACGTTGACCCCGACCTTGTTGAGGTCGGCCCGGAGGTTGAACATCTCGATCGTCCATGCCCGCAGCTCCGGGGTATCCATGGCCCTCGGGTTTGTCGAGTCCAGGGCGCGCAGCGCTAGGTAGTGCGGCACGCTTACCCTCGACGCAGATGCCCGCAACGACACCGTCTCGAACTCCTCCGCAGTGAGCCGCACGGACACCTGGTGAGGTCGGCCGCCTGGTGTTCGCCGCCGACGCCGCCCACCACGAAACATCCGCGACGCGGGCGCAGCTGGGCCACCCGCGGGCGTGGTAGGCGCGGCCATCGCCTCGGCGATGACCGCGTCCTCGTCGTCGGTGTCACCGTGCGACATGCGGGTTTCTCCCTCCGGCCTAGCGCAGCGTTCACACCCAGTGTGACCCACGGGCCAGCGCTGCGCCAGGCCGACATCCTTGATCTGGTACCGGATGAGTATCTTGCTCCGCGTAGTGGGTCCGTACCAGAGGCAATACCGCCCGGATCGTTGAGGCAAAACGCCACAGAAACACACAGCGAACCCGCCTCGCCGTTAGACTCGGAACCACCGCACGACCGACACCCTGGGGGTACCACCGTCATGACCGCACCGCTCAGCAACAAGCGCGCCGTCGCTGCCGCCGCGAAGAACCTCCTCGCCGCCCGGATCACACTCGTGGAGGCACTCGGCGAGGCGCTCGACGCGCACAGCAAAGCGGTCGATGCCGTCGAGCACGCCCAGAAACATGTTGAAGAGACCGGCGAGGCCGCGCGGACCGCGTTCGACGCGGCGAAGGCCGGCGGGTGGACCGCCGCCGAACTCAACAGCACCGGACTCAAACCCCCAGCCGCCCCGCGGACACGCCCCACGACCCGCACACCGCCGCGAGCGGCCTCCACCACCCCCGCCCCGGATACCGCAGCACAGGCAGCGACGTCCGAACCTGCGGCCTGATGCCGACCCTCCCGGGCGGACCACTGCGACGGTCCCCGGGTGCAGTGGTGCACCAGCAGCGGCGGCACTCGTAACCCGCGGCGCACCGCCCGAGAGCAAACGGGAGGTGCGTCAACGACCGTAGCTAGGCCCGTTCTTCCCGCGGCCCGTGCCGCGTTCCTGGTTCGGTAGCGTGCTGCCGCTGTGGGCGGCGTGGGTCACGATCTGCCGAATAGTCTTCGTACGGCGACCCGCCATCACGTCCTGGATGGCGCGTTGCTCCGCCGTCAACTCCTCCCCCGTCACCGTGGCACGTTCGTCGCGCCCGGCGCGCAGCAGCAGTTCGTCGCGGCCAAACTCCGTGATCAGCGCTGGGGTCGGGTTCAGGGCCAGACTCCACCCCGGTTGGCGGCCGCGGGCGTCCAACCGCGCCTGGTGCTCGGCCTCTTTGGCTTTGGCTTCCGGGCTGTCTGCAGTGATTTGCAACTCCGCGGTGAGCGAGTCGAGCCGTTGGCGTTTGTCCCGCAACTCATCAGTGTGCTCGAACGGTTCGTCGGCGACCGCTTCCAACTCACTGATCCGGGTGACCGCATGGTCGTGGCGGCGGGTCAACTCCTCCCGGTAGTTGGCGGTGGCGGCGACCATGTTTTCCACCCGCCGCACCAACCCGACCGACGCCGTGTCCATCCCGGTGAAGTCCCTGGCCTGGATGCTCCTACTGCGCCCCGGCACGCTCAGTCTCACGATCATCTCGTCGCTGGAGAGCATCCGGCTCGCCGTCACCTGCACACCGCGCAGCTCGGCGATGGGGAACTCCTTGGTGTTCCCGTACCGCTTCCCTTCGACGTAGGCGTGGCGCAGGCTGTCCACCAACACTGGTGCCGCCTCTGCCCGCTCCCGATACGTCTTCCCCCCCACCCTCATCGCGAACGGTGCGCTGCTGTTTGCGGCCAAGCCAGGCAGCGCCCGGTCCAGCTCGACCATCTGCTCGGTCACCGCGGTGACCTCCCGCGCCACCGAGCGCCGCTCCGCGGCGTTGCGGGCCTTGGCGTCGCTGTGCGCGCGGGCCATCGCATCGAGACGCTTCACGTCGTCCTCGAGTGACACCTGCTCCACGTAGCGGGGATCACCGGTGGCGACCGCCTTCGTCGCCGCGGCCGCGTTACCCAAGTCGTCTCCGCCCAGATCAGCCACCGTCCGCTCGTCGGTGTTGCCGGTCTTGAGCTGCGCAATGAAGCGTGCTTTTTTTCCACCGTCTGCCACATCACGGTGTCGAAGGTGCCCTCGGTGACGTAGTTGAAGATCTGCACACTCGGATTCTTGTTGCCCTGGCGCAGGAGGCGTCCCTCCCGCTGCTCCAGGTCCGCCGGGCGCCACGGCACGTCCATGTGGTGCAGTGCCACCGCCCGGTCCTGGATGTTGGTGCCGGTGCCCATCTTCTCCGTGCTGCCCACCAGCACCGCCACCTTGCCGTTGCGGCAGTCCCGGAACAGCGCAGTCTTGTCCGCCGGTTTCGGGTAGTCGTGGATGAACCGGATCGCCTCCGCCGCCATCCCGCGGGCCACCAGCTCCTCGCGCAGCCCCTCATACAGCGACCAGCGGCCGTCTTTCTGGTGCGGGGTGGAGCGGTCGCAGAAGACGATCTGCAACCCACCAGGTAGCGGTTCCGCCCGGCCGTCGTCGTCGGCGTAGACGGTGTCCCGGCTCTGGTCCCATACCCGCGCCACCTGGGTGGCCACCAGGTCCACCCGGCCGCCGTCCAGCGGCTCGCCGAGGTTGGCCATCCGTTCGTCCATCGACGCGTTGCGGCCGTCGTTGCTGACTTTCAACGAGTTGTCGAAGTCGGGGCGCTTGGGGTCGAAGTGCGCTCCCCGCCACGCCAGGTCGGTGATGAAGTCGCGGACCTCCTGCGTGGCCTGCTTGCTGATCACCTGCCGAGCCCCGGTCTCCAACTCGGGGATGCGCCCGCTGTGCGAGACCTGCTCGCGGGTCACCGCGTCGGTGTAGACCGAGCTCATCGTCACCAACTCCGGCACGTTCACGAACTCCCCCACCCGGGTCACCGGGCGCAGCTTGCTGCCCGTGGCGTTCATCTCCACCGTCGTCGTGGTGCCGGTGAACACCGCCCCCCACGCGTCGATGCCACCCACCCCCGCGGCTTCGAGGAGGTCCGGGCGCAGGTAGGACTGCATCACCCACATCTCCCCCAACGAGTTCGCCACCGGGGTCCCGGTGGAGAACGTCGCCACCCACTCCGGAACCGACCGGCGCCCGCCCCTCAGCAATGTCGCGGTCGCGGCGTTGACCGCGCAGCACCGCGAGCTTCATCACGAGGTCCTCGGCTTGCTGCGCACCGGGAGTGCACGCCAGCTCCGCCACCCCCGACGGCCGTAGTTTATTTTTAAACATGTGCGCTTCGTCGATCAGCAGGTAGTCACAACCGGACTCCTCGAAGTTCAGCCCGGTGTCCTTGCGGCCCGCCTCGGTGAGCTTCGCGATACGTGTCTCTTGGTCTTTGATCGCCTGCTGCATCCGCTTGAACGAGGTGCCGCTACTGGAATCGCGCGCGGCGCGCATGGCGGCGGTGGCGGCTTCCAGGTGCGCGGCTTGGCGCTCCGGGGACACCGTGATCCCCGTGAACACCGACTTGGGGACGAGCACCAAATCCCAGTCACTGGTCGCGGTCTGCGCCACCAGGCGGCGCCGGGCTTCGGCGTCGGTGCCGGTGGTACCGACCAACACGTTGGCCGCGGGATACCACTGCTTCGCCTCCCGCCCGACCTGCTCGATGATGTGGTTGGGCACCACCATCCACGGTTGGGACACCAACCCCAGACGTTTCAGCTCCATCGCCCCCATCAGCATCGTGCCCGTCTTCCCCGCCCCGACCACGTGATCGAGCAGCACGGTGGGCTCGGCGACGATGCGGGCGGCGGCGTCCCGCTGGTAGGGGTGCGGCGTGAACGTCTCCCCCAACCCGGGTAGTTCCATCTCCGAGCCGTCATAGGTTCGCGGTCGCAGCGAGTTGAACCGTTCGTTGTAGATGGCGACCAGGCGCTCACTGCGCGCCTCATCCGACCACAGCCACTCCCCGAACTTGTCGGTGATCTTGCGGGCCTGGGCTTGGGCGGCGAACGTGGCGTTCATGTCCAGCGTGGGGCCGCCGGTGCGCTCGATTTCCGCCTTGGGCCGGTTGACCTGGATGGTCGCCGAGTTGCACAACGACTCCAGCAGCTCCACGGCATCCTTGTGGTCGGTGCCGTAGGTGTCGGTCATCAACGGGGTGCCGCGCTGGTATTTCGGGACGTCGATGCTCCACTGTCCCAGCGTGTAGTCCACCTCGACGGTGCGGGCACCGAGCACCTCGGTGACGAACTGGCGGTAGTCGCTGACCGGTATCCAGGGAACACCGGGGCGTTGATGGATTTCCGCCGCCTCGATCGTGCGCGGCTGCACCCCGACCAAGGCGTCCACGTTGGCGGCGTAGGCCGGGTCGGCCGCCGCGGCGGCCTGGGCCTGCGCCAGCTTGGTGCGGACGTTGCCCGACAGGTACTCCGCAGCGGGGACGAGGACGCTGCGGTCCGCCGGGTCGGGATAGACCCGCCCGACCAACGCCTCCCGCGCCTGCTCGGTGTCGATGCCCAACAGTGCGGCGATGCGGTCCACGTCCACCGTCCGGGTCTCATCCAGGCTGATCGCCAACGCTGCCTCGACGGTCTC
>JAABVA010002380.1_pt1 | contig 18805 bp, 24 predicted proteins | sample 5560331 | NCBI WGS metagenome assembly JAABVA01 (sample SAMN12812661, study PRJNA571458) | rock metagenome | isolation source: Antarctica rocks | place: Antarctica: Victoria Land, Mt New Zealand sud | collected 2016-01-07 | reverse complement strand
GATAGCGGGCAGCGATACGGAGGAGACAGCCCTTACATAGGTTTTACGTTCCGTTACTCCCCAGACCCCTACACCTACCCAAACAGGGTGGGTGGCATCGTCAGAACGGTGAGCGCTTTTAGATTAGAACGATGGGCGATTTTAAATTGGTATGGATGGCGGAATGCATTAGAATCCGCACCGGAACCCTCAGGCAGTTGGAAAGGCCGGGACCGCCTCTCCCTCCACGTCGGAAAAGCTAGCCATCGCCGCCAGCTTGTGGATGAGCCACGGCCGCAGGTCTGCCGGAGACCGCAGGGCCGACGCCGTCGGTCGAAGACGGTCGGCGATGCCATGGTGATGGCGGCATAGTGGAACCAGGTTCTCGGCGGCGTGCAGATCGAAGCGACCGGTCATGCGGGTCGCCCTCCGCACGATGTGATGGATGTGGATGTCTTCCGAGCCAATGATCGGGCAACCCGGTATCGCGCAGCGCGCAACGTCTATTTCCGCAGCCTGTAGCTGTGCCCGCGCCCGCGCCGTTTTCTGGTCGCGGTGTCCGGTGGGCGTTACTCCGGCCTTCTTCGCCAGTGCTTCGAGCATCTCGTCCTTGCTGGACCAGAGTTGCCTCCACCAATTCACCCCAAGCCCGTAATCCTGCAGGGTGCGTGCATTCAGGAAACTCTGGTTTTCCATGGCATAGGGCAGGGCCTCGCGCGTGATATCCACCTTCGTCTCGGTCAGCCACAGCAGGGCGTCGAGGAAGTTCCTGCGTCCGTGCTTGCCAGAGAAGAATTGGTTCTGTTTCGCGTGCCGGAACTGCCAAGGCTTGAAGCGGCCCGGATAGGCTTCGCCGATTAGGAAGGCGCAAGCGCTGAAGTGCCTGGCGGTAGGGCATCCCGCCTTGTTGGCGGTCGCGAACTCGATCACAGGGTACAATCCATGGTCGGTGAAATGCCTGTTGGTGATTACCCGCGGCAGCTGATCGTCGATTGAAAGCGCCAAACGCTCCTCAATCAGCCAGCGTGTCCTGGCAATGCACACTTCCAGCGTCATGCGTTCTGGCTTCAGCTTTTTCCGAATGCCGTGGCGGCGCAGGATTTGGTCGAGCTGGCTTGCGCTCAGCCCCAGATGCTCCGAGATCGCCCGATCCGGCATCATGCCGATCTTTCCGACGATGAAGGACAGCTCGAATGACTGGACATCGGTCACGATCCTGGCCTTGCGCAGGGTGCGGCTGACCTCGACCGGCACGACGCCCAGCAGGCTCGCGATGAACGGCATGTCGTGTTGCTTGTGGAGTTCGATGCAGCGTGCGGCGAAGCCTTGCTCTCGGACCAAGCCCGCCTCCCGGCTGTTCCCGGCTCCCATCGCCGGGCCACCATGGGGCTGCAATCGAAGGCTTTCCGGTGCTGATTATCCAAATTACCTAATATACTGGGTCGCGTTCGGCAAGGCCCTGCGGCGCCCTGGCAGCATGATGCTGCGGGGTGTGCTTGCCAGGAATCTTCGCCGTCTACGACGTGCTGGTCGTCTGTCCCAGGAGGAGTTGGCCGCTCAAGCCGGGCTCAACCGCAATTACGTCGGCATGATTGAGCGCGAGGAACATGCCGCCACCGTCGATGTGCTTGAGCAGTTGGCCGCAGCCTTCGCTATCGAGCCGGCCGAGTTGCTGCAAAGCGGCAGCAAAGTCGGTTCATCGGACCAGGTGCTGTCGAAGTGATCGCCGGCCTCGATGAGGCTGGCCTACTGGCAGCAACCGTGCGGATTTTTATGGTAGTAGTCAGGCCAAGGTGCCTCACCCATTGCGTCCCATATCGGGTCAACGGCTTACGCCGGCGCAGGGATCGGGGGTCCGGTAGTCAAACCACCCGCACAGAAACCTCGTGATGACACGAAAGCCGACAGACCCGCTCAAGGCTCGCTTGCTCGAAAAACTGCTGGAGGCAGGGGAGAGCCGAATTCCCGACAAGCTTCCCGAAGCATTGGCGTCGCAAGTTAAGCCAGAAGGCGAAAGCATATTCACTACCGCCATAGCTGCAGCAACGCCAGAACAAGTTGAAAAAGTGAGGAGCATTACCGGCATTCTCGATATACATGGTTACGTGAAGATGTATCAAAATACAAAGAACCCAGTCTGGCTTTGGATGAGTATTCTTGGTTCTGGAAAACCTGAGGACATTCCCCCGGAAGCCTTCAAGTACATACGCCGGGTTGGAAGGGATTTCTTCGTGTTGCTTATGCAGCAAACCGACTCTCTTGAACGGGTACGGATCGAGCCGGGCAGGGAACTCCAAGAGGGCATCGTACGCACATCACAGGCTGGCCCGCCGCCGCCCGACGTCACGTCCATTCTTGGATTGTCGAAGCCCGGCCAAAACCTTTTCCAAGCGGCAGCCAGGGAGCTTCGTTCCATCAGTTTCGCTGCCGCCGTAGAGGTGCTGGTCCGTGAAACAGGATGCAGTCGTGAGAAGGCTTATGCCGTGGTGGCCCTGGCGACTGGACGGGTTTCGCCCGAAACGGGACCTTCCACTGAAGCCGTCCGGAAATTCGTGCGCAAGGGCAAGAAGCTCACGTTGCGCCAGCCCATGAAGCCTGCCCGATAGCTACACGTTTCGTCGGCATAACTGTCACCTAGGTTTGTCCCTAGGACGACGACGGCCAGAAGCGGAGTTTGCCGGCCACGACATACGTGGAGGCCGGCATGGCAAAATTCGAAAACAAGAAAGCTGACTGCGGACGCACCTGCCCAGAGTTCGAGAGCAGCGAGCAGGCATCCAGCCGTGAGAAGCCACTCGCGCGCCTACCTGGCCCGATGCCGTCTGCCAGCGAAGGCCCGGGCGTAGTTGGCACGGGACCAGTTGAACCGTCGTTCCTCACCATCGCAGAGGTCGCCCGCCTGCTTCGCATGTCCGAACGTACGGTTCGGCGCCGTATCAAGGACGGCACCCTGCACAAGGTGTCCGTGCACGGCAGGCTGGTCCGCATCAGCTTGGATGAGCTGCGCCGGCTTTCTGAATACTCAGGCAACGACTCTTAATATATTTCAATATACTAAAGGCGATTACGCGATCATACCTTAGTAAACGATATCCTTTCACTCTGGTATGTCCCTGTAATTGTCCGCTAGTGTCCTCTCGTGTCCTACGGAGTTTCTCATGGCCAACTCAAAGCAATCTTCCATGACATCACAGAGCTCGCTACCCTGCCTGGGAACAGGAAAGATGGGACCGGATCTGGTCACCATCCGCCCGGTGCGCACCGTGGCCGACCTGCTGGCCGAACTCGATGCCTGGACCGAACTCCCGGTCATGACACGCCGGGTTCTGAAGGCGAACGTCCGGACGGCGGGCTTCGTCGCAGTGGCCGCCAAAGCGCGGGCAGACGGCCGCCAGGTGCACCTATGCCGGGACGACACCTTGCTCGCCGGCGTGCCAGCGGATCCGGCTTGGTTGAACAAACACCTTTACGCCTACCCGCCGAGCATCTTCGGTATGAAAAAGCTTTGCCTTGCCCTGTCCATCAACGGATTGCGACGCGTCCTGCGCAGGGTTGGTCTGATCGAGCCTGTCACCTCGAAAGCGCCAATCCCACCCAGCAGCCGATGGCAGGAGTTGCTCGGCCAACTGGAGGCCGTTGTGCTGTGTCGGGGAGCGCTGTCGGCCTTTGCCCGCTGGTGCCATGCCAACGATATCGAACCAGAGCAGGTCTCGCGCGAAACGCTGGAGCGGTTCGAGGTTTTTGTCCGGACCCGGACGCTGCACAGCGAAATTCCCCGCCTGATCTACACAATCACCAAGGCTTGGCGGAAAGCGGCAAAGATGCTCCAGGACTGGCCGAAACGGCCGCTGGTGGCCCCGTCCCGCCGGGAAACCTACACACTGCCTTTCTCGGCGTTTCCGGCATCCCTCCAGGACGAGGTCACAGCCTTCGCGGAGCGACTGGGAGGCACGGGCCGCCGCCAGCCGTTCCGGAATGCCGGACTGCGGCGGCCGCTCCGGCCAAGCTCCGTCAGGAGACGCCTGTATAATCTCCGGCAGGCTGCGTCCGCGCTGGTGCTGCTCGGCCGCGACCCCGCAACCGTCACCGGCTTCGCAGATCTGGTGGACGAAGCGGCCTTCGAGTCCATCCTGCAGTTCTACTGGGAGCGCGCCATGGCTGCGCGCGTAACGCCGGAACAGCGGCAGGCCGGGTGCCAGCCGCGGCCCGACCTCGGCGTGACGGCACAAACCGGTGCGATCGCCTCGGCGCTGATGATCGTGGCCAGACGCCATTGCATGCCGGACAGCGACACGCTTGCTCGGCTGCAGAGCATGGCCCAGGACGTATCACCGCCGCGTCAAAGCCAGCCCAGCCAGAAGAACCGGGACCGCCTGCGCCAATTCGACGACCCGGTGCTCCGGGCCGCGCTGCTGCATCTGCCAGTGCGCCTGATGCGGCTGGCGGAGGGTCCGGGCCTGCGCCCGTTCGAGGCTGCCCGCCTGGCAAGGGTGGCCGCTGCCATCGAGCTGCTGCTTCACGTCCCCCTGCGGAACAGGAACCTGACCGAACTCAGGCTCGGAGTACACCTCCGGTATGGCGATGCCGGACGAAAGCGCATCTCCCACCTCGTCGTCGAATTCCACGAAACCAAGAACAGCTACGACGGCGAGTGGGCCGTTGGGCCGGAGCTGGCCGTCTTCCTGGACCGCTACATCCAGAGGTTCCGGCCCATCCTCGCCATGGCGGGAGGCGATTGGCTGTTCCCCGCAGGGTTCGGAAAGAGCGGACCACTCTCGCCTGTCGCCATGGCGCAGCAGATCGCGCGGGTCGTCGCCGACGAGGTCGGGGCCATCATCAACCCGCATTTGTTCAGGAGCCTTTGCGCCCGCTTCGTCATCGAGCGCTCGCCGCACGGGTCGGAGGATGTCCGGCTGCTGCTCGGCGACAAGTCTCTCCAGGCCGTTCTGGCGCACTACCTCGTCTTGGAGCCAAGCCAGGCGTGCCGCCGCCACGACGAGATGCTGCGGCGCATGCGCCCCGAAAGCGCCCATCTTGCCGGCCCGCTTGCCAAGCCGGCCCGGAGGCGGCGCCGGTGAGCTGGCTGTCCAACCGGGACCCGGCAAGGGCCGGTTTGCCGCTCGACCGGTGGCCGCAGCAGGATCGCCTCGCGTGGCAGCAGGCCAAGACGAGGCAGCATAGCCCCTTCCGCAAAAACGGCGGCGGCGTCCGGCACGCTGCTGACACCCTTCTCAAGTCAGAGAAGGGGTTGCAGCGGTGGCTTGGCTTCTTGCACCGCGCCGGCCAGCTCGACGACGGTACCCCTCCGCACGCACGGCTGACGCCCGAGCGCCTGGATGCCTATTTCACCCATTTGGTCGCCAGCGGCAACGCGGACCGTTCCATCGTGGGGCGGTTCGAGGAGCTGAAGCTGGCCTTCGAGCTCATGCTGCCCGGGCGTAACTTCGGGTGGCTCACGGCTCCGAACGGCACGCCGTTGCACCATCAGCTTGCGATGCGCACGCGGCCCCGCTTCGTGCCAAGCAGCGCCGTGGTCCTCGCCTGGGCGGAGGACCTGTTCCGGGAAGGCATCACTCTCCCCGACCGTGAGCTACGCTGCTGCCAGGTACGCGACGCCGTACTGATCGCGATCCTGGCGACGCGGGCCCCCCGGCTGCGCGCGCTGTCCTCCCTGCGCCTTGGCATCCACCTCGACCGCCGCGGCGGCGAATGGGCGATGGACCAGCACGCCGACATCACCAAGATGGGCAACATCCTCCTGCTTCCGCTGTCTGCGGAGGTAGGGGCGATGCTGGACCGGTATGTCGGCGTCGAGCGGGCGGAACTGCTGCGCGGCGGCACCCACGATGCGGCCTGGATCGGCAGGCGGCAGATGCCCTTGAAGAAGTTCGCCCTTGGGGGCCGCGTCTGGCGCCTGTCGGCCAAGCGCTTCGGGGTGGCGTTTGGGCCACACCGGCTACGCGCAAGCCTTGCCACGACGTCGGCCCTGGAAAACCCATCCGCGCCGTTCGATGCGTCGTCGATCCTGGGCCATAGCCCGAAGGTGTGCCTCGCCAGCTACAATCGCGCGACGGCCGTTGCCGCTTCGCGGCGGCACGATGACCGGCTCCGGGATCTCAGGCGCGAAACGGAAAGCCTCGCGCGGCAATCCTTTGGGTACAACCTTGATGATCCATGATCCATGATCGCTGAGGTGCCGAGCCCTGTCCCGTGCTTCGAGTATGCTCCAGTAAAACACGGCTACTTTAGGTAATAATATACTTGACGCAGTAAATCGTCAGGGGTAAGACTCTTTTCATGAGCACCGAACCCCAAACCCTCGTTGAAGCCATCCGCCATTTCGCGGACCCAGATGTAACGCTCAACACGATGATCGGGCTTCGCTGGCCGACAGGCGTGCATTGCCCCACCTGTGGTCGGGTGGACGTGCAATTCATCGCAACTCGCCGCGTTTGGGAATGCAAGGAAAAGCATCCCAAGCGCCAGTTCTCGGCGAAGGTCGGAACGATTTTTGAGGATAGCCCTCTCGGCTTGGACAAGTGGTTCTGCGCTATCTGGATGATCGCGAATTGCAAGAACGGCGTCAGCTCCTACGAAATTCACCGGGCCATCGGCGTCACGCAGAAGACAGCATGGTTCATGCTGCATCGCGTTCGTCTTGCGATGGAGACGGGTTCTTTTCTGAAATCCGGCGGACCAGCCGAAGCCGACGAAACGTTCATCGGCGGCCTTGCGAAGAACATGCACAAGGCGCGCAAGGCAAAGGTGATCACTGGAACGGGCGGCGCTGGCAAGGCCGTTGTCATGGGCGTTCTGCGTCGCGGCAACAAGCTGGAAGCCAGCAAGGTCACGGCACGGCACGTTCCCGACACGACGGCGGCAACGCTGCATTTTCAGGTGAAGGCTGCGGTTGCGCCTGGATCCGAACTTTTCACAGACACGCATGGCGGCTATCGCGGGTTTTCTGCCGATTACGTTCATCAGGTTGTGGATCATTCTATCGAATATGTCCGTGGCCAAGTTCATACGAACGGGCTGGAAAACTTCTGGAGCCTGTTTAAGCGTGCCTTGAAGGGCACGTATGTGAGCGTCGATCCAGTTCACCTTGACGGCTACGTAGTTGAGCAGACGTTCCGGTTCAACGAGCGCAAGGACAACGACGGTGGCCGGTTCCGAAAGGTTTTGGCGAGCGTTACCGGCAGGCGGATCACTTACAAGGAGTTGACCAGCAATGGCACAACCGCCTAGGCCTGAAAGGGACGACGCCAAGGCCGGGGCGGGCGAAAGTTCCGCCGAACCTGGAACAAGCGGCCAAGACGCAATGGATAGATTTCGGGCGCTGACGAAACGCCTGCTCTCGGTGTCACACGAGGAACTTGTTGAAAGAGAAACCTTGCGCGGTAGGAAGCCAGGGGCTGAGCGCAAGAATTAGCATCGTGGATGCCTAACCGTAGGCATTTATATACGAGTGTGGCCTAGCGCTCTTCTCGCAGGAAGCGAGTGTAAATCTCGCGAGTCGCCAAGAACAGGGAAAGCGACGGGCGATCGCTACAAACCCGGTGGACTTCAGCAAGGATGCCGTTGGCGTCTGTTGACTTACCCACTCTGTGATTACCCACGTTGTTTGAGTTCAGGCCGCTCCAATACCCTAAAATCCATGCGTTCATACCAGCAACGTAAGGCGGGTTTGCATCCCATGTTGCACAACTGAAAAGCCCGGTTCCAAAGATTTGTGTGGGAAGTTGAGCGCTGACTTCGGTCACTTCGGCCATTAAGACTAGTGCGACCGCAATTGGCGCTCTCAACCATATGTTGGAGTTTCTTGTATGACCCTTGAACAATTCTGCCGAGCGCTTGCGGCACACCTGCTGATGTCGTCGCATCCCAGCCTCCTGCATAACGTGATGGCACCAGAGACGGCCGAGCAGACTGCGGACTGGATACACCACCGCTTCGCCTTGGGGGAGGCGCTTAATCGTCCGCAGCCGCCCGGCGAGTAAGCTATTATAAATGCCTAACCGTATGGCCAATGGGTTAGGCTATGTTGCTTCTGGTTCAGGCGGATAGCCGTCGATTTCTAGTCGTTTCATTAAGGCTGCTTCTGCTTCGACAAACAAGTCCTCAAACTTTTTACAGTGGAGAAGTTCCAGAATTGCTGCCGACGGAATGACGCATCCCATGCCGCTCAATCCTTTGACACGAAGCTTTTGCATATCGGCGGGAGTCAATGAGACTTCTTGTTGTGATTCTACTGCCGTAGGGTTCTCTCCAAGTTCCCAGTGCTCAATAAACTGCCCCCAGTGAATTCCCAGAATATATATGAAAGTAGTCTTTTTTATCTCCTGTTCCCGATCAAATCGAAAGTCATTCCCATGCGTTCTATAAACAAAAACAGGCGAACCTGAGTGTCCAGTTCTAGAATGCATATCGATGCAATAGCTTTCTAGTCTTGCTTTAGTTGGTTGCTTGATAAAGCCATGCGGCATCATGCTAAGATTCCCAAATCTTACGGCTGGCGCATTTGTCTCCCCTCCATCATGATCTATGAACCTCCCAACCATAAAAACATCGTCTCCTGGACCAATCGCGTTTTGTGTAACCAACTGATCGCTCACAAGAAGCTCTTCCGATAGTGATATGACATCATGTACTGTATAATCTATGTCAACGGGCATCATTGCAATATCATGCCACATTGGACGGAATGTCCATTCTTCTGGCCCAAATTCTAGGACGTCAATTCCTCCGCCGCTCTTGTTTATTCTTATGCAGGAATACCCATCCCTTACCGCAACGTGCCAATTCGTGACTGCGAATATCATGTTAGCTGAAGGGCGTAACTTGGAATTAACAGATACAAAGAATCCCGTCCCGCCCGATTTCTTACCGGCGACGGCATCTTCCACAGAACGATATAAGTAGAACGTAGATCGTAGGACTTGATCGGGTATCCTTGGCACGCCCGTCCAGACCTCACGTGTATAGGCGCATCCGGCTAGTGATCTAGCTTTCACGCGCTCGATTGCGAACGTCCCCGCAAACCAGGGACTCCCGAGAGCATCTCTTTCGTCAAAAGCATCGCTTTTGACGCCCACTGAGTCAAGTATATTATTACCCTACTTTACGGCTCACAGCACTCATGTTGGTTCGGTGCCTAGAAGGAGCGGTGGACAGCAGCCGGTCCCTTCGGACGCACTGTTCTGACGATCGGCGAGGCTCGCAAGAAATGCTGTGAATTAGGCGTAAAATCCTATCCGGCGTCGGCGCGATGCAGTCTCGTTTCACCTTCATGGTGCAGCAGGGCCAGATCGTCGGCGGCGGCAAGCTGCAGGGCTACATGAACCCGTTCGCCATGGGCGGCGGGCCCGGCGAGATCCCGATCGCGGTGCATCCGAACATGCCGCCGGGCACCGTGATGTTCCTCACCGACACGCTGCCCTACGCGATGAACAACATCACCAACGTGCTGCAAATTCGTTGCCGGAGAGACTACTACCAGACTGAGTGGCCCCGCCGGACCCGCGCCTACGAGTACGGCGTCTACACCGACCAGGTGCTGCAGAACTTCTTCATGCCGGGGATGTACGTGCTCACCAATCTGTCGGCCACTTAACACGGCTACACCGAGTGGACCCGACGAGGGGCGGGGAGGAATCCTCCGCCCTTCACGACCGGCGCCGTGGCGGCGTGGCTCTACCGCCTGACCGGCGTCACCGCCGAAAGCTGCTCGCCGTCGCCGTCGCCGTCGCGATTTCGTCCGAGGCTGGCCGCGCCGCTGTCAAGGATGCTCCCGAAACGAGGTACGTCCCGCTCCGGCGGCGTGGGCCATGCCCCGGACGCCATGAGGCATGGGTGCCGATGGCTGGAAAAGCTCCATCCCTATGGCGACAAGCCTCGGCCGTGTGTGGCATGCTCTCCGACAGGAGGCGCAGGATGCACCTGGACACGCTGCATGGCCGCGCTCGTGGCCCGACCCTGAGGAGCGCAAGAGAGGTCGGCCTCATGCTGGTCCCCGCCGCGTTCGTCGTGTGCAGCTTCGTCGTTCTCTTCGGCACGGACCTTGGCGCCGCCAGGCGGGCCTGCGATCGCGCCGTCGATACGCTGCTGACCAGCCGGGACCCTGTCGAGCTGCAGCGCAGCGGCATCCTGATCCGCGCGCTGGATTGCAGCGTCAGCCGCAGGCTGCCCAAGGAGCCATAGGCGTCCATGTCCGCCCCGGCGGCAGGCGCTCCTCCCGCCCGACTTGGCGCTGGGCGCGAGAGCGGATTGTCCCGGGACAGCTCGCAGCCGGGCCGCGAGGGCGCCGGTCGGCTTCCCCGCCCGCACGCCGCCGAGGTTGCCCTACCCTCAACCCACGCATCGGGACAGGAGACGCTGTGCCTCGCCTGGAGAGGCACGGCCTTCAGGGGGTCACGTCACGGTTTGCTCAAAACTGCACGGTAAGGTCCATGCACGAACAGCTTACCTTTCGGCCGGGTTCTGAAAGAGGGTTTTGTAACGCAAATCGCCAGATTTGGCGTAGGAGCGACAACCCGTCCACATACCTCCGTTTTTGAAAGGACCAGCATTCATTGGGCTTTTCGGCTTAGCGTGCGATTTTGAGCAAACCGTGACGTGACCCCGAGATGGGCCTTCTGCCCCCAGGTGAAGGCCGCCGTGCGCATCCCGCTGCTGCACATCGCCGATCCAACGGCCGAGCGCATCCGGGCGCAGGGCATCCGGACCGTTGGCCTGCTCGGCACGGCGTTCACGATGGAGCAGAACTTCTACAAAGGGCGGCTTCAGCATCGGTTTGGGTTTGACGTGCTGGTGCCGGGCGACGCGGACCGCGCGCTGGTGCACCGGGTGATCTACGACGAGCTGGTGCAGGGCCGGGTCAAGCCGGCCTCACGCGACGCCTACCGTGCGGTGATCGCGCGCCTGGTCGAGCGTGGCGCCGAGGCCGTCATCCTGGGCTGCACGGAGATCATGCTGCTACTCGGACCAGAGGACAGCACGGTGCCGCTGTTTGACACCACCCGCATCCACGCCGAAGCAGCCGTAGAGCGCGCGCTGTCCGGCGTGCGCCAGACTGCGTGAGCGCACGTGCCTGACGTCCTGGGCTACGCCCGCGTTTCCACCGCCGAGCAGGACTTGGAGGTCCAGCGCCGCCGCTTGCGCGACGAGGCCGGCGCGATCCGCGTGTTTGAGGACGTGGCTTCGGGCAAAAGCTTCGAGCGTCCTGGCCTCTCCGACCTGTTGGACTACGCGCGCCCGGGCGACCTGGTGTGCGTCGTGCGCCTCGACCGGCTCGGTCGGTCGCTCAAGGAGCTGCTCGCGACTGTGGAAGGCTTCAAGGCGCGCGGGCTCGGGTTCCGCTCGCTCGAGGAACGCCTCGACACCGTGTCCGCGTCGGGCGAGCTGGTGTTTCATGTTTTCGGCGCCATCGCCCATTTTGAGCGGCGCCTAATCGTCGAACGCACCCGCGATGGCATCGCCGCTGCTCGCGCCCGCGGCAAGCATCCAGGCCGACCGCCGCTCGACGAGGAGAAGTTGCAGGCAGCGCTAACTCTGATCCGCGGCGGCTTGTCGCCCAGCGCCGCCGCGCGTCGGGTTGGCCTCGGCCGATCAACGCTCTACCGAGAACTTGCCCTCATGCCGAACGTCCTGCCGCTAAACCCTTAGCGTACACGGCTGCAGAAACTCCCACGCATCCCCTTATTCTTGAAAAGCAGGGAGAAAAAGGCAGATTACCGTGTTTCTGTATATACTTTTTCCTGTTTAACTGTGTTTCTGTGTCCAGTCCTTGATAAAGCGGGTGACTTCCTCGACCATCCGGGTCTGGTTGATCGCGCAAGCCGCCTTGAACCGGGCATGAAGCTGCTGCGGTAAATCGATGGTCAACCGGGCCTGCTTCCCGCCTGCGGCCCTCGCTGATGCCTTTGGCGCTGCTGTTGGCTCTGCAGGTGCCGCGCCTTCCTCAACCCATCCCTGCACGTCTTGAGTCTCGCGCGCGGGCAATTTGAAGCCTGTCCGTTTGCTGCTCATGTTGCCACCTCCTCCAGCTCTGCCAGGATCGCCCGGACTTCATCGGCTGCGGGTCCGTCTGGCTGCTGTTCAATCACGGTCCGCCCTGCCGTCATCGCGTCGGCGTAGATCACGCGCTGCGTTGTGCTGGCCGTTAGGATGGGCAAGGCGAACTCGGCCAGGGCGTCCCCAATCTCCCGGCTTAGAACGCTGCGACCAATCCTCCGTGAAACCACGAACGCAGATTTCTGTGTTTCTTTGAATCCGTGCGACTCCTTCACGAGATTGACCGTCTCTCGGCTGGCCCAAAAGTCCGCCCCTGACGGCTGCACGGGGATTAGCACTATGTCGGCTGCCGCTATCGCTGAGCGGGCTACCTCGTAGCTGCGTGGCGCACCGTCGATAATAATCGAGTCATAATCTGCCGACATGGCAGGCAAGTCCCGATGCAGCACCGGCTTCGCCAATCCGATCACCTGGAACGGCAATGGCTCTTGCCGGATCGCTGCCCAATCCTGCGCCGTCTGCTGCGGGTCTGCGTCGATCAGCAGCACCCGTTTGCCCTGTGCTGCTATGGCAGCAGCGAGGTTCAAGGCTATCGTGGTCTTGCCTGCTCCCCCTTTCTGGTTGACCACTGCGAGGATCATGGTCTGCCTTTCTGCTTATGATGAAACAAGGTTACACGGATAGCTGTGTAACCACAAACACAGAAATGTGGGTCTGCTGTTCCGTCACACATTGCCAATCGTCCGTGTTCCTTGTTCGGACCGACAAGCCCTGTTCCTCGTCCCGTCCCTGCAACCTCACCAGCACCGCGACGGCCAGTCGGGTCAAGGAGGCCTTCTTGGGCACCGCGAAGCGGCGCGTAGCATCCTTGATGCGGCTGGGCGTCGGCGGGCACGCTGGACGTAGGAGAGGAGAGGGCGTCCTTCCTCCTGTGCCGAGCCGTCGCCGTTGTTCACAGAAGCCTGCCACCAACTACCGGAGAAGCTATAGGACTCTAACTATCGGATTGTATCGCAAAGTGCCCGTGCCGAATCTCGGTTCTGCATCGCAAAGTGCCCGTGCCAAGCATCGCAAAGTGCCCGTGGATAACTCCTTGATCCACAAGGGGTTACCGCAAACTGGCCGTGCCTTAGTCCCTTCGAATCATGACGGCTGTGCGTCCCTTAACCGGCGTGGTGCTGTGCGAGAGCATCAACCCCCGGCGGTCCAGCTCCACCCGTGCCCCGCGGTACTGGCCCAGTTAGCCGGTAGCTCAGAAAACGGCCAGGCGGACTAAAGTTATGCAAACGGCCGTTTGTACGACATAAAACCTCACCAAAGAAATCAAATACCTGCACCGCGCGAAACCCTGTTGCCGAATCCAGATCAAAAGCGACCCATTTATGTGACACCTTTCGCGTTCCGTTCCAAACTTTGGCCGTTTTCTGAGCTACCGGCTAACCGGGCCTTCTAGCCGTGCTCGCCGATATGCACACGGCCTCGCCTGATCTCGTCGTCAACCTAGGCGACCTTTCCACGGGTCCATTCGACCCTCCTGGCAGCACCGACGCGCAGATGGCCCTCGACTGCCCCACCGTGGCCGGCAATCACGAACGCAACCTGCTGGAAGGCGACGACTCAAGTTCATCCGTCGCCTTTGCACGGCCACTCCTTTCGGCAGCTCACCTGCAATGGATTGAGAGCCTGCCGCAAACGCTTCGCCTTGTAGACGGTGACGTGTTTGCCTGCCACGGCAGCCCGGCCGGCGGGGACCTCGACTACCTGTTGGGTGATGTGTCCTCTGGCCGAGCAGTGCTGGCACCCGAGAACGCAGTCCGCCCGCGACTTCATGGTATCGGTTCTGCAAACCTTGTCCTGTGCGGCCACACGCACATGCCGCGAGCGGTGCAACTCGGTACGGTGCTGGTGGTCAACCCCGGCAGCATTGGAATGCCGGCCTATACCGATGACGGCGCGGTGCCGCACGCAATCGAAACCGGTGCGCCGCACGCCCGCTACGCCATCATCACCCGTGGACTAGGCGGCGCTTGGTCAGTCGAGTTACGTGCTGTTGCATACGATTGGCACAGAGCGGCCCGGCAAGCTGCCGCGAATGGCAAGCCAGCAGTTGCACGCTGGACCGCAACCGGTAGGGCATGAGAGTTGGGGAGGTTTTCGCTACATCAGGCAACGACCGTCCAAAGTAGATTGGGTGGAAACTGTATCACTTCTTCAAACGACCAAAACAATCGATAGAGCGGTACGGTCCGCGCCCGGCGCAGCGTCCGGCAGGTTTGTTTGACGGACAGCCAAGCGCAGCCTTGGGGCACCGCAGGGATCATCTTGGGTTTCGATCCCAAGCTATGGCCGTAGTTGGTGGATAGCTGCCGTTCCCGGCTACTACCTTGAATGGCAGCTATCCTGCCAGCTTCAGACGTAGGATTGGCAGTGGGCACACCCGGCACGAGCAGGGCAGTCCGACAACTGCCTGTTTGCCCCCAGGTCCGTAACTCCGAAAGCAGACAAGTTTGTCGACTGACATTCGGGCGGGGTCCTTGGGGGTCAGCCAAATGCATGGCTAGCCAACCAGCCGGCGATTGCGTCGTTTACCGCGGCAGGATATTCCAACATGATCTCGTGACCACCTTCAATCGTCACCTCGGTCAGGTTCGCGCAATCTTCGCGCATCGGCTCGGCAAGCCTGCTTCGCGTGGTGTCGCAGACCGTGTCGTTCGTTGCATGAAGGAAGAGCGCCGGGAGTGTCAAACGGCCGAAGTCTGGCGCTCCAGCGGCGTAGGCGAGATTCGCCGCATCGTTCATGTACCAAGCATCGGCGCCGCTAAAACCAGTCGAGCGGAAGGCTCTCACGAGCGCTTCGAAGTCGACTTGGCTCAACAAAGCTTGGTCGCGGGCCGGAGCCGGCGCGCGTCTCGCCTCGCCGAACCAGCCCCCTTGGGCGCGGATATTGGCGGTAAAGGCCGGCCTACCGACGATGCGCTCCGGCGCTGCGCGGTACAACAGCGCGAGCGTCGCCTCCACATCGGCCTCAAAATCCTGTGACGCCCTTTGGAAATGCTCGCGATAAAACAGCCAGTAATCCCACTGGCCGACAGGGAAACGATCGGCAGGATAGAGATCTCGATCAATCAGCGGCACGAGATTGGGCAGCGCCATGCCGCGCGGAAAATAGGGCACACAGAGATTGACCACCCCTCGGCAGCGTTCTGGGCAATGGGAGGCCATCGCCCAGGCGACGGCGCTCCCCCAATCGTGCCCGACCCAGATCGATGGCAAGCCTCCTAGCGCATCGTTGAGCTCGACCATGTCGGCGACCAGCTCGCGCACCGCGTAAGCGGAGGTGGACCTTGGTGCAGAGGAGCCGCCATAGCCACGCATGTCTGGCGCGACGCACCGCCAGCCTAGGGCCGCGAAGTGCTGGATCTGCGCGCGCCAGACTAGACCAAGCTCCGGCCAGCCATGGATGAAGATCATCGTCGGGCCGTCTTCGGGGCCTGCCTCGATCCAAGCCGTGCGATGGCGCGCGGTCTCGATGATCTTTTGGGTAGAGGTTGCGTTAGCCACGGCTGCTTCCTCTGTGCTGCAGAGCCACAATTTAGCGCGGCGAGGCGTGATTAACCCGGTAGGTTGACCCTGGTCGTCGCGATGAATCGCCAATCCGCAAGCGCCGCATGGCGATGCGGAGCTGCCTCTGCTTCATAGGCAGGGCTTGTCAGTATGCGATGCAGAGCCGCAAAGCTGGAATACTGAACGATGACGACATCATCCCAGGCCTCGTCGCTGGGCGCGACCAGCATCCCGCGTACGCTGCCGATCCAGAAGACTGAATAGTCTTCGCCCTGGGCAACCTTGTTGAAGGCTGGAGCATAGCGCTGGAGATAGGCTTCCCGCCCCGAGCAGGGTGGGAACTCCGTCTTCCCGCCGTAATCAGCCTCGGCGCGATAGCGAACCATGTTGATCATGTAGACCGGTCCCTCGTCGCCAAGCGATTGACTGGCCGCATCGAGGGCGCCTCGCGTGTAATCGACTATTCCCATCGCTGTTCTCCTGATGCCGGTGTCGCGTTGCGGTCGCTCGTGGGGAGGGACGAAGCGGGCCTACCCACCCATAACCTCATCACAAACGAGCTTGCGTATCAATACGTCCAAGTGTATTCATTGTCCATGCCCAGACCGTCGCTACGAGAAAAAATTATCGAGTCCGGCGTTACGACGCTCCACGAGCGCGGCTTCGCGGGCGCTGGTGTTCGTGAGATCACCGCTGACGCAGGAGTTCCTCAGGGCTGCTTCACCAATCACTTCCGATCTAAGGAAGCATTCGGGGTCGCGGTCCTCAGTCGGTATCACGACCGTACTCAAGCCATCATGGATCGAACGCTACGCGATCCGCGTCGGCGGCCCGTAGAGCGGCTGGCGTCCTATTTCGATGCGATCACCGAGTTCCTTCAGGCTGCTGGTTGGCGGTATGGCTGCCTAGTTGGCAACATGAGCCTAGAGGCGCCCGAGCAAAGCGAATTGCTTCGTGTGCATCTGATCGGGATCTGCAAGTCGCTCACGCAGGCTTTTGCCGAGACCGTGCACGCCGGCCAGGTAGCAGGCGAGATCCGCAGCGACATCGATGCGGACGACGTGGCGACGTTCCTGCTCTCGTCCTGGGAGGGAGCCATGATGCGTATGAAGGTTGATCGCAGCCCAAAGCCAATCGAGCAGTTCAAGCGCATTCTCTTTGCCACGGTTCTTCGCTCGCAAGCCGACGCTTAGCTCCTTCCGGTCAGGCCCCTTGGCAGTAAGTGTCACCCCTAGCCCATAGAGGCCTCTGCAGTCGGCTCGCTCAGGGTTGGTAAGCAGCCAAGCGGACCCCCACGCTTGAAGGGCCACTTTTCTTGAGAGGGAACGTTCACAGGTCGTGCGCTGAATGACCGGGAAGGGTCGGGAGCCGCCGCCCTCCTCATGACAACGAAGGCCCGCTTACCCTTTTCGGAAGCTCTAAACCCGCCCGTCCGCTCTCGGCCAGCGGCCATGCTCCCGCGCCCAAATCTCCGCAGCCGCCGTCTGGCGGCTTAGGAGACTGTCATGGAACGCACGCAATCAGGAAGCCCGTCCCCGACCACCTGGCCCGTGGTGCCCTGGAACAAGGGTGCTTTCGTCGGACCGAAGCCACCGCTCAAGCCCAAGCAGGTCTGGTCCATTCGCCTCAACCTGCAACGTGAGGGGCGGATCCGAGACTTGGCGCTGTTCGACCTCGCCATCGACAGTAAGTTGCGGGGCTGCGATCTCGTGCGGATGCGCATCGGCCAACTCGTCGTGAACGCCGCTGCCCGGCACCGCGCGACCATCGTCCAGCAGAAGACACAGAAGCCGGTGCAGTTCGAACTCACTGAGCAGACGCGGGAAAGCCTGACCACCTGGCTTACCCACCGCGGGGGCGGGCTGCAGGATTTTGTGTTCCCCAGCCGCGTCGATGGCAGTGAGCATATCAGCACGCGCCAGTATGCCCGCTTGGTGGGCGACTGGGTCGAGGGTATCGGGCTCGGACACTCGGCCTACGGCACGCATAGCCTGCGCCGGACCAAGGTGGCCCTGATCTACAAGCGGACGGGCAATTTGCGGACGGTGCAGATCCTGCTCGGCCATACGAAGCTTGAGAGCACGGTGCGCTACCTGGGCGTGGACGCCGAAGACGCGCTGACCCTGTCCGAGGCGACCGAGGTGTGACGCACCAGTTCCACTCTGATAGCTGAACGGCCATCGGACCGGGCCGAGCATCATGTGCAAGCTTGCTACTCGCCCCGGCCTAGCATAAGCATGCGACTACTGTGGTCACGTAGGAGAAGCGATGCACGAGATCCAGCTGCGAGATGCCAAGGCCACGCTGTCGGCGGTGATGGACCAGGCTCGACGGGGCGAGCCCTCCATCATCACCCGGCATGGTCGTCCAGAGGCGGTGATCCTCAGCTTCGAGGATTGGCAGCGCTTGTCGCAGGTTCCCTCGTTCGGCCGGCTGCTCATGGCAGCTCAGCTAGACCCGGAGGACGTGCTGGAGCGCAGTGGTGGCCTGCGCGAAGATGACCTCTGAACATTGTACCTCGTCGACACCAACGTCCTCTCGGCCGTCGCGCCCACCAAGGCCGTCCCGCTGCAGGCTCTGCAGGAGTGGATGGAGCGCAACAGCGCTGGCCTCTACCTGTCGGTGATCACCGTCGCTGAGTTGGAGGACGGCATCGCCCGGAGCCGCCGTACCGGCGCCCATGCGAAGGCCAAGCGCCTGGCCGACTGGCTGGAAGCGGTGCTGCACCTGTATGGCAGCCGCATCTTTCCCATCGACATCCTGACGGCCCGGCAGATCGGCTCCCTAGCGGATCACGCGAGAGGACAGGGACGCGATCCTGGGCTGGCCGACCTTGCGATCGCCGCGACAGCGGCCGTCAGGGGCTACGTGGTCCTAACCCGCAACCTGCGGCATTTCGCTCCGCTCGGAGTGGCAATGCACAATCCGTTCGATACGCTGCCAGAAGACGTCCGTCTCTGACCGGCGGCAGAACTCAGCACCTATGCGCCCATTCTCGCCCTTCCCGATGTGAGACACTGCTCTCGTAAGCGGACGTTTGTGAAGGATCGCCAGCTCCTGCCCGCGAGTTTGACGCCAACCGAATGAGCGTTCTTCGCACAGCATCGCAGCTATGTAGCCGGGAACCAGTTCCCGTGAAACCCCGGCGGTACCCTGTGCGGCAACCGGACCGTGGCGATCGGTGGCGCTTCGAAGGATCGCGCGTCGAGGATTGCGAGTTCGGTGGTGTCGTCCGCCGTGTTGATGACAA
>JAABVA010002379.1_pt1 | contig 18805 bp, 14 predicted proteins | sample 5560331 | NCBI WGS metagenome assembly JAABVA01 (sample SAMN12812661, study PRJNA571458) | rock metagenome | isolation source: Antarctica rocks | place: Antarctica: Victoria Land, Mt New Zealand sud | collected 2016-01-07 | reverse complement strand
CATGCGGCCCAGGTTGATCACGACCACCTCGTCGGCGACCGCCATCAGCAGGTCCATGTGATGCTCGATCAGCACGATGGCCAAGCCCTCGGACCGCATCCGCACCAGCAGGTCGCGCAAAGCCAGCGTGTCCGCGCCGCCCAGCCCGGCCGCGGGTTCGTCCAGCAGCACGACGCGCGCGCCGGGCGCCGCCGCCAGCGCGATCGAGAGCATGCGCTGGGTGCCATAGGACAGCTCCCCCGGCAGGCGGCCATACAGATGCGCCGGCACGCAGAAGCGCAGCAAGTGCGCCCGCGCCTCGCCCTCAATGGCCCGGCGCTGGCGGCGTTCCACCCAAGGCATGAACACCGAGGCGGCGAGCGATGCGCCGCGGTGCTCCAGCAGCGCCGCCGCCATGTTCTCCAGCACGGTCATGCCGCCAAAGAAGGCGTTCTGCTGGAACGTCCGCCGCAGCCCGGCGCGCGGCAGGCGATAGGCTGCGACCGCGGTCACATCATGGCCGTCGAGCAATAGCCGGCCGGAATGCGCCACCATGTTGGTCGCTGCTTGGAAACACGTGCTCTTGCCGGCGCCGTTCGGGCCGATGATGCCGAGGATGCGGCCGGCGTCGACCGACCAGGAAAGGTCCTGCAGCGCCTTGAAGCCGCCGAACAGCACCGAGAGGCCGCGGACCTCGAAAATCGGCGGCGGGTCAGCGTTCAACCGCAATCTTGCCGTCCTTGACGGTGAAGATCTCGTGGCGGTGGTCCAGTTGCCCGTTGGCCGCGAAGCGCACGTTGCCAAAGATCGTGCCGGGGATCTCCTGCCCGCGTATGGCCTCCGCGACCGCCTTGCGCTCCAGGCTCTTCGCCCGTGCCGCGGCCAGCGCCCAGACCTGCAGCGCCGCCGCGCCCAGCGCCATGAATTTGTCGGGCTCGCCCTTGAATTGCTTCTGCACCTCCGCGACGAAGCGCTTGTTGGCCGGGTTGCTCGCGAAGGGTTCGGCGTCGGCGAAGTAGATGTCGGCGCTGACCAGGCCGTTCGCCGCCGCGCCCGCCGTCTCGATGACGCTCGGCCCCACGGTGCCCACGGAGCAGATCAGCGGCGCCTCCATCTTGGCCTGGCGGTATTGCTGCAGGAAGGCCGGCAGGCCCGCGCCCTCGTTGGCGTCGAAGATGACGACGGCGTCCGGCTTGGCGTCGGCGATGCTGGTGACCTCGACGCGGAAGTCGGTCTGCGCGAAGGGGAATTTCAGCGTCGCCGCATTCTGGTAGGCGACCCCGGCGCGCTTCAGCTCGGCCTCCATGCCCTGCTGCGCACCGTTGCCATAGGCGTCGTTCTGCGTGACGAAGACGATGCGGTTCGCCTTCAGGTGCGCCAGGTAGGCGACGATGACCGCGGCATCCTGCGCGTTCGCGCTGTTGAGCCGGATCGCCAGCGGGTTGGAGGCGCTAGCCAGGATCTGGTCCGCCTTCGAGATCATGGTGATGTCGAGCACGCCCGCCCGCGCCAGCACGGACTGCATCGCGAGCGTGACTGGGCTGTTCCAGCCCTCCAGCACGACTGAGACGCCGGCCGCTGCCAATTCGTTCGCTTTGGCGACGCCGACCGCAGGCGTGCTCTCGTCGTCGCGCACCAGCAGCTCGACGCGCCGGCCCAGCACGCCGCCGTCCGCGTTAACGAGGGTCGCCATGGCCTGTATGGCGTTCGCCACGTCCTGGCCCTGCCGCCCGGCCCCGCCGCTGAGCGGCACGATGACCCCGACCTTGATCGGGTCCGCGGCGTGCGCACCGGCTGAGGCCAGGATGGCAGCGCCCGTGCCGGACAGGACGGCTCGTCGTGTGAACATCGCATTTCCTCGATACTGGCCCCGTTCTTGTCCTCGGGCGGGGCCTGGGCCTAGCTTAGCCTATTAAACGATTGCTGACATTCCCGCCTCTTGTCATCAATTCAGATGACGGCATGGTGGCTGCGGAGCTTTGCGTTGCAGATGACGATGAGCATCCCGATGGGCACGAACGCCGGCGGGCATCTTTGTCCCCACGAACGTCTTGAGGAGCTTCCATGACCACCGTTCCGATCCGATGCGCCGCGGCTTTTTTCCTGGCCCTGGCCCTCGCCCCCGCGGCCATGGCGCAGACCGCGCTTGCGCCGCGGGACGTTCCGGCGCGCGCACTGCCGGTGCCCGGCAGCGTCAGCCCCGAGATGCGGACGATCATCGCGCAGCCGCTGCGGCAGAACTGGGACAAGCCGCCGACGACCCCCGAGGGCTGGCGGACGCTCGCCAACACGGGTGCCGCGACCCTGGCCCAGGTCGTGCCAGGCATGCTCGAGCGGCTGCGCGTCAAGGTCGAGGCGACGACCCTGGACGGCGTCAAGGTGTTCGTCCTGACGCCCGAGGCCATCCCACAGGCGAACCGCAACCGCCTGCTCGTCCATGTCCACGGCGGCTGCTATGTGCTGAATCCTGGCGAGGCGGCACTGCCCGAGGCGATCCTCATGGCCGGGTTCGGCCACTACAAAGTAATCTCAGTGGATTACCGCATGCCGCCGGACGCGTATTTCCCGGCGGCCCTCGACGACGCCATGACGGTCTGGAAGGCGGCGGCGAAGACGACGGACCCGAAGAACATGGCGATCTTCGGCGGCTCCGCGGGTGGCGCGCTGACGCTCGAGATGGTGCTGCGGGCGAAGTCGGAGGGGCTGCCGCTGCCGGCCGCGATCGCGCCGGGTACGCCGATGGCCGACGTGACCAAGGTCGGCGACTCGTTCCAGACCAACAAGATGGTGGACAACGTGCTGGTTTCGCCCGACGGGTTCTGCGACGCCGCCACGGAGTTCTACGCGAAGGGCCACGACCTCAAGGACCCGCTGCTCTCCCCCGTGTATGGCGACATGCACGGCTTCCCGCCGGCCATCCTGACGACGGGCACGCGTGACCTGCTGCTGAGCAACACGGTGCGCGTCCACCGCAAGCTGCGCGAGGCCGGCGTAGAGGCGAGCCTGCAGGTTTATGAGGGCCAGTCTCACGCGCAGTTCTACCGCGATGACCGCACCCCCGAGACGAAGGAGGCGTTCGAGGAGATCGCCGGCTTCTTCGAAAGCCACCTGGGGAAATAGTCAGGCCGACAGCAGCCGCTGCATCGTTCTCGCATAGCGCGCGGCCGTGGCCTGCCGGGCAACGTGACGCCCGTCCGCCACCTGCTTGCGGCCACGGGTCCAGACACAATCGACGGCGCTCTGGCCAGCGCCGAAAATCCAGCCGTCGAGCAGCAGGTCGCCGTGCCGGTGCAGCAGAGCGGGATAGCCGGCCCGCAAGGTCACGAGGTCAGCGGCGGCGCCCGGCCGCAACCCCGCCGGCCCGGCGTCCAGGGCAGCCGCGCCGCCCTCCAGCGCGGCCGTGAACAGGGCCCGCCCCGTGGACGTGCCCGGCCGGCCGGCCATCAGGTTACGTCCGCGTTGCCCCAGCCGCTGGGCGTATTCCAGTTGGCGTAGCTCTTGCGCCGTGTCGGCCGCCACGTTCGAATCGGTGCCGATGCCATAGCGGCCGTTCGCGGCGATCCAATCCACGCCGGGAAAGATGCCATCGCCAAGGTTCGCCTCCGTCATCGGGCACAGCCCGGCCACCGCGCCGGTGTTGGCGAGGCGGCTGATCTCGGCCAAGGTCATGTGCGTCGCGTGGATGAGGCACCAACGGCGATCTACAGGCGCGTGGTCCAGCAGCCAGTCGACCGGACGCGCGCCGCTCCAGGCCAGGCAGTCCTCGACTTCTCGTTGCTGCTCGGCGATATGGACATGCATCGGGCCGTTCGGCGCCAAGGCGACGAGGGCACTGAGCGCATCGGGCGCAACGGCGCGGAGACTGTGCGGCGCCGCGCCAAGGACGCCGCCGTCCAGCTTGGCAACCACGCGGCGGCTCGCCTCAAGCAGGCGGGCAAAGCTGTCCAGGTCCGTGACGAAGCGGCGCTGGCCATGCGTCGGCGGCACGTTGCCGAAACCGCCATGCGCGTAGAACACAGGCAGCAACGTGAGCCCGATCCCGGCATGCGCCGCCGCTGCGCCAACGCGCTGCGCCATCTCGGAGATGTCGGCATAGGGCTGCCCGGCGGGGTCGTGATGCAAATAGTGGAACTCGCCCACACGGGTGAAGCCGCCCTCCAGCATCTCGACGTAGGCCTGGGCGGTCACGGCCTCGACGTCGTCCGGGGTCATGGCGCCGAGGAAGCGATACATCACCTCGCGCCAGGTCCAGAAGCTATCGGACGCAGGGCCGCGCACCTCCGACAGTCCGGCCATGCCGCGCTGGAACGCATGGCTGTGCAGGTTGGGCAGGCCCGGGACGCCGATTGCGTGGCGCTCCTCGCCGGCCGCGGGTGTGGCGGCGCGCTGCACGGCGGCGATCAGGCCGCCCTCGATCGTCAGGCGGACGTCCTTCGCCCAGCCCTCGGGCAGCAGCGCCTCGGACAGGAACACGGACGGCATGGCGGGTCCCTCCGCTGAAGCCCTGGATTTTACCGGGTCCGCACTGATAGGGATAGGCGCAACTCCGAGGAGCAAGGCCCGGTGTTCGATAGGGTATGGCGCAATGCACGGCTGGTAACCCTTGTGCCGGGTTCGGCGGGGCTGGGCGTGGTCGAACACGGCGCAGTCGCCAGCCGCGCGGGGCGGATCGCCTATGTGGGCGCAAAGGCCAGCTTGCCCGACCCCGGCAGCGCCGAGGTCATCGACTGCGACGGCCGTTGGATCACGCCCGGGCTGATCGACTGCCACACCCATCTCGTCTATGCCGGCAACCGTGCGGCCGAGTTCGAATTACGGCTCGCCGGCGCGAGCTACGAGGCGGTCGCGCGCGCCGGGGGCGGCATCGCCAGCTCCGTGCAGGCGACGCGCGACGCCAGCGTGGAGCGGCTTGTGGCCGAGACGCTGCCACGGCTGGATGCGCTGATCGCCGAGGGCGTGACGACAGTCGAGATCAAGTCCGGCTATGGCCTGGACCTTGCGAACGAGGCGAAGCAGTTGCGGGCCGCCCGCCTAATGGCCGCACGCCGCCGGGTCGGCATCGCCACGACGTTCTTGGGCGCGCACGCCCTGCCGCCCGGCGATGGCGACAAGGACGCATACATCGCCCGGGTGTGCGACGAGATGCTGCCGGCGCTCGCCGCCGAGGGCCTGGCCGACGCCGTCGACGCGTTCTGCGAGGGCATCGCCTTCTCGCCGGAGCAGGTGGCGCGCGTGTTCGCCGCAGCGCAGCGCCTTGGCCTGCCGGTGAAGCTGCACGCGGACCAGCTTTCCGACACCGGCGGCGCGCGCCTGGCGGCCGAGGCCGGGGCGCTGTCGGCCGACCATCTGGAATACGCCAACGAGACGGGCGTCGCAGCCATGGCGCAGGCCGGGACGGTCGCCGTGCTCCTGCCGGGCGCGTTCTATTTCATCCGGGAGACGCGGGCGCCGCCGGTCGCGCTGTTTCGCCGTGACGGCGTACCGATGGCGCTGGCCACCGACAGCAACCCCGGCACCTCGCCGCTGACCTCGTTGCTGCTGGCCATGAACATGGGCGCCACGCTGTTCCGCATGACGGTCGACGAGTGCATCGCCGGCACCACGCGGGAGGCGGCGCGGGCGCTGGGCCTGCTGGACCAAATCGGCACGCTCGAAGCCGGCAAGTGGTGCGACCTCGCGGTCTGGTCCATCGATGCGCCGTCCGAGCTGGTCTATCGCATCGGCTTCAACCCGCTGCACCTCAGGATTTGGCGGGGGCGATGATCGTATTGACCCCCGGCGCAGTGCCGCTCACCGCCTGGCGGGCAATCTACCGGGGCGCGGACGTGGCGCTTGACGCGGCAGCATCGGGCCAGATCGCCGCCAGCGCCGCCGCGGTGCAGACGATCCTGGCGCGCAACGAGCCGGTTTACGGCATCAACACCGGCTTCGGCAGGCTCGCGCATATTCGCATCGGCGCCACCGACCTCGCGGCCCTGCAACGGAATGTCGTGCTGTCGCACGCCGCCGGGGTGGGTGCGCCGATGCCGGTCCCCGTCGCCCGGCTGATGCTGGCGCTAAAGCTCGGCAGCCTCGCGCAGGGCGCTTCGGGCGTGCAACCGGAGACCGTGAGGTTGCTGGCGGCGATGCTCGACCGCGGACTGGTGCCGGTGGTGCCCGATCAGGGCTCGGTCGGTGCATCGGGCGACCTGGCGCCGCTGGCCCATATGGCGGCCGCGATGATCGGCGTGGGCGAAATCCTCGTCGAGGGCGCGCGGGTGCCGGCTGCGGCGGCGCTGCAGGGTGCCGGGCTGACTCCGGCGGTATTGGGACCGAAGGAGGGGCTGGCGCTGCTGAACGGCACCCAGTTCTCCACCGCCTACGCGCTCGCCGGGCTGTTCGAGGCGGAGCTGCTGTGGCGCACCGCCCTGGTGACCGGGGCGCTCGCGACGGATGCGGCCCGCGGCTCCGATACGCCGTTCGACCCGCGCATTCACGCGCTGCGCCGCCACCGGGGACAGATCGACGCCGCCGCGGCACTGCGCGCGCTGATCGCCGGCAGCGAGATCCGGCAGTCTCACCTCATCCAGGACGACCGGGTGCAGGACCCATATTGCCTGCGCTGCCAGCCGCAGGTGATGGGAGCCGTGCTCGACATCCTGCGCCATGTGGCGGTCACGCTCGGCACCGAGGCCAACGGCGTCACCGACAACCCGTTGATCTTTCCCGACACGCTGGAGGCGCTGTCCGGCGGCAACTTCCATGCCGAGCCCGTAGCCTTTGCGGCGGACATCATAGCGCTCGCGTTGTGCGAGATCGGCTCCATCGCCGAGCGCCGGCTGGCGATGCTCATCGATCCGGCGCTCTCCGGCCTGCCCGCCTTCCTCACGCCGCGGCCGGGCCTCAACTCCGGCTTCATGATCGCGCATGTCACCGCCGCCGCCCTGGTGTCGGAGAACAAGCAGCGCGCGATGCCGGCCAGCGTCGACAGCATCCCGACGTCGGCCAACCAGGAGGACCACGTCTCGATGGCTGCGCACGCGGCCCGGCGCCTGCTGCCGATGGCGGCCAACACGGCGGCGGTGCTGGGAATCGAGCTGCTGGCCGCGGTGCAGGGCTGCGATTTCCATGCGCCGCTGCAGTCCAGCGCAGTGCTCGAACAGGCGCGCGCCGTGCTGCGGCGGATGGTGCCGGGGCTGATCGAAGATCGCTATTTCGCGCCGGACATCAAGGCGGCAACTTGGCTGGTCACCTCCGGCGCCATCGCCGCCGCGGCGCACGACATGCTGCCTGGATTGGAGCCGCCATGACCCGTCTGGATAATGCCCGTGTCGTCCGCGCCGCTCGCGGCACCACCCTGACTGCCCGGTCCTGGCTGACCGAGGCGCCGCTGCGCATGCTGATGAACAACCTCGACCCCGACGTGGCGGAGCGCCCGGGCGAGCTCGTGGTCTATGGCGGCATCGGCCGGGCGGCGCGGAACTGGGAGTGCTTCGACCAGATCGCCGCAGCGCTGCGGCGGCTGAACGAGGACGAGACGCTGCTGGTGCAGTCCGGCAAGCCCGTCGGCGTGTTCCGCACCCACGCCGATGCGCCGCGGGTGCTGATCGCCAACTCGAACCTGGTGCCGCGCTGGGCGACCTGGGAGCACTTCCATGAGCTCGATCGTCTGGGCCTGATGATGTACGGGCAGATGACGGCGGGCTCGTGGATCTACATCGGCAGCCAGGGCATCATCCAGGGCACCTACGAGACGTTCGTCGAGGTGGGCCGGCAGCACTATGGCGGCGTGCTCGCCGGCCGCTGGATATTGACGGCCGGGCTGGGCGGCATGGGCGGCGCACAGCCGCTTGCGGCAACGATGGCCGGGGCGTCGTGCCTGGCCGTCGAGTGCCAGCCGAGCCGGATCGAGATGCGGCTGCGGACGGGCTACCTGGACGCGGAGGCGCGCAGCCTGGACGAGGCACTGGCGCGGATCGAGGCGGCGCGGCATACGGGCCGGCCGGTCTCGGTCGGCTTGCTGGGCAATGCGGCCGATGTGTTCCCCGAGCTGGTGCGCCGGGGCGTGCGGCCCGACGTGGTAACGGACCAGACCTCGGCGCACGATCCGCTGAACGGCTATCTGCCGCGTGGCTGGACCCTGCCGGAGTGGGAGGCGCGGCGCGAACGCGACCCGGCGGGCGTGAGTGCCGCCGCCCGGGCGTCGATGGCCGAGCATGTGCGGGCGATGCTGGCGTTCCACCGCATGGGGGTGCCGACGCTCGACTATGGCAACAACATCCGGCAGATGGCGAAGGAGGCAGGGGTCGCGGACGCCTTCGACGTGCCTGGCTTCGTGCCGGCCTACATCCGGCCGCTGTTCTGCCGCGGCATCGGTCCGTTCCGCTGGGTGGCGCTTTCGGGCGACCCTGAAGATATCTTCCGCACCGACGCTAAGGTGAAGGAGCTGCTGCCGGACAACGCGGCACTGCACAACTGGCTCGACATGGCCCGCGGGCGCATCCAGTTCCAAGGGCTGCCGGCTCGGATCTGCTGGGTAGGCTTGGGCGATCGGCACCGGCTGGGACTGGCGTTCAACGATATGGTGGCGCGCGGCGAATTGCGGGCACCGGTCGTGATCGGCCGCGACCACCTCGACAGCGGCTCGGTCGCCTCGCCGAACCGGGAGACGGAGGCGATGCGGGATGGGTCCGACGCGGTGTCCGACTGGCCGTTGTTGAATGCGCTGCTGAACACCGCATCTGGGGCGACCTGGGTTTCTCTGCACCATGGCGGCGGCGTGGGCATGGGCTTCTCGCAGCATGCGGGGATGGTGATCGTCGCCGATGGGACGGAGGCGGCGGCGCTCCGCATCGCCCGCGTGTTGTGGAACGACCCGGCAAGTGGAGTGATGCGGCATGCGGATGCCGGGTATGAGGCGGCGCTGGATTGCGCGCGGGAGCAAGGGTTGGATCTACCAGCGATTTTTGGCTAGCGGACGTTTCAGGAGCGGAACTCGCTGTGCCCTCCCTGCAACAACAGAAGGGAAATATACGGGCGATCACGCACTCGCATAAACATAGGGCTGTTTGCAGGTGTAGGGACGTGGCGACTGCGGCCTCCGCACCGGCCGGATGAATGCTGAGGAGATTGAACATGAGGCTGCGCACCATCCTATTGACAGCCACGCTGCTGGCTGCACCTGTCGTCACCCGGGCGCAGTCGATTAGCGGCGTGTATATCGGCGTCGGCGCCGGCGTTAACTTCATGCAAGACGAACGGCTTCGGTCTACTGCCATCACTGGCTCCAACTTAAACCTAGGCAGTTCCCGGCTGCGGTTCGACACCGGGTATCGTGCCCTGGCCAGCATCGGCTATGGGCTTGGCAATGGCCTGCGGCTGGAAATCGAGGGCGACTATTTCCGCAATAGCCTGTCGCGTATCGGGCGAGGCAACTCGAGCCTTCTGTTTAACAACGGCGTTCAGAACCTGCCGGTCACGGCGCGGGGCGGCGAGGAGAAATTGGGCGGGTTCGTCAACGCCCTGTTCGACTTCGACGTCAATCGCCTCGGCCTGGGCTTTCTGCCATTTGCCATCACGCCCTATGTCGGCGCCGGCGTCGGCTATTTGCAGTCACACAATCAGGACGTTCGCGTGGCCAGCCCCCGTCAGTTCCTGATCCGAAGCACCGGCACCGACGGCAATCTCGCCTACCAGGGCATCGTCGGCCTCGCGCTCCCGATCAGCGCGGTTCCCGGCCTGGCCCTCACAGCCGAGTATCGCTTCACCGGCATCGCTGGAGACCGTGACCTCAAGGGGCAGTTCTTCGCACCGGGCGTCACAACGCGCGTGCGCCTGAGGGAGAAGGACGATTTCAACCACAGCTTTGTCGCGGTCGCCGTCCGCTACGCGTTCAATTACCCACCGCCGCCATCGCCGGTCCCGGTCGCAGTTCCAACGACCGAGGTGCTGCCCCAGCGGACCTACCTGGTATTCTTCGACTGGGACCGCGCCGACCTGACCGACCGTGCCCGGCAGATCGTCGCCGAGGCTGCCACAGCCTCCACGCGGGTGCAGACCACCCGTATCGAGGTCCAGGGCAACGCCGACCGCAGCGGCACGCCCGCCTATAACCAGGCCCTGTCGGTGCGCCGCGCGCGCGCCGTCGCAGCCGAGTTGGTTCGTCGTGGCGTGCCGCAGGGCGAGATCGCCGTCCAGGGCTTCGGCGACACTCGCCCACTGGTGCCGACGGCGGCCGGCGTGCGTGAGCCGCAGAACCGTCGCGTCGAGATCATCCTGCGGTAAACGAGCGAGCCTCGAAAACTTCTCTTACTTGTGGCTGGTAAGGTCAGGCTGGAGGCTTCGCCGGAGGGTGCAGACGCGTGTCCAAGGCGAATGCTTCCTGCGACCCGACTGCATAAGCTCCAGCCGCGGCTATGCCTACGAAGAGCAGGTTCCAGCTATGGGCTGATACAGTGCTGGGCAGCAGAACGAACTGGTGCTTGCCGAGCAGGTCGTCCCCGAATGCTTGCTGCCCCGCCCCAGGCATGCCCGGCCTAAGCCAGTTCGGATTCGGAACGCCGGCCGGGCGCACAACGTGGATGGCAGAAGGCTTCGTGACGACCATCGCCGTCAGCACATGCGGCACCGTGTCGAGCGCCTTGAACCCTTTATGGACCGCAACTTCAAGAATGGCAGTGGCCGGGTCCATCGAACAGTAGACCGCCCGAACGCCGCGGCTATTCCATCGTCCGCCCACCCGGTAGGCGCCCTCGCCGCTATCCCAGGTCTTGCTGAAACCCATTTGGTCCAGGCGCCACGCCATGAACTCGCCACCGCCCAAAGGCGGAGGCAGCGGCGTCAAGCGTAGACGCCGTACTCGAGCCGTTTCAGGAAGGTTTCGACGATCTCCACTCCAGCCGGCGTCCGCAGCAGGTCGATTGGACGGCGCTGGTCCAGGCCGATGGCGGGCCGCTCCAGCCATTGCTCCGCCTCGTCCTGGGACCCAAGCACGGCCGTGGCCTTGGTCAAGATCTCGGCGAACTTCCAGGCCCGTCCGCTTTGCTCCAGGTTGAGCGGCTTCGCAGGGGCATCCCGCCGGCGCTGGAGGGTGCGCAGGCTCATTCCAAGGGCCTTCTCGAACGACTCGCTCTTTTTGAGGGTTGCAACGACGTCAACCAGGTGCGTCAGCGCCTCCCCGGGCAGGCCCTGCAGCAGCATCTCGTGGGCGTCGAGCGGGGTCACCAGCCGATGCCGGAGGACCCTGGCGCCACCCAGCAGTCTGGCTACCTGCTGGAACTCTGCCGCTGTGGCCGGAGGCGTCTCGCGCGAGGTTGGGTTGAGCATGGAGTTCCTGACAGATGTCACTTATAAGATGACATATGTCGTTACGGACTTCAAGGCTGATGGCAAAAGTTCGCAATCCGGCGCTTGGCGCCTCACGACCTTGTTTGGATGCTTCATGGTAAAGTCTTTGCCGCGAACGCGTTGACGCGACCAAACCGAGAGGGAAAAGCCATGGCCCAACAGATTCCGATGAGCCAGTCCGACGTCACCGGCGAGGCGCAGGATGACGGCACGATCGAGGTTGCGCCCGACCTCGCCTATCTCCGCCTCGCTATCGTCAACGCCGTCCTCTATGGCGCGCCCGGTGCGCAGGATTGGGTGCTGGTCGACACCGGGATCATCGGCATGGCCGGGCGGATCAGGCGCGCGGCGGCCGAGCGCTTCGGGGCGGACGTGCCGCCGGCCGCGATCGTGCTCACGCATGGGCACTTCGACCACGTGGGCACACTGGAGGAGCTCGCTCGCGGCTGGGACGCGCCGGTCTATGCGCACCCTCTGGAGATGCCCTATTTGGATGGCAGCGCGTCCTATCCGCCGCCTGATCCCACGGTGGGCGGCGGCCTCACGGCTCTGCTGTCCCCGCTGTTTCCCCGCGGCCCCGTCAATGTGAGGGACCGGCTGCGCCCCCTGCCCGAGGACGGCAGCGTGCCTGGGATGCCGGGCTGGCGCTGGGTCCATACGCCGGGCCACTCGGTCGGTCAGGTCTCGCTGCGGCGCGAGGCCGACCGCGCGCTGATCGCCGCCGACACTTTTGTCACGACCGCGCAGGAGTCGGCTTATGCGGCGGTCACGCAGGAGCCGGAGCTGCACGGGCCGCCCAAGTACTTCACCCATGATTGGCAGGCTGCCCGCGAGTCCGTCAGGCGCCTTGCAGCATTGGAGCCTGAGTTGGTGGTCACGGGCCATGGCCGGGCCATGCAGGGCACAGCGATGCGGGAAGCGCTGCACACTCTGGCAAAGGATTTCGACCGCCTGGCCGTGCCGGACCACGGCCGCTTCGTCGACGCCCCGCAACGCGCGGAGGACGGCAGCGCCTACCGCTAATATCCCATTGCATGCGGCAGCCACAGCGCCAGGCCCGGCACGAACGCGATCACCAGCAGGCACGCGAGCAGCAGGGAAAGGTAGGCCAGCATCGGCTTGACCGTCACCTCGATCGGCACCCCGCCGATCAGGCAGGCGCCATACAGCCCAAGCCCCAGCGGCGGCGCGAACAGGCCGATGCCCATCGCGATCACCAGCACCACCCCATAATGCAGCGGCGCGATGCCGAGCTGTGCCGCCACCGGCACCAGCAGCGGCCCGAAGATGATCAGCGCCGCAGCCCCCTCCAGCACCGAGCCCATGACGATCAGGATGCCGATGCTGAGCAGCATGAACATCCAGGTGCCCCCAGCGCCATGGTCCCGGGACAGCGCGATCATCGCCTCGGCCAGCGCGTGCGGAATCTGCTGGATGGTCAGCAGGAAGGCCACCGCCTGCGCCGCCGCGACGATGAACAGCACCAGCCCGGACCGCGTCGCCGCGTGCACGAAGGTCCGCGCCGTGTTGCGTAGGCTGAGTTCGCGGAAAGCAACCCCGCCCACCACCAAGGCATAGACCGCGGCGAATGCGGAAATCTCGGTGGCAGTCGCGAAGCCCGACCGGAAGCCGCCGAAGATGATGGCCAGCAAGCCCGCGACCACCGCAGCACCGCTCCACAGCGTGCGTAACGGCGCCCGCGGCACCGCGTCCCACTCCGCCCGGCCTGTGCGGCTGCCGAACAGCACGGCGACGCCGACCAGCGCCGACGCCATCAGCGCCGCCGGCAGCAGCCCGGCCATGAACAGCCCACCGATCGACAGGCTCGCGACGAAGCCCAGGATGATCAGGTTGATGCAGGGCGGGATCGTCTCGGCCATCACGGCGGATGCCGCCAGCAGCGCCACGGCGCGTCCCGGGTTCTGCCCCGATCGCCGGGCCGCCGGGATCAGCACGGAGCCGACCGCGGCCACGTCCGCCATCTTAGACCCCGAGATGCCGGAGAACACCACCATGGACAGCACCATCACCACGTTCAGCCCGCCGCGCACCCGGCCCACCAAGCGCTCCAGCAGTGCTATGATGCGGACGGACATGCCGTTCGCCTCCATCACGTAGCCGACCAGGATGAAGAACGGGATGGCGAGCAGCACGAAGTTGTCGATCCCGCGCGCGAGCTGCTGCGCGAAGATGACGCCGGGCAGCGTGCCCTCGATCCAGACGAACAGCAGCGCCGACAGCGCCAGCACGAAGCCGATCGGCATGCCGCCAACGAGGCACACCAGGAAGCCGATCAGCATGGCCAGCGGTGCGTTCGGCTCATCGCTGAGTGCGCCCCAGCCGAACAGCAGCACCGCGCAGGCTGCCACGACCGCGGCGCCCGCGAGCACGTCGCGCCCATGCAGCCGGGTCAGCCGGTGCAGGCTGAACACCGTCATGCACACCCCGGCCGCGCCCATGGGATAGAATCCCCACTCCAGCGGCAGGCCCGACCCGGTTGTCTGCCCCGTCGTGAGCGCGCCAAGCTGCAGCGCATAGAGCGCCACGGCGCCCGCGGTAAGTGCCACGGCGAACCCCCCGGCCGCCGCCGCCGCACGCTGCGCCGTCCGGCCGAGGCGGTCGACGAAGAACGACACGCCAACATTCTCGCCGCGCGCGATGGCCCCGGCCGCGCCGAAGAAGCTGGAGGCCACCATGAGCCCGCGCGCCACGTCATCGGACCACTCGATGGGGTCGTTGAGCAAGTAGCGCGACAGCACGGAGGCCGAGACGACCAGCAGGTCCAGGAACAGCAGGGCGGCGGCGACCGCGTCGACCCCGGCCAGCAACAGGTCGATGATGCCGTCGAGCAGCCGGCGCACGCCGGGCGCCAAGCTAGGCTGACGTGTCCCGGATGCGGTCGACCACCGGCTTCGCGTCCGGCAGCCGGCGCATGAATGCGTCCGTCTGCGGCAGCACGCGCGCGCGGAATGCCTCCTTGTCGCAGACATTCACCTTGACGCCGTTGGCCTTCAGCACGCCAAGCGCCTCCTTCTCGGCTGCCAGCCCGTGCGCCCGGTGCATAACGGCGGCGCGCTTGGCAGCGTCGAGAAAGCCTTCCCGCAGCTTCGGGTCCATGCGCTTGAAGGTGACGTCGCTGAGATACAGCACGAACGGCGAGAAGATGTGCTCGGTGAGGGCGTAGAACTTCGCGGTTTCGTAGAACTTGCTGGCGAGGATGGTCGGCGGGTCATGCTCCAGCCCATCCAGCACGCCGGCCTGCAATGCCGTGTAGATTTCGCCGAACGCCAGAGGAGTCGCGGCAGCGCCCATCAGGCGGAGGCACTCGGTGATGATCGGGTTGGGCAGGGTGCGTATCTTGAGGCCGGCGAGGTCGTCCGGCTCGTATACCGGCTTTCTCGCCAGCACGTTGCGGGCGCCGAAGTTGTAGGACCAGGCGGCGATGTGGATGCCGGCGCCCTTCAGCAGCGCATCCTCGATCGGCTTGCCCGCCCCCGCCTCGATGGCCCGGGTCTGCTGCGGAAAGCTTTCGAACAAATAGCCGAGGTCCAGCACGCCCACGAGTGGCACGAGGTTCGCCGAGATCGAGGACCCCGACACCATCATGTCGATGACGCCGAGCTTCACCGAGTTGATGACGTCGATCTCCTGGCCGAGCTGGTTGTCGGGGAAGAACTGGATCGCGATCTGCTCGCCGAGGCCGTTTTCCGCCAGTGCCTTCTGCAGCATGTCGGAAAAGGTGCGGCCATTGCCGTACTTCGGGTCGTTCGGCACGGAGTTCGACAGCCGCATCCGCAGCGGCGCGGCCTTGGCCCGACCGATGATGGCGGGCGCTACTGCCACGACCGCAGCAGCCCGAAGCAGGGTTCGGCGGGTCCCTGTGATCCCAGCGTCCATCGCCTAGCTCCCTTGATCCGTCCGCTGCCGATTTTTACTCTGTGAACCGACCCTAGGGCGCGCATGGCGTGCAATCAACCGGGTTGTCTGCCAGGCTGTTGCCATGATGCGCATCCTGCTGACCCACACGCCGCACATGCTGGCGAACTACTACGGCGACCGTGCCCTGGCCGCATTGCGCCAGCACGGGGATGTGCGGCTCAACACGTCTGGCCGCGTGCTGGACGATCCGGTTGCGCTGATCGCCGCCGCAGGCGACGCGGAGGTTATTGTGGCGGACCGGACGGTTCCGGTGGGGGCGCCGGTGTTCGCGGCGTTGCCCGGGCTGATCGCGGTATGCCGGGTCGCGGTCGACATCAGCACGATCGATGTGACGGCGGCGTCCAGCCACGGCGTGCTGGTGACGCGCGCGACGCCGGGGTTCGTGGCGGCGGTGACGGAGCTTGCGGTCGGATTCATGGTGGACCTGGCCCGCGGCGTGTCCCGCGCCGTGGTGGACTATCGCGGAGGCGTCGACCCGGTGCCACGGCCGGGGCGGCAGCTCGCCGGTGCTGTGGTCGGGATCATCGGGTATGGCGTGATCGGCCGCAACCTGGCGCCTGTGGCTTTGGCGCTGGGGATGCGCGTGCTGGTGGCCGACCCTTATGCCGAGGCCGTCGATCCGGCACTGCACCACGTCCCATTCGCCACGCTGCTCGATCAGGCGGACTTTGTGGTTTGCCTCGCGCTGGCCACGGCCGAGACCGAGAACCTGATGGATGACGCCGCCTTTGCCCGCATGAAGCGCGGCGCATTCTTCATCAACCTGTCGCGCGGTGGGTTGGTGGACGAGGCGGCGCTGCGCGGCGCGCTGGACTCCGGGCACCTGGCCGGCGCCGCGATGGACGTCGGCCGTGCGCCGGACCAGAAGCCGACACCAGCCTTGGCCGCCCGCCCCGACGTGATCGCGACGCCGCATATCGGCGGGTTGACACCCGAGGCGGCGGAACATCAGGCGTTCGACACCGTTCGGCAGGTTGGAGAACTGGCGCAGGGCCGGGTGCCGCAGGGTGCGGTGAATGCGGAGAGTGCGGCGCGCTTGCGGGGGTGACCCGAACACCAGGTGTCACCGTGCTCCGCAAATTGGCCCGCTCGCTTGCACTAGGTGCATCACTCTGGCGGCCAGCCGATCTCGATCAAGCGGTCCTCCGCAGCCGCGGTTTGATTGGCCGTGACTGGCCGGGAGCGGACCGGCCGCTTTGGAGTGGTCGGCAGCGAGAAGCGGGCGTTCGCTGTCGCCGGTTCGTTGGCAGCTCTCACCCATAGCGGGCCCTCTCGAGGTTCGGTGCTTGGCCGGGGGTTGTAGATGCGGCACGACTCTGTCAATTTTCGAAATAGCTTGCGGGCAGAGTTGTTATCGCTCATCGCGATATAGGACAACGATGTCAGGCGGTGCTTGCTACCTGATGATCGATACATGCATCAGCGATACGATGCTACGATATGGCTTACTGTGACGCATAGGAGTGCCCGCAAGCCTCCATTCTGGGGCATCATGCCGAGTGTCAAAACTGCAGGGGCTGCGCGACGCGAAGACGCTTAATGATGTGGCTCACCTGCTGGGTTTTGTGCCCAAAGGCCTCTCTTTCGTGCTATACACGCTCGCCCCTGCAAGCAAATACACCGTCTTCGAGATACCCAAGCGAAGCGGCGGAAAGCGTCAGATCAAATCGCCGGAGCCACGGCTTTTGCTCCTCCAGAAGCGGCTGGCGAAACTCCTCTATGAATGCCTAGAGGAGCTGAACAAGTCGAAGCCGCCCCGCCGGTCGCTCGCTCATGGATTTGAAAAAAAGCGGTCGATCATTACCAATGCGGCGCTCCATAAACGGCGGCGCTACGTGTTGAATCTCGACCTGCAAGACTTCTTTCCCTCGATCAACTTCGGCCGCGTTCGCGGCTTTTTCATGAAGGACAAGCACTTTTCTTTGCAGGAGAAGGTCGCAACGATCCTGGCGCAGATCGCGTGCCACGACCACTCGCTGCCACAGGGCAGTCCCTGCTCGCCTGTGATCTCGAATCTCATCGGCCATCTGCTTGACAGCCGGCTCGCGCGATTCGCGAAGATCCACAAATGCACCTATTCGCGCTATGCCGACGACATCACCTTCTCGACCAGCAAGAAGGACTTTCCGCCCGAGCTGGCGTTTCCCGCCCCCTATACGCAGACTGACTGGCAGCTTGGCGCGGAACTCAGGATCAAAATCGAGCACTCCGGATTTAAGATCAACGATAGCAAGACCCGGATGCAGTTCCGGGGCTCGCGTCAGGTTACGACGGGCCTGATCGTCAACGAAAAAGTAAACATCCGACCAGAGTACTGGCGCAATGCCCGGCATATGGGACATGCCTTGTTCACGACCGGAAGCTATTTCACCATGGTCCCTGCGGCATTGGACGGAGGTGCTTCCACAGATCCGCCGGTAAAAAAGGTCGCTGGTAACCTAAACATTCTGAGCGGCACGCTGGCTCACATCCATCAGATCAAGGATCGGTCAGATCATAGGAAGCGCTCGGAAAAGAGGGACCATCCCACTGAGGCACGGCGGCTCTACTTCCGTTTCCTCTTTTACAGAAACTTTGTTGCGCTCGATGCCCCGCTTATTGTTCCAGAAGGCAAGACGGACGGCGTCTATTTGCGAACCGCGGTCCATAGATTGTCGGACTATCATCCGCGGCTGGGGACCATAACCGCCGGTAAATTTGAGAGTGCAATCTGCTATATGAACTATTCGAAAACAGTTCACGAGATGCTGTCGTTGGGCAATGGCACCGGCAATCTCAAGTACTTCATCATAGACTATCGAAAGCGTGTTGAGTTTTACGCCCATGCCCCTCTCGCCTTTCCAGTCATTGTGCTGGTCGACAATGACGATGGGGGTGGCGAGCTATTCGGCTATGCGAGGGCGAACGGCGCTCCTAAAATCAGCTTCGCATCGACGGACGACTTTTATCACCTTGGGTTGAATCTTTATCTTGTCAAAACGCCAGAGAAAATGACTGCACCGCATAAGAGCTGCATTGAGGATCTCTTTAATCCAGCTCTGTTGACAACAGTTTTGGAAGGAAAGACCTTCGATCCCAACAAGGAGCACAACGCCCCTGGCAAATACGGGAAGGTCGCATTCGCTGAACGGGTCGTCCCGCCAAACGCAGCCACCATTGATTTCTCAGGTTTCGTGCCGCTGATCAATCGCATCATTGCAGTGATGGATCATCATGCAGCTTTGAAGGCTGCGACGCCGGCTCCGGCCGTTCTGCCGGAGATAGCTGCCGCCGTTTGATTGCCGAATATGCCGCATATAGATTGGCATGGAAGATTGGCTCTGACGTCCGTCGCTCCCGCGCGCGACTCCGAGTGCGCGCCATGTGGCCTTAATCCCGTGTCAGCCTGGCTTTCGAGCGAGCTGCGGGCGATCGGTCAGCACGCACTGACTCCTTCGCGTGTCATCTCCAACGCTATCTGATCGAATTTCTTGATCGCTAATTGATCGTGTTGGCGGCTAGACGGTGCCGATGACAAGACAATCGCGGGCGGCCTCGACGACCTCGCGCGTGACGGTTTGGA